>Ga0070729_10000024_pt1 | contig 335830 bp, 286 predicted proteins | sample tdDd472_FD_66725 | JGI IMG/M metagenome (GOLD analysis project Ga0070729, IMG submission 66725) | Marine sediment microbial communities from the Atlantic coast under amendment with organic carbon and nitrate - tdDd47.2 | ecosystem: Environmental > Aquatic > Marine > Coastal > Sediment...
TCACAAATCCGCAGGACAGCGGATTTGGACGATGGGTTTCCCATCGCCCCGAAGGGGTGAGCCCCAGGACGGGGCGAATCAAGGGGGGGGCTCCCTTCCCCCCTTCCTCTGGCCGCCGGAGGCAACCCAAAAAACAAAGGGGTGGCTGTCGCAGACAGCCACCCCTTGTGTATTCGTTTACCTACCGGACCTAGAGGTCGGTGTGGTGATCGGGGCCGACGGGATCGACTTCGTCGGGCAGCGGATCGTTGCAGTTTTTGCAGGGCAGGATGAGGTTGAGGACGACGCCGATGATACCGGCGAGGCCGATGCCGCCGAGTTTGACGATGACGAGGTCGAAGCTCATGCCGCCGATGCCGAAGACGAGGATAATCGCGACGATGGCGAGGTTTCGGGGGAGCATGAGGTCTTGTCCTGCGCGGACGAGGGTGTTGATACCGATAACGGTGATGGCACCGAAGAGCAGGATCATGATGCCGCCCATGACGGGGACAGGGATGGTGCCGAGGATAGCGCCGATCTTGCCGACAAAGGCGAGGATGATGGCGGTGATTGCGGCCCAGGTCATGATGCCGGGGTTGAAGGAGCGTGTGAGTGCGACTGCACCGGACACTTCCGAGTAGGTGGTGTTCGGCGGTCCGCCAAGAGCAGCTGCGAGTGAGGTGGCGACACCGTCACCGAGCAGGGTGTTCTGGACGCCGGGGTCCTTGACGTAGTCCTTGCCGGAGATGCCGCCGATAGCGAGGATGTCACCGAAGTGCTCGATGGCAGGTGCGATGGCGACGGGAACGATGAAGAGAACGGCTTCGAGGTTCCATGTCGGGAAGGTGAAGTTCGGGATGGCGAGCAGCGGTGCCTCGGCGATTTTGCCGAAGCTGATGAGTGCCGGGGAAGTCCAGTTCTGCAGGGTGCCCGGATCGAAGGCTGCCTGCTGTGCTGCGGAGAAGCCGGTTGCGTCGAGGATGAGCGAAGTTGCGTAACCTGCGACGATGCCGAGCAGGATGGGGATCAGCTTGATCCAGCCTTTGCCGAGCAGGGATGCGAAGACGGTGGTCAGCAGTGCGACACCGGCGATGATCATTGCAGTGACGTTGGGGACGAGCCATGCACCGCCGTCGCCGGTCCGGCCCATGGCCATGTGGACTGCGACGGGTGCGAGGATGAGGCCGATGACCATGATGACAGGGCCGGTGACGACCGGGGGAAGTACGCGGCGAAGCATTTCAACACCGAAGGCCCGGATGAGAAAGCTGATGATGACGTAGAGCAGACCTGCGGCCAGAAGTCCGCACATGGTGGACGGGATGCCCCAGGTCTGGACGCCGTAGATGATGGGCGCGATGAATGCGAAGCTGGATGCCAGGAATACGGGCACCTTTCCTTTGGTGATGACCTGAAAGATCAGTGTGCCGACACCTGCGGTAAACAGGGCGACGTTGGCATCGAGGCCTGTCAGCAATGGTACGAGGACCAGTGCGCCGAAGGCGACGAATAGCATCTGCGCGCCCAGCAGCGCGTCTTTGGGCTTGAAGCTGTACTCTGTGGAATGAGCGTCATTCATGGTTTACCAACTCTCCTCTTGGTTGCCGGACCGTGGTCGCATCCATCGTCCCCCACGAACTGTGATGCGGCCTGTCCGAAATGTGCGGAGTCTCCCGCGACTCCAAAAAAACTTGTCCCAAAAAAAGGCACGCTTTGCAGCGTGCCCCGTTACCTACTTGGTACCGAATAACTTGTCCCCCGCGTCTCCGAGGCCGGGGATAATATATCCGATGTCATTCAGTCTTTCGTCTACCGACGCGACGTAGATGTCGACGTCCGGGTGATCTTTCAATATGCGGTCAACGCCTTCAGGCGCTGCGCAGAGGAACAGACCGCGAATGGATTTGCAGCCGGATTCCTTGAGCAGCTTGATGGTGGCTTCGAGGGTTCCGCCGGTTGCGAGCATGGGATCAAGGATGAGCGCGATGCGTTCGTCCATGTTGCTTGCGAGTTTGACGTAGTACTCGACCGGCTCAAGGGTTTCCTCGTTGCGGTAGAAACCGACGACAGAGGCCTTGGCACCGGGGATCATGTCGTAGACGCCGTCGAGCATGCCGAGACCGGCGCGCAGGATGGGCACCACGGTGACCTTCTTGCCTTTGATGGAATCGACTTCGACTTCGCCTGCCCAACCGTCAACGGTGGTTTTCTCGGTCTCAAAATCCTTGGTTGCTTCGTAAGTCAGCAACCGGGTGATTTCGTTTGCGAGCTGGCGAAAACGGCTGGTGGAAATATCATGCTTGCGTAAGATACCGACTTTGTGTCGGATAAGTGGGTGGTCAACCACGTGTAAGGCCACAGGGCTACCTCTCCTTGATTTTTGAATTGATAGTCTGAAAAAAGAAACAAATGTGTAAAACTTTCCTTTTCTATTCAGAAGATCGCGTGCGGTCAAGAGGCAATTTCGTTGATTCGGCAACTTGATTGACAATAATGGGTTTTACTTTCCAATGATTCCCGGTGTATGCTGCGCGATATGACAAAAAGTACCGATGAAAAAAAATGGGAACGTGAAGTTGGTCCTTCTGACGCAGGTTTGCGGCTGGATAAATTCTGGGGTCGTGAACTGAGTGATGAAGGCGTTTCGCGCGGACGGGTGAAGTCGTGGATCGAGAGCGGGTTGGCCCGTGTGGACGGCGAAGTCGTCACCAAGGGAAAGCATAAACTTTCCGGATATGAAACGCTTGTCATCGGAGCGGATACGGCAGGTGCGGGGGATTCCCTGCCCGAGGCGGTCGCTGGTGACCTTGATGCGGTTTTCGAGGATGGGCATGTGGTGGTCGTGGACAAGGCCGCCGGTTTGACCACGCATCCTGCACCGGGTGAGCCCGGACCGACATTGGTCAACCATCTACTATATAAATGGCCCGACATAGCGGGAGATGCATCCGGCATGGACGGACAGCGGCCCGGTATCGTGCATCGGCTGGACAAGGATACGTCCGGGCTGATCGCGGTGGCGCGTACCGAAGCGGACCGGCTCAAGCTGTCCGCTGATTTCGCTGAGCGGAAAATTCGCAAGGTGTACCTTGCCATCGTGCATGGTAAACCGGAGCGTGAGACCGGGGTGATTGAAGCGCCCATCGGCAGGCATCCGACCCAGAAGACGCGCATGGCCGTGGTCGAGAAGGGCGGTCGCGAGGCCAAGAGCGATTACCGTGTGCTCTGGACTGGTCCCCGCGGACTGGCGAGTCTTGTGGCCGTGCGGATTCACACCGGACGAACGCATCAGATCCGCGTGCACATGGCGCATATCGGGCACCCCCTGTTGGGTGACGCGGTGTACGGCCCGCGTGAGAATGCCGAATGGCAGCGGCGGCCCGACCGTCTGGCCAAGCTTGCTCCACGCCAGATGCTGCATGCGTTCTATCTTTCATTCACGCATCCGGCTTCGGGTGAAAAGGTGACCTTGTGGCGGCAGCCTCCTGAGGATTTCCTGACCCTGCTCGGTGCACTGCCAAGGGAATGCCTGCGGGTCGGCATCGTGGGAATGCCGGGGTGCGGAAAGTCCGCTCTGCTCGGTTCCCTGCTGGAAGCTGACCAGCCTTGTTTCAGTGCGGATGAATCCGTGGCGGAACTGTACCGCCCCGGTGGTGACGGTGCCGCCATGATCCGTCAGCGTTTCGGCGGAGAGTATTCGCAGGAGGACGGAGGCGTGGACAAATCCGCGCTGTTCGCTGCCATGCGTGGTTCGGACAGGATGCGCCGTGAGGTCATGGACATGGTGCACCCCATGGTGCGTCATGCGTGCGAGGAGTTTTTCAAGGAGCATCGGGATGAGCCGGTGTGCTATGCCGAGATTCCCCTGCTTCTGGAAGGCGGATGGCATAAGCGGGGCAGTGTGGACGCCGTGGCAGGCGTGCGCTGTCCGGTGGAAAAGCGGACCGGCGAATTACGAGAACTGCGCGGGCTGGACAGCGAAATTCTGGCTGTGTTTGATTCGTGGCAGTGGTCGGAAAAGGACAAACTCGCCGCCTGCGATATCGAGTTGGTCAATGACGCCGGTCTTGACGCGCTCAAGGTTGAGGCAGGAAGGCTTCAGGAATGGGCGGTGGAGCGGTTTGAGCAGCGGAATGCCGACTTCGCAGCGTGGCTGGATACGCTGTGGCCGAATCTGGCTGCCGAATTCGACAGCGGAGGAGATGCCGATTGATTCCAATCAGGGACAATGTGCCGAGGGTGTCCGCACCCATTGCCGTAAGTGCGGTGATTCTTGTCAACGTGCTTGTGTTCCTGTTTGCGAAAAGTCTGGATCTGCGATCGCAGATGCACCTGTTTTACCTGTTCGGCGTGGTCCCGGCGCGGTTCTTTGAACCGGAGTGGGCGACATGGGCCGGGTATCCCCAGACCATGGGGTGGCCGCTGCTGACCTACATGTTTCTGCACGGGGGATGGATACATATCATCCTGAACATGTGGATGCTCTGGATTTTCGGCGACAATATCGAGGATGTCACCGGTCACGGCGGGTTCATTCTTTTTTATGTATTGTGCGGCTTGGCGGCGGTGGGGCTGCATATGGTGTTTGCGCGGACCTCGACCATACCCGTGGTGGGGGCTTCCGGTGCGGTGGCGGGTGTCATGGGGGCGTATATCATGCTCTATCCCCACGGGCGGGTGTTGACGCTTGTGCCGATTGTTTTCATTCCACTGTTCCTGCGGTTGCCGTCCGTGCTGTTCCTTGGTGTGTGGTTTCTTACCCAGATCCTTTCCGGCGTCCTGTCCGTCTCTCGAGAGACGCACGAAGTCGCCTGGTGGGCGCATGTGGGCGGTTTTGTGGCGGGCATTGTTTTGATCCGCATATTCAGGCGGCGCGGGACATGTCGTTATTGCTACAACCCCGATACCAAGGACTATGATCCCGAATCGGAGAATGAATTGTAGACCGGAAGGCTGATGAAAGTGAATCACCCCTTCGTGCATCTGTTGTGCATGAAGGGGTGTTTTTTTGCGTCGAACGTCAGACGTGTGGCGAATGGTTGATACTATTCGTCGTCTTGCTCCGTGATTTCCGGTTCAACAAGAAACGGATCGTAATCTCCGGGCCAGAATTCCTGCGGCAGGGGAGCGTCGTGGGTACCTGCCAGACGTGCCCTGTCGAGGTGGTTGAGAATCATGTGCAGGATTTCATCGCCGCGCAGAAAGCCCAGTGCGCCGCCTGCGACGTTGACTTCGTCGAATTGCGTGACGTTGTCCCTGCGTATGCCGTCACCGATGAACATGACCGGCACGGGTTCGCCTGAGTGGATCAGGCCACCACTGGCAGCGGAGGAGTGGTCGCCCATGATGACCACGAAAACGTCTTCGTTCTTGAGCAGCGGTTCGATGGAGTCGGCCAGTCCCCGGTCAATGGACTCGATGATGCGGACTTTTGCGCGGGGGTTCTTGTTGTGCCCCGCCTTGTCCGGTGCCTTGGAATGGACGTGGATGAAGTTGTAGTTGTCCAGTGACTCCTGCGCGATAGCCAGACGGCCTGCCAGATCTCGGCCCGGATCGCGGGTGTCTTTGACCTGCTGGAAATCCATGCCCAGATAGTCGGCCAGCCCCTTGTTGACGGGGCCGCTGGCAACGGACAATCCGGTGAGACCGTATCGGCCGCGCATGGACGTGTGCGGCACCCACCGACCGGCACGCTGTGTGACGATGCCGTTGATGGGAGGAAGTTTCTGTTTGATGCGCAGTTCGTTCTGCGGGACCTTGTTCAACTGATGGTAGGTCCATTCGATGTATTCGCCGAGAGCCTTTGCGCTGCGAATGGTGGCGGGATCGTTTGCATACTTCTCAAGAGGTCTGATCTGCGAGATGAAGCGGCCTTCAAGCATGGGATTGGAGTCCGTGAAATACGGGCTGACGTCGCCGTGCATGGTGAGGACGCTGAACATGCGGCCTGTTCGGTGGAGTTTGAAGGTGATGCCTTCACTTTCGAATTCCGAGGCTGCGTCGTACAGGGCGTCTATTTCTTCACCCGTGCCGCAAATGCGGTCATATTTGAGAGTCAGTTGCCGATCCAGTGTTTCAAGGACACAGATGAAGTGGGTCAGGACGGCGACATCGTTTTCCCCGATAGGGATGTCGCAGCCGAGTGCTTCGAGATATCCGCGTCCGGGGAATTCGTTCTTCGGGCTTCCGAATATGGTGAAATGCGCGTTTTCACTCGGCAGGGGGCGGCCAACCTTGTCGGCGTGGAACAGGCCTGTGCCACCCATGGTCGCCAGTCGGTCGAGGCAGGGGGTTTCTGCGGCCTGAAGAGGGGTTTTGTGGCCAAAGGCGGCATGTGAGCGGTCACCCAGTCCGTCGAGAACGATGAGTACACAGGTTTTCGGCACGTTTTGACTCCGTGGAGAGGTTTGCTGTGAAAGCGTTATTCGTGAAGCGGCCCCTGCCGGTCACCATGATCGTGAAGCGGGTATGTCGGCGGAGTTGCAGGGACGGTGGCGTATGTATCACCGATCACGATACAATAAAAGCCTTGTCACAAATAGACCAAGGTTTCCAGCCCCACCGGGCAGGTCGCCGTCTCGTCAGCTAGGGCGTTATGAGGAACGATGTCACTTTTCGAACGCCTTCCACGCTTTTCGTCAGTTTTATGGCCAGTCTGGCATCGGCTTTGGTTCGCACCATGCCGAGCATGACCACTTCGCCGTTCATCACTTCATTTTCTATTTGTGTGGAACTGAGTTCTTCTTCGGCTATCAGTTTTGCGCGGACCCGTGTGGCGATTTCAAGGTCGCTGGCCGTGGTGTCGCTTTCCCTGACGAAATATTTGGTCACCTTTTTGACGTCCTTGGTCACTGTGGCCGTTCCGACAGCAAAACTGCGGAATGCGGTGTCGTCGATCGCTCCGACAAGATAGACGTGGCGGAGGAAACAGTAGACATGTACTTTCAGTGCCTTCCCCTTGTCCCGGTCAGCGAGTTTGGCCTTGATGGACAGTGATATCTGTTTGTCGGCAGCCTGATCGGCCACGCTTCGTTCGTCTCGGGCTGATTCGTAAATGCTGCCCCATGGAGTCCAGGCAATGTTTATCATGGCACAAATGATGACGATCAGACAGATTGTAGACTTGGAAATGAAATTCATGGCAATGGCTTCTCCGTATTTTAAGACCTGTGGAAAACTCTGTGGAAAAAATGTCACTCCAATTGCAGTACATACCTTGACAGTCGGTGAAAGCAGATTACCATACAGTTTTGAATCGATAAATAATTTTCGCTCGGACAAGGAAAACATTTCGAATGGAATATAAAGACTACTACAAGCTGCTTGGAGTCTCCCGGTCTGCATCCGGTGAGGAGATCAGCCGAGCCTTCAAGAAACTGGCCCGCAAATACCACCCCGACCTCAATCCGGGGAACGAGACTGCCGAGGCCAAGTTCAAGGAAATCAACGAGGCGTACGAAGTCCTCAAGGACGAGAAGAAGCGCAAGATGTACGACCAGTTCGGTTCCAACTGGGAGCACGGACAGAATTTTCAGCCCCCGCCCGGTCATGAGCGCATGCATTTCGGCGGCGGTGGAGGCGACTTCTCAGATTTCTTTGAAACCATTTTCGGTGGCGGCGGTCCCGGTGGTGCAGGCTTTCGTGGCGGCTTCCAGCAGGGCGGTTTCGGTGGCGGCGGTTTTCAGCAGCGCCCGCGGCGCGGCAGCGACTCCGAGGCCTTTTATGAGCTGACCCTTGAGGAGGCATATCGGGGCGGAGCCAAGTCCATCACGTTGCAGGAGCAGGTTTCCGGTCCGGACGGTATTCCGCGAATGACCACCAAGACCCTTGAGGTCAAGGTGCCTGCGGGCATCAAGGACGGGCAGAAGATTCGTCTGGCCAGTCAGGGGAACCCCGGCATGTCCGGCGGGCCGCGTGGTGATCTGTATCTCAAGATCAAACTTATGCCGCATCATCTTTACAAGGTGAATGACGGTGACATCATTCTCGATTTGCCGCTGGCTCCGTGGGAGGCCGCACTCGGTGCGACTTTGCGTATCCCAACGCTGGACGGTGCGGTTGAGATGAAGATTCCTCCGGGCATCGGTTCCGGCAAGAAACTTCGTATCAAGGGCAGAGGACTCGGCAGCGGCGCGAAGCGTGGCGATCAGTTCGTGCGCATCATGATTCAGGCCCCGGACCGCCTCTCTTCCGAGGAGCGGGAACTGTGGGAGGAACTTCAGGAGAAATCGGCATTCACGCCGAGGAATTTTTAAGGGTGGCAGCCTATGACGACTGATCGACTCAAGGAAGTGATGCAGATACCCGGCCTCAACCTGCCGGAACGTTCCGAATATGTAGCGTGGGCAGAGCTGGTTGAACTGACTGCCATTGAGCCTGCCGAGATGGCTGAACTGGTCGATCTCGGTTGGATCAACCCGACCCGGACATGCGCGAAGGACTATCTTTTCCGTCTGCGTGACGTCTACCGTATCCACAAGCTGATGCGGCTGGTCAAGGACCTCGACGTATCCTTCAGCAGCGGCAGCATTATTGTCGACCTGCTGGAGCGTGTCGAGGAACTGGAGACCGAAATCGAGGAGTTGAAGCGGCTGGTGTAGCCGTCGAAATTTCATCAGGAAACTTCCGAATTCGGGCGGCTTGCCCTTGATTGTGGGGCAGGCGTGCGTGAACACCGCGGCGGCCCTGAGCGGTGGCGTCTTGCCTGAAAAGCGGAAGCTGACTGACATATACTAGAGATCAAGGAGGTTCATATGGACCCGAATACTTTCACCAGAAAAACACAGGATGCCGTTTCCGAGGCGCAGAATCTCGCCATCAGGAGCGGGCATCAACAGATAGACTGCGAACACCTCATGCGTGCGCTGGTTGCTCAGGAGCAGGGACTTGTCCCTCAGATTCTGCGCAAGCTCGGCGTGTCGCCTGACGCCTACATGGGCGCGGTGGACGCGGAAATAGCCAAGCTGCCCCGCGTGTCCGGTCCCGGAGCGCGGCCTGATCAGATACTTGTGACCCAGCGGTTGCAGAAAGTGCTGGTCGCGGCTGACGACAAGGCCAAGCGCCTCAAGGATGAATTTGTCTCCGTGGAGCACGTTTTCCTCGCGCTTATGGACGAACGGGCATCGACCGGCGTTGGCAAGGTCAACAAGCAGTTCAAGCTTGATAAGAACAAGGTGCTCGGTGCGCTTGAGGAAGTGCGCGGCAAGCAGCGTGTGACCTCGGACAACCCCGAGGCGACCTATGACTCCCTGACGAAATATGGACGTGATCTCGTGGAAGAGGCCCGTTCCGGCAAGCTCGACCCGGTCATCGGACGTGATGCGGAAATCCGCCGTGTCATCCGTATTCTGTCCCGCCGCACCAAGAACAACCCGGTGCTTATCGGTGAGGCAGGTGTCGGCAAGACGGCCATAGCCGAAGGGCTTGCCCAGCGCATCGTGGCCGAGGACGTGCCCGAGGGACTCAAGGACAAGACCGTGTTTTCCCTCGACATGGGCGCGCTCATCGCCGGAGCCAAGTATCGCGGCGAATTCGAGGAACGCCTCAAGGCCGTGCTCAAGGAAGTGCAGGAATCTGCCGGACAGATCATCATGTTCATCGACGAATTGCATACCATTGTCGGTGCGGGCAAGACCGAGGGTGCCATGGACGCAGGCAATCTGCTCAAGCCCATGCTGGCGCGCGGAGAACTGCACTGCATCGGTGCGACCACAACGGACGAGTACCGCAAATATATTGAAAAGGACCCGGCGCTCGAACGCCGTTTCCAGACAGTTATGGTGGAAGAGCCGTCTGTCGAGGATACCATTTCCATCCTGCGTGGACTGCGTGAGCGGTTTGAAGTGCACCATGGTGTGCGTATCTCCGACGGTGCCGTGGTCGAGGCCGCTGTATTGTCGGACAGGTATATTTCCGATCGGCAACTACCGGACAAGGCGATCGACCTCATTGACGAGGCCGCGGCCCTGATTCGTACCGAGATCGATTCACAGCCGTATGAACTGGACAAGGTCAACCGCCAGATCATGCAGCTTGAGATCGAGCGTGAAGCCCTCAAGCGCGAGAGCGACACCAAATCCAAGGAACGGCTCAAGAAGCTTGAAAAGGACCTTGTGGACTTCAAGGAAAAGCAGGCCGCACTCGTTGCCCAGTGGGAAAACGAAAAGGGCGGCATCGAGCGGTTGCGTTCTCTCAAGGGAGAGATCGAGGCCGTGCGTCGTGAAATCGAGGAGGCCAAGCGCGTCCATGATTACAACCGGGCTGCCGAACTGGAATACGGCACGCTGGCCGGTCTGGAAAAGGAACTCAACGAGCGTAACGAGGCACTGGAATCCGGCGATACTCCCCGCATGGTGAAAGAGGAAGTCGGACCGGACGACGTGGCGCAGGTCATTGCCAAGTGGACCGGTATTCCCGTTTCCAAGCTTATGGAAGGCGAGCGCGAAAAATTGCTCAAGCTGGGTGACGTGCTGCATGAACGGGTGATCGGGCAGGACGAGGCCGTGCAGGCCGTGGCCGATGCCGTATTGCGTGCCCGTGCCGGTCTCAAGGACCCCACCCGGCCCATCGGTTCGTTCATCTTCCTCGGTCCCACCGGGGTGGGCAAGACCGAGCTGTGCAAGACCCTTGCGTCGAGTCTTTTCGATTCCGAGGACAACATGGTGCGCATCGACATGTCCGAGTACATGGAAAAGCACACCGTGGCCCGACTCATCGGTGCGCCTCCCGGCTATATCGGCTATGATGAAGGCGGCCAATTGACTGAAGCCGTGCGCCGCAAGCCGTATTCCGTGGTGCTGTTCGACGAGATCGAAAAGGCGCATCATGATGTGTTCAACGTGTTGTTGCAGATTCTTGATGACGGTCGTCTGACGGATTCCCATGGCCGTACCGTGGATTTTAAAAACACCATCGTCATCATGACGAGCAACCTCGGTGCCGAGTATATGCTCGACGGCATTGATGCCGCAGGCGAGTTCAAGAGCGGTGTGGAAGATCAGGTAATGGATGTCCTGCATCACCATTTCCGGCCTGAATTCCTGAACCGTGTGGACGAGACCGTACTGTTCCGTCCGCTCAGTCAGGATCAGCTGGTCAAGATTATCGACCTGCTCATTCAGGGCGTGAAGGGCCGTCTGGCTGACCGCAAGATCGAACTGTCGCTGACGGACGCGGCCAAGGGTTTCATCGCCCAGTCCGCGTACAATCCGAACTTCGGAGCCCGTCCGCTGCACCGCTATCTTCAGGTCCATCTGGAGACCCCGCTCGCCAAGCTGCTCATCGGCGGCGAACTCGGCGAGGGCGACTCCGTGACAGTGAATGAAAAAGATGGCGCGTTGGTGTTTGAATAAGGAGTCTTCGGACAGTGAGCATTCTTGAACGGCTTTTGAAATTGTCTGATGACCCTGACGGGATGGAGAAACTGTATCGTCAGGAGCCGCAGGCATTCAGGTCTGTGTTTCAGGATGCTTTATCGAAGCGCCCCGACTCCCTGCTTTTGCAGGCGTGGCGGGCGCGCTTCGAATATGTCCCGGAACGTGCCGCCACGCTGAGGACGTTTGATTTGGTCCTTATGGTGGTTTTGTGTCTGGTGGCAGGGAGTCTCTACAAGATTCCTGCCTGGACGCCGGTAACGGAAAGTGCGTTTTTCCCCCGATATGTGGCCTTGATTCCATTTGGTGCCATGTCTTTTTTGACTCTGTACATGAAGAGTCGTTCCCGGAAGGCGGTCGGCTGGTTTTCCCTTTTCTGTGTAAGCGTGAGCGGATACGTGTTCATGTTTCCTTCCGCATGGGATAATACCTTTGTGCTTTCCTGCCTGTACCTGCCGTTTTTCCTGTGGTGTGCCTATGGAGTGATCCGGCTCGGCGATGAGTGGAGGAGTGAAAAGGCGCGTATCGACTACCTGCGGTTTTTTGGTGAAATGTTTATTCACGCAGGGTTGTTTCTCGTGGGTGGGGGCGTCTTGGTCGGATTGACTTTCGGCTTGTTTGAGCTTCTGAATTTACCGACGAGTTGGGTGCTGGATTATGTGGCCCTTTACGGTTTTGCGGCTATTCCGGTCGTGGCGATGTGGGCAACGGACATGTATTCGGCGGCTCGCCGGATGGTTCCGCTTCTGGCAAGGATTTTTTCTCCGCTGCTTCTTTTGCTGATCGTGAGTTACATGATTGCGATGGCGCTGAATATCGAGGAACTTTTTCAGGAACGCTCCACGCTGTTGCAGTATAACGTGCTTTTGCTGTGCGTGTTGGGAACGGCAGTCTTTACCCTGACCGGGCGGCGGGAGTATGGTGAACAGAAAATCGTCAAGATTGTCCTGACATGCATGCTGAGTGCCACGCTGCTGTTGGACGTGCTTGGCGTTGTCGCCATTGTTTGGCGTATGTATGAGTATGACCATGGCCTGACCGTTAATCGGCTGGCTGTTTTGGGGTCAAATCTGCTGGTGTTCGGGAATCTGGCCGTCATGTGCAAAGGCTGTTTGAAAAGCTGGAAGGGCGGCGGTTCTCTCGACGCTGTTGAGCGGGGATTGGCAAGATACCTCCCGGCCTATTCCGTCTGGACGGCTTTCATGGTCTTTCTCGTGCCGTGGATATACCGGTATTGATTTATCCCAGTTCAGTGAGAAACGCCTTCACCCGTTCTTCCGACCAGTACACGTTGTCCGGGCCTGACTGGACGAATCCGACATGTCCGCCGTGTTTCGGCATTTCAAGGAACAGGTTGTCATTGGCCTCGGCCTCGGCGCGTGGGTAGCACCGCGACGGCAGGAATGGGTCGTTCTTGGCCTGCACCAGCAGTGTGGGAACGCGGATGTTGCCGAGAAACTGGTTGCAGCTTGACTTGGCGTAGTAGTCGTCGGCGTCATTGAAACCGCAGAGCGGCGCGGTGTAGCGGTCATCGAACATGCGCAGGGACGTGATGCCGTTGAGTTTCGACGGGTCCACGATTTCCGGGAATATCTCTGCCTTGATCCGGACCTTTTTTCTCAGGCCGAGCATGAAATATTCATGATATATGCGTCGTGACCGGAGGGAGAGAATCTTTCCGGTTGCCGCAAGGTCGCATGGTACGGAAAACGTTGCGGCAGCCGAGACCTGTTGCGGTATCCGATCCGGATTTTCTCCGAGATATTTGAGAATCTGGTTGCCGCCCATGCTGAATCCGATGAGCACGGCTTCGTCATATTTCCCGTCGGACAGGCAGTGTGTGATGACGGAATGCAGGTCGTCGGTTTCCCCGGAATGATAAAATCGCGGCAGGCGGTTGGGGTCGTCGCTGCATCCGCGCTGGCACCAGCAGGCGGCGTCGTAGCCGAGGCCCGTGACCATGTGCGCCATCCCGAGGATGTATTTTTTCCGGGAGTGGCCTTCCAGTCCGTGGCTGATGACCGCCAGTTTCCGCGATTCCCCCACGCGGCTCTGGTGCCGGTCAATATCCAGAAAATCTTTATCCGGTGTGTCGATGCGTTCGCGCACGCATCGGTATTGCGGCGTGGGACGGAAAAGCGGCGGATAGAGCGTGGAAAGGTTCGCGCTGCGAAACGGGAGAGGGGGAACATGGTTTGGATTCGGGAGTATCGGCATTCATGTTGTGTACGATCCGAACCAGGCGATGTCAAAATATCCTTTGCCAACCGGGGCGGGGGGTTATATCTTGAAACTGGCCGGTGCTGACGCCGGTGAATCCGGGAGAAGACGTGTCGCTTTTCGATTCCGTGGATATTGAGAATTATGCCGAAGTCCTGCTGTGGGCGTTGAATGAGAGTCGGCGGGAACCGCTCAAAAAGCGGGATGTGGTCGTCATCCGGTACGACATGCCCGGACTGGCCCTTGTGGAGGCTGTTTATTCCAAACTTATTGATGCGCACCTCATGCCCGTGCCCATGGCTCTGCCCACGCCGTACATGGAGATGGAGCGGTATCTGAACGCGAGCTACGGTCAATTGCTTTTTCAGGCTCCGGGACTGGCCGAACTCTATTCGCAGGCCGCCGGAGTCATCACCATTCTTTCGCCCGAAGACCTCACTCATCTGCAAACCGTTGATCCCCGGACCATTGCCGAGGCCCGCAAGGCGGACAGCGTTACCTGCAGCATTCTTGAAAAGCGGAAGCGGGCAGGTACTCTCGGGTGGACGACCTGTGTGTATCCCTCCGAGGCCCTTGCCGAAGCCAGCGGCATGACGCTTGAGGAATATACCCACGCCCTGCAACGTGCCTGCTGGCTGAACATGCCTGCGCCGGTCCGGGAATGGAAGCGGATCAAACGGGAGGTCGGCGAGGTGTGCGACTGGCTGGACTCCATGGACATAAAGAGTCTGCGGGTCGAGTCCGAGGATATCAATCTCAAGGTTCCGGTGGGCGAGAATCGTCGTTTCGTGGGCGTGAGCGGCACCAATATTCCGGGGTATGAAATCTATTTCGCACCCGATTCGCGCGGCGTGGAAGGCACATACTATGCGGATCAGCCGACACTTCGGTACGGTCATCTCGTCATGGGGGCATCGCTTGATTTTTCCGATGGCATTGCGGCCCGTGTGGAAGCAGGACGCGGACAGGTCTTCTTGCAGAACCAGATGTATTCAGACTCTGGTGCACGCCGTGTGGGCGAGTTTTCCCTGACCGACAAGCGGTTTTCCCGCGTGGACCGGTTCATGGCGCATACGTTGTTGGATGAGAATTTCGGCGGCGAGCACGGCAACTGCCATATCGCCCTTGGCGGCTCCGTGCTGGAGAGCTTTACCGGTCCGCCGGAAGTGCTGACGCCGGAACTGGAATATGAACTCGGTTTCAATTCTTCGAACATGCATTGGGATTTGGTCAATACCCAGCCCAAGCGGGTGACCGCCATCCTCAAAACGGGCCAGCCCGTGCTGATTTATGAGGGTGGGGAATTCAAGGTCTAGTGTTTACGAGATCAACCTTCTCAAATTTGAATTGTACCAAAGTGGGAAAATATCCCGATTCCCTTGTTCTATTCGGGGCTTTTTCCTATTGTTATTTGTCATATGCGCGGTAGTTTGATTACTTGGTAGACAAGATACGTTGCGTTCGGGGGACATGCGATGCGAAAACGAAACGCCAAGAGCCTTTACGTCATAAAATCCTGCGAGGCCGAGCTCAAGGATATTGAGGAAAAAAAGAAGTCCGAGACCAAGAATCTGTATGTTGTTCGTACAGAGGACGAGGTCGTCAACAAATACAGCGACCTGATTTATGATTTTGTTGACAATCCCGGCATCTTTATTCTCATTACCCGTGACAAGAATTTTTATCAGAGCGTCAAGTCGGCCATCGTGCTTTCTCTCGGGATCGAACAGGAATACATCAAGGTGGTTCCCGATCTCACCCGCGCTGCCGAGGTGTTGCAGTTCTTCATTGAAAAGGAAGTGAAGCCGTTCATATTCATGGAGCACTGCCTTGATTCCGAGTTGACCCTTTCCTTTCTGCGATTTGTCCGTTCATCCTACAAGAAAAAAGGAATCAAGGTTGCCGTTCTTTCCCGTGAACTGAACAAGGATCGCCTTTTCCAATTCTTTGAAGAAGGCGCGGATTCCTTTTTGAAAAAACCGGCCAGCGTCAATTCCATCATTCAGAAGATCGCTTTCATGCTCAAGCCGCAGTGCGAGGCTGATTCCTTGGTGCAGGAGGCTCGAGAACATGTCGATTCCCATCGGTTTGAGGAGGCTGTTTCAGTCGCAGAATCCGTGCTGCACAAGTGGCCGAAGAATGCTGCCGCCATGGTGGTGCTTGGCGATGCCAAGAAGGGACTTGCGAAGCGGCAGGAGGCGTTGAATGCCTATGTCAGCGCTGAGCGTAATTCAGACAACTACCTTGAGCCGCTTCAGAAAATCGTCATGATTCACGCCGAGGATGACAACAAGACCGAAGCGCTCAAGTATCTGGTCAAACTTGACCGCATGTCACCGCTCAACTGCAACCGCAAGATCAAGATTGCGGAGCTTCATTTTGACCAGGGAGACCCTCTGTCTGCCGAAAAGTATTTTGACTGTGCCATCCATTCCGCACAGGAGGAAGCCTTGTCCGTGGTGGGGGAGATGTCTCTTGATATCGCTGAACTGGCAGCCGCGCACGACCCCAAGATGGCGACGAAATATTACCGCCAAAGTCTTGATTTCGTAAAGAGTTCCAAGAGCCAGATGGCCATGACCATCTACAATCGCCTCGGTATTTCCCTGCGTAAACAGGGGCTATGGCATGAAGCGGTTGAGGCGTATGCCGAGGCGGCCCGTTTTGCTCCCGGAGATGAAAATATTCAATATAATATGGCATTGGCCTATGCTGATGCTAAGAAATATCCTGAGGGTGCTGAAAAGATGAGTCAGGCGCTTGGGATCAATCCGGAGATGTACAAGGGTAATCCGGATATTGCCTATAACATGGGTGAAACGTTCTTCAAGGCGCGCAAGTTGCGTGAAGCCAAGCAGTGCCTGAAACATCTGCATGATATTTCTCCGGGCTACAAGGACTGCGAAGACATGCTGGCAAAGGCGGGTGGCAATGAACGAGCGAAGGGAGTATCCACGTGAACAATTAACCGCGGCAATGATCTGTGCCCTTGAGACGAGGGCCGATTCGACATTCTGTCTTATCAAGGATGTGAGTGTGGTCGGAGCCCTTGTGGAATGCCCTTTTGCTGAAGAGGCGGATCATTTTGACGTGGGTGATGCCGTTTCGTTGCGTGATGTCACCGTCGGAGACAGGGCCCTGTTTACAGGGCAGACCTGTCGAATCGCGTGGATTTACAAGCGACACATAGGTTTGCAGTTCGACTCGCCGCTACTTGATTCCGTAAGTGACCTTCGTGATTGGCTTGAGCTGCACAAGTGGGTCTGACGTGTTTTTCATTTTTTGCCTATTTCTTATGAAATGGGTTGTTGACAACTTTTTCCCTATGCTTATTTGTCCATCATGCCTCGCTTAGGCGGGGCTTTTTTATGACCAAATCAGTTTTTCAAGGAAATGGATTCAATGGTGAAAAAGAAACAGAATACGGAAGTTCCCATCAATGGGCTGTACGACGAAGACGGCAAGCTCTTTGGTGAGGACGATCAGGCACCCGGATTTGAAGCCACGGATGCAGATGCCGAGGATGTCGAGGAAGTGACTGAGGAGGAAGAGGTTTCTCTGAGTCAGGAAGAACTCGTCGCCTTGTGCCGCGAGTCTGTCTGCCCTGAGTGTGACGTACACAAGGAGGCCGAGGGAATCCGGCTGCGTGCGCTTGCTGATGCCGAGAACGTCAAGAAACGCCTGCTTCGCGAGGCCGAGGAATTGAAAAAGTACGCGGGTGAGTCTGTTCTGGCCGACCTGCTGCCGGTTCTCGACAATCTTGATCTCGCCTTGGCGCATACCGATAATCTTGACGCTGCATGCAAGAATTTTGTTATCGGCGTGGACATGACCCGCAAGCTGTTTCTTGACGCCGTGAAAAGCCATGGCCTTGAGGCTGTTGATGCTGCTCGGGGGGCTGAGTTCAATCCCGAAAGGCATGAAGCTGTGGGTACTGTCGAAGAGGATGACCTCGGAGACAACGTGATCGCACAGGTTGTGCAGGGCGGCTACATCCTGAAAGGACGCCTGTTGCGTCCGGCCAAGGTGATGGTCAACAAGGCTTAAGTGCAAAAAATTGCGGAACTGCCCTTTACAAGCCGTACCGCGTGCTTATTGAGAAAAGAACGAAAAATTATCGCTTCCAGCGAAATATCAAATAGAGATTTTAGGAGGAAATACATATGGGCAAGATCATAGGGATCGACCTCGGAACCACCAACTCCTGTGTTTACGTCATGGAGGGCAAAGACCCGAAATGCGTAACCAATCCGGAAGGTGGCCGTACCACGCCGTCTGTTGTGGCATTTACTGACAAGGAACGTCTGGTCGGCGATATCGCCAAACGCCAGTCCGTTACCAACCCGGAGAAGACCGTCTTCGCTATCAAGCGCATGATGGGTCGTAACGTCAACGCCCCCGAAGTCAAGAAGTGGCGGGAACACTGCCCCTACGAGATCGTCGGCGGAAACGGCAACGACGCCTGGGTCGAGATCGACGGCAAGAAGTACAGCCCGCCGGAAGTTTCCGCGATGATTCTTCAGAAACTGAAGAAGGACGCTGAAACGTATCTGGGCGAAGATGTGACCGAAGCGGTTATCACCGTTCCGGCCTACTTCAATGACTCCCAGCGTCAGGCCACCAAGGATGCAGGCAAGATTGCAGGCCTTGAGGTCAAGCGCATCATCAACGAACCGACTGCCGCTTCTCTGGCTTACGGCTTTGACAAGAAGGCCAACGAAAAGATCGCGGTCTTCGACCTCGGTGGCGGTACCTTCGATATTTCCATTCTCGAAGTCGGCGACAATGTCGTGGAAGTCCGCGCCACCAATGGTGACACGTTCCTCGGCGGTGAAGACTTCGACCACCGTATCATTGAATACCTCGTGGAGGAGTTCAAGAAGGAAAACGGCATCGACCTGTCCAAGGATCGCATGGCTCTCCAGCGCCTCAAGGAGGCAGCGGAAAAGGCCAAGCATGAGCTGTCCAGCTCCATGGAATCCGAGGTCAACCTGCCGTTCATCACCGCTGACCAGAACGGTCCCAAGCACATGATGGTCAAGATCAGCCGTGGCAAGCTCGAAAAGCTCGTCGACGATCTGGTTGATCGCACTGTCGAGCCGTGCAAGAAGGCCCTCAAGGATGCCGGTCTGTCCGCTTCCGACATTGACGAAGTCATTCTCGTCGGTGGTATGACCCGTATGCCTCTGGTACAGGAAAAGGTGAAGTCCTTCTTCGGCAAGGAGCCCAACCGCTCCGTGAACCCGGACGAAGTCGTCGCCATGGGCGCTGCCATTCAGGGCGGCATCCTCGCCGGTGACGTCAAGGACGTGCTCCTGCTCGACGTGACCCCGCTTTCTCTCGGTATCGAGACCATGGGCGGCGTCATGACTCGACTCATCGAGCGTAACACCACTATCCCGACCAAGAAGTCCCAGGTGTTCACCACTGCGGCTGACAACCAGCCCTCCGTGTCCATCCGTTGCTTTCAGGGCGAGCGCCCGATGTCTGCTGACAACAAGCTGCTCGGAAACTTCGAGCTGACCGGTATTCCGCCGGCACCTCGCGGCGTCCCGCAGATCGAGGTCAGCTTCGACATTGACGCCAACGGCATCGTCCACGTTCAGGCCAAGGACATGGGCACCGGACGCGAGCAGTCCATCCAGATCACCGCGTCTTCCGGTCTTTCCGATGACGAAATCGATCAGATGGTCAAGGACGCCGAGGCCCACGCCGACGACGACAAGAAGAAGCAGGAACTCATCGAGACCCGCAATCAGGCTGATACGCTCATCTACACCTCCGAGAAGTCCATGCGTGACCTCGGTGACAAGGTGGACGGCGAACTCAAGGCTGACATCGAAGGCAAGATCGAGACCCTCAAGAAGGCACTGGAAACCGACGACGTGGATGAGATCAAGGCCAAGACCGAAGAACTGGCCCAGGCTTCCCACAAGTTGGCTGAACAGCTCTACGCCCAGCAGTCCGCCGAACAGGGCGGTCCTGACATGGGTGCCGGAGCAGCCGGCGCCGCCGGTCCCGAAGGCGGAGCGGCTCCCAAGGACGACGATGATGTCGTCGATGCCGACTACACCGAGGTCAAGTAATCAAACTTGCCTTGATCGGCCAAGCACAGTATAGCATTACCCGGCCCGCAGCGTTTGCGGGCCGGGTTTTTCTTTAGCTGTCAAAGACCGTTTTTTAAGGATATGCGTCGAGCACCGGGATATATGACCATGCGACACACTTTGCGCCTGAGTGCGCTTTTCATGATTCTTGCCCTGTTTGTCTGGGGTTGTGCCCCGAAACAGGTCTCCATAAAGAGCGTTGACCTGCTGTCCACGCCCAATCTTCTGATGGAAGCCGATACCGCGTGGGAAGCCAAGCGGTACGAGGCTGCCGAATTGTATTATGCGGCGCTTCTGGAGCGTCCTGATCTCGTTCGCAGCGAGCTGTCGACCATCTTTGGACGTCTGGCCGAATCCGCCTATCAGAACAAGCACTATCATCAGGCCCGCATCGCCCTTGAAAACTGGGCCAATCAGGATACGAATGCTCTGAGTCTGCCTTCGTGGGAACAGACGTATCTGAATACCATGGCCGCACTCGGCAAGACCGAGCGGTTGCAGAACCATCTGAAATGGGTGCTCAAAAACAGCAGCCTGCCGTGGGGAACCCGTAAGGATGTCGGGTTGTGGTACGCGGAATATTTCCAGAAGAAAGATGATGCCGAGCGGGCGCTCAACGTGCTTGCCGGTTTTTACGGACAGGCTCCGGACATGGCTGCCCGTGCCGTCATGGAACACGGATATCTGAAAACGGTCCGGGAACTTGACGATACGCAGCTTCTCGAACTTTCCAAGGGAGTGACGGCCGAGAATCAGTGGCGTTTTCCTTATGTGATGGTCGGTTTCGAGCGTGGTGTGCGTGAGGCGTCTGACGAGGACAGATGGTCCGTAGTCTGGCGCAGCCTGAGCAATCTGGCAGCAAAATCCGACCTTGCCGATCCTTCTCCGCTTGCGAGCCAGCTTGCCGATCTTGAGGCCAAGTACGGCCTGCCGCGTATCGGTCTGGCTCTGGCCCTGCCGCTCACCGGACCGTATGCCAAGGTGGGCGTGAAAATCCTGCGAGGTGCCGGTCTTGCCCAGTGGCGTCTGGCGCAGGAAGGCGTGGACATCGATCTGCGGGTTATCAATACCGAAACTTCGGGGTGGGACAAGCGTCTTGCCGAACTCCCCGCACATTATTCCGTGGTGGGCGGCCCGCTGCGTGTGAAGGCCTTCAAGAAATTGTACGAAGGTGCGGATGCCGGTAACGGCGTGCTTGATCAGCGTGCCTTTTTCACATTCCTTTCATCGCTCGGTGATCTTGAAGAGGGCCGGGACGCATGGCGTTTCTTTACCAGCCGCAATGACGAAGTGCGGAGTCTGGTCAGCCTTGCCGTTGATCAGCTCGGCATTCGTGATCTGGCGGTCTTCTATCCTGAAGAGAAATTCGGTCGTGCCATGGCCGAGACTTTCTACCGTGAGGCCTACCCGCTCGGTGGGCGTATTCGCGGCATGCAGTCGTATCCGTCCCGCAACCTCAAGAAGTGGGGCAAGCGTGTCGGCAAGCTGCTCAAGGTACCTGCCGATTTCAGCGATAACAAGGACGCTCCGCTTGAACAGCCTGATTTCGGTGCCGTGTTCGTGCCGGACGGCTGGCGTCAGGCGCAGACTCTGCTTCCCAACTTTTTCTTTTATGAAGGTGATCAGCTCGTGTTCCTCGGCCCCGGACTCTGGAGCCGCGCTCTTGATGATGCCAAGGATATCGACGAGCATTACTACCGTCTTGCCGTGTGCCCTGGTGCATGGTGGGATCGCAGCGAGGGCGGACGCGCCCTGCAGAGTGCCCTGACCGAGGAAGGTCTTGGACAGGCTGACTTCTGGGTTGCTCTCGGTTACGACTTCCTGCGCTTTGCCGGAAAGTTCGGTGCACTGCCGTCCACTTGGGACCGCGACGAGGTCAACAAGCGAATCGCCAGTGCTCAGGATATCGAATTCAGCATGGCGAAGATGACATGGGACGCGGACGGCGTTGCCAGTCAGGATCTCTTCCTTTTCAGCCCCGTGCGCAACGGCAAGCAGCTTGTCAATGCCGACAAGGTTTCCGCCCGTATCGCCCGTGCCAAGGCTCGTCGCGAAAAGCGTATCGAAGCCTATGAAAAGCGTATGGAAGAAGAGAAAGCAAAACAGGAAAAAAATATTTTCTAGCCGGATGACGGCTTCGAATATCAAGGAGTTTACAATGAAAATCAGCCCTGAAGAGGTGGCCAAGGTCGCACGACTGTCTCGTCTTGACCTGCCGCAGGAAAAGCTGGAGCTGTTCGCGGGACAGCTTGGCGATATTCTTGATTACATGGACAAGCTCGGTGAGCTTGATACGGACAATGTGGAGCCGATGTACAGTCCGGTGAAGCATACGACGGTGCTGCGCAAGGATGAAGTCCGCAAGGACTACAGCCGGGATGAGGTGCTCTCCAATGCGCCGGATCAGGACGGCCAGTTTTTCGTTGTTCCCAAGATTGTCTAACCCGCGAATTATTCAGGATACCCAATGTCTGATCTGTATATGAAAACTCTTTCCGAGATCGCCGCGCTGATTCAGTCCGGTGAAGTGAAGGTGGCGGACGCCGTGAAGGATTGCCTTGATCGCATCGAGGCCACCGAACCCGAGGTCAAGGCGCTTATTTCCGTTGTCGGTGACGAGGCCATGAAGCAGGCCGATGCCATGGATGCCGAAGGGCCGGACGCAGCCAAGCCGCTGTGGGGCGTGCCTATCGTGCTGAAGGACCTGCTTGCCACCAAGGGAATCAAGACCACCTGTGCGTCGAAGATTCTTGAAGATTTCGTTCCGTTTTACGATGGCACGGCAGTCGCGAAACTGCGTGAGGCCGGTGCCGTGATTGTGGGCAAGGCCAACATGGACGAGTTCGCCATGGGTTCGTCCACCGAGAATTCCGCATTTTTCCAGACCGGCAACCCGTGGGATACCGATCGTGTCCCCGGTGGCTCGTCCGGCGGTTCCGGCGCTACGGTTGCGGCGGGACAGTGTTTTGCCGCTCTCGGTACGGATACCGGCGGTTCCATCCGTCTGCCCGCGTCTTTCTGCGGTATCGTGGGGCTCAAGCCGACCTATGGCCGTGTGTCCCGGTTCGGGCTTGTGGCCTATGGTTCATCACTGGATCAGATTGGTCCCATGACCCGCAGCGTGGAAGATGCCGCGCGCGTGTTGCAGGTGATCGCGGGGCATGATCCCAAAGACTCGACTTCCGTTGATGTCGAAGTACCGGATTATCTGGCCGCGCTCGGCAGGGAGAATCTGGACGGTGTGACCGTCGGCCTGCCCGAGGAGTACTGGGGCGAGGGGCTGGATGCGGAAGTCGAAGCCGCATGCAGGGCCGCTGTCGCCAAGATGGAAGAACTCGGCGCAAAGACCGTTCCGGTGAAGCTTTCGCTGACCGATTACGCCATCGCCACCTATTACATCATCGCCATGGCCGAGGCGTCCTCGAACCTGTCCCGTTTTGACGGCGTGCGGTTCGGGCATCGCAACAAGGATGCCGAGGAACTCATCGACATGTACACTTCCAGCCGTACCGAAGGGTTCGGCGACGAGGTGCAGCGTCGTATCATCATGGGCACCTACGTGCTTTCTTCCGGCTATTACGATGCATACTACAACAAGGCCGCCAAGGTTCGCCGCCTGCTGCGCGAGGATTTTGACAAGGCGTTTGAACAGTGCGACCTCATCGCCGGTCCGGTCTGTCCGACCACGGCGTTCAAGGCGGGTGAAAAGGCTGATCCGTTGCAGATGTACCTCATGGACATCTTCACCATTTCCTGCAACCTCGCCGGTCTGCCCGGTATGAGCCTGCCTGTCGGACTCGGAAAGGATTCCGGCATGCCGGTAGGCCTCCAGTTCATGGGCCCTGCATTTTGCGAGGCGGATATGCTCGGCGTGGCCGAGTGCCTTGAGCGGAATATGGATTCCATGCCCATGGCGAAGCTGTAGAAGACAGTTGAGAACAACAGAACAGCCGGTTGCAAACGACGATTTGCAACCGGCTGTTTTTGTTTGAGGTTGATTGATTTACTTCATGTCGTAGCTGGTCGGGCCGTTGTTGTATGCCGTCTCTTTCAGCCATGATGCAGGGTAGCCGATCGCAAGGACCGGTTGTCCCGGTACATTGATGTAGCCATCCGAATATTTTGAGAACAGGTCAAAGCTCAGGTTGCGCCATCGGTTGAGTACCGTGGATGCGGTCCTGAAGCTGAACTCGGTCACCAATTGGCGGGCTTCTTCGGCCGATTGGTTGGCGACTGCCATGTCCATTGCTTTCATGCCGAGCATGGCTTTGCGCTCCAGTTCCTGTTGTACAGGTATGATGTCCACGGTGGTCATGCGCTGGAAGTTGAGCCGCGTCCAGTTGGCGAGCAGGTCGAAGTGCCACCACGCCGAGGCCGGGTTGAATCTTTGCGGACTTCCTACCTGATACGGTTTGGGCAGTTGTGCCATCTTTGAGAAGAAGGGCGTGAAGCAGGTGGTCGCGGAGACATCCGGTCCGAACCAGAGAACTCCCTTGGTGAATTTGGGGGCTTTGGGACGGGTCTGGCAGACATAGGTATAGCCCTGATAAAAGACCGAAATGGCACGTTCCCATGCTCCATAGAATTTCTTTTCCTTGCTGACGTTGTTCTGGTTGCCGTCATACGGACCGACAAAGCGGTGCGGGTCGCCGTAGGGACCGGCGGCAACACCTTTGGTCAGATCGAACTGCGTGCCTTCGTAATGATCGCGGTACAGGGCAAATACGTCGCGGGGCGTGAGTTTGTTTTTTGGCTTGATGGAAAACGGATAATCGCGGGTATATGTATCCCGGACCCATGGCGACAGCCCCAGATCCGGATTGACGCGGTCCATGGTCCGCCATATGCGCCGGAGCGAATAATACGGATGGTTGTATTCGCCGGGACTGACGGCCCGAAGCCAGTCAATCGGTCCCTGCTTTTTGATGTCCCACCATTTGAGCCTTTTCAGGCCGGGGACAAGATGCTTGGAATATTGAAAATTGTCGGGATCATTCATCACGACTTCGCGGATGCGGAAAGTGTTGGCCGCAACGAAATATTCACCGTCTGGTACGCGCTTGGCCACCCATGCAGAATGATATTTGGCATCGGGCAGGGCGCACATCTCGAATACCCATGCTTCCTTTTCATCGCCGACAAGCAGTGTTTCGCCGGTGGAGAAATAGCCGTATTTGTCGATAAGGCCGCCCATGAGCCGGACTGCCTCGCGGGCCGTGGTGCAGTTTTCAAGTGCGATGCGGGAAAGTTCGGAACTGTAGAAAACACGTTGCGGCTTGCCGTGTGACCGTTTCGGATTCGGGCCGGGTTCGAAATTGGCGGCGTTGGTGCATTCGCCCAGCATCAGGTTCTTTTCGTTCATGATGCCGTAATTGCCGTCAAAGTAGGAGAAAGAGGTCTTTTGTTCCCGGCCGAGTATCTTCCATATCTCATTGTAAGGAATGAGCGCGAGCGGCGTGGTCGGTTCATGATCCGGGGTGTTGTATGCCGGACCCCGGTCATCTGTCACGATGCGTGGGTATACGATTCGGTCGGAATATGTCTTTCGGCTTCCTTCCTGTTTCTTGGCAGGAACGAAAATGAGCCGCTGGTCGCCCAGTTCGTCATCTTCGGAGTGGGTGACGAGCATGGAGCCGTCTGCGCTGGCACCGGGCGTGACGATCATGGTGGTGCAGGCGTGTGCCTGAGCGGCGGAGAGAATGAAAATGGCGAGAAAAAGTGTTGTGAACCGATACATGCTGTTGCTCCTTGACTGGCAGAACCGAGAATTTGCCTATTTGTATCACAGCACCGCATTCGCGTGAGTTATAATCTCTTTTCATTCCTCGACAGCTTCTTTAAGATGTCTTCCTTGGGTGTGGGGAATTTGAGTTTTTGAATTGTATCGGAGGAAGTGCATGACAATAGCCGTGGCCGTCAGTGGAGGCATGGATAGTTTGCTTTCCCTTGTTCTCATGAAAGAGCAGGGGCATGACGTTATGGCTGTGCATGGGCATTTTCTGCCGGAAAATCCGGATTGGGAACGGGTGACGAACGGTTTGACGGAAGCCTGCAAGGTGCTCGGCGTTCCGTTCCATGCCGTTGATCTGCATCGGCCGTTCAATGAGTTGGTGGTTGCGCCGTTCGTTCGGGACTATCGCGCCGGTCTGACTCCCAACCCCTGTGCCCTGTGCAATCCGCTCATGAAATTCGGCATCCTGTTCGATGCGGTTCGTGACTTGGGGGCGGACAGCATCGCCACCGGACATTACGTGAGCATGGAAGATCGTCCCGGCAAGGGGCGCATGCTGGTTCGCGGGGCTGATCTTTCCAAGGACCAGAGTTATTTCCTTTCACTTGTTTCCATTGAGAAGCTTCGGCGTGCATGGTTTCCGCTGGCCACTACATTGAAAAAGGACGTGCTTGCCATTCTTGACGCCCACGGACTGACCCCGCCCATTCCGAGCGAGAGTCAGGAGATATGTTTTGTTCCCCGTGATGATTATCAGGCCTTTTTGCTTGAACACGGCGATATGCCCGGTCCCGGTCCTGTCCGGCTTGCCGACGGCACTGTCGTGGGCAGGCATCAGGGGCTTTGGCGGCATACGCAGGGGCAGCGGCGGGGACTCGGTATCGCGTGGCAGGAGGCGTTGTATGTCATTGATAAGGACATCCCCGGCAATGCGCTTGTCGTCGGTCCGAAAAACGAACTTGAATCTCCCGGCTGCGTCGCAGGGCAGGTCAACCTCATGGTCGATCCCGCGCAGTGGCCTGAAACCGTCATGCTCCAGACCCGCTATCGCCAGAGGGCCAAGCCGAGCCATCACGTTTATGACGGTGAAAAGCTGACATTTCATTTTATCGAACCGCACACCCGGCCGACCCCCGGACAGGTCGCCGCTGTCTATGACGAGAGCGGAGCCGTGCTTGGCGGTGGGGTGATCGAACGGTCTTTGTAGCCGTGTGCAGACGTGTGTGGATGATGAAGCCGCAAAGGCGGAATTACCATCTTCGGTCTTCCCAGTCTTCCTGCTGTTGCCGCTGGTAGCCTTCTGAACGGGCCTTGTTCATGGTCCGGTAGACTTTTTCTGCCGTGAGTTCCGGTTTTTTACGACAGTATCCAGCCCACCATCTGACCTCGCTGGCAATTCGGTTGTTGAGCGAGTCCCTGTAGTTTGAGAGCAGGGCATATCCCTTTTCCCGTTCATTCAGGAAAATGTTCGTCAGGCCCAGATAATACGTGGCATCCGGGTTGTCCGGATACGCGGCGAGGGTTGTCTGAAAGATGTTGGCCGCAGCGGGGTAGTCTTTGGCCAGAAATGCCTTAAGCCCTTTTTTGTTGTTGGCGTAGGCTTCATTGTTGCCGCTGTAGAGAAAATCTCCGTAGCTGCTGTAGGAGACGGCAAAGCCCGTGCCCGTTCCGATGCCGACGGTCGTACCGGCCCTGCTTGTCCCCACGGACACGCCGCCGCTTCTGCCGCCGACAGAAGTTCCCATGCGGCAGCCTGCGAACAGGATGGACAGAATGACAAAAAATAGGAGAATGCTTCTCATTCGGTTGACCCTCCCCGGCAATTGCATTAGGCCGCATGTGCAGACGCGGCGTTACTTCTTCGGGGTGTTTGCTACCCGATCTTTTTGCAGCCCTTCGTCCCATGCCTTGAACATGGCCTGCGCGATTGCTTCGGTCGTGACATCTCCGCTGTTCCGAAGGCGTTTCGCTTCGCTGCGGACAGCCTCTGTGACGTCGGCGTTGCCTGTGTAGCGGAAGTTCGTCAGGATATCGAAGCCGGTTTCAAGATCGCCTTTGGCGATGTGGGAAAGACCGAGATAAAAGACGGCCATGGGATAGGTTTCGACGTTGGTCGCATGTTTGAATGCATCGATGGCCTTGTCGTAATCAGCGAGATTGTAGTACGCACGACCGAGGTTGGTCAGATTGACCACTGAATCCGGGTTGTCCTTGAGCTGATTCTGATAGAACTGAACGGCCTGATGGTCGTCCTTGAGTTTGACGCCTACGTTGCCGATGGGCTTGGGCTTGGGAGCACCGCAGGCGGCGAGAACGGCGAGGGCGAGGAACAGGGACAGGACCAGCAGAATTTTTTTCATTGCGTCACTTCATTTTTGAAAGTTGTTGAAAATACCATACATTAATAAAGACGATACATGATTCGCTTTTATACCGCTACCCTCGGTTGCAAGATCAACCAGTATGAAACCCGCTCCATTGCAGAAGCATGGGTGCGCAACGTCGACGACGGACAGGCCGTGGCCGTGGAAACGGCTGTTGAGGCCGACCTTATCCTCGTCAATTCCTGCGCCGTGACAGCCAATGCCGTGGCAGATCTGCGCCAGACCGTCCGGCGGTTTCATCGCGACAATCCCGAAGCCGACATCATTATTACCGGCTGTGCCGCACAGGTCATGCCGGAGGAGTTGCAGGCTCTTCCGGGTGTTGTCCGGGTCGTGGCACAGGAAGACAAGTCAGCATTGCTTGCCGGACCGGAAGGCAAGGCCGCCCCGTCTGCTGAACGCCCCGCCTTTGCCCCGTTTTCCATCGACGGCTATGGCCGGTCCCGCGCCGTGGTCAAGGTGCAGGACGGCTGCTCCCATTTCTGCTCCTACTGCATTGTTCCGCTCACACGCGGCAAGTCCGTCAGCCGTCCCATGGATGACGTTGTGGCGGAGGTTTCACGGCTGCTCGCCGGTGGATTTCGTGAATTCATTCTGAGCGGCATCAATTTGCGCCATTTTGGTCGAGACCTGCCGGGTAAGCCCGATTTCTGGGATCTCATTGCACGGCTTGAGGCGACCTTCGGACTCGACTGGGCCGGCCGGGCGCGTTTCCGTATTTCTTCGGTGGAGCCGGGGCAGTTGACCGACAAGGCGTTTGATGTCCTTGCGGCATCGAAAATGGTTTGCCCGCAACTGCATCTTTCCCTGCAAAGCGGTGATCCGGAAGTTCTCAAGGCCATGCGGCGCGGGCATTATGACCCGGAGAACGCAGTGGTGTTTTTGGAACGGCTTGCGGATGTCTGGCCTGTCATCGGTCTTGGTGCGGATTTCATTGCCGGTTTTCCGGGGGAGACCGAGGCGCAGTTCGAAAATACCATGGACCTGTGTCGCCGGCTGCCGCTGACCTACGGTCACATATTTCCATATTCCGAGCGGCCCGGAACCAAGGCCGCAGATTTGCCTGATCCCGTGGACGTTCCGGTCCGTAAACAGCGTGCGGCGCGCCTGCGTGAACTGGTGAACGGGAAGAAACGTGCGTTTCTGGAGCGCCTGCTCGACCTGCCGCATCTCAACGTTCTGGTTCAGGACGCCAAGGGACGCGGGGTGAGTGAGTATTATGCCGCGTGCCGTTTTCTGGAACTGCCTTCCGGGGCAGCCCCTCGTTCTCTCGTCAGGGCGCGGCCGGTTTCCATTGAGAAGAATGTTATTCTTGTGGAGGCTCTGTCGTGAGTACGCCGAAGATTCCTGATCCGGGATTGCTCATCATCTCCATTTTGAGTGCGCGCTGGGACGAATGCTGGCCGGAAATGCTGCACGAGCTGGAAGCGAAGTTCGGTCCGGCGGACGGTGTGTCCGAGGTGTTTCCGTTTGATCAGACCGGATACTATGACGCAGAACTCGGGACGCCTATTACGCGGCGGCTCATCGAGTTTGAGACGTTGTGTCCGCTTGATGAATTGGCGAATATAAAGCTCTTCACCAATTCCATCGAAGCGAAGTACGGTGAGCCGGGAAAGCGGATGTTCAATCTGGACCCCGGATTCATTACGACGCAGCGTCTTGTGCTCGCCACGGGCAAGAATTTTTCGCACCGTATTTACCTGCATGACGGTATCTGGGCTGATCTGACAATGATCTGGCAGAAAAAACAGTGGGTTGAATTTCCATGGACCTTCCCGGATTACGCGGGAGGGGATATGAAAACACGGCTGACAAAATTGCGTCAGTCGTATAAAAACAAGCTCAATAAACAAAAGGATTGATATATGCCTGTCAGCATGACCGGTTTCGGTCGGTTTGAGACCAATGAGGACGCCTGGACCCATGTCTGGGAAATAAAGAGTGTCAACGGTCGTTTTCTCGACGTAAAGTGGCGGATGCCCGGTTACCTGCGTTCCCTTGAGAACGGCTGGGAAAAGATCGTTCGCAAGTATGCTTCTCGTGGCCGTGTCGATATTTCCCTGAATCTGGAAGTGCTTGATGCCGGAATTCTCGGCGTGACCTTTAACGAGACCATGGCAAAGGCCATGTTCGAGCAGATGGAAAAGCTGGCCGTTTCCCGTGGCGAGACCTTTGAGCCGGATTACAACAAGGTGCTGTCCATGTCCTCCCTGTGGCGTGATTCCGGCAGCGAACCGGATCCCGGTTTGGCCGAGAGCCTGACTGCCGGACTTGAAAGCGCACTGAAGGACTGGGTGAATTCCCGCTCCGTCGAGGGCGATGCCATGGTCACGGACCTGCTGTCCCGCATCGAGACCCTGCGTGGTTTCGAGGCGAAGATCGCCGAGCGTATTCCCGAAGTGTTGGAAGAAAAGAAGGCCAATCTCAAACAGCGCATTCTGGACATGCTCGAATCCGCCGGGGCCGATTTCTCCGAAGACCGCATGCTGCAGGAAGTGGCGCACCTCACGGACAAGCTCGATGTGTCCGAGGAATTGACCCGCCTTGACGCGCACCTTGACCGCCTTGCCGAGACGTTGAAGCTGAAGAGCAACGCGGGCAAGAAGCTCGATTTTCTGATGCAGGAGACTTTCCGCGAGATCAATACCTGCGGCAACAAGGCCAATGACAGCTCTGTCAGCCAGCTCGTTGTCGACTTCAAGGCCGAGCTTGAGCGCTGCCGTGAGCAGGTCCAGAACATCGAATAGCAGATTGTTGCAAAGGTTTGACTGCCGGGGTGTTCAGGGGAAGCAGCTTCCTGCGTATTGCTGATGCGCATCAGCCCTGCCTCTTTTGGGCATCCTGCACTCGAATCATGTTGAACGGATAAAGGTACAGGTGAGCATGCAGAAACAGGGATTGCTTAATATCGGTTTCGGTAATTTCGTCGTTCTGAACAGGGTCGTTTCCATCGTCAACCCCACCAGTGCGCCCATGCGGCGTCTGAGGGAGGATGCGCGTCAGGACGGACGGCTTATTGATGCCACGCAGGGTCGTAAGACCCGCGCCATTATCGTCACCGATTCCAACCACGTTATCCTGTCCGCAATTCAGGCCGAGACCATCGGCCAGAGATTCAGCGCGGAGGAGGGAGAATAATTGGCTAACAATGATCAGACGCATCGTCTGGGGCAGGTGCTTGTCGTCTGCGCCCCCAGCGGCACCGGCAAGAGCACGCTTATCAGCATGCTGCGCGAGGATTTTCCCACGTTCGGTTTTTCCGTTTCCTACACCACCCGCAAACCGCGCGGGGAGGAACAGGACGGACGAGAATATAATTTTGTGTCCCGTGAAACGTTCATAGCCATGCGCAGTCGCGGTGAATTCTGCGAATGGGCTGAAGTTCACGGTAATTTTTACGGCACGGCCACAGCACCGGTCGAGAAGATGCTGGGCGAAGGCAAAGACGTGCTGTTCGACATCGATGTGCAGGGCGCCAAGCAGTTGAAGAAGGTCTTCTACAAGGGAAATTTCATATTCCTGCTGCCGCCGTCCCGCGAGGAATTGGTCCGCCGTCTGACCGGGCGCGGCACGGATTCCGAAGAGGCGATTGCCAAGCGCCTTGCCAATGCCGACGGCGAGATGGCACAGGCCGATTTCTTTGATTACTGGATCATCAATGACGATCTGGATACGGCTTATGAAGAGTTCAAGGCCGTGTTTCTTGCCGGACGCTGCAAGCCCGAGTTGCGGCCTGATGTCGATGAACAATTGAAAAGCTGGGGCGAAGATGGCTGAACTCGTTGTCGCGCTTGATTACAAGGACGGTGCATCGGCACTGTCCATGGCCCGTGAACTGAAAGGCGTGGTCCCGTGGGTGAAAGTCGGTCTGGAACTCTTCACAGCCGAAGGGCCTGCCGTGATTTCAGGCCTCAAGGAGCTTGGTTTCAAGGTCTTTCTCGACCTGAAGTTTTTTGACATTCCCAACACTGTACAGGGCGCAGTCCGTTCTGCCGCACGCCTTGGTGTGGATATGGTCAATATCCATGCCCTCGGCGGTGAACGCATGGCCAAAGCCGCCATGGAAGGGTGTGCGGAAGGCGTCCCTTCCGGGACAAAGCCTCCATTGGTTCTGGCCGTCACCATGCTTACCAGCATGGCCGAAGGTGACCTTCCGGTGGAAAACGCACCGTCTCCATCTGAAATGGCTCTTGACCTTGCTGTGAAAGCCGAGCAATATGGCCTAAATGGAGTGGTATGTTCCGGCTTGGAAGCTGAAGCCATCAAGGATGCCTGTGGTCAGAAGTTCATTTGTCTGACTCCGGGTATTCGACCGGCATCGGCCGCAGGCGACGATCAGCGTCGGGTGGTGACTCCCGCGCAGGCCGTGCGGAATGGCTCCGATTTTCTGGTGGTGGGGCGACCTGTCACCGGGGCGGCTTCACCGCTTGAGGCGGCACAGGCCATTGTCGAGGAGATGCGTTCAATCTGACCAGGGAGCGGGAATGACCGAGCAGGCAGGCCAGGAAGTGACCGGACAGGAAGTTGTCCGGGACGGTGCGGAGAAGATCAAGGGGGTCTTTTCCACACAATCCGTTGCCAAGGTCGGCACCGGCACGACGCAGCGCCGTACCATCCAGAAAACCTACTGGAGCGGCGACGAACTGGATGACGGTCGAATCGATGTCCAGCCTCTCAATCGAAACTACGTTCCCTCCGGCCCCAAGCGAACAATTGATCGCGAGGAGTTCCTTTCCAAGTTCAATCCTGAACCCGAGTTCTACATGAGCACGGTTTTTCCGGCCATCAAGAAGCTGGATGAAACCATTGTGCGCGGCGAAAAGCACCGTGAGCGCGGGGCCGCCTACAGCGCCGAGTACGAATTCAAGCAGGCTACCAACGTGGACGAGGAAAACGTCCGCGCCAATTTCGGTCTTGGGCTTACCTACCTCGACAGAGGCGATCAGGTGAAGGCCAACGATATTTTTGAACGTATAGTCGGCCTTGAGGCCGCCTTTGAGGAAGAGCACAAGCACCTGTTCAATGATTTCGGCATAAATATGCGGAAAAATAAGATGTACGAACAGGCGTTGCAGTATTATCTTCGAGCTGAGGAACTGGTGACCAACGACGAGCATCTTTTCCATAATATCGCCAGGTGTTTTTATGAAAAAGGTGATATCAAAGGGTGTAAGAAGTACGTGGCAAAAAGCCTGAGAGTGAATCCGAACCTCAAGGAAAGCAAGATGTTCTGGGCGTTTCTGAAGAGCAAGGGGCATGTCGCCGAGGGCGAAGATCCCATGGCTGCGGCCTAGATTGTCACTGTTGCCGGGTACGAATTGTCATTGATCCCATTGTCGCGATGTACAGGGAGAAGCCATGAGCCAGGAAAAGATTCAGAGTTTTCTTCGGGAACTGCCCAAAATGAGGGAAGACCTGCCTTTCTCACCGGAGGTACTCAAGCAGTTGTTCGTCCAGACCGGCAATAATTCAATGGCCTCGCTTGAAGATGTCGGTGAGACGCTTTCAAAGGATCAGGGACTGACCACCCGCATTCTCAGTCTTGCCAATTCTGCTTACTACGGCCTTCAGGCCGAGGTGCAGTCCGTTCCCCGGGCCGCGGCAGTGCTCGGCATGGCGGAAATTCGTAATATTGTGCTTGCCCTCGGTGTCAACGGGCTGACCACTCGTTACGACATGCCTGAAGATTTCGAGCTGGGTGGATACTGGCAGCATCAGTTCCTCGTGGCGCTGATCGCCAAGGAAATTTCCCGCATGACCGACGTGGGCAAGCCTGACAACATGTTTACCGTCGGGTTGCTGCATGATATCGGCAAGCTCATTACCGCAATGCGCCGACCCGAGGACTGGCAGGCCATTCACGATCTTGCCGAAGCTGATGAAATGCTCGACGTCGAGGCCGAAGAGGAATATTGGGGACTGGATCACGCTGTGGTCGGTTCGCTTGTTCTCAAGTCCTGGGATCTGCCGCCGGACCTCGTTGAGCCGGTCAACTGGCATCACGCCCCGGCTCTTGCCCCGGAACATTCCAATGAATCAACGCTCATCTGTCTGGCGGACTATGCGGCTCATGCCAGCGAAGATCCGGAAGGACCGTTCATGAGCAAGGTGGAATCTCTTTGCTCCGAAATGGAAATAGCCATGGACGATATCATGGAGACTGCCGAAGAACTCACGGAATCAGATGACATCGAGCAGTTTGTCAGTCTGCTTTCATAACTCAGGAACTCAATGCCCAATATTTGGAAAGCCCGTTGCAAGGGAACACCTCCGTCCGCCGAAACAATGGCGGACGAGTTGTCTGTGTCCCCTTTGATTATCGATATTCTCTGGAACCGTGGTCTGACCTCCGTGGAGGAAATGGACCGTTTTCTCAGCCCCGGTCTGCGTCACCTCGCGCCGCCGTCCGATGTCCCCGGCCTGACCGAAGCCGCCGAGGTCCTTGCCGCAGGTGTCGCTGAAGGACGCAAGCTTGCCGTCTGGGGTGATTATGATGTGGACGGCATTACATCTACCGTGCTCGTCAAGGAATTCTTTGCTGCGCGTGGCATCGAGGTCATGCACCATCTTCCCAACCGTCTGGAAGAGGGGTACGGCATGAACATTCCCGGAGTGGAGCAGCTTGCCGAACAGGGCGTGCAGATGCTTCTGACTGTGGACTGCGGTATTTCAGACAATGAATCCGTGGCCCGTGCCCGCGAGCTTGGAATGATGGTCGTTGTTTCCGATCATCACCTTCCGGGTGATGAACTGCCGGATGCGCACGCCGTGTGCGATCCCCGCCTGAGTGATGGCGGTCCTTACGACGACCTTGCCGGTGTCGGCGTGGCCTTCATGCTCATGTGTGCGCTCAACAAGCTGCTGCCCGGTACTCCGGCCGACATGCGTTCGCTGCTTGACCTCGTGGCGCTCGGTACCGTGGCCGACGTGGTGCGCCTCACCAACATGAACCGCATTCTCGTCAAGAACGGCCTGCTGCTCATCAAGGAGGCCAAGCGTCCCGGCATGGCAGCGCTCAAGGTCGTCTGCGATTACGAACGTGGCGCAGATCTCGGAGCAGGACAGATCGGATTCAACCTCGCCCCGCGCATCAATGCTGCCGGTCGCATGGGCGATCCGACCAAGGCGCTCGATATGCTCATGGCTGACAATTTCGACGCGGCCATGCCCATTGCCGAAGAGCTCAACGCCATCAACATGGAGCGTCGTCGTCAGGAGCAGGAGATTTCCGACGAGGCATTCGAACAGGCCGAGTCCATGAAGGACATGGCCGGTCTCGTTCTCTATGCCGAGCATTGGCATCCCGGTATTATCGGCATCGTCGCTTCCCGCGTGGTGGAAAAATATTACCGTCCGACGCTCATCCTCTGCGCTGCCGAAGACGGTGGAATGCTCAAAGGATCAGGCCGTTCCATCTTGGAATTTGATCTGCATGAAAGTCTTAAGTCGGTCAGTCCCATTCTCAACGGTTTCGGCGGGCACAAGCAGGCCGCAGGGCTTTCCATCCTTCCGGAAAATCTCGACGCCTTGCGTGAACAGTTCAATGCCTATGTTATTGAGCAGCTCGGTCCGGATCCGTTGACGCCGACCCTCAAGCTCGACAAGGAACTGGCATTCGCGGATATCACCAACACGCTTCTCAACGAGCTTGAACTGCTCCAGCCTTTCGGGCTTGGCAATCCCGAGCCAGTATTCGGTTCTACCCCGGTCATGGTGGATGAATACCGAACTTTCGGACGGGAGCACGAGCATGTGAAACTCGTGTTGTCCGATGATACCACTGGCGCAAAACTCCCCGGCAAGGCATGGCGCATGTCCGACAAGCTGAAAGGCGTTCAGGGACGGCTCATGCGGTTCGCCTTCACCCCCAAGATCGACCGGTTCAGGGGCATTCCCAAGATCGACCTGCGTATTCGGGACTGGAATTTTTAGGGGAACGCTCGCTATGGGGTGTCCTCGCCGGACGGGCGTCTCCGACGGCTTAAGAACCCTTCGTGAAGGGTTCTTAAGAATCTCCTAAGCTTTTTGGTGCGCCTTCGGCGGGTGCGTTGTTTGAGAGATGAGGTGTGTTGGGATGGAAGTACGGCGTTCCAAAGAAATCGCGCCGGGCAGTTGTGGAAAATGAAAAGCAACTGACCGGCGCGATTTCTTTGGAACAGGGTCCACGCCACGTGGACAGGCGGGAATAGCGCGGGGAATTGTCGTGGTGGCGTTTCTTACATTGAACGCGTTCATATATTGAGAGAATTTTCTTTGTCTTTAGAAAAAAAACTTACGTTTTGAGCCGGAAAAAATGGCTGTCATTGTTTCGTGAAACCGCACGAATAATGATCCATTTTTTCCGGCTCAAAACGTTCTTGGCGTAAGCCCGCCGAAGGCGCATCGGGATTCCAAAGGCCCTCGGCCTTTGGCGAGTCCAGAGCAGCGCTCTGGTCCCCCTGAAAGGGGCCCCCGGCAGGGCCGCCGGAGGCATCTTCTCTTCTTTTTATACGAATTTGGCAGCGTTGTAGCTTGATCTGACGAGCGGCGCACTGAACATGTGCGGGATGCCGCGTTTCTTGCCTTCTTCGGCGTAGCTGTCGAAAACTTCCGGCTCGACATACCGTTTGACCATGGGATGCTGCCGTGAAGGCTGCATGTACTGGCCGATGGTGACAATGTCGCAGCCCACGGCGGCGAAATCGTCGAGCACGGACATGACGTCGTCGTCTGATTCGCCGAGTCCGACCATGATGCCGCTCTTGGTGGGGATGTCGGGCGCAATGCGCTTGGACCGTTTGAGCAGTTCGAGCGACTGTGCGTAGTCGGCTTGCGGGCGAACGTCCGGGTAGATGTGCGGAGCGGTCTCGACGTTGTGGTTGAGAATGTTCGGGCGGGCTTCGAGAACCGTTTTGAGTGCGTCTTCATCGCCCTGGAAATCGGGGATGAGCACTTCGATGGTGCAGTCGGGCATGGCGTCCTGAACGGCATTGATGACAGCTGCGAAATGTGCGGCTCCACCGTCCGGGAGATCGTCCCGTGTGACCGAGGTGATGACGACATGCTTGAGTTCGAGGCGCTTGGCGGCCTCGGCTACACGGGCTGGCTCATCTGCGTCGAGAGGGGCGAGGTCGCCGGATTCGATGTTGCAGAAGCGGCAGTTGCGGGTGCAGACGTGGCCCATGATGAGGAATGTGGCAACGTTTTTGGAAAAGCATTCCCACCGGTTCGGACAGAGCGCGCTCTGGCAGACCGTATTGAGATCAAGATCCTTGATGAGATCCGAGGTACAGGAAAAATTACCTGTTTTCGGGAGTTTGATCCGCAGCCACGGCGGAATCCGCAAAGGCTTTTCTGAATTCTTCGGCAAAGACATTTTTTGCTTCCTCGATGGATATGTCGCGTCCGGCTTCGGCGCTGAGGGATGTGGGCCTCGCGCCCTGAATGCCGCACAGGGTAATCATTTCAAACAGGCTGACGTCGCGGCCTACGTTAAGGGCCAGACCATGATAGGTGACCCAGCGCCGGACGCCGATGCCCATTGAGCATATTTTACGTGATTCGTCCACCCACACACCGGGATGACCGGGGCGTCGGATGGTTTCGACACCGAAGCGGGCGCATGTCTGGATGACGGCCTCTTCCATGTCGTGAAAGAATTTTCTCATTCCGCCGGGGCGTTTTTCCACGCGCCAGATGGGGTAGGCAACAAGCTGGCCGGGGAAATGGCAGGTGATGTTGCCGCCGCGAGTGGTCTGGACAAGCGTGATGCCCTGCTCGGCGAGGAACTCTTCGCCTGCATGCAGGTTTTCGGCTCCGCCCTGACGCCCGAGCGTGATGACCTTGGGATGCTCAAGGACGTAGACGGTGTTCTCTTTGCTTCTGTCCGTAACGGCTTTGAGGGTTTCCAGTTGCAGGGCCTCGGCTTCCTTGTAGCCGATCAGCCCGAGATCGACGATGTTCATTTCTTTTTGGCTTTGGCTTTGGGTTTGTAAGGCAGGATGACTGCCTTGGATTTGAGGTCGGTTTTCAGTTTGGCAGGCCAGTCCGGCACGATGGTCTGGCCGGGGAACAGGGGGCGCATCTTTTCGCCGTAATCCACAAGGGTCAGTCCCTTGTGTGAACAGGCATACTGCCCTTTGCCGCCATGGAGTCGGAACGGTTCGGATATGGTGCGGACTGCGCCCCAGTCCTTGCCGCCCTTGCGGGAAAGGTAAAGAAAATTGAGGGATACGCCTTCTTTTTCAAGGTGGGCCTCATTGGAGAGCATTTCCAGCCACTTGGGCGCATCCTTGACGGAAAAATTGAAATGGCACCATGGCGAGCCTTGTGAAGTGGCGGGCATGGGACATTCTTCCACATGCGGGCACGGAGCGATCGGCTTGAATTTGTTTTCAAGCATCTGGGCGCGCATTTCTGCGATGATGCGGCCGGTCAGGCGGACGCCGGTTTCAATAATCAGGATGCGGCCGCTTTCCTTGGTCGCGTTGATGAGGTGCTTTGTCAGTTTTTCTGCCTGCGGACGGGCGACACGACCGGACCAGTCCAGTTCGTTGAAGGCGTTGGCCGCGATGATGAGGTCCGCTTTGCGGCGGATGCTGTCGGTAAAGGCCGCCTTGACGGTGCGGACGCGCCACGGGGTGTCTTCGCCTGCAACTGCCTTGAACAGTTTGAGACCAGCCTGCATGGATTTCGGAGAGCGGTCCATGCAGGTGAAGTTGAGCTTGCGTTCGCGCAGGTGGGGGCGCGACATCCACAGGGCGATGACTGCCGTGAGCGGACCGGAACCGAGATCCGCGATTTCCGCGCCATCAGGAATGTCCAGTTCAAGCCCGGTGAACAGGCGGGACATGCGGTAGAGATTCCACGGCAGGAAATAGCAGAGATAGGGCGAAAGAAACTTGGCGTCGCCCATGTAGTCGAGCTTGCGTTCGGAACGTTCGCTTGTCAGTCCGCGAGACATGTCGCGGATGTCATATTTCAGATGGTCACGGTGCTTGGCCTTGAGGGGCCAGACCTTTTTGAGGATGTCGCCGAAACGTTCGAGTTCGGCAGCATTTTCATCTGTGAGGTTCGGGAAAAGTCGGTCAATCGACATAGGTGAATCGCATCCTTGCAAGGTACCTGTCGCCAAAGGTTTTATCTTCGGTGAGGTCCAGCGCGGTTATGGTGTCCGGCAGCGTCTCGACGAAAGTACGCGCACCGGGGTCAGTTAAAATAAGTTCTGTGCCCTTGAGTGACGTGTTGCCTGCTTTGACTGCCTTGGTTCTTGTGCCGGGTGGCAGGAAACCGAGGACTTCCAAGTCGTTCAGGCTGACATGTTCGCCCAGCGCCCCCGCGATGTGAATGGCCGTGAGCTGTGACGGGGTGATAGCTGCTTCTTCAAGCAGGGCGGACATGGCGAGGTTGAAGGCCGCTTTGACTTTCATGATTTCCTCGACGTCCGAGGCCGGGAGATACAACCCGTTATTCAGTCTGAAAGCAGGCTCATCCGTGATGGTCGTCACATTTTGGGCCAGTTTTGCGGCGAGTGGGGTGTTTCCCTGCCCGAAGTGGCCGGATTCGTCAAGTACGCCGTGGGTGCGAAGGATGGAAGCGAGCGACAGATACCCCGTGCCGGTCATGCCGGTCGGCGCTTCCGTGGTGCCTTCAAAATGCTGTGAGATAAGCCCTGATGGAGTCAGTCCGAAGCTGGTGATGGTGCCCGGTCCGGCAGTTCGGCCGAAAGAGAGGCCCACGCCTTCAAGAGCCGGTCCCATGGGGACACTCGCACAAAGTCGTTTTTCTGGCGACAGGGCGAGTATGAATTCTCCGTTGGTTCCGAGGTCGGCGAGCAGGAAAGGATATTTCGATTGCCCGCCATACTCGATGGCGGTCAGTCCTGCGCTGATGTCCGCGCCGACGAATGGAGCGAGCAGGGGCGGAATGTAGGCGGGCGGAAAGGAAGGGGCGATGAACTCATCGGTCCCGCCGGTGTAGGAAAGTTCGTAGGGGGCTGTGGCAAGATCCTCAGGTTTCATGCCGAGCAGCAGGTAGATCATGGCGGGGTTGCCTGATACCGCGAGGCCCGTGCATTTGCCGTGTACGTTGATTTCAGTCGCTTTGCCGAGATCGACGAGTTGTCTTGTCACAAGGGACTTGAGAGTGGCGCGTCCTTCGATGGTGGAGGCCGCAGCAAGGCGGGACATGATTTCGCTGCCCATTCCTGCCTGAGGATTGAGTTCCTGTGTGACGGCCTTTTGCTTTCCGTTGATGAGGACCGAACTGTGTATTGATGTGGTTCCGAGGTCCACCGCGAGTGCGTAGTCGCCGACATCCGTGCCGCGCATCCGCAGCATTCTCTGGCTGCGAACCGGTTTGGGGATTTCTATTTCGCATGTTTCGGACGGGTGAAGGCAGGCGAGTCTCCAACCGATGTCGAGGGCGTCCTGCCCGAGTTTTTTCAACTCGTCGCGGGTCGGCTCCGGGGCGTCTGAAATATATCTGACTTTGCACAGCCCGCATTTGCCGAGACCGGAACATAAGGCGACGTCGCGCCAGATTCGGCTCAGGAAAATGGTATGGGCCAGCGTGTCGCCTGGATTCGGTTCCAGAGTGAGTGCGGCACCGTCATGTGTGTGGACGAGTATGCTCACGGGCTGCTGCCTGGTTGTTTGTCTGAAGAGATTCAGAGGGTAGCGCATGACCCCGGCACTGTAAACGCCGAGTTTTGATTCGGTAAAATATTCAGACTGTCAGTTGTTCCGTGTTGTTCAGCAGCGGTTCATGCGGCGCATGGCGTCGTCGAGATGGTGGAGCCAGATGTCCACGAGGCGGTCATATTCTCCCGCTCCCTTGAGCACAGCCTCACACTCGATGCCGGCGGCTTCAAGCTGTGATTTCCAGCTGTGCTCTTCGTCGCCCACCATGTCGCGGGCAACGTGCCAGCCTGCGCCGAACAGGAAGGGGAGCAGATAGGCCTTCTGGACGCCTTCTTTTTTGAAACGGTCGATGATGACGTCGATGCCTGCTTCTTCCTGATGTTCCATGACGCCCATGTGAACGGTCACGTCCCGTTCCTGAAAAGCGCGGTGCAACGCTTCATAGTAGATGCTGCCGTCGTGCCGGGTGCCGTGGCCCATGAAAAGCACGGCGTCGTGGTCGCTTTTTCCTTCAAGACCGATGGAAAGGATGGATTCGCTGACGGTTTCGATGTCGTGTTCGCCCGCTACGAGAGGGAATCCCACTTCGACGCGGGTGAAACCGCCGTCCCGCAGCATGAGTTCGTTGGCCAGACTCAGGAGTTCGTGGAACTCCATGCCGGGAACGAGGTGCAGGGACTGCACGGTCACATGCGTCACACCTTCGGCAAGGAGCCGATCAAGAGCCTGTGGAACGGAGTCGACTTCCTCGCCTGCTTTTTTCATGTGACCTCGAATGGCTTTCGAGGTGTAAGCCACGCGCACGGGCGTATCCGGGTACGCTTTCTCGACCCGTTCGACGATGTGATTGAGAGCGGTCAGGGCGTTCTTGTTGCGGGAGCCGAACGCGGCGAGGACTATGGCTGTTTTCATGTGTTCCTGTTTTTCTTGACGAGCGCGAGCGAAAAATAATGAGGCGTCTTGGGCGCGTCCTTGATGTCCATGAGGATGGTTTCGCCTTCCATTCCCACGCGGGAGACGAGCACGGTCTTGTCGTCGAGCCGGAGCTTGGTCAGGGTGGCGCGGATATCCTCGAAGTTTTTGTACGCCTTCAGGATAACGGCATTGTCCGCCACGTCAAGCTGTGCTTCAAGTTTTTCGGGATCGGCCACGCCGGAGGTGATGAGGAGCGATTCCTTGGATTCGGTGAGCACCAGTCCTATTTTTGCGGCGGCGGCGTGAAAGGAGGTGATGCCGGGGATGACCTTGAGGCGAAGGGTCGAGTCGAGGGTAAGGAGAGTCTGCTGAAGGTATCCATAGGTGGAATATGTCAGTGGGTCGCCCAGCGTCAGAAATGCTGCATTCTTGCCGCTGTTGAGCACTTCGGAGACGATCTGTGCGTTGGCCTGCCATGCTTTTTGGAGTTCGTCCTTGTCCTTGGTCATGGGGAAACCGAGGGTCTGCACCTGTATGTCCTTTTTGAGGTGCGGCTGGGCGATTTCAAAGGCCGTGGAATAATCGTTTTTTGTGGATGAGGCGGCAAAGATGACATCGACCTCGCCCAGAGCGCGGACAGCCTTGAGGGTGAGGAGTTCGGGATCGCCGGGACCGACCCCGATGCCGTACAATATACCTTTCTGCGTCATTGATATGATTCCTTGAATATCCCGGTTCCGGGACGTGTTAATGGTTGCCGGTGGGATGCAGAAGTCTGTGGATGACCTCGATGCCGGTGAGCAGGCGCATGGTCGGACGGGCGACAATGTGTTCATCCACGAGGAAAACATTGCGGTCACGCACCGCCTTGATGCGTGAAGAAGCCGGACCGTTCATTATGCGTTTGATTTCGATTTTGTTCATGGGACCGTACTGCGCCAGATAGACATCGATGTGCGCGGACTTGGAGAGCAGCCGTTCCAGACCGTAGGAAGCGATGTTGGTACCGTGGCGTGGGCGGGCGTCGTATGCCACGTTCCGTCCACCGGCCATCTCCATGACAAAGATCGGCATGGAGCCGGGTGAAAATGTGGACAGCTTGCGATGGATGGATTCGAAGAAGACGCCGGGTCTTTCCTTTTTGGGCAGGCGTTCAAGGCGCTGTTTGCAAAAGACCAGTCGTTCCTTGAATTCTTCCACCATCCGTTCGGATTCCATCTCGCGTCCGGTCAGTCGGCCCAGTGTGCGCCAGTAGCCATACATTTCGTCGATGGTGTTCGGTTGCAGGGCCAGTACGCGGATGCCGTTTCTTTCCAGGGCGGCCCATAATTTCGGATACCCCCGGCGCTGCATCGGGCGGATGAGGATGAGATCCGGTTTTGCGGCCAGAAATTTTTCCACGCCGTCCCGTGTGCCGAATGCCGGTTTTTCCAGAGCGTGAGAGGGATAATCTTCGGTTCTTGATACGCCGATGATTTGATCATCCGCCTTGAGATTGAAAAGGTTTTCCGTGTGTGCCGCATAGAGCGAGATGATGCGGGTGTAGGGCTTTTCGAAAAAGAAGGTGGTGCCGACGTCATCGTGCATCTGTTCGGCATGTGCCGTGGTACAGAGCAGGAATATGAGGAAAAGAGTGTGGAGCGTACGCATCAGAGAGAGTCCTCGGTTTTGTAGGATATGGACAGGGTGCCGGATTCCGGTTGCCGGGAGATGGTCGCGGCAACGCCGAAAACGGCCTGTATGGTTTCAGGTGTCAGCACGTCGGCGGGTTGTCCCGCGGCATGCACCTGTCCTTCCTTCAGGATGATGATGCGGTCGCTGTAGGATGCGGCCAGATTGAGGTCGTGGAGTACGGCGATCACGGTCCGGCCCGTTCGGGCCAGTTCTCGAAGTTCGGACATGGCTGACAGTGCGTGCCGGATGTCCATACTTGAAGTCGGCTCGTCAAGCAACAGCGCAGGCGTATTCTGTGCCAGTGCGCGGGCGAAGACGGTTCGTTGTCTTTCGCCGCCTGAAAGCTCGGCAAGGGTGCGGTTCGCCAGATCGGTCAGATCCATGTTCTTGAGGGCGGTCCGAACGATATCGAGGTCTGTTTCGGACGGTCGGTTGAAGCGGGGAATGTGCGGATGACGTCCCATGAGTACGGCTTCGAAAACCGTGAACGGAAAATTGAAATCGAACTGTTGCGGCACCACTGCGGCGAGGCGGGCGAATTCCGATGCGGTGTGGCTGCGGACTGGCCTGTTGTTGAGGAGGATTTCCCCGGTATGGGTATGGTGCCCGGCCATGAGGTCGAGCAGGGTGGACTTGCCGCTGCCGTTGGGACCGATGATCGCGTGCAGTGTCCCCGGCTTGAATGCGATGTTCAGGTCACGCAGGGTATCGGTCTTTCCATAGCCGAAGCGCAGGTCACGGATGTCGTAGGTGACGTTATCCATGGCGGCGCTCCGTGCGGGTGCGGGTGAATATCCAGCAGAAAATCGGTCCGCCGATGAGTGCGGTGAGTACGCCGATGGGGACTTCATTGGGCAGTATGGCGCGGGTTAGGGTATCTGCCATGAGCAGCAGCAGTGCTCCGCCGAGGCCGGATGCCGGAATCAGCCAGCGGTTGTCCGGGCCTATGAGCATGCGCATCAGATGCGGAATGATGAGGCCCACGAAACCGATGATGCCGGAAACTGATACGCAGACGGCACTGGTCAGTGAGGCCGTGAGCAGCAGGACGAGACGGACGCGACCCGTTTCCACGCCGAGGCTGCGTGCCGATTTTGAGCCGAGGCTCATGATGTTCAGGTCACGGGCGTAATAAAGGCAGATTGCGAAGCAGACAAGTGTGACTGAAGCCGTGAGCAGTGCGTCGGTCCATGTGCGGGAAACAAAGCTGCCCATGAGCCAGAATACGATGGCGGCTACGCGTTCGTCGGCAAGATATTTGATGAAGCTGATGCCTGCCGAGAGGATGGCCGAGACGATGACTCCCGATAGGATGAGATTGACCGGCGAGAGTTCGCCGTCCCGTCCCGACATGGCGATGACCGCGAACAGGGTGGCTGTCGCGCCGAGGAACGCCATGAGGCAGAGCGTTGTCGGTCCGAAAAAGGTCAGGCCGAGCAGCAGGGCGACTGCCGCGCCGAATGCTGCTCCGGAAGAAACGCCGAGGGTGAACGGGTCTGCCAGCGGGTTGAGCAGGAGTCCCTGAAAGACCGCTCCCGCCATGGCAAGACCGAAGCCCACGGACACGGATGTGAGGATGCGCGGGAGTCGTACCTCAAGTATGATGCTTTGATTCAGCGGGTCGATGGAACCCGCCGCTCCCCGTATCCCGTCCAGTACGGCGACGAGCACGTCTCCGGACGGGATGGAAATATACCCCATGCCGCAGGCGGTCACCATCAGCCCGCCCAGAATGAGGGCGAGCGCGATGATCGTCAGTGCGGCGCGGGTATGTGTTCGGGAAGCGGCGTTCATTTCGTTTTACGGAAGCATGTGCTTCTGGGCCAGAGCGTCCTTGAGGTGCTTGACGTAGATGTCGGCCCATGTGTTGACCATGCCGAGACCGCGCAGGTCGGTTTTCACCTTGTAGCCTGCTTTGGTCAGCATGACCTTCCATGCGTCGTCTTCGTCACCGGCCATGTCGTTGGAGGCGTGGTCACCCGCAACGATCATGAAGGGTTTCAGAAGGATGTTCTTTTTGCCAGCCAGCTTGAGGCCGGGGAGCATGTCGTCAAAGGAAGGGTAGCCTTCCACGCAGGCAACGAAGACAGGGTGCTTGTAAGCCTTCTGCATTTCATTCTGGAATTCTGCGTAGATGCCGGTGGAAAAGAAGTCGTTGCCGTGGCCCATGTAGACCAGAGCTGCATTCATCTTCTTTGCTTCTTCAACGTCGGCCTTGAGGGCCTTGACGGCTACGGCGATGTCTTCGGTGTACGGGTAGACGTCACCGGGCATGCCCAGTGCCGGTCGGCCGAGGCGCATCTGCTTGAACGGCACGGACTTGGCTTTGAGGGCGCGGATGGAACGCAGACCGATCATCATGTTGGTGAGGTCGGCGAATTCTTCACCGGCAAAGACGTGCAGGGACTGGACGGCGATGTTTTTGTAGCCGGAGTTTTGCAGGTCGGCCACGGTAGCAAGCGGGCTCTTGACGTACAGTACGTCCTTGGGAACACCTGCATTGGCCTTCTGCCATGCTGCGTCCCCCTGACGCTCCTGCCAGATGTCGCGGATGATGCTGGAAGTGAAGGCCAGTTTTATCGGCGTGCCGGGATTGGCCTTTTCCACTCTGGTCTTGATGTTCAGAATGGATTTGAGTGCTTCGGGATATGAGGTGCCGAAGGCAGCGAGCACGATAGCCTGTTTGGCGGGCGCTTCCTCGTGATGCCCTGCAATAGCGGGCAGCGAGACGAGAAGAGCCGCGGCACAGACGAGCGCGACAAAGGTGGAATGAAGTCTGGAAACAGTCATGAAACCCCCAAAAATGGAGCGGCTTTGTGTCGGGATAAAAGAAAATCCCCTTCCTCTACGAATTCAGAGGAAGGGGACCGTTTTTCCCTTCGGATACCTGCGGATGGCAAGCCACGTACCACCGAGGCAAACCTGTATCGACTTCAGGCAGGTCTTCCGGCTAACCCCTCGCATCTTCGCCTTCCCGGTTGAAACCAGTGGCATGAATGAAGATGTTTCAACGGGGTGTCACGGCGGCGGGTCCGCTCCCGAATCTCACGGGATTCCCTATCAAGTCATGGACACCTGAAGTGCGGATATTTATGCGCGCTCCGATGTTTCTGTCAAGGTCGGACTGTTTCCCATATGGACGCGGTCCTGAAAATGCTGAAGCATTTCCTCGGTGTCGATAACCAACGCGTCGGATTCGCCCATCATGCCGTAGCCGAGAATGGGGACATTGAAGATTTCTTCCACCGGGACAGTAAAGCCGGTTATGACCACCTGCTGCTGTTTGAGAACTTCATCCACAAGAATGGCGGCCTTGTACTCGCCCACGCGGACCACAATGGCCTGCGCCATCTGAATGTCGGTTACCTCCGGCTCCAGTCCGAGCAGGTCGGCAAGTCGCAGCAGGGAATGGACCTCGCCTCGTACGTCCACGGTCTCACGGCCGTCCGGCAGTCCCACCACTTCGTTTTTCTTGGGCATGTAAATTTCCACTACGTCACGGCTCGGTACGATGAACGTGTCGCCGCCGACTTTGCAGACCAATGCTTCGACAATACCTTCGTTGGCCGAGCGGTCCAGCGGGATGGAGATGGTGAATGCCGCGCCGTGTCCGAGTTCGCTTTCGATTCCGACATCGCCGTCAAGCGTATTTCGGATGGCGTTGACAACGGCGTCCATGCCGACGCCTCGTCCCGAGACATCAGTAATTTTTTCCGCTGTGGAGAAGCCGGACTGGAGTACGAATTGGAGAATTTCCTCTTTTTCGTATTCGGCTCCCATTTCGGCAATCCCTTTCTCAATGGCCTTGTTCAAAATTCTGTCCGGGTCGAGGCCCCGTCCGTCGTCCTTGACCTGAATATAGGCATTGTCGCCCTTGCGCCATGCGTGCAGACCGACTTTTCCGGCTTCCTTTTTCCCGGCTTCCTTACGGCCTTCCGTGGTCTCCAGACCGTGGTCCACCGCGTTTCTGAGCAAGTGAACCAGAGGTTCATTGAGGCTTTCAACGATGGTTTTATCGAGTGCAAGGTCATCGCCTGTGACTTCGAATTCAAGCTTTTTGCCGATTTTCTGGCTGAGGCTTTTGACCAGTCGATGCATGGGCATGAATATCTGCTTGAGGGGAACAAGCCGAATGGCGTCCACTTCCTGTTGGAGACGGCTGATGACGTTGTCGAGTTCTCGCAGGGACGAAGCCATCTGGGTGAGATTCTGTGCTCCGCCCTGAGCGATGACGGCATAGGTGACCATGAGTTTTCCCACCAGTTCGATGACGCGGTCAAGGCGATCTGTGCTGACTCGGATGGAGGAAATGGCCTGTGCTGCCGGTGCTTTTTCCGCTTTTGCCTTGGGTTTGGCTTCTTTGGCCGGTTCCGGAGTGTCAGCGGGCTGTTCCTCGGCTGCTTCGGTTTCGGCAACTGCTGTCGGCGGTTCTTCAAAGGCCTTGGCTGCTTCTTCTTCGGATTCCTCAACTTCAATGTGTTCAGTCACGGAAGCTTTAGAAGGTTTCATGCCGAGGGACTGTGTGCTTTCCTTGAGTTGTCCGCTCACGGCGAACAGAAAGCGTTTCTGGGCTTCGCACACTCCGAGCATGGCAGTGATGATTTCGTCGTTGGCCGGACTGATGCCGTCTACAAGCATGTCCAGCACGGCGATGACTCCCGCGCTTGAAAGTTTCATATGCGACAGGCCGAGCGCATCCACGGCTTCTCCGGCTCCCTGACCGGTTGTTGCCACTTCGAGAATTTGACTCTCGATGTCTTCGATGCACTGTATGATGCTGTCCTGCACTGATGCGCTCCTTAGTGAGTCGTGAAATAGGTTTCTTCATCCGGGTAGACGGCGATAGTGTCGTCAAATCCCCAGGTGTAGAGTGTTTGTTTTGCGTCGGGAGAGAGGTTGCATGCCGCAACCTTGAAAGTGGACCCCATGCTGGCGAGGGCTCCCCACGCCGTTGAACCGAAGGTGAGTACCTGCGACAGGTCTACAAGGATGGAGTCGCCCGGTTCGATGAAGAGAATTGCTGAAATGATGGGTTTGTATTGCGGTTCCTGATGTACCCGGGGGTCCTTGACGCGGATGATGGTCACATCGTCACGGCTTTCCACATCGACTCCCGCGCCGCTGACCGTTTCTTCGGATTGGCCGCTGGCTGATGCTTCGGTGATGAGGGCAAGGAGTTCTTCCTGCTCTTCTTCATCCACGGTGTCATCCCGGAGTTGTTCGAGCACCTGAAAGATCATGTTGATGCCGCGAGAGAGAAGAATCAGGTTTTCGGATGTGGATTCAACCTCTCCGCCTTGAACCTTTTTCAGGAAGTCTTCAATTTTGTGCGTGAAGTGGGAGGCTGGTTCGAATCCGGCCATGAATCCCGTGACACCCTTGATCGTGTGCAGAGGGCGGGACAGAATCTCTATGCCTTCTGCGACGTCGTCGCTTTCCAGCATCTCGAGGCCTTCCATGACCTGCGGATAATATTTGTCGTTGACCTCGGAGAAGAACTCCTCAACCATCGGATCGTCGCTCATGATATTCCTTGTCCTAGCTGCTCAATAGACCGAGTTTCTTGAGTTCCTCGTACAGTTTTTCCTTGGCTACGGGCTTGACGATGTAGGCGGATGCCTCACCGTCGTAGAAGGATTTAATCACTGTTTGAGGGTCGTCCAGTGCCGTGGTCATGATTACCTTGACCTTTGGGGTCAGGTTGTCACTTTCTTCCATTTTGCGGATGCGGTGAAGCGCCTCGATTCCGTCCACTTCGGGCATCATGATGTCCATGAGTATGAGGTCGTAGGGAGATTCTTCATTATGAGCCATTTTGAATGCCTCGACCGCTTCTCGACCGTTGACCACAATGTCCACTTCAAAAAGGGTCATGAGAAATGACCGCAGAACCTTGCGACTCAGGAATTCATCTTCGACTATCAGTGCTCGCATCCCTTATTCCCTGTTGGTTACATCAGAAAAAATGAAATTCTTATTTCCTACTTTCCTATGTAATCGAAAATTTTGTCAATATGTTGAGGGAAAATATAACGGTATTCATACAACAATGCCATATTCTTTTTATGATTTTTCCCGATATTGGCAGAATGCGCTCCGCTTTTCTGTAAGGAATCAATGATCCCAATACGGGGAAGGGCTGTTGTCTCTGGCTTTTGATTTTTCGTTATAATCATTCAGTTGAATCGTGTCATGCCCTTCATATGTTTCGCCGGTGGTGCTATCAATCAATGATAATCATGGCGTAAACAAACATTCCGAGGAGTAAGTGATGAATATGGACCAATTCAGCAGCAGTATCTCCATTGACGGTGAAGTGTTTGATTTCGATCCTGAAAGGTCTCTGGCTTTGATGCCGTGCGACAACTGCGGACACCTCAACGAGGTGGAAGTGACCAAAATGGGTGAGACGTATACCCCCTCATCCTTTTCCTGTGAGAACTGCGGGCACTGGAACAGTTTCGATTAGTGTCGGCGGTTTTCAGGCATTTCAACTGGTGCAGCCCGTCTGGTTCCGGAAGCCCTCTCCGGTTGGGGGAACCATTACTCTTGCCATTTCGCAGTCGAATCATGTACCAAGCCGGACATGTCACGCGAAATTACGGAAAAGAGAAAACAGCGGATTGATAATGTGCTCGCCAAACGTCAGAAGGATCTGACTCTGGTAATGGACAATATCTGGGACCCTCATAATGTGTCGGCAGTGCTGCGAAGCTGTGATGCTTTCGGTGTTTCCGACGTTCATTTGTATTATACGACCTCCAGCTGGCCCGATCTCGGCAAGAAGAGTTCGGCGTCTGCAAAGAAGTGGATTCGTCGCACCCGTCATGTGGACCCGGCCGGATTGGTTGAGGCCGTGACACAGGGAGGCGGTCAGATTCTGCGGACCGGTTTCTCGGAAACCGCACGTCCGGTCATGGATTTCGACTTTACGATTCCCACGGCGGTCATTCTCAGCAACGAACATCGCGGCACCGCGCCGGAACTGGCCGAACTGGTCCCGAATGAAATTTACATTCCCATGCAGGGCATGGTGCAGAGTTTCAATGTCTCGGTGGCGGCGGCCATTATTCTTTATGAAGCCTTCAAGCAGCGCAATGAAGCCGGGATGTACGACGAGCCGTCTTTTGATCCGGAAGAACTGGAACAACTCAAGACTGAATGGTACAGTCGTTGATTCTGAGTATTTTTATTGTTTTTTAGTTGATCGTCCGGCCATTCGGGGCTACATAATGCGCCAAGTCTTATGTTGGCCTCATTCTGATCTGCCGTGACAACTGATCTTGGGAACCGGAGGACGTCGTGTACGAATTGCTCAAAGCCATGCAAAACGGTGAGGTTGTGGTCTACCCGACCGAGACCTTGTATGCCATAGGATGTGACGCCACAAATGCGGCGGCATGCCAGAAGGTGATTGATATCAAGGGGCGTTCTGGTGCCAAGCCACTTCCCCTGATTATCGGCGGACTGGATATGCTTGATCTTGTTACTGACGAGAAGCCCGCGGCGCTTGCCCATCTGGCGGAGTCGTTCTGGCCCGGTCCGTTGTCCATTCTCGTCAAGGCCTTGCCGGAACTGCCGGCATCGCTCAGTGACGAGGAAGGGTATACATCAGTTCGGTGGAGCGGACATGCCTTTGCCTCGGAGCTTTCCCGACGTCTCAAAAGCCCCATTGTGTCCACCAGTGCGAACATCAGCGGTAATCCGCCCGTAGCCCTGCCTGATGCGGTTGATCCCGAACTGATAGCTCAGGCAGGGGCCAGCTATTTTGATCCGCCGTGGCCTCGTGGCGGCAAGGCTTCCACCGTGGTTCGCCTGCTTGATTCCACCCGGCTCAAGGTTATCCGCGAAGGGGCGGTGTCTGTGAAGATGCTGTGCGACAAGGGGTTTTCGGTTACCTTGAGCAAGGCAGTATAACGGCCTTTCTTTCTTTTGTGTACCTGTGATACTCCGTCAAATATGGGAGTAGCATCAGTGAAACACAATCCATCCAGCAAGGAACTCCCGGTTGTTCTCGTGGTCGAGAGCAGCCGGGTTATTCTTTCCGAACTCAAGCGATCCATTGAGTCCTCATTCGAACTGACGGTTGAGCCCGCGTCTTCTTATCAGGAAGCGCGCGAAGTTTTCGACAAGCGGGCACGAAGTGTTTTTCTTGCCATTGTGAGCCTGCATCTTGCCGATGCGCGGGATGGAGAGATCGTTGACCTGATCAGTTCCATGGCTGTGCCGTGTATCGTGTTGACGGCGGATGTGGATGAAGCCACCCGTGACCGGATGCGGAACAGGCAGATCATCGACTATGTGGTCAAGGATGTTCACGCGGTCGCCAATGTTCAGAAATATATTCGCCGGTTGACTCTGAACCGGGGTGTCAGGGTGTTGGTAGTCGAGGATTCCGAGTCCTTTCGTTTTGCCCTTTGTTCCCTGCTTCATCGACAGATGTTTCAGGTGTTGGATGTCCCGGATGGGGAGACCGCGCTGAAACTGCTTGATGAAGATAAGGATATCGACATGGTTATTGTCGACTATCTGATGCCGGGTATGAACGGGATTGAACTGACGCGCCGCATACGGGGCGAGTTCAGCAAGGAGGAGATGCCGGTGATCGGGATATCTTCCTCGACCGATCCAATGGTGACGGCACAGTTCCTCAAGAGCGGGGCCAACGACTATATTCCCAAGCCGTTCGAGACCGAAGAGTTTTATTGCCGCGTTGGTAACAATGTCGAAACCATGGAACAGATCAGGGCGTTGCGTGACGCCAACAGGGTGAAGAATCAGTTTCTCGGTATGGCGGTGCATGATCTGCGCAGTCCCATTAACGGCATCAAGGGATTGTCCGAGTTGCTGCTCGCCAACAGTTGTGGGGAATTGAATGATGAGCAGCGTGAGTTCATAGAATTCATCCACTCGTCTATTCTGCACATGAATGGCATGGTCGGAGATTTGCTCGATATATCCGTGATTGAGTCCGGGAAGCTCAATCTTATCAAGGGACAGGCTTACCTTGGCGAACTGATTGAAAAACGGTTGCGTCTCCATGCCATTTCAGCCAAGGCCAAATCGCTGACTCTGACGGCATCTCTCGACAAGATCAGGACCATGGAATTTGATTTCCGGCGTGTGGGGCAGGTCATTGACAATCTGCTGACCAATGCCATCAAGTTTTCACCCACCAACGAGAGTATTGTTGTCACCCTTGAGGAAAAGGACGGATCGGCGGTCTGCGGGGTTCATGATCATGGCAAAGGCGTTCCACCGGAGGAAGAGGAACTCCTGTTCAAGACTTTTCAGAAGACCAGCGTCCTGCCTACAGCCGGGGAATCGAGTACCGGGCTGGGACTGGCAATCGTCAAGAAAATTGTCGAGGCCCATGGGGGCAGCGTGTGGGTTGAGAGTGAATACGGCAAGGGTGCGAGTTTTTATTTTTCACTGCCGTTCAAATGATTTTCGGGTACTAAAAATTGAACCGGTCCCCCCTGTGTTTTACAGCTTTTCCTGAGGGCGGTTTAAAAAATTGTACGATCCTGTTTTTGGTTGTTGGAAATATGAACAGGGTTGTGCTGCTGTAACTCACTTGTTTTGTTGTGGAAAAAAGTATTCTTCTCGGTATTGAGATTTTGGCACGGGGGTTGCTTTATTGAAAGCATCTTCCTTATTTTGCACACAACACGAAGTAGCCCTTCGAGGATGTTCCTCGAAGGGCTGTGTTGTTTTTGGCGGTTTGTTTGACTTGGCTGGGCTGTTGAGCCAAATATGGTGCAACATTTCACCTGCATCGAAGGAGCCTGATCGTGCAAGCCAGCAAGCCGTGTCCGCATTGCGGCAAGGATATAGTCAGTTACTGTAACCCCACACCGACCGTGGATGTCGTTATTCTCGTTCCCGGCGGTGCGGATGGGGAAGACGGTGTCGTGCTTATTGAGCGGTTGAATCCGCCGCACGGGTGGGCTTTACCCGGTGGGTTTATCGATGAAGGAGAAACCTGTGAGCAGGCGGCTGTACGTGAGATGCGTGAGGAGACCGGACTGGATGTCATCCTGACCGGACTGCTTGGGGTGTATTCCGATCCGGCACGCGATCCCCGGCAGCACACCATGAGCGTGGTGTATACCGGCATGGCTCGTGATATCTCGGCATTACAGGCGGGGGATGATGCCGGAAAAGCCAGAATTTTCCCATTGAGCCGATGCCCGGAAACCGCATTCGATCATGGTCTGATACTTGCGGATTTTCTGGCTCGTCACAAGCGGTTGAACGGTGTCCGGAGTTGACTTCGTGGTGGGTGAGACGTATTTTCAGCCCCCTTTTCCTGATAACAACTTCAAAGGTTTCATATCTATATGTCCATGCGAACTCTCTGTGTAACTCTTGGTGATCCCTGCGGCATCGGCCCGGAATTGGTTGTGCGCCATTTTACTGAGGCCGGTGTGCCGGATGACGAGCGTATTCTTCTTATCGGTCCGGAATTGGCGCTTGAACGGGAACTGGAGTTTTTCCACAAGCCGTCTTTCTTCCGGGTAATCAAGAGCCCTGCGGAGTTATCCGATTTGGGGCCGGGGGTGTATCTTTTTGAGCCGCCGGAGTTGTCCCGGCTGGGTTTCCCGCCCGGAGAGGCCGTGGTCGAAGGCGGGTTGGCCGCAGGAGCCAGTCTGGATGCGGCGGTGAATGTGCTGCGGTCCGGTCTTGCCCAAGGGCTGCTGACATGTCCGCTGAACAAGGCCATGCTGCAGAAGGCGGGATTCAATTTTGCGGGACATACCGAGTTCCTCGCAGAAAAACTCGGTGTGGGGGCGGAGAATGTCTGCATGCACTTGTGTGGCCATGAGCCGGGCGAGTCCTCCAAGCCGAAGCTGCGTGTCAGTCTCGTGACCACGCATCCGGCTTTGCGCGACGTGCCGAAGCTCGTCACGCAGGAGCGTATTCTGCACTGTCTGCGCCTGACTGCCGATTTCGTAAAAACGCTCGGACTGGATGGCGAAATCGCCGTGTGTGGCCTCAATCCCCATGCAGGGGAGTCCGGTCGTATCGGGGATGAGGAGATTATTACCATCAATCCGGCGTTGGAGACTGCCAAGGCGGAAGGACTGAACGTGGTCGGCCCCATTCCGGCGGATACGCTGTTCCATTTTGCGGCCAAGGGCGAATACCCGGCTGTGCTTGCCATGTATCACGATCAGGGGCTTGGACCACTGAAGCTGCTGCATTTCAGTGAGGCAGTGAATGTGACTCTCGGTCTGCCTTATCCGCGGACGTCACCGGATCACGGTACTGGTTACGATCTGGTCGGGACCGGCAAGGCGTCCATTCACAGTTTTGAGGCGGCGTTGGACATGGTTCGACGCCTGATGGCGAAAAAGGGGTAACCATGGCCGAAAGATTTGTGCTGCTTGATCGCGACGGGACGATTATTTTTGACAAGCATTACCTTCATGATCCGGATGGTGTGGAGTTGCTTCCCCGTGCAGCCGAGGGCCTTCGGCGCATGGCTGACATGGGGTTCAGGCTGGCCGTGCTGACCAACCAGAGTGGGGTGGGGCGAGGGTATTTCACCGAGGCGGATGTTCATGCCTGCAACACGAGGCTTTCCGAGTTGCTTGCCGCCGAGGGGCTGACGATAGAAGGTTTTTTCCACTGCCCACATGCGCCCGAGGAAAACTGTCGATGCCGCAAGCCTGCACCGGGTCTCATGGAACAGGCCGTGGATGCGTTTGGATTTGATCCGAAGCGTGCCTACATGATTGGCGACAAGGATGCCGATATGGGCGTGGGACGGGCTGTCGGAGCGACGACCATTCTCGTTCGTACCGGAAAAGGAGCCGAATCCGAGGTGAAGTGCCGGGATCGTGCCGACCATGTTGCCGATGATCTGATCGGTGCTGCCGAATTCATGGCATCGAAATCCCGCTAGAAGCAGTAGGCCGTTGGCATGAAAAAAGCCGGACATCTGGTTGATGTCCGGCTGTAAGGGATTGCAAAAGCAGTTTTTTTAACTCTTGCGACTGTCGAGGAATTTCACCAGCGCACACATGCCTATGGTAAAACCTATCTCGATGGCGTTCATGGGAAGTATCACCCAACCCAGTTCTGACCAATAATTCATGCTTCTCTCCTCCTCTTTCTGCGAAAAAGCCGAGTAGCAGGGGAAAATGGGCGTGTAAATAAAAAAATGGGTGCTTTCCCGTTTATTCAGGGACAAATGAAAGGTTTTTGTGTGTTTTTTGTGCAAAAAAGCAAGGCCGACTCGTATTATTATATACGCGTCGGCCTTGCCATTTTTGTCGTTCGTTCGAGTCCTTTCTGACTCGTCTGGCAGTGGTTTGCTACTGCGCCATTTTTTTCTGCGCAAACTTGAGCATCTTGGCGGCTTCATCGAATTTCGGATTGATGCCGATGGCATTTTCCGCAGCCTGCGCCATTTTCGACCATTTTCGCCAGTCGTAGTAGAGACGGCCGATGTTGTAGTGCAGGTATTCGTCTTTGCTCGTGAGGGTCAGGGCCTTGAGATAGTATTTCTCAGCGGTTTCGTAGTCCTTCATTTTACGGAGGACCATGCCGATGCGGTTGTAGAGGTGGATTGCGTTGGGATCGTCCTTGAGCGCGTCATCGAGCATGTGGAATGCTTCCTGATACCGCCCTGCGTTGAGATAGCGATCCGCAATGTCCGCCTTGAGATCGGTGTCGCCGCCGAAATCCTTGACCAACTGGTCGAAAATATCCTTGGCTTCGTCCCAGTTCTGGCCGTCGAGGTGTTCCTGCCCTTTGGTGAGTGCGGCTTCCTTTTGGGCCATAATGGCCTGCATGTCATCTTTGACAGCGTCGTTGATGGCCTTTTGCAACTCTTGCAGGAGTTCGCGCATGGCATCCAGAAGAGGACGCTCCTGTCCCGGCTCATAGCTGATGACGAGCGGATATATTTTCCGCAATTCTGCATCCGAATTCAGGGCGTAGGTCACCTTTTTGAGGATCTCCTCGAATTCGGATTTTTCATTCTTCATGACTGGATTTTTCAGATACAGAATGAGTCCGTCATGTACGGCCTGAACAGCGGGCATGTACTTTCCCTTTTTAAGGAGAGTGGGAACCGAATTCAGCTTCTTTCGAGATTGCAATAATTGGTTTGACATGGAACGTACCTGCTTTGAGTTCTCGGTGTCGCTTGCGTACCTGTACTATTTCCCGGTGCTTTCTTTTACCATATCACGAAAACGTGTAAAGAAATAGCGGCTGTCGTGAGGTCCGGGGCCTGCTTCGGGGTGATGCTGTATGGCCAGTACCGGCTTTTCCTTGTGGCGGAAACCCTCAAGCGTATTGTCGTTGAGGTTCATGTGGGTGGTTTCCAGGAAGTCCAGTCCCTCGATATCCACGCAGAACCCGTGGTTCTGGGAAGATATCTCGATCTTTTCAGTATGCAGGTCAATGACCGGATGGTTACAGCCGTGGTGACCGAATTTCAGCTTGTAGGTCTTGCCGCCCATGGCGAGTCCGAGGATCTGGTGACCAAGGCAGATACCTGCAATGGGATAGTCCTCGTAGAGATCTTTTGCCGCTTCCACTGCCGTGGTTACCGCAGCCGGGTCGCCGGGACCGTTGGACAGGAAAATCGCGTCCGGTCCGAGTTCCCTGATCTGGGCCGCCGTGGTGTGCGAGGGGAGGACGAGCATGTCGAACCCTTCGGCTTCCATGAGCCGCAGGATGTTCCATTTGATGCCGAAGTCCAGGACCGCGAGTTTCGGCCCTTTCCCGGACCATGAAAAGTCCTTGAGGTCATCGATGAAGACCGGTTTTTTGCCGTCCCATGTGTACGGCTTGTCGCAGGATACGCGGTCCGCAAGGTTCAACCCTTCCATCTTTTCGATGGCGCGGGCTTTTTCCACGAGTTCCGCGGGGTTCACGTCGCCAGTGGCGATGAAGCCGCGCTGTGCACCGTGCAGTCGCAGGTGCCGGGTGAGGGCACGGGTGTCAATGCCCTCGATGCCCATGACGCCGACTTCCGTGAGGTAGTCGGGCAGAGACATGGTGGAGCGCCAATTGCTCGGGCGCTTGCAACATTCCTTGACGATAAATCCGCCAGCCTGCACGGCATGGGATTCGATATCGTCGGGGTTGACGCCGTAGTTGCCGATGAGCGGGTAGGTCATGGTGACCATCTGTCCAGTGTAGGACGGATCGGTCAGAATCTCCTGATAACCGGTCATGCCGGTGTTGAAGATCACTTCGCCGCTTGCTTCGCCTTCACCGGTGAAACTTGTTCCCTTGAAAATGGTGCCGTCTTCGAGGGCCAGAATCGCTTTCATCAATTGCTCTCCCAATGGGTCTCGATGATTTTTTTCGCTTTTTCGAGGTCTTCCGGCCTGTCCACACCGTGGCAGGCATGCCTCGTTTCAGTCACGTAAATATCAATACCGTCTTCCAGCAGACGGAGTTGCTCAAGCTTTTCACGCTGCTCAAGCGGACTCGGCTCCAGCATCCCGAATCGTTCCAGCGCCTCCATGCGGAAGGCGTAAAGACCGATGTGAAGCAGGAAACCGTGGACTTTTTCGTCACGGTCAAACGGGATCATGGAGCGTGAAAAATACAGTGCTCGTCCATTTTGTGCCCGTACGACCTTCACGCGATCCGGCGACTCGGCTTCTTTTCGGCCGATGGCTGTCGCCAGTGTGGTCACGTGGACCTTTGACGATTCGAACGGTGTCAGCAGTTCCGTGAGCATGTCCGGTTCCAGACATGGCTCGTCTCCCTGAATGTTTACCACGACGGCTTCCGGATCAATGTCGAGTTTGCGTGCCGCTTCAAGCACCCGGTCCGTACCGCTGCGATGGCTGTTGGAAGTCATGACCACCGGTACTTCGTGTTGACGGGCTGCCTCGAAAATGCGGTCGTCATCCGTTGCCAGAGTGACGGTGCTCATCTGAGGACATTGCCGCGCGCGGTCATAGACATGCCAGAACATCGGTTTGCCCATTATTTCAGAAAGGGGCTTGCCGGGGAAGCGCGAGGATTCGTACCTGGCGGGGATGATGCCGTGACATTCGGGAAATCTGCTCATTGTGTTCGTGATCAGCCTAGTTAAACTTTATTGAGAAAATCAGCAACCTGTTTACACACGGCCTTTGCGCCGCCCTTGCGGTCTCTGATATATGCCTTGGCCTTTTTGGTGATTTCGGTGCGCCGGGGTGCGTCTTCCAGAATATTAATCAATAAATTCAGGACGTGCTCCGTGTCGTCGCCTTTTAGCGCCAGCCCGGAATCAAAGATTTCATTGCCGACCCACGCAAAGTTTTTCCAGTGCGGGCCGATGACGGGCTTCACGCCGCAGGTGAGTGGTTCAAGAAAATTCTGACCGCCGAGCGGGACGAGGCTGCCGCCGACAAAGGCAGCTTTGGCAAGGCCGTAGGCCGGAACCAGTTCACCGAAGGTGTCCCATATTATCACGGTTCCGGGCTGCGCAGGACCTGTCATGTCGGAGCGGAGGGTCCATGTAAGCCCTCCATCATTCATGGCTTTTTCCCAAATAGGGACATGATGCATGTGGCGCGGGAACAGGCCGATAGTCGTTTCGGGCTTGTAACGCACAAGCGCTGCGGCAAGCTTGCGGACCTGGATGTTCTCCTGTTTGCGGACGGACCCGAATACCACGAAGCTCGATTTGGCGGGGATGAGATTCTTGAGCGGATTGTTTTTTCTGGCCATGGGACCGGCTTCGACCATGCGGTCGAATTTGATATTGGGCATGACCCATACACGTTCGCGTCCGAACAGGGTGCCGAATCGGCGGCCGTCCGTTTCGGATACAGCCATGATGCGCTCCGGTCCGAGGTCGCGGAACAGGGCGGGCCATGTCATGTAGCCGCCGAGACTTTTTGTGGTCATGCGGCCGTTGGCGAGCAGGACGCGCACGCCGTGCCGCTTGCACGCCTTGAGAAAACCGGGCCAGATTTCGGTTTCCAGAATGAGCGTGGCCTGCGGGCTGACATGACGGACCATGCTGTCCATGATGTCGGGTGCGTCAAAGGGGAAATACCAAGGCTGGACGGCGATGCCCTGCTTTGCGCTGTTGATTTCGTCGGCTGCTCGGGTGAGTGTTTCGAATCCCTGCAAGGTGTTGGTGGTGACCAGTACGCGCAGGGTTTCCTTGAAGGGCGATTTCAGTGTCTTGAGCACTTCCCATGCGAGATACGCCTCGCCGCCGCTGGCTGCTTGAATCCACAGGTGCGCCGGGGCGGGCAGGCCGCCTGACAGGGTGCGCTGGTCCCATCCGTCGCGCAGGCGGCGGTTGAGCTTCAGCAGCGGAAGGGCGGCCTTCCATGCCGCACCGTAGACGGCCAGCGTCGAGTCAATGAGTCGTTTGCCCATTTACTGCGCCCTCTCTTCGGTGCCGAGGCGGATGAGTTCGGCGATCAGGTCGGCAAAGGACAGCCCGATGGCATTCGCCGCACGGGGCAGAAGGCTGGTGACTGTCATTCCGGGCAGGGTGTTGATTTCAAGAAGATGGGGCGTGCCGTCTTCATCGAGGATGAAATCGCCTCGGCTGTATCCTGTCAGTCCGAGTGCCGTGTGTGCCGTGAGCATGAAATTCTGAATGGTCTCGGTCACTTCCTTGCTGACGGGTGCCGGACATACTTCCTCTGCGCCGTCTGCCGCGTATTTGTTTTCGTAGTCAAAGAAATCCGCGTTGCCCTTGGGGGTGATCATGACCAGCGGGAGCGGTTTATCGCCGAGTATGCCGCTGGTGAGTTCCACGCCGGGGATGAATTCCTCCACAAGCGCGGACTGGCACATGGCGAATACTTTCTCCAGTGCGGCGGGAAACTCCTCGATCGTTTTGACCATGCTCATGCCGAGACTCGAGCCGCCCTTGTTCGGTTTGACGAAGACCGGTAGTTTCAGTTCAAGCGGAGCCTGCAATCCCTGTGTCGGTGTGATGATCTGCCATGCCGGAGTGGGGACGCCTCTGTCCTCGAACACTTCCTTGGACGCGGCTTTGTTCAGGGCGAGATAGGATGCCGCAGCCCCGGCTCCCTGATAGGCGCAGCCCGCTTTGTCGAGAACAGCCTGAATCAGACCGTCTTCACCGGGGGTGCCGTGCAGGTTGATGAACGCGAAGTCCGCGTCCTTGGCTATGGAAAGAAGGTTCTTGAAGTTGTCGGCGGGGTCGAAAAAGGTGACGTCGTGGCCGAGTTCGTTCAGGGCGCCATGGATTTTTTCTGCGCCGGAAAGGGAGACTTCCCGTTCGTCAGACCAGCCGCCCGCTATCAAAAGTACATGCATTCAGGTCCACCTCAAGAGTCTCGCAGAGTGCGTTTTCGAGGTCTATGGCCTGTGCCATGGTGATCTCGATTCGTCCGCGTATGTATTCGTTGACCCCGTACCGTTTTATCAGATCATCAAAGCGGGACTGAAGAGTGACGAGCCGGTCGTGCCGAACCCGTTTGTCCGCATAGATGACGGCAAGGGGGGTAAAGTATTTGGCAATATCCATTTCAAAAGGCCAGTAGACATGATGTGTGACGCCGGTTGCGATGGCCGGATTTTCCGTGAAATCCGCGACCCATGCACCGCCGAGCTGGCTGTGGTTGCCACCGTGAAGGATACAATATGTTTTGGCGATGTCGTGCAGCAGGGCCGAAGCTCGGACTGTGGGGACATCCACATCCATACCGAGTTCGTGGGCCCGCTGGGCGAGAAAGGTCGCGACGCGGGCTACTTCCAGACTGTGCGCGGCCACGTTTTCGAGCATGTCGAAACGCTGCCAGAACTCGGCGCATTGCCGGTCGTTCGGCACGGTCAATGCCGGGTCACCCTTCATGAATGGAGGCGGCGGTAGGGGAGAGCTTACTTGCTCATCAACGATTTCAGGTGTTTCGTTACTGCTCATGTCAACGATAGGCGGTTTTGCGTCGGGCTGATACGTCGTGCGTACCCAACGAAAATCAACCTATCAGCAGCGTCGGGAAAAATAAAGCGTGGCCGGAAGAAAGTCTTGGGCGGAAGAGAGCCGGGAAAGTCAGGATTGTTTTTCGTGCGGGCATCGGGCGATGCGCAGAGCGAGCATGTTTTTCCATGCGGTTTCGAGAAGCCGGGCCGGATGTGTCTGGTGAAAATTGTGGGGGATGGACGCGGGAGCATCGTTCCTGTTTAGCTGGTGTGAATGGGTGATGGATTCTTCCCCGGCAGGGGGCGTGTCTGGTGAAAATTTCAGTCTGTTATTCATGATGGTTTCTCCTGCCGGGGTGAGCGGTGGTCGTTTCATTGTCAAAACGGCCACCGTCTGCCCTGTCTGCTACAGGTTGGCTGCGAACTTTTCCACGGCTTCGCGCACGGTCATGTCGGCGAAGTCTTCCGCGATGAAGACGTTGGCTGCGTTGAGAGCGTCGGTTGCCTTGGGACCGACACGACCGGTCAGAACCGCTTCGGCACCTGCGTTTGCCACGTTTTCAGCGGCCTGAATTCCGGCTCCCTGTGCCATGGACTGCGAAGCGCTGTTGTCGAGAAAATCGGCGTTCATTGTGTCGATGTCCACTACGAGGAAACCTGCGGCACGCCCGAAGCGAGGCTCTACAGCGTCATCCAGTGTTTTGCCGTTGCAGGAGACTGCGACGCGTTTGACGGATCTGTTCGGAGTCGGGGTCGGAGCGCTTGTCCGGGGCATGCCTTGGCCTTGTCCCATGCCCTGTCCCATACCCTGTCCCATGCCTTGGCCCATGCCGCGTCCACGGCCCATACCGCGACCGGAACCGCCCATGCCGCGGCAACCGCCGCCGACACCTTGGCCTCCACCGCCGCCCATGCCACGACCGCCACCGCCCATGCCACGACCGCCACCGCCCATGCCACGACCGCCGCCGCCTTGACCACGGCCACCACCGCCCATGCCCTGGCCTCCGCCGCCGCCCATGCCGCGACCTCCATTGCCGCCGGGAGCCATGCCGCGTCCCATGCCGGTCTGCTGTCCGTTGCTACGATTGCCTCTGCCGAATCCAAATCTATTGAATAATGTCATTATGGTACCTCCTGGTACTTTGTCTGGTTTTGTTTTTTTTCCACGCCGGGCGACTGAGGTGTTTTCGGGAGGAAAAGCCGGACGGCTTTCATGGGCCGCCGTTGCATCAGACTCATATTCGTTTTTGAGCATATGTTCATATTAGTATGCCTTCTCTGTCTGGTGTCAAGGAGAAAAATGAACATATGCTCAAAAAAGATTTGGTTCTAAATTGTATATTGATATATTTCAAAATGTTACCGATTCGGCGTGTGCGGACGAACTGTGGGGGCCGAGAGCGGAACTCTACCCCTGATACATTTGAAGAAATGCAAAAAATGTCTATATTACGGCTGATTGCCTGTTTGACCTTCGGGAAGCGAGGCGGACTGACCTGTGAGCAAAACGGGATTTTATTTGCTCACAGGTTTCATTCGGTATATGGAAGGTGCTGACCTTCATGGAAGGGCCCGTCAATTCAACGTAAGGATGCTGTTTTGAGCTTTGAATTCTTGGAAAAATTTCGTGATCCAAAGTTGTGCCGACAGTTACTGGATAAGGTGGAAGTGGAGCTGGACCGCGATCTGCGCTTCATGGAAGTCTGCGGCACCCATACCGTTGCCATATTCCAGAGCGGACTCCGTTCGCTGCTGCCGGAAAAAATCGTTCACCTCAGCGGACCGGGCTGCCCGGTCTGTGTGACACATGAGTCAGAGGTCAACGCGTTTCTCGATCTCGCCGGAAAGGATAACGTCATTCTGGCGACGTTCGGCGACCTGATTCGAGTTCCCGGCGATAATGGCCGCAACCTGAAAAAGGCGCAGGCCGACGGCGCACGCGTCAAGGTCGTCTATTCTCCCTTTGATACCCTCAAGCTCGCCAAGGAAAACCCTGACGACCTCGTGGTGTTTATCGGTGTCGGTTTCGAAACCACGGCCCCGACCATTGCCGGAACCATGAAAATGGCACGGCAGCAGGGCATTACCAACCTGCGTATCCTCTGTTTCCACAAGACCGTGCCCACCGCGCTTGAAGCGTTGCTGAATGATGTGCATTCCAACATCGACGGCTTCATCCTGCCCGGTCACGTCGCGGCCATCATCGGCATCGAGCCGTTCAAGTTTATTGCTGAAAAATATAACAAGTCCGCCATTGTCACCGGTTTCGAGCCGCTGGATATCCTCCTTGCGTTGACCCAGATGATCGAGTGGCGAAATGCGGGCGAAGCCCACGTTGCCAACAGTTACCGGCGCATCGTCGCTGACGAGGGCAACCAGACCGCGTGCAACGTCATGTACGAGGTTTTCGAACCGGTTGACGCCCTGTGGCGTGGTATCGGCGAGATTCCCGGCAGCGGCCTTGAAATCCGTCCCGAGTGGGAGGAGTTCGACGCCAAGAAGGAATTCGGCATCGAGATCGTCGAAGGTCCGCCGCTGGCAGGCTGCAAGTGCGGCGATATCCTCAAGGGCATCAAGCAGCCCGACGAGTGTCCTCTGTTCAAGAAGGTGTGTACGCCTGCCAATCCGGTCGGACCCTGCATGGTCTCCACCGAGGGCAGCTGTGCCGCCTATTACAAATATAAACTGGATTAGATCATGAGCGACGATAAAGTTCTTCTCGATTACGGCAGCGGCGGCCGCGCATCACAGCGGCTCATCTCCCAACTCTTTCTCGGCCATCTCGGCAACGACGAACTGAACCGGCTCAATGACGCCGCCGAACTCTCCATGTCCGGCCGTATCGCCATGTCCACCGATTCCTTCACCGTGGACCCGATCTTCTTCCCCGGCGGGGATATCGGTTCTCTCGCGGTTCACGGCACGGTCAACGACGTCGCCATGATGGGTGCCATCCCGCGTCACATGACCTGTGCATACATCATCGAGGAAGGGCTTCCCATGTCCGATCTCGAAAAGATTGTCGCCTCCATGGGCGAAGCCGCACGCCACGCAGGTGTCACCATCGTTTCCGGCGACACCAAGGTCGTGCCCAAGGGTGCGGTTGACAAAATCTTCATCAACACCACCGGCATCGGTGATATCATCGTGGACCCCGCGCCCAGCGGCGACTCGGCCCGTCCCGGTGACGCCGTACTCATCTCCGGTACCATCGGCGACCACGGCCTGACCGTTCTCGGCACTCGCGAAGGTCTTGAGTTTGAGGCCAATGTCCAGTCCGATTCCGCCGCCTTGAACCACTTGCTCGTCAAGCTCGTTCAGGAACTGCCCGAGGTTCACGTCATGCGCGATCCGACCCGCGGCGGCCTTGCCACCACGCTTAACGAGATCACTGTCAGCTCCAACGTCTGCTGTGAACTCACCGAGACCGCAATTCCCGTCCGGCCCGAAGTCAAGGGCGGCTGCTCCATTCTCGGACTCGATCCGCTCTATCTCGCCAACGAAGGCAAGTTCCTTTGCGTTCTGCCGCAGGAGCATGCCGAAAAAGCGCTCGAAATCATGCGCGCCGACCCGCTCGGCCAAGACGCCTGCCAGATCGGCACCATGACCGACGAAAACCCCGGCAAAGTCGTGCTCGTCACCCAACTCGGCGGTAAGCGACTCCTCAACATGCTCGAAGGCGAGCAGTTGCCGAGGATTTGTTAGTGGGGGAGAGGCATTGGATGATGCGCCTTCGGCGCGATTGACGGGTGATTGCGCCTCCGGCGGCTTAAGGCCGAGGGCCTTAAGAATTCCAATGCCGCCTGTCGGCGGGGCTTTGCCGTGAACGATTTGAGCCGAAAAAAACGAATGATAAAACGACGCACGCTTCTCGAAGCGTGCGTCGTTTTTTTCGGCTCAAATTGGTGAGGGGGTTAGGCGTTAAATATTTGTTGGATGTAATTTGTCACTGCTGTTTCTATGTTTGAAATGAATTTTGTCGGGCTTGCGAAAATACTTTTGTTTAAATCAACATGCTGTGAAAGTTCAATTTTTTCAATCGTATCGCCATATAATTTGTTAACGGTGGAATACTCTGTTTTGTGTTTTTTTTGATCTTGGAGTGTTTTAAACGGTGTTGGTTCAGTTCTTTTGTTCCATTTGTAGATGGCTGAAAGTTTTATTTCGTCCTCCATTCCAATTTCGTTTTTTTCGAGTTTGTTGATGAAGGTTGAAGTTTGGCCTATCGCTTTTTGATCTTTGCATATTTCTACTTCTGTTTTCAAATGTAAGCTGGAACTAAGAAAGCATATTGATAATGTGACAGTCTTTCTTTTTGAAGATTCTAAAGCATCTTGTATCGATGTGCTTTGTGGAACAAGGTAAGCACTTGAAATACATTTGTCTTTTTGTAGTGATTTGAAAATTTTTTCTTTGCGAGCTTCTAAATTACTTTTTTCTTTCTTAGTTAAGGCAAGATACGTTTTTAGTTTGGTTTTTAGGTAGATATGAAAGCATAAATCTTGTTCTTCATGCATCCAGGCGGTTGCGATTGTTTCAAGAAGTTGGGTGGGGAGTTTAGAACCGTTCATGGATTGTCTGAGGTCTTTAACAGATTGGCTCCATGGTTTACCCATATGTGTGAAGTGCCCAACGTTAATTTTGGGGTCATCAAGATATCGAATAAATTCGTTTAAAATGTATATTTGGTCCACGTCATATGTTGTTTCACAGCCAGTTTGTGATGCGCTTTCGAGTACTTGTTGAGCTTTTGTTCGAATGTAAATCCAAGACCAATGATATAAGTTTGTTTTACGATTGTTTAACTCTTGTTGAAGAGGGTGTTGGAAAGGAGTTGAAACGATTTGATCTGAAATGGTTATAAGATCAACTTCATGTGTCTTCGCTATGTCTAGATAGCGTTGAATTTGGCTCAATTCTAATTCGCTGTTTACTTTGACTTCCACGAAAGCTGCCCATTCTATTGTCTGGGCTTTACCTGTGGTCAGCACAATTAGTCCGTCAGGCCTACCTTTATCAGAACATGCACCTTCTGAATCTAAACTGTTTATTTCCGTAAACACATGAATTTGAGCAGTTTTGTTGCTGACTTTTTTTGTTTTTGGATTCAAAACGGAAAGAAGTGATTCTCTGTAAGGTCGAATTGCTGCAAGGTTGGATAAAAAAATAGAGGTAAGGTTGGTTTCTTTTGTCTTTTTTATAGAGGTCCCTGAAGGGAACAGTCTCGCTTTTTTCTTTGAGAATGTATCAATGTCTGTGTCGTAATAGTTTAAACGTTCAGGAAGTTCATTGAGAGGACTGCCTATAATAGAATTATTTGCCATGAGTAGCTCCTCTATAATTGTTCTTGGTGATAAAATTGGACATACGTTATACGAAGATGGGGTATTTCGCAATTTGCACTCAAAGGACGAGGGATGTGAAAGAGGATGGCGTTTGTGGTTATTGGATTTGGAAGTCGTATAAGCCCCTCAAACCACCCCGGCTTAGAAGGTGACAATTTGAGCGGAGCCGACCACCGGAAACCCGGGCGGAGCGTAAGCGACAACCTGTTTCCGAGGCGGAGCCAAATTGATCAGCTTCTTGGCCGGGGTGGATCGGGGCGGGTAAGCTAGGAAAAGCCGAGTTTCTTTGCTTCTTTCTTGGGGCGGCTCAGCCAAGAAAGAAGTCGCTCCCGGAGGGGGCGAAATCCTCTGACAATTATTCCGACGAAGGCGGCTTCCTTATCTCTTCAATCTTCTCTTCTTGTCTTTCATCCCGCCGAAGGCGATCCGCTAAAAAATCTACTGATCACCCTGCGGAATAATCTCCACCGCGAGTTTGGCGAAATCATTTCTGGTCGCGAGGACCTTGTAATCGCGATAACAGCAGGTGCAGTAGTCCTGCAGAGCGGCATATTCGTCGGTGAGATTTCGGGCCGTGAATTCGTCGAACATGAAGATGGTGCCGGGAGTGATGAATTTGTCGAGATTCATCATGGCATACAGTGTCGAGGAGTAGAGATCGGCATCAAAGTGGATGACCAACCGATTTTTGACATCGAAAGATTCCAGAAATTTGGGGAGTGTATTTTGAAACAGGCCATCGATGAATTGTGCTCGTGAATCATCCACGTCCGGTGTTTTTCCGTTTTGGTCAAAGGAGCCTTTGGGGGTTCTTTCAGTCCAGTCTTCGGGAAGCCCGACAAAGCTGTCAAAACCGAAAAAACGGGATTCATCACACTGGTTCAGCTTGAGCCACTGCTTGAAGCTCCACCCGGATGCGACGCCAAACTCCAAGTAATCCACAGGTTTGTTGCTGACAAAACGGTCATTGACGCACTTGTAGAATTTATCGCGGTCCTTGTAGTCAAACTGCATTTGTATGGCATCCTGTACTCGTGTCACCATGTCGCTATGAAAACTGCGAGTGCGGTACTGCTTGTTCCAATCTTCTGGCGTCCCTTTGGTCAAAAGGGTGATTGCGTGTTTGACTAACTGGGCAGAATCCTGATTGTTGGTTTGGAACATTCTTCACTCCTTGGATGTTTTTTTTGGGAATGCAATCGGTGTGCCGATAAGTATCTATTTTGAGATAAGCCTTCGTGACTGGTTTTCTTCATGTGCTTTTTTTGTTCTTTTTTTCGCTAACCGATAAATAAGACCTGTCTGTTTTTTCAGACTCCCCCATTTTTACAACTTTACGGCAAAGTTCCCCCGTAAAATCCCACCAACAGTAACTTCCCACCGAATCGGCACAAAAAAGACGCGTATTTCACGCGTCTTTTTTTTCAGACAAACAACGGTTTGAGCGATGTGTCTTAAAATGTGGATTTTGCCTTAATAGACTGAATTAAAAGTAAAAACTGAATAGCGCACTCTTTGGCACGGAAGTTGAGTAGGGGAGAGCATTGTTCTGACCTTTCATGCGCCCGCAGCCGCAGCCAAGGTCACAGGAATTGAAAAAACAACTACAGGAGACAACCACATGTCCAAGATGAAGACGATGGATGGCAACACAGCCGCCGCCTGGGTGGCCTACGCAATGAGCGAAACCGCCGCCATCTACCCCATCACTCCTTCTTCCACGATGGGAGAGATCGCAGACGAATGGGCCGCACAGGGCCGCAAGAATATTTTCGGACAGACTGTCGAAGTCCGTCAGCTTCAGAGTGAAGCAGGTGCCGCAGGTGCCGCCCACGGTTCTCTGGCCGGTGGCGCGCTGACCACTACTTTCACCGCCTCTCAGGGCCTGCTGCTCATGATCCCCAATATGTACAAGATCGCCGGTGAAATGCTCCCGAGCGTCTTCCATGTTTCTGCACGCGCCATCGCTGCGCATGCCCTCTCTATCTTTGGCGATCACCAGGATGTCATGGCATGCCGCCAGACTGGTTTCGCCATGCTTGCAGCAGCGAGCGTGCAGGAAGTCATGGACCTTTCTCTGGTTGCCCACCTCGCCACCATCGAGGCAAGCATCCCGTTCCTGTCCTTCTTTGACGGTTTCCGTACCTCTCACGAAATCCAGAAGGTCGAGACCATCGATTACGCTGACATGAAGCCGCTGCTGAACATGGACAAGGTGGCCGAATTCCGCGCCCGCTCCATGAACCCGGAACACCCGGACGTTCGCGGCACCGCCCAGAACCCGGATATCTACTTCCAGGGTCGTGAGGCTACTAATAATGAATATGATGCTATCCCGGCCATCGTCGAAGAGTACATGAACAAGGTTTCTGCTCTGACCGGCCGCGATTACAAGCCCTTCGATTACGTTGGTGCAGCCGATGCCGAACGCGTCGTCGTCTCCATGGGCTCCTCCTGTGAGACTCTCGAAGAAGTGGTCAACCACCTGGTTGCCAAGGGCGAGAAGGTCGGCCTGCTCAAGGTCCGCCTGTACCGTCCGTTTTCTGCAAAGCATTTCCTCGCCGTCCTGCCCGAGACCGTGAAGACCCTGTCCGTTCTGGATCGTACCAAGGAGCCCGGTGCTCTGGGCGACCCGCTGTATCTGGACGTCTGCACCGTTTACAAGGAAAAGGGCGACGGTCCCAAGGTTGTCGCAGGTCGTTACGGCCTCGGCTCCAAGGAATTCACCCCGGCCATGGCCAAGGCCGTCTATGACGACATGGCTGCTGCCGAGCCCCGTACTCACTTCACCGTGGGTATCAATGATGATGTTTCCAACGCCTCCCTTGTCACAACCGAGACCCTGGACACAACCCCGGAAGGCACAGTTCAGTGCAAGTTCTGGGGTCTCGGTTCTGACGGAACCGTCGGAGCCAACAAGCAGGCCATTAAGATCATCGGTGACAACACCGACATGTACGCACAGGGTTACTTTGCCTACGACTCCAAGAAGTCCGGCGGCATCACCATTTCCCACCTGCGTTTCGGTGACGCACCGATCCAGTCCACCTACCTCGTGACCGCAGCCGACTACATCGCCTGCCACAACCCGAGCTACGTGCACCTGTACGATGTCCTCGACGGCATCAAGGACGGCGGCAACTTCGTACTGAACTGTCCCTGGACCGCAGAGGAGATGGAAAAGGAACTGCCTGCTTCCATGCGCCGCACCATCGCGCAGAAGAACCTCAAGTTCTACACCGTCGACGCGGTCAAGATCGCTGGTGAAGTCGGTCTCGGCGGCCGCATCAACATGGTCATGCAGACCGCCTTCTTCAAGCTGGCCGACGTCATTCCGTTCGAGGAAGCCGTGGCCCTGCTCAAGGCCGGTATCGAAGCCGCCTACGGCAAGAAGGGACCGAAGATTGTTGAAATGAACAACGCTGCCGTTGACAAGGCTACCGACGCCATCGTCGAGATTCCTGTCCCGGCTGCATGGGCCGACCTTTCCGACGACGCTGTCGCCGATGTGGACGAGCCTGATTACGTGAAGAACGTCATGCGTCCGGTCCTGGCGCAGAAGGGTGACGACCTGCCGGTCTCCGCCTTCTCCAAGGACGGCATCATGCCGCTTTCCACTGCCAAATACGAAAAGCGCGGTGTCGCGATCATGGTCCCCGAGTGGATCTCCGACAACTGCATCCAGTGCAACCAGTGTGCGTTCGTCTGTCCGCACTCCGCCATGCGTCCGGTTCTCGTGACCGACGAAGAGATGAAGAACGCTCCGGCTTCCTTCGGCTCCATCGACGCAAAGGGCAAGGACGTGAAGGGCATGCAGTACCGCATGCAGGTCGCTGTTCAGGATTGCCTCGGTTGCGGCAACTGTGCCGACATCTGCCCGTCCAAGGAAAAGGCTCTCGTGATGAAGCCGCTGGCTACTCAGCACGATGCAGAAGTCCCCAACTGGGATTTCGCCGAGTCCGTTTCCTTCAAGGATGCTTTCAAGCGCGACACCGTCAAGGGCAGCCAGTTCCGTCAGTCCCTGATGGAATTCTCCGGCGCATGCTCCGGTTGTGGTGAGACCCCGTACGTCAAGGTCCTGACCCAGCTGTTCGGTGAGCGCATGATTATTGCCAACGCAACCGGTTGCTCCTCCATCTGGGGTGCATCCGCTCCGTCCACTCCTTACTGCACCAACGCTGACGGTCACGGTCCTGCATGGGGTAACTCCCTGTTCGAGGACGCTGCAGAGTTCGGTTTCGGTATCGAAATGGGCGTCAATAACCGCCGCGATACGCTGATCTCCAAGTGCGAAGCCGCTCTTGAGAACGCTTCCGGCGATGTGAAGTCCGCCCTTGAGGGCTGGCTCGAAGCCAAGGATAACGCCGAAGCTTCCGCTGAAGCCGGCAAGACCCTGAAGGCCGCTCTGGCCGGTACCTCTGATGAGGCGCTGAAGGACATCGCAGCTGATGAAGACCTGTTCACCAAGAAATCCGTCTGGATCTTCGGTGGTGACGGCTGGGCCTATGACATCGGTTTCGGCGGCGTGGACCACGTCATCGCTTCCGGCAAGGATGTGAACATCCTCGTCATGGACACCGAAGTTTACTCCAACACCGGCGGCCAGTCTTCCAAGGCTACTCCGCTCGGTTCCATCGCCAAGTTCGCCGCTGCCGGTAAGGGCACTGGCAAGAAGGACTTGGGCCGCATGGCAATGACTTACGGCTACGTCTACGTCGCCTCCGTCGCCATGGGTGCTGACAAGCAGCAGATGATGAAGGCTTTCAAGGAAGCCGAAGCTTATAATGGTCCCTCCCTGATTATTTGTTACGCTCCATGTATCAACCAGGGAATCAAGAAGGGCATGGGTAAGACTCAGCTTGAGCAGAAGCTGGCAGTGGACTCCGGTTACTGGCCGCTTTACCGCTACAATCCCGAGTTGACCGAACAGGGCGAGAATCCGTTCAAACTGGAGTCCAAGGCTCCTGACGGCTCCCTGCAGGAATTCATGTCCGGCGAAAACCGCTACGCGATGCTGGAACGCTTCCATCCGGAACTGTCCAAGGCATTCCGCGAGCAGATCGAGAAAGACTACACCGAGCGTTACGCGATCCTGACCCATCTGGCCGATGCTGATTTCAGCAAGCCGGAAGGAGAGGACGCCTAAGCAGACGGTGTGTCAGCCTGAAGTCGCGATAATCGCTGTCGCGGCTGAGGGCGGATAAACGTCAGATGTTTGCGCGGGGCGGGGTTTTTGCGGAGGCCGTTGGCCTAACCGCCCCGCGCATTTGTTTCAACGAGTGAGTTTGATGTCTCACCTTTTTGGAGGAGTTTGATAATGTCTATTGAAGTGCTTGCACTCGTCGCATTGCTTCCGATTCTGGTAGCAACCGTACTGATGGTCGGCATGCGTTGGCCTGCCACCAAGGCCATGCCTGTTGCATGGCTGACCGCTGCTGCCGGAGCTGTCCTTGTCTGGGGACTTCCGGCAAAATACGTTGCCGCTCTGACCGTTCAGGGATTTGTTACCGCCATCGGTATCCTGATCATTGTTTTCGGTGCGATTTTGATTCTTCGCACACTACAGCAGTCCGGCGGAATGGAAACCATCCAGTACGGCATGCAGAATATCACTGCTGACCGCCGTATTCAGGCCATCATCATCGGTTACATGTTCGCAGCCTTCCTTGAAGGCGCAGCCGGTTTTGGTACCCCCGCAGCCCTCGCCGCCCCGTTGCTTCTGTCCCTCGGCTTCCCGCCGCTGGCAGCAGCCATCATCTGTCTGGTTTTCAACTCCTTCCCTGTGACCTTCGGTGCTGTCGGTACGCCCGTCGTGCTCGGTCTGAAGTACCTGAAGGACCCTGTTGACGCTGCCGTCGCTTCCGGCGCTGCAGGCATCAACTTCGCCAACATGGGCGATTTCAACGCTCTGATCGGCCAGTGGGCCACCGTGATGCATCTCGCCATGATTTTCATCCTGCCGGTGTTCATGCTTGGCTTCATGACTCGTTTCTTCGGCCCCGAACGCTCCTGGAAGCCCGGTCTGGCCGCATGGAAGTTCTGCATGTTCGCAGCAGTTGCTTTCACCGTTCCCTACCTGTTCTTTGCCTGGAACGTCGGCCCCGAGTTCCCGTCCCTGATCGGTGGTCTCGTTGGCCTCGGTATCATCATCGCCGGTGCCAAAGCCGGTTTCTGCATGCCCAAGACCAACTGGGACTTCGGTGATTCCGCCAAGTGGGATCCCGAGTGGACCGGTTCCGTTTCCGGTGGTTCCACCGAATTCAAGCCCCATATGTCTCAGTTCAAGGCTTGGCTGCCGTACATCCTGATCGGTGCCATCCTCGTTGTCACCCGTATCCCGGAACTCGGTCTCAAGGGCATGCTTGCCTCTCAGGCCATCAAGTTCAGCGGTATCCTCGGTTTCGATTCCGTCAACGCTTCCATCAAGTACCTTTACCTGCCCGGTACTATCCCGTTTGTGCTGGTCGCTCTGCTGACCGTGCTCATTCACGGCATGCCCGGCGAAAAGGTCAAGACCGCATGGACTCAGGCCATCGTCACCATGAAGAACCCCACCATCGCCCTGTTCGCAGCGGTCGCACTGGTGTCCATCTTCCGCGGTTCCGGCATCGCTGATGCGGCCCTGAACCCCAACAGCTATCCTTCCATGCCGCTTGCCATGGCCGAAGCTGTTGCAGCCATCACCGGTAACGCATGGCCCATGTTCGCCTCTTTCGTGGGCGGGCTCGGTTCCTTCATCACCGGTTCCAACACCGTTTCCGACCTTCTGTTCGCAGAATTCCAGTGGGGCGTCGCTTCCACTCTTGAACTTCCGCGCCAGATTATCGTCGCTGCACAGGCAGTCGGCGGTGCCATGGGTAACATGATCTGCATCCACAACATCGTCGCAGTCTGCGCAGTCGTCGGCCTCTCCGGTATGGAAGGCGCGATCCTCAAGCGCACCGTATGGCCTTTCCTGCTGTACGGGCTGGTCGTCGGTGTCGTGGCCTCGCTCATGAGCTTCGTGTTCCTGCCGGGTCTGTTCTAAAGTCACTAAAGAGAGAGACGGGCATGTGTCCGTCTCTCTCATTGCAAAGATTATGTGGCATGGTAATATGAATCCATGCCTTTCCCACTCAAGAGAGTAAAGCCGGGGAAAGATTCTCGGCAGAATATATTTTTTAAAGGAGTTACAAATGAGCAATGATGCCATTATCAAGGAATTCGAGGCAGCCGTCGGCGCCGAGAATGTCATGACTAGCGAGACTGATCGGCATTCCTATTCTTATGATGCCGCCGTTCTTGATTCCGTTATGCCCGCTCTGGTTGTCCGTCCCGAGTCCAGCGAAGCTCTGGGTAAAGCCACCAAACTCTGTAACGATAACGGTCTGCCGCTGACAGTTCGCGGTGCCGGTACCAATCTTTCCGGCGGAACCATCCCTCATCCGGGTGGTGTCGTCGTCCTGACCAACGGCCTGAACCGTATCCTCGAAATCAATGAGGAAGACATGTACGCCGTGGTCGAACCCGGTGTCGTGACTGCCCAGTTTGCGGCGGAAGTCGCCAAGCGCGGCCTGTTCTATCCTCCTGATCCGGGTTCCCAGACTGTCTCCACCCTTGGCGGCAACGTTGCCGAAAATGCTGGTGGCCTGCGCGGACTCAAATACGGTGTCACCAAAGACTACGTCATGGGCGTGGACTTCTGGGACGTCAATGGCGAACTGGTCAAGTCCGGTTCCCGCACCGTCAAATGCGTCACCGGTTACAATCTTGCCGGTCTGATGGTTGCTTCCGAAGGCACCCTCGGCGTGTTCGACAAGATTATTCTCAAGCTTATTCCTCCGGCACAGACAGCCAAGTCCATGATGGCCATTTTCCCCTCCATGAAGGCCGCTTCCGAAACTGTCGCCGCCATCATCGCCAACAAGATTGTGCCTGCCACCCTTGAAATGATGGACAACTTCACCATTCGTGCGGTTGAGAACTTCCGTAAGGCCGGTCTGCCAACCGATGCCGAGGCGCTGCTGCTTATCGAAGTAGACGGACATCCCGGACAGGTCGCAGACGAAGCCGCCATGGTTGAAAAGATCTGCAAGGCTAACGGTGCTACCGAAATCAAGGTTGCCAAGGACGCTGCCGAGCGCGATGCCGTCTGGCAGGCCCGTCGTGATGCGCTCCCTGCATTGGCAAAACTCAGGCCCACCTGTGTACTTGAAGATGCTACTGTACCCCGTTCCAAGATTCCTGCAATGATCGAGGCTCTCGGTGAAATCAGCCGCAAGCTCGATCTGACCATCGGTACTTTCGGTCACGCCGGTGACGGTAACCTGCACCCGACCATTCTTACCGACAAGCGCGACAAGAAGGAATGGGAGCGTGTTGAAAAGGGTATCGACATGATCTTTGACAAGGCGCTTGCTCTCGGCGGCACCCTGTCCGGCGAACACGGCATTGGCATGGCCAAGTCCAAGTACCTTGAGATGGAAACATCCAAGGGTACCCTCGCATACGCCCGCCGCATGAAGTCCGTTCTTGATCCCAAGGGCATTCTGAACCCCGGCAAGATCATCGCCCCCGAATAAGGATAGGTTACCAAAATGGCTGATATTCATAAACTTGCTCAGATGTTCAAGGAGTTGGACGACCAGCTGGTAAACTGCATGAAGTGCGGTATGTGCCAAGCTGTCTGTCCTGTCTTCTCCAAGTCCGGTCGTGAAAGCGACGTGGCACGCGGCAAGCTCGCTCTGCTGGACGGCCTTGCTTCCGAGATGCTTTCCGACCCGGAAGGCGTCAACGAAAAGCTCAATCGCTGTCTGCTGTGCGGCACCTGCGCCGCCAACTGCCCGAGCGGCGTCAAGGTCATGGACATTTTCCTGAAGGCTCGCGCCATCATGACCGGGTACTTCGGTTTGTCCCCGGTCAAGAAGGCCATCTTCAAGGGAATGCTCCAGAACCCGAAACTCTTCAATGCCCTGACCGGCATGGGCGCTAAGTTCCAGGGGATTTTTACCAAGAAGGTGGATGACATGCTCGGTTCGTCCTGTGCGCGTTTCAACGCCCCCGTCATCGGGGACCGTCACTTCGCGTCACTGGCCTCCAAGCCCCTGCACAAGATCGTTCCCGAACTGGACACTCCGGCCGGAAAGAGCGGCATCAAGGTCGCTCTGTATGTCGGCTGTGTCGTCGACAAGATATTCCCCCATGTGGGCGAATCCATTCTCAAGGTGCTGGAGCACCACGGCGTCGGTGTGTACATGCCGTCCGGACAGGCCTGCTGCGGCATTCCCGCATTGTCTTCCGGCGATACGGAGACCTTTGACAAGCTGGTAGCCATCAATACCAAGCTGCTCAAGGAAGGCGAGTTCGATTATCTCGTCACCGGCTGCGCCACCTGTACTTCCACTATCAAGGAACTGTGGCCCCGCATGTTCCAGGGTGAGTCCGCTCTCAAGTATGACATCGGTGTCTTCGAGCGGAAGACCATGGACATCAGCCAGTTCCTCGTGGACGTGCTCAAGGTGGAACCCAAGAAACTTACTGGCGGCAGAAAGGTGACGTATCACGATCCCTGCCACCTGAAGAATTCTCTCGGCATCACTGCCCAGCCCCGGACCATGATCCAGGCTGCCGGTTGCGAGCTGACTGAGATGAAAGATGCGGGCACCTGTTGTGGTTGCGGAGGCAGCTTCAACATTGCTCATTATGAGCTGTCCAAGAAGATTGGTTCCCAGAAAGCGGACAACTGCATGGCTTCCGGCGCTGAAGTCGCAGCCACCAGCTGTCCGGCCTGCATGCTGCAACTGACTGATATGCTTTCACAGAAGGAAGCAGGCATGGAAGTTAAGCACGTGATCGAACTGTACGCCGATCAACTGAACAGTTAAGGTAGACAACGTAATGACGGCCCGGACACTCCGGGCCGTCTAACAGTCTTCAACACAAACAAGGAATGAAACAATGTCCAAAAACCTGTATGTGACCGCGACGGAAGAGCGCAGCGGAAAGTCCGCAGTGGTGCTCGGCGTGATGCAGATGATTATGCGTGAACTGCACAATGTCGCCATCTTCCGGCCCATCATCAACGATCCGGGTGAGGGAAAACAGGATCACGACATCGCATTGATGATCGACCATTTCAAGCTGTCCATCCCCTATCGCGACACCTACGCCTACACGCTCAAACAGGCGCGTGAACTGATCAACTCCGGTCAGCATGCACTGTTGCTCGAAAATATTCTCAACAAGTACAAGGCGCTTGAGGCCGAGTACGACTTCGTTCTGTGCGAAGGAACCGACTTCAAGGGCAAGGATGCGGCTTTCGAGTTCGACATCAACGCTGATATCGCCGCCAACCTCGGCGCTCCGGCCATCATTGTCTGCTCCGGTCGTGACAAGACTCCGGATGAGGTCGTTTCCCAGTCCCAGACCACCGTTGACACCCTTGAAGAGAAGGGCGTTGATCTGGTGGCCTGCATCGTCAACCGCGCACCCGAGGGCGTGACCGAAGAAATGGTCAGCCATATCGAGAGCAAGGCGGACGACAAGGACCCCATGCCGGTTTACACCATCCCCGAGAACGAAGCTCTGGGCAAGCCCACCATCGGCGATGTGAAACGCTGGCTCAGCGCAGACGTCCTGTATGGTCACAGCGGACTGCACAGCCTCGTGGACAACTATGTTGTCGCGGCTATGCAGATCGGAAATTTCCTTGAATACATCAGGCCCGGGAGCCTCATCATCACTCCCGGTGACCGTTCCGACATCATTCTGTCGAGCCTCGCTTCCCGTCTTTCCAGCAGCTACCCGGATATTTCCGGTATCGTGCTGACCGGCGGGATTGAACCGGCCACCAACGTCCACAAGCTCATCGAGGGCTGGACCGGTGTGCCTGTTCCGGTACTGTCCGCCAAGGGACATACCTATCAGACCGTGCAGGAACTCAACCGCCTTTACGGCCGTATCGAAACGCATGACCATCAGCGTATCGCTACCGCACTCGGCGGATTCTCCCAGCATGTCAACGTGAAGGAACTGCGTGACCGCGTTGTCGAGAAGCGTTCCACCCGCGTTACACCGAAAATGTTCGAGTATTCGCTTGTAGAGAAATCCTCTGCCGACAAGCAGCGTATCGTGCTGCCCGAAGGTGAAGGGGAGCGCATTCTGCGTGCCGCGGACATTGTTCTGCGTCGTGGCGCTGCCGAGATCATTCTCCTTGGCCGAGAAGACGTTATCACAACCAAGGCTTCGGCTTTGGGAGTGGACATTTCCGGCGCACAGATCATCAACCCGAGCGAGTCCGATTTGCTGGATTCCTTTGCCGAGGAATACTTCGAGCTGCGCAAGCACAAGGGAATCGTTGCCGAGATGGCGTGGGACCGCATGTCCGACACCACCTATTTCGGTACCATGATGGTTCACAAGGGCTTTGCGGACGGCATGGTTTCCGGCTCCGTGACAACCACGGCCCAGACCATCCGGCCCGCTTTCGAATTTGTGAAAACCAAACCGGGCAGTTCCATTGTCTCTTCGGTTTTCCTCATGTGCCTCAGGGATCGCGTCCTCGTGTACGGTGACTGCGCCGTCAACCCGAATCCCAATGCGCAGCAGCTTGCGGAGATCGCAATCAGCGCGGCGGAGACCGCCAAGATCTTCGGTATTGACCCCAAGGTCGCCATGCTCAGCTACTCCACCGGTTCATCCGGCAAGGGTGAGGATGTCGAGAGGGTTACCGAGGCTGTGAAGATCGCAAAGGGATTCATCAAGGAACGTGGACTGGATTTCCCCATCGAGGGACCGATCCAGTACGACGCCGCCGTGGATGCGGAAGTGGCTGCCGTGAAGCTGCCTGATTCCGAGGTAGCGGGAAAGGCCACGGTCTTCATTTTCCCGGACCTCAATACTGGTAACAACACCTACAAGGCTGTCCAGCGTGCCGCCAATGCCGTGGCCATCGGGCCTGTCCTGCAGGGACTGAACAAGCCGGTCAACGACCTTTCGCGTGGTTGCACCGTGCCGGATATTGTCAATACCATCGCCATTACCGCCATTCAGGCGCAGGCGGAGAAGTAAAACAAGAACACCTTTGGCGGTTGAGAGGAAATGTCTGAATGCGTTTTCTCTCAACTGCCAGCCTTTCGGAATTTTGTGTCTGCGCCGTCTGAAAGGAAAACAGGTAAACGATAAAAAGATGGCGGCGCAGGGGGGACGTTCATGACTGAGAGAACGTCTTGAAGAATAATCATTGTGGGGAACATAATATGAAAGTCTTGGTTATCAACTCCGGAAGCTCGTCTATCAAGTACCAGCTTTTCGACATGGGCGATGAGTCCGTGTTGTGTTCCGGTCTTGTTGAGCGCATTGGTGAGGAAGTCGGCAGTTTGACTCATAAGATCGCACCGGACACCGATGCGGCAGACAAGCAGGTGCTGGAACAGCCTATCCCCGATCATGAGGTGGGCATGACCCTTGCCATTGATCTCATTTGCGGAGAACAGGGGGTGGTCAAAGACAAGTCCGAGATCGCGGCCATCGGTCACCGTATCGTTCACGGTGGTGAAAAACTGCACCAGCCCACGCTGGTTGATGACAGCGTCGTTGAAGAACTGGAAAAAATCATTCCATTGGCTCCCCTGCACAATCCCGGACATCTGGCCGGTATCAGTGTGGCCCGCAGCCTCTTCCCGGATGTTCCCCAGGTTGTCGTGATGGACACCGCTTATCATCAGACTCTGCCGCCTGAAGCCTACATGTATGCGCTTCCGTACGAGCTGTATGATGAACTGCGTATCCGCCGCTACGGTTTTCATGGCACCTCTCATTGTTACGTTGCGAAAGAAGCCGCCCGTATTGTGGGCAAGTCTTTCGATGAATTTAATGTCATCACCGTCCATCTCGGAAACGGCTGCTCCATGACCGCGACCAAGAACGGCAAGGCCGTGGACACGTCCATGGGCATTACGCCGCTCGAAGGGCTGGTCATGGGAACCCGCTCCGGCGATGTGGACCCGGCTCTGCACGCGCTGCTGGCCCGGACCAAGGACATGACGTCCGAAGATGTGGATCGGATGCTAAACAAGGAATCCGGCCTCAAGGGACTGTGCGGCATGAACGACATGCGCGATATCCATGCCGCCATTGAAAAGGGTGATGAAAAGGCCAAGCTCGCTCTGGATGTACAGACGTACCGGAACCGGAAGTATATCGGTTCATTCATGGCTGTGCTCGGTACTGTGGACGCTATCGTGTTTACCGCAGGTATTGGTGAAAACGACAACATCGTTCGTCGTGAGTCCGTTAAAGGACTGGAGTGCTTCGGCGTGAAGATCGATGAAGAGATCAACGCCCAGCGAGCCAGTGAGCCTTTGAAGATCAGCACCGATGACAGCTCTGTCGCAGTCTGGGTGATCCCGACTAATGAAGAACTCGCCATTGCGCGTGAAACAAAAGACGTATTGAACGGATAACAACGGGCTTGTTGCGGTGACCGGAAACGGTCATGCAGGCCAATTTAACAATGGAGGTAACCATGTCTTCCAAGGAAGTATTGCAGGAGCAGTTTACGGAAAAAGCCGAACTTGTCTCTGCGGTTGTGACTGAAATCAAGAGTGAGGATGATGCTCTCAAGTACGTCCTTGATTTGTGCGATAAAAAGGAAGCCTGTCAGCTGCTTGCCAGTGGCTGTGAGGCCGACTTGTCCGAAAAAGCGGAAGCGTTGTGTGACGCGAAGCAGCAGAAAGTCATCGCTGCACCGGGGCTGAAGGCCGAGCTATTCAAGAAATTGGCCGCAAAGAGCGAGAAAGCCGGATTCAAGTGCATTGATTCCGGCATGCGTGACCATCTGGCCGGTGTGGATATCGGATTTACCTTTGCCGAATACGGCATTGCTGACACCGGTACCCTGATGATCGACTGTCCCAGTGAGGAATTGCGCCTCGCCACCATGGTCAGCGAATTCCACGTATGCGTGCTGCCGAAATCCAAGATTCGCGCCAACACCTATGCGGTGGAAAAGATGATGCTCACCCGGATGAAGAAGTCGCCTAACTACATGGCGTACGTCACCGGTGCCAGCCGTACTGCGGACATCGAGCGAGTGCTCACCATGGGTGTCCACGGTCCCCTTGAACTCCATATCCTGCTTTTGGAGGACTAATCATGCAGAAAGCAAAAGATTTGAAAGAATATCGCGGAGAACTGCGTGAGTCGCTGGACAACGAATTCCTGCGTACTACGCTTGACAACTTCGCCGTAGCCTACCGCGCCGGACGCGCTAACGCCTTCAAGGGCATGGACGTCAAGAGCCTGATCAAGGATATCGCGGATTGCAAGGACGCCGCTGCTGCCAATCACGAGGAACTGTATCGTGAGTTCAAGGCTAACGCCGAAGCCGCTGGCATTCACGTCCACTACGCCAAGGACGGAGATGAAGCCAACCGCATCATCGCCGAAATCGGCAAGAAGGCCGGTTGCAAGAAGGTCGTCAAGTCCAAGTCCATGACCGCAGAGGAAACTCTCCTGAACCATGATTTGGAAGACGAAGGCTTCGAGGTTGTCGAAACCGACCTCGGCGAATGGATCATCCAGCTTCGTCATGAAGGCCCGTCCCACATGGTCATGCCTGCCATCCACCTGTCCCGTTATCAGGTCGGCGACCTGTTCACCGACGTTACCGGGAAGAAGCAGGACGCCGAGATCGAGAAGCTGGTCAAGGTCGCTCGTCGTGAGCTTCGCCAGAAGTATGTCGATGCTGACATGGGTATCACCGGTGCCAACTTCGCTGTTGCCGAGACCGGTGGTATCGGCCTCGTGACCAACGAAGGCAATGCCCGTCTCGTGTCCACGCTGCCTCGCGTTCATGTCGCACTCATGGGCATTGACAAGCTCCTGCCCAAACTGCACGACGCACTGCGTATTCTCAAGGCGCTGCCGCGTAATGCCACCGGTCAGCAGATCACGTCCTACGTGACCTGGATCACCGGTGCCAACGAATGTCTTTCTGCCGAAGACGGCAAAAAGGAAATCCACTACGTCGTTTTGGACAACGGCCGTTCCGAACTCATCAAGGATCCGCTGTTCTCTCAGGTCAACCGCTGCGTGCGTTGCGGTGCCTGCGCCAACGTCTGTCCCGTATACCGCCTCGTCGGCGGCCACAAGATGGGGCACATCTACATCGGTGCCATCGGCCTGATTCTGACCTACTTCTTCCACGGTAAGGATAAGGCCAAGAACCTCGTCCAGAACTGTATCAACTGTGAAGCGTGCAAGGATATCTGTGCAGGCGGCATTGATCTGCCTCGCCTGATCAAGGAAATTCATGCCCGTATTCAGGAAGAGGACGGCCAGCCGTTGCCGACCATTCTGCTCGGCAAGCTGCTCAAGAATCGCAAGCTGTTCCACACGCTGCTGCGTACTGCCAAGTGGGGCCAGAAGCCTGTGGCAGAGAAGGACGGTTTCATCCGTCACCTGCCCATGATCTTCTCCAAAGAACACAGCTTCCGTGCTCTGCCGACCATCGCTGAAACCCCATTCCGTGACTGGTGGGAGAAAAACCGTCCTCAGGTTGACAAGCCGAAACTTCGCGTAGGCCTTTTCTCGGGCTGCGTGCAGGACTTCGTTTATCCCGAGCAGATGCAGGCTGCCGTCAAGGTCTTTGCTGCCAACAAAGTGGACATGTCCTACCCTGTTGAGCAGTCCTGCTGTGGTCTGCCCGTGCAGATGATGGGCGATTTGAAGGTCTCACGTGACGTAGCCGTCCAGAACCTTCGTGCATTCGAGGCCGGTGCGTATGACTATGTCATCACCCTGTGCGCCTCCTGTGCCTCTCATTTGAAGCACAATTATCCGAAGCTGGTCATGGATAGTCCGAGCCTGAAGCTTAAGGCTGATGAGTTCGCGTCCAAGGTTATCGATTACAGCTCCTTCGTGAATGACGTGCTTAAGGTCAAGAGCGAGGACTTTGTTCAGACTGAAGGCAAGGCGACCTACCATGCGCCGTGTCATCTCTGTCGCGGACTGGATGTCCATGACGCTCCTCGCGAGCTTATCGAGAAGGGCGGCATGGAATATGTCGAATGCAATGAGGAAGAAGTCTGCTGCGGATTCGGCGGAACATTCTCCATGAAGTTCCCGGAACTCTCCGCCGAGCTGTTGAACAAGAAGCTCAACAATGTGGAAGAGACCGGCGCTGACACGTTGCTGACCGATTGTCCCGGCTGCATTATGCAGCTGCGTGGCGGTCTCAAGAAACGCGGCTCCAAGATCAAGGTCCGCCACGTTTCCGAAGTGCTCGCAGACAACAAAAGGTAGAAGAGTCGGGCTGCGAAGGAGGATGTGTCAGACCTCCGGCAGCCTGTTAATCTGAATACATGAGGCTCTCAAGGTTGGACCGCAATCCCCTCGAAGCAATGCCACGCTTCCTCCGAGAGACCAAGCCTTCATGTAGGTTCCCCGCCCGCTGCGGGGCGGGGAACCAATATATTTTGCTGCTTCTGGAAAATATGACGGAGCAGTTCACAGACAGCAATACGCCTTTATAAATATTGTTTGTAGGGTGACAATAACGTTGTTTGTGATTATTGTGGTTAATGTAGGCGAATACCATTTGAATAGTGGTTTTGCTAATTGTCTGGAATGGTTGTGAATACGTCTTAGAGAGGTTCGAACGTGGTTAGACATATCGTTATGTGGACTTTGAAAGAGGAAGCCGAAGGAGCGACTGCAAAGGAAAATGCAGTCAAGATGAAGGACATGCTTGAAGCCTTGAACGGGCGGATTGACGGGTTGCAGCGTCTGAATGTCAGTTATGATATTGTTGCAGCTGATCCGGAATGTCACATTCTTCTATGCTCCGACCATGACGATGCTGCTGCGCTCGATCATTATCAGGGACACCCCGACCATCAGGCCTGTGTCGCTTTCGTGAAGAAAGTTGCATCCGGCCGCAAGGTTGTTGATTTTAGTATTTAGGTGTGAACTGGGCAATCCGGGTGGGCCTGGTTCCTCTATGATGCAGATGTCGTGAATCCAGAAATGAATTGGAAAAGTCACGAAGGAGAACGCCATGTCAATGCGTTATGACCCGAACCGGAAACGGATTATTTGTCGATGGGAAGAGCCGACCGAGATTGTGATGAACAAGAAGAAAGGTCGCATTAACCGTTCACGTATGATTACCGTGAAAGTGAATGACAACGGTAAATTGAACAGCAAGGATATTCGAAGGCATGAGAAGCATCCCATGTTTCCGTATATCAATCGGTTCAATAAAATGCTGAACAAGTTGAGTGATTCTTCCCGTGAAGGCGAATACAAGTGCGCTGTCTGCGGTGCAGACCACGGTGTCAGCCCGCACTTTGATCCCAGGACCCAGTCCATTGTTTGGCTTTGCCGTGATCATTTGACTGAATCGCCCAAGGTTGACGCTTAGTCGTATTGATTAATCGAATTTGAAAGCCCCTGCCGACGTTTGCCGGCAGGGGCTTTTGTTTGTGAAGAGGAAAAGAGTGGGCGGGAACAACCGGTTGCGTGTTAAAGGAAGGAGAGTTGCTACCTTCAGGGCTTTCTGTTCAAATTTATTGTAATACTTGTATTTTATGTAATTTTCATTGTTTGTAAGGTTTTTTGACTGCCAGTTAAATGCATTTGACCCAAAGTTTTTATTTGGGTTAGGATTGTGAATATGTGTTCACACATCCAATGGAGGGCGGTTATGGCCGATACGAAGCGGATTGTGGTTTGTTGTGATGGGACTTGGAATTCTCCTGATGAGACTTCGCAAGGGGTGCCGTGCCCTACGAATGTAGTGCGTATGGCTGAAGCTGTTAAATCCAAAGACAAGGGCGGAGTTGAACAGAAATTATTCTATGATCCCGGAATAGGGTCAAGCGGCGGGTGGATTCGGCGGTGTTTTGAAGGGGCTACCGGCACGGGAATGAGCAAGAATATTTTGGATGCCTACCGCTATCTCATCCATAATTATGTGCCGGGAGATGAACTGTATTTCTTTGGCTTCAGTCGCGGAGCTTTTACTGCCCGCAGTCTGGCAGGCCTGATTCGGAATTCCGGCCTGCTCCGTCCTGATTCTATGGATATGGTCGACAAGGCCTATAAACTTTATCGTTCCAGACGCAAGGGAGCCCATCCCAAAGAGAAGGAAGCGACTCTGTTTCGAAAGACATACGCTGTGGAGGACATCACGCCGATCAAGTATATCGGCGTGTGGGATACGGTTGGTGCCCTCGGTAATCCGGTGTGGCTTTCCAGTCCATTGAGTATGCTGAATTCTTTTCACGACGTCAGTCTCAGTTCCACTATCGAGAATGCGTTTCAGGCCATGGCAGTGGATGAGAAACGGAAGAATTTCAAGGATTGCCTGTGGGTGCAGCCACAGCCTGCTCCCAAAAATCAAACGCTGGAGCAGGTTTGGTTTGCTGGTGTTCATTCGGATATAGGCGGAGGGTATCCCGATGTCGGCCTGTCGGATATCGTCTTGAAGTGGATGGTGGATAAAGCCAAGGGGTGCGGACTGGAGTTCTCTCCATTCAGGCCGGGTCCAAAGCCTGATTACAAGGCATCCTGCCATGAATCATGGAAGGGTTTCTACAAGATCATTCCGGCCTATCATCGCAAAGTGATGAAGGGAGCCAATACCAATGAATCACTTCACCAATCAGTGAGGAACAAATACAAGCAAGATCCAAGCTACAAGCCTGTGAACTTGAGGGATGTTCTCGGGCCGAAGCAGTAAATAGCCGTACATCAGAAACCCTCGTCGGCTTTGAGCATTTTGATTTACCACTCGAATTTGTTTTCAATAGTTGATTAGAGTAAAGAAAGTCTCGCCAATATGGCGGGACTTTCTGTTCTATTGTGTTTTTGAGTTGGACTGGCATTTGTAACAGAGATCGGGCAGGACATTATGAGTGCCGATGTTCTTGACTTGGAGTGTTACCGATTTGAGTGCGCCGTTTGTAGTGACTTTCTTGCCGTCGACTCGGTATATGTTCACGTGCCCTCTTTGGATTTGTTTTTGGAACCGGTTTGTTGTTCCGATAATTGATTGAATTATTGATATATTGTGTTGTTCCGTCGTTTTGGTGAAAATATGGAGTTGCTCGTTTGATATGGACTCCATAAAATCATTGGATCATATCTCCATTTTGATAAGCTTGTAGACTGGATGATGTGTTGACATTTGTGAGTTGACGGTCCTCGGAGAGGTCTCCATGGATGATGAACTGATTTTTGCGGAAGAAGAGAAGGATCTTCCTGCTGACGAACTGATTGGTGACAGTGATGGCGCGTGGAAAGTCATGATTGTTGACGATCAGGAGGATATGCACGTCATCACGCGGTTGGTGCTGGAGGATTTTACATTTGAAGGCCGGAAAGTGACCTGCCTGAGTGCCTATTCCGGGGCGGAGGCCAAGGAGCTTGTCGAGATGCATCCGGACACGGCGGTTATGCTTCTGGATGTGGTTATGGAGACGCGGCGGGCCGGACTGGAAGTTGCCCGCTTTATCAGGGAAGATATTCGCAATCAGTTCGTGCGTATAATACTTCGGACCGGGCAGCCCGGTGAAGCGCCTGAGCGTGAAGTTGTCACTGAACTTGATATCAACGATTACCGACACAAGACTGACCTTACTGCTGACCGTCTGGTTACTTCAGTGACCACCGCCATACGGTCATACCGAGATCTCAAGATTATCGAGGAAGGGCGGCGCGGACTTCATCTGCTCGCCATGTCCGTGGCCCATCAGGTGCGTAACAGAACCGTTGCCATTGCCGGCTTTGCGAATATTGTCCGTCGTAAGGTGCCGTCTGAGGTTGAAGGGTATCTCGATACTATTTTGCTGGAATCGGCACGGCTTGAAAATATGGTTCGGGATGTGACACAATATGCTTCCATTGAAATAGCTGAACTGACGCTGACCAGTATTCGTGACGTGATAGAGGATGTCATGGTACAGATTGATGCGGGAGTAGCTGCTTCTGGTGGTTCCGTGGAATGGGATGTTTTGTGTCCTGATCAGGTTGTACTGGTCGATCCGAAGCTTTTTGCCATGACCATGCAGGCCATTTTGCAAAATGGAGTGGATTTCAGCGGGTCTCATCCCCGTATACGTATTGTCGTGTCACCCGGCAGATTGGCATGCGTAATCAAGGTGACTGATTTTGGGTCGGGAATTGAGGAAGCGCACAGGCCGTTCATTTTTGATCCGTTTTTTTCAGTCAAGCCAAAAGGGGCTGGAATGGGACTGTGTGTTGCCAGAAGGGTTGCCATGGAGCATCAGTGGGATCTGGATGTAATCAGTTCGCCCGGAGAGGGGACGACTGTAAGAATTGTGATCCCGCGACGTGAATTGACTGGCTAGATCATGTCTTATGACTGTCTTGGTGCAGTCGTATTCTCTGGTTAGTGAGGCTTGTTATCGTGCGAATGCGTTTTTTACTATTCATTCTACATGCCGTTTTGTGTGTTTCTTTGTCTGTGCCCGTATTTGCTGCGGAGAAGAAAGTCGTTCTGGCATCTTTGAACTGGCCTCCTTACACCGGGGACGAGCTTCCCGGTCAAGGTGCGAGTGCCGAGGTGGTGCGTGCTGCGTTCAAGGCTGTCGGTTATGATGTTGAAATCCGGATATTCCCCTGGGTCAGAGCCTTTAATGAAGCCCGGTACAATCTTGATGTGGCGGGGTATTTTCCTGAATACAAGTCTGTTGAGCGTGGAAAATATTTTTTGTTTTCCGACAGGATCGGCAGGAGTGCTCTGGGGTTGGTTGAGCGTTCATCTGCCTCTGTGCACTGGGATGAAGTTACAGACTTGAAAAAATACTTTATCGGGGTGGTGCGGGGGTATGTTAATACAACCTCCTTTGACAGCATGGTCGAGGCGGGCGAGATTCGAGTTGATGAATCTGTCTCCGATTTGTTTAATCTCCGAAAGGTCCTTGCCGGAAGGGTGGATATGGCTGTCGCTGATATCAATCTTTTCAATTATTGGTCTAATTTTGATGAGCAGCTTTCTTCTCGAAGGGGAGAGCTGAGTGTCAATCCGCATCTTTTGGGGATAAATGATATGCATGTCTGTTTTCGGAATGGGCGAACCGGCGAAAAATTAATGAAGGCATTCAATGCTGGTCTGCAACTTATTGATGTGAGTGGTATTCAGCAGGCATACTTCAAAGATCTCTATAAAAATGTCACCAAGTAACTGGGGTGCATGTGAATAAAAAGGGGCCGCTGATTGTTGTCAGCGGCCCCTTTGCTTTGTGTGAATATCCCGGACTACATGAAGTAGTAGGTGGCGGCGAGGCCGGTCAGGGACATGGTGATGGTGTAAGGCAGGGCCAGAACGACCATGCGTCCGTAGGACAGTCGGATGACCGGAGCCAGTGCCGAAGTCAGCAGGAACAGGAAGGCTGCCTGGCCGTTCGGGGTTGCCACGGATGGGATGTTGGTACCCGTGTTGATGGAAACTGCGAGCTTGTCGAAGTGGTTCATCATGTCCGTGATCTGAGTCTGCACGCCCTGCGGCAGGGTGGCGATGACGTCGGCACGGTGCAGCATGGGATCGGTCAGCTTTTCCATCAGGGCTGTGCCGGTCATGCCGATATTCGGTATGGCGTCCAGTACCTTGATGAAGTGCATCTTGGTCTCGGAGATGTACACGGTTGCGACGAATACGTTGTCAGAGATCATTGAGAGCACGCCGTTTGCCACATAGTAGGCTGCGAGCTGGGCATGACCGTGCATGCTGAGAACGATATCCATGACAGGAGCGAACAGGTGCTGGTCGTGGATGACACCGACAATGGAGAAGAAGACCACGAGCAGGGCGGTGAAGGGCAGGGCCTCTTCAAATGCCGGACCGAGCTGGTGTTCGTCAATGAATCCGTTGAAGGCGGTCAGCAGGACGATGACAGAAAGGCCGATGATACCGACGGCTGCCAGATGGAGAGCCAGGGCAACGATCAGCCAGATGCCGACGAGAGCCTGAACAATCAGTTTGACTTTGCCGCGTGTGCCGCGTTTTTCTTCCATCTTGATGGCAGTTTCCAGCAGATGGGAGCGAATGTTGCCCGGCATCTGTGCGCCGTATGAGAAGATGTGGAGCTTTTCGACGGTCATGCAGGTCAGCAGGCCCACGGCCAGGACCGGCATGGAGACCGGAGCCACCTGCAGGAAGAACGGCACGAAGTGCCAGCCCATCTCGGAGCCGATCAGCAGGTTCTGGGGTTCGCCGACGATGGTGCAGACACCACCCAGAGCGGTACCGACAGCGCCGTGCATCATGAGGTTGCGCAGGAAGGCGCGGAACTGCTGGAGTTCTTCGCGCTGGGTGTCCTTGACTTTCTGGTCGGAGCACAGGTCGTGATCGCACTGCATGCTCATGCCGGATGCGTACCTGTGGTAGACGTTGTAGAAGCCGTAGGCCACTGCAATGATGACAGCGGTAACGGTCAGGGCATCAAGGAATGCGGACAGGAATGCACCTGCAAAGCAGAAGAGCAAAGAGATCACGATTTTGGATCGTACTTTGGTCAGGATGCGGGTGAAGGTGAACTGCAGGAAGTCCTTCATGAAGTAGATGCCCGCGACCATGAAGATCAGCAGCAGGATGACTTCGAAGTTGTTTGCAGCTTCTTCAAAAACCGTGTGAGGGTGGGTCAGTCCGAGAAAGACCGCCTCCATGGCGAGCAGGCCGCCCGCAGGAAGCGGGTAGCATTTGAGTGCCATGGCCAGTGTGAAGATGAATTCTCCGATCAGCACCCAGCCCGCGACAAACGGGCCGACAGTGAAAACCAGAATCGGGTTGAGTATCAGAAAGGCGATGATCGCCATTTTGTACCACTTCGGCGCGTTGCCGAGGAAGTTTTTACCGAAAGCCTGTGTCATTGATTCAGCCATTGTGAGTTTCTCCTAACTCCTGTGTGTATATTCAGTGTGAACAGCCTTATTTGGCATATTCACCGATGCTCATGGTGGGGTACATGCCCATCTCCGGGCCGGATTGGAATGGCTGGAGAATGTTGAAACATGCGGCCTGAGTCTTCTGTGCATGGCCGCGGGTCGTCTCGGTTCCGTTGTAGTAGGCACCGTTTTCTTCGAGAATATGGTCGATGCGATGTCTGAATGCCTGAACGAACGCCTTGCCGTCGCCCTTGAAGGTCATGTTGCCGATTTCGAGGTCAGTGGACTTTGCCAGTTCGTCGAGCGGCATGCAGTGGTTTTCAAGGTCTTTCTGTTTGGTGATGTGTCCCCATATCACGGAACCGGCCGGGATATTGATGGGTTCCTTGGCATTGACGATGGTGTGCGGCATCACGATGGAATCGCGCCCAACGTTGATCTTGTGTTTTTCCGTGCCGTGCAGGAAGGAGTTGAAGCCGATGAAGATATTCTTTTCGGCAATGGTATGGACTACTTTGCCGCCGTGTGCCGTGACGTTGTTGCCGCGGTAGACGGAGTTCTTGATGTAGCAGTTTTCCTGAGCATTGGAGCCGTCGCCGATGTAGGAGTCCTCAATGTGGGCTCGCTGGGCTATCAGGGCATTTTTGCCGATAGTGCATTTGCCTTTGATAACGGCATAGGGGCTGACGTAGGCATCGTCCGGGACGCCCTCGACGTCTTCCGGCAGGACCGTGGAGTAGATGGGCACGAAGTCGTCCTTGAATTCATCTACATATTCGATGAATTTGCCGGTCAACTGCCCATTTTCGTCGGTGGAGACGTATTTTTCAAGCACGCCGTCGGGGAACACATAGTTGAACTCGAACAATCCGTCATATTTGATCCAGACACGGCCCGGTTCAATGGTAAGACGGGACAGGTCGCCTGCCTGAACATAGGAGTAATCGCCTACGATACAGTTATGCAGGATGGAGAGGTCTGCCGTGGCAAAGGAGCCGAGGTAGACACCTTCCGTCGTTGTGCCGTGGATATTGGAAAACGGCATGGCCACGGTGTTCAGAATTTTAAAGACTTCGGGAGTCTCCGGGTTCTTTGACTGGTTGTGGACCAGAGTCTTGACGAGGAAGCTGTTGGTGATGCGGATGACTTCGTCGTAGAAAAGTCGGGTCTTGACGCCATTGAATTCAACCACGTCGCCTTTACGTTTGAGTTCGTCGCCTCGGATGTTGCTCTTGTAGATGACGGAGCGGTCAACGTTGGTTTTTCCGAGCAGATAGGTCCCGGCCAAATTCGAGTTGGTGAATTTGAAGCTCAGGGGATGATCTGTGGTCAGTGCGTAGAATGCGTAATAGAGCAGATGCCGTTCACGGGGGACTGCGTTTTTTAGAATGGGTTCAACATCAATACCTATGGGCTTGAGGTTGACATTGACTCTGGACGTAATGTGGTCGAAAAGCGCTTCTAATTTTTCCATGATCCTAATCTTTGTTTATACGGTTAGTCACAGAAGGCTGCCGTACGCACCTACGTACGGCAGCCTGTATTAACTTATATGCCGTGGGTTGGCTAGCCCCCGACGGGCAGAGTGATGGGCATACCCATGATAGGCCAGATAACCAGAACCGCGAGGCCGACCACAACCATCAGCAGGATGGATGCAGGAATACCCCAACCGAAGAATTCACCGGTGGTGAACTGTCCGGAATCGTAGGCGATGGCGTTGGGAGCCGCGCCGACCAGCAGCAGGAACGGCATACCGGCCACGACCAGGGATGCGTACAGGATGACTTCGGGAGCCACGCCGAGGTACGGTGCGATGACAAGTGCCACTGGCAGCGAGATGGCGATGGCCGCCACGTTCATGATGAAGTTGGTCATCATCATGACGAAGAAGGCGATGGACATGACGAAGATGAACCAATTGGCATCCTGGAACATGACCAGCCAGTTGACTGCCATCCACTTGGCTGCGCCGGTTTCCCAGAGGCAGAAGCCGATGGACATGGCACCTGCGAACAGCAGGATGATGTTCCACGGAATGTCTTCGAGGTCCTTGAGGTCAAGGATCTTGAACACGAAGAACAGGACCGAGGAGCAAAGGATGATGGCGGTCTTGTCCACGGCCTTGAGGGCGGGGACAAAGGAGCGCAGGCTCATGATGAGAATGACGGAGCCGACGATGACTGCGGCGAGGATTTCGTCGCGGGTCAGGCTGCCCATCTTTGCGTTGAGTTCGCGGGCCTTTTCTCGCAGGCCGGGGATGCGGGCCTTTTCAGGCTTGCAAACGATCATGAAGAAGCCCCAGAGCAGGAAGGTCATTGCCCATCCGATGGGAGCCATGTAGTAGGACAGTTCGAAAAATCCGACGTCCACGTTGACGATTTCCTTGTAGAAACCAAGTGCGACCGCACCGCGTGCTGCGCCGAGCAGGGTGACGATGGAACCGGCACCTGCCACATAGGCCATGCCGATGAACAGGCCCTTACCGAATTTGGTGGGCTTGTCGCCTTCGCCGTACAGGGCGTAAATGGCGAGCAGCAGCGGGTAGATGGTTGCGGCGACTGCGGTATGGGCCATGATGTGTGTCAGGGCGGCTGTGACAACGAAGACCCCGAGATAAATCATGGAAGTGCGTTCGCCCACGACGTCCAGCATCTTGTATGCAAGCCGCTTGGTCAGGCCGGTCTTGGTGAAGACCAGACCGATCATGATGGATGCGAAAATAAACAGGACGGACGGGTCCATGAAGTCCTTGAACGCAACCTTGGCAGGCCGGATCAGGAACATGACCTGCAAAATACCGATCATCAGCGAAGTGACGCCGATGGGGACAACTTCAAATACCCACCATGTTCCGGCCAGCAGAAAGACGGCGATGGCGCCTTTTGCTTCTTTGGGCAGCGGAAAGTGTGCGCCCATGGGGTCGATGGCATCCGGCCACGGCGGTGCGAAGTAGACGACAGAAAAGAGTGTGACGCCCAGCAGCATGAACACTAGGCGTTTCCAGTCAAAAGCGGGCTTTTCAGCTTGAGCCATATCCATTTTTTCCTCCTCGAATTCCCGGAAATATGCCTACAGCTCAGCCGTGCAGGTGAGCATGCGGTTTCTGATTTCTTCAAACAGGTCGGCCAGACGAAGTACGCCGGTGACCGTGCCGTTGCTGCGGACGATGAGTGGTTGGTGCATGCCCGCGATATAGCGGTGAACGCCCTGTTCCAGATCGTCTTCTTCATTGAGAAATTCATTCTCTCCGGGGACGTACATGGCCTCTTGAATGTTGATGTCGAGGCTCTTTTTGCAGAGTTCGGCAAGAGTGTCGCCCCAGAGGCCGTATTCAGCAAACAGGTCGCCGACCAGTCGGTTGGTCAGAATGTCACTGGCAGTGTCCTTGCCCATGATTTTCTTGTAGTTGGGTTCCAGTGCGAGCATGATGTCCGTCATGGTCAGGATGCCCTGACATTTGCCGTTCTCATCGACAACGAAGACATCCCGGTGCTTGCTGTCGGCAAGGGCTGTGACGACATCGCTTAGGGTCGCGTCCATTTTGAGCGTTGTGTATTCGCTCACAGGTGTCATCAGTTCTTTGATCTTCATATGTTCCTTCCTTGAAAAAGAGTGTCCAACACATTCCCCTAACGCCGGTCTTCCGAGTCGTTCTTGATGGCTTCGATCTTGCGAACCAATTCTTCAATATCAACCGGAGCGCCGACTTCGTCGCGTGCACCGAGTTTCATGGCCTCAATGGAGAGCGGCACATTGCCTGAATGATTGATGAGGATAACCTTGCTGTCCGGGCATTCGTGCATGATCTTGCGAATGAATGCCAACAAGGCCTGTTTCGGACTGGAAAGTCCGACAAGCACGGCATCGACATGTTCTTCGCAAGCCCAGGCACGTCCCTCACGTGCGTCCCCTGTGGCGTGAACCGTCAGCCCGTTGTGGGCCAATCGGCGTGCCAGTGTGCCGCGGAAAGCTTCATCGGTATCTACAATCAACACATTCATAAGTAATATTTGCCCACCATTAGGGTTTGTTTCATGTCACTACGGCGTAGCGAAACCCTATTAGGCAATGTGTGTGCCAATATGTGTTTTATGTTGTTTTTACAGTATGGTAGGTGAAAACTGAGCGTTTGTGCAAAAAAGAACGTTCAGACGTTTTGAAACGTTTTGATACACATGGTGGTATCATGCGTGTTTTATAATGAAACAAAAAGAAACAAGGGGGGCTAGGGAAACGCTGATTAATTTGAATTTGGGGAAGAGCTGTAGACTTGTTCGTTGGCAAGGCGCAAGAAAACATCAAGGCCGACGCATACTTCCTGTGCGCTAGGATTTGAGGTTTTTGAAGCAACGACGCCAGCGGGCAATTATGCAGTGTTTCCCTAGTAGTAACATTGGCCGGATGCGAGCGTACCGGCGAGATATGCTTCAAGCACCAGTTCAACCGGGCCGCAGATATCATCGATGACGGTTGCTCCCTTCCATTGAAGGAAGTCGTGGTACTCGCTTTCTATTCCGGCGCAGATGACGGTCTGGATGTTTTCGCTGATAGCAAGACGGCACAGAGCCTCAGGGGATGCCTGATCCAGTACGATGACCTTTTCCTGTATCTTGCCCATGGCGGTCGTCTCGCGCGAGATGTTCACGATGAGTACGTCCGTTGCGAGGTCAAAGCGTGGAGCCGTATCATTGTCGAGCAGGGGGATGAGGATTTTTTCCATGACAGTATCCTAGTCTATGCCGAAATGTTTCATCTTGCGCCACAGAGTGCTGCGGCCCCAGCCGAGCATTTTGGCTGCCTGCTGTTTTCTGCCGCCGGTTTTAACCAACGCATCAATGATCATTTGGCGTTGCACGTTTTTCCATTTTTCCGGCTGAGGCGACGGCGCGGGCACTGCCTGCTGCGGGGCGTGGTCGGGTATGGGAGCGTGTTGCTGCTCCACTGGTTGGCTCGACTCCTGAAGCATGTAACCGGGCAGATGACGGAGTCGGATAGTCGACCCCTCACAGAAGTTGACTGCATATTCGATAAGGTTGCGGAGTTCGCGGACGTTGCCGGGGTAGCTATATGACTTGAGAAGGTTGCGGGCGTTCTCTGAAAAGCCGTCCACGGTCTTTCCGAACCGGGCCTGAAACATTTTCATGAAGTGGTCCTGCAGCAGGGCGATATCTTCACCTCGTTCCCGGAGAGGCGGGAGTTGCAGACGGATGACGTTGAGTCGGTAGAGTAAATCCTGGCGGAATCGTTTTTCCTGCACCATGGCTTCAAGGTCGCGGTGGGTGGCGACGATGACACGTACGTCGGCATGAAAGCCCTTGGTTGAACCGAGTGGGTAGATGACCTTGTCGTCGAGAAAGGAGAGCAGCTTGACCTGAAGGGCAAGAGGGAGGTCGCCTATCTCGGTGAGAAACAGGCTTCCGCCGTGGGCCATGCGGAAACGGCCCGGTTTGTTGTTGTCTGCTCCGGTGAATGCCCCTTTGTTGTGTCCGAAAAGTTCTGATTCCAGCAGGGTGTCAGGAAGCGCGCCGCAGTTGACTTTGATGAACGGTCCCTGATTGCGGTCCGAGGCGTTGTGGATTTCTTCGGCCAGCAGGTCTTTACCCGTTCCGGTTTCACCGGTGATGAGCACCGAGGAGTCCGTCTGGGCAATGGAAGGGACCATGGTGAAAACCCGTTCGATCTGCGGGCTTTTACCAACCAGTCCACCGAGGCCGAACGGGCTGGCTGCCGTGGCCCCCATCGTGTGCTGATTCTTTCCTGAAATGGTTTCCACTATGCCGTGTATCGAGCCGTTTTCATTCATCAGCGGTGTTACGGTCAGCCGCACGAATGTTTTGCTTCGTTCCCGATTGACTATGTTTGCTTCAACATTGGTGCACTCCGTCTTGTCCCAGCCTGTCATGACCGGACAGCCTTTGACGCAGTAGTCGCAGCGCAGCGAGTGCAGGCATTTGAGCCCGACTGCACGTTCCCGGTCTATGCCGGTGAGCGTTTCATAGGTTTTGTTGACCGTCAGGAGTGTGCCGTCGGGTTTCATTACTGCAACGCCGATGGGCAGTTCGTCGAGCAGGCTGGAAAAGCTGTCCGCATCGGGCAGCATGTGGGCAAGGGCTTGAGGATCGATGTCCGGCATGGTGTCGTGTCCCGGCTTGGGTGTCGGGGTAATGAGTTATCCGTGAAATGACGCAGGATGAATCATAATGAAACATTTTGCCCGAGGCAAGAGGGATATGTCGAAGGGCTTTGCTTGAGAGCGGAAAGGGTTATTGTGCCGGTGCCAGTGTCTTGGCGATGGCCGTGCCCAGCAGTTCGTAACCGGCCCGGTTGAAGTGATTCCAGTCCTTGGGGCCATGGAGGTACTTCGTGCGTGCGGCATTACGGACTTCGGGAGCAAAGTCGATGAAGTCGAAGCCGTTCTGGCGGGCGGCGTCTCCGACCAGCTTTTCAAGTTCTTTGGAGGCGTGCAGCCGTGCCTTGGCACCTGCATCCTGAAACATGTATGTGCTGAGCGGGGACGGGAGATAGGCAACGACTTTTCGGCTGTCGGGCCAGACATTGCCGACTCGTTTCAGAGCGCGTTCAAAAAGGCGGACGCTCTTTCGGATATCTGCCGGTTTGTAGCCCGTCAGGTCGGTTTCAATGGTGTCGGGCAGCCAGACTTCCTTTCGGTCCAGAATGGCGTTGAAGCGCGTTCCCTGCGGCAGCGGTTTTACCTTCTTGCGGGCAGAGTAGATCATGCCTTCGACCGCGCGGCTCAGTAAGTTGCCGACGAGAAACTTGTCTTGTGTGCGCGGCAGTTCGCCCTGACAGAATCGCTTGTCCATTTCGTCTGTGAAGCGGGAAAAGTATTCGTCGTCGAACAGTTTGGCTTCATCATATTCGGGAGCGTAGTAGCGTTCCAGAAACCGGAGGTTGTCGCTGATGTCGTTGCCTTCATAAAAGTAGACGACGATCGCTTCCGGTGCCGGAATGTCAAATCCTGCCTTGTTGAGATAGCGCAGGGTGTTGACTGAGTAGATGGCGGGACCGTCATAGCTTCCCGAACCGGCTCGTGACAGGGATATCACGTCTCGTCCGGTGATATCCTGCACCACATGTGCTGCCTGATAGCGGGAGTTGTGATTGTATCTGTTGTCGGCAAACCAGTCTCCCTGCCCTGCGCCGTAGGAGTCGCCGAGAATGGCGATGTAGGGCGAGATCGGTGTGGTTCCCTGTTTGGAGGTCTGGCCGATGGTCCGCAGTTCCCGGCATTCGTTGTTGAAAAAGGCCATGGGAATATACGGCATGGCAAAACGGAAGAAGACTTCCATGAGACCATACGTCAGAAGAATGCTGACAATAATCAGCGCGGTGTTGCCGAGAAACTTTTTCATCATGCCCGGTTAGTCCAGTTCAAACTGGTCAATCCAGTTTTCCCCTTCACTCCATTCAGGCTGTTCGGTCTTGGTGAACACGTAGTCGCCAAGGACGAGGTAGTCCATTTCCGTACGCATGAAGCATGCGTAGGCGTCGTACGGAGTGCATACGATGGGTTCGCCGCGCACGTTGAAGCTGGTGTTGACCACCAGTCCGCAGCCGTGTTCGCGGTTGAACGTGTCGATGAGTTCCCAATAACGGGGGTTGGTTCTCTTGGTTACCGACTGGATGCGGGCGGAATTGTCAACATGGGTGACTGCCGGAATGGAGGACCGCTGAACATACAGGCGTTCATACATCTCCATTTCATTGTATCCCTCGGGGAGCGGTTTGCATTGTTTGTCTGCAACCGGGGCCACCATGAGCATGTAGGGAGACGGACGGTCCAGATCGAACCATGTTCCGATCTCCTCCTCCATGACGGACGGAGCGAACGGCCTGAATCCTTCGCGGTATTTGATTTTCAGGTTCAGCTTCTTCTGCATCTCGGGGTGGCGGGGGTCGCCGATGATGGAGCGGCCGCCGAGTGCGCGCGGGCCGTATTCCATGCGTCCCTGAAACCAGCCGATAGCATTGCCTTCGGTCAGCAGGTTCGCCACGTTTGATGTCAGCGTGCCGAAGTCGTCGTATTTGGTGAACGGAGCACCGAATCGGCGGACAACGCGCAGGATGTCGTTTTCGTGAAATTCAGGTCCGAGATATGAGCCGCGCATGGAATCTGCGGGATCGACCGTGCGATCCTGCCCCAGCCATATATGGCGTCCGGCCAGAGCCGCGCCGAGTGCGCCGCCTGCGTCACCGGCAGCAGGTTGAATCCAGATGTCCTTGAACGTGCCGCGCCGCAGGAGTTTGCCATTGGCCACGCAGTTCAGGGCCACGCCGCCCGCCATGACGAGATTCTCGCAGCCGGTCAGTTCGCGTGCTGTTTCGGCAAGGGTGAAGACGATCTCTTCGGTCACTTGCTGAATAGCGAGCGCCATGTCCATGTATGCCTGCGATATGTCCGATTCCGGCTGGCGTGCCGGAAGATTGAACAGCTTCTCCCATTTGGGGAAGTGGCACATGGTCAGGCCTGTTGCGTAGTTGAAATATTCCATGTTGAGCAGCATGGAGCCGTCATCACGAACGTCGATCAGTTCGTCATGGATGGCTTTTTTCCACTGCTGCACGCGTTCGGCTTCGGGGTTGCCATATGGCGCCAGTCCCATGAGCTTGTATTCACCGGAGTTGACCCGGAATCCGCAGAAAGCTGTGAATGCCGAGTACAGGAGGCCCAGAGAGTGCGGGAAGTGCAGCTCCTTGAGGATGGTGATGTCCTTGCCGCTTCCCTTGCCGATGGTGGTTGTCGCCCATTCGCCCACGCCGTCTACGGTGAGGATGGCCGCTTCTTCAAACGGAGAGGGGTAAAATGCGCTGGCCGCATGCGAAAGGTGATGCTCGGGGAACAGGATTTTCGGTTTGCCCTCGCCGAGTCGGGCGAGATCCTCGTTCAGCATTTTGCGCATGAAGAGCTTTTCCTTGATCCAGACCGGGATGGCGGACAGGAAGCTTCTCAGTCCTTTGGGGGCGAATCCGTTGTAGCTCTCCAGCAGTCTCTCGAATTTGAGATAGGGCTTGTCGTAGAAGGCGACTGCCGTCAGGTCGGCAAGCGTGAGTCCGCCTTCGCTGAGGACGTACTTGGCCGCATTGTGCGGGAAGTCGGCATCGTGCTTCTTGCGGGTGAACCGTTCTTCCTGAGCAGCGGCAACGATTTCTCCGTCCACCAGCAGAACTGCAGCGGAGTCGTGATAGAAGGCGGAGATACCAAGTATGGCTTCGGGCATGGAGCTTCCTAGAATACTGTGTAGATAAAGGGCGCAATGGCCGAACCGCCTGTCAGCACGATGAGTGCACCGAAGAGCAGCAGAACCAGAATGATCGGCAGGAGCCAGAATTTTTTACGGACTTTGAGGAAGCCCCAGAGGTCTTTGAGAAAATCCATGATGTTTTCCTTTTAATATGGGCGTTCGATTTCTTCGGGAGTGAACGAATGGTCACGTGACTCGAAAACGGATTCACTGCCGTTTTTCCACTTTTTCAGCTGCATGGGGTCATGGCCGAAAGTGCGTCGGAGCAGTGCGAGCGGAGTGACAACCGTGAAGAAGATTATCGAAAGGATGATTTTGGACATGACTGTTCCCAGCAGGTGGGAAAAACCGAGCCAGACCTTTGCGGCAAGCCAGTATACTTTGGGCCAGACCATGTTGATAAGCAGCAGGATTATGGCAGCAAGGAACCACGTGCGAACTTCGGTGAACCAGCCGCCCAGCAGGGCGATGAGCACCATGGCCATTCCCGTGTCGGAGCACTCCTTGGCTGTCACGCTGGCAGGAAGAATGCTGCCAGTGTCGGTCTTTTTTGTGTCAATCATTCAGACTTTCCAATGGTAGATGAATTTTGTTGATCGGAATGCCTGAAAAGGGCCTCAAAAGCAAGTGGAAAGTCCGTGGCGGAGACTTTGCAGGCTTGCGTTTTTTTTAGTTTCCAGCCGTGATGCTTTTCACTTTGAGCAGTAATTTGTCTTTTTCAAAAGGTTTGGTGATGACCTCGTCAATGCCGGAGTTGATGAATTTCTGTCTGTCACTTGGCGAGCCGTGGGCTGTCACTGCGATGATCGGAACGGTGTGGTTGATCATGTCGGTTTCGCTGCGAATGGTATTGGCGATTTCGGTTCCATCAATATCCGGCAACTGAATGTCGAGAAGGAGAATGTCGAATTTCTGCGTGCGAATTTTTTTGAGTGCCTCCTCTCCTGTGAGAGCCTCTTCAACAGTAAATCCGGTCCCTTCCATGACGTTTTTTACATACATGAGGTTGTATGGATCGTCTTCGACTATAAGGACGTTTTTGCTTTCGTTATTCTTTGCGGAAAGCGGGGTGCGCAGTTCGGCCTCTTCAGTTGACACAGGTGAAATCGGGAATCTGAGGGTGATGGAAAGGTCTGTCCCGGCTGGACTTGCGATAGTGAATTCACCTCCCAGCAGGGCTATCAGCGGGCCGACCATTCTGATGGAGTTGGTGTATTCGGGCTTTTGGTGCGCCTCTGGCTTGTCCGGAAAAAACATGGCGTCATTTATGGAGACCGTCGCAGAAGGGGCAAAGAATGTGATGATGAGTTGGTGAGATGTTGCGTCGGTCGTTGAGGAAAAATGGATGGTTCCCCATTTGGTGTTGCGAACAAACAGCTCCATGGTCGAAATGAGAATTTGCCGGATGCGGCGTTCATCTGCCGAGATGATGCGTGGAAGCCGGGGGTTCAGCGAGTGGGTGACGGCCAGACCGTTGTTGGTCGCTTCTTCTTCAAATGCGGCAATGGTGTCTTCCAGAACTTCATGAATATCAACCTGTTCCTGCGTGGTTGAAAGGCCTTCAGAGTGGGAAAGAAAGTCTCCCAGATCGTCGATTTTCGGAAGAATTCGGTTGAGAAGGTTTTGCAGTTCGCTTGGTTTGTCTGTGGCGTGTGTGCCTATTTGCAAAACCATGCGGGAGATCAGGGAGCGGAGTTGGTAGGCGTGTTCCTTGAAAAAGGTTTCCTGATTCTGTGCGTGATCGGAAATTTTCCTGTTGAGTTGTTGCAGGTTTGTTTCCAGTTTTTTTCGGCTTTCAATCTCATGGTGAAGTCTGGTGATGGCCGTGGATATCTCGCTTTCCTGTTCGTCCACCTGAATTTCGAGCAGTCGTTTTGCGGAATCGATTTCGTTGCGAAGGTGTACGCCTTCGGTTACGTCCTGGATCATTCCGAGATATGTTTTTCCGCCTGTTATTTCATCCTGATCGACACATCCCCACAGTCGTATGATTTTTGTCGGTTTTCCTTTTTGACGGAGTTTGAAGTCGTACTCATAGAGCTTGCCTGACTCGTCCGGGATGGGAGCCTCCTTTTCCGGTCGGAGGGCCCTGCTTGGTGGTAGCACGTCCAGTATGGCTTCGATGGAAGGATGGGTGTCCGGTTTCAGTCCGAGTATTGCCGGAACCTGACTGGTCCAGAAGGACAATCCTTCTTCTTCTGCAAAATGGAAAGCGCCGATTGACGCGATGGCGTGCAGTCGATTCAGGCTGGCGGTCATGGCCTTGAGGTCGTTTTCTTCCTCAATGATTTCATCCGCCATATCCTGCATGCCGCGGACTATTTTTGCGAAGAGTTCAGGTCGTTTCTTGATGATTTTTTGTACGTCGTCCGAAATTTTGCCTCCAAGAGCGAGCAGGTAATCCGGATTCAGGTTGAGCTCTTGTGCAAGGGCGATGATTTTTTCTTCCGAAAGCCGAACCGCCTCCCCTCGTTCTATCTTGCTGAGATAGGAAGGGCCGACACCTATTCTCTTGCTTACTTGCCGTAATGAATAGGCTTTATCCGTTTCCAGCAGCTTCTCGCGTGTGGTTCTGACTATGTTTCCGAAATTTTGCATAACGACTGATAATCCATTTTTTTCTTGTTTACAAAGCACGAACAAGGTCGTACACCGTTTCCTAACTAGGACACACTTTGCGTGTGTGTCAACTTCATCGGAGGAATTATGCTGAATAATATGAGACTTGGTTTGAAATTGGGGCTTGGATTCGGATTGGTCCTGCTCCTTACCGCAATAGTCGGCCTTGTCGGCTATAGAGGAATAAACGGCATACAGGCACGTGTGGATAAAGCAGATGATGTGAATAGAGTCGTCAAGTACCTGCTTGAAGGCCGGATCGAGCAGCTCAACTTCATGAAGACAAAGGATGCACAGTATATCAGCAAGCAGGCTGACATCTTCAAAAAGCTTTACGATCAGACGTCTGCAACAGCCGATAAATTTCATGAGAAAAATGACAAGAACAGAATGGCGGCGTCTGCCGAGGCTGTGAGAAAATATGAAGAAGCTTCTTCCGGATATCTTCAACTGGAAGAGCAGAAAAAAGGCATTATGGAAGCCATGCGAAAGGATGCGGATGTCGCGCTTGAAAAGACGAAGGCCTTTCGTGAAAACATGAAGAATCAGTTTGCGTCTGTGGTGCGGGCCGGTTCTGGATCGGCTGGTGTGTTTGCCGATCGGCTGGGCAAGACTGAAAGCGCCCAGAAGATGATTGAATGGCTTTATATTGCACGAAAGGATGAAAAGGAATTTATCATTTCTCAGAATCCTGCCTATCTGCAGAGCCATCGTGAAGGGGTGGAGAAGATTCTTGAACAGGCCAAAGGATTGCAGAGGCGGGTTCATGATCCGGCTGCCTTGGCTGAGCTTGCCGATGTCGTGGAGTCGGTGAGTGGGTATCAGACACAGTTCAATAACTTTGTGTCGAGCCTGCAGAAGCAGAATCAAATGGGAAAAGACATGGCCGTGATTGCCCAAAGGGCTGATGAGTTGTGCCGTGCTATCCGTGCTGACCAGAAAACAAAATCGCTCAAGGAGATAGATGACGCCGTTTTTCTCAGTATTGCAGTGATGACGGCGGCACTCGTGCTTGGTTTGCTTGCCGCAGTGTTTCTTACCCGGGCTATTGCAAAGCCTTTGGCCATGGGAGTCAGATTCGCCGGGACAATGTCTGATGGCGATCTGACGGAAACATTGGATATTCACCAGAAAGATGAAATAGGAATGTTGGCTTCCGCGCTCAATAATATGGTTGCCAAGCTTCTGGGGGTCGTTTCCGACGTCGAATTTGCAACGGAAAACGTGGCCGCCGGAAGTGAAGAGCTTTCTGCCTCTTCCGAGACCCTTTCTCAGGGAGCCACTGAGCAGGCTGCTGCCATTGAGGAAGTTTCTTCTTCCATGGAGCAGATGACGGCAAATATCAGTCAGAATGCGGAAAATGCCAGACAGACAGACGAACTGGCGAACAAGGCCGCTGCCGATGCACGGGAAAGCGGTGTTGCAGTGACCGAGGCTGTCGAAGCGATGAACAGCATTGCCGAAAAGATCTCCATTATTGAGGAGATCGCTCGACAGACTAACCTGCTTGCATTGAATGCGGCCATTGAGGCGGCACGCGCCGGTGAACATGGCAAGGGCTTTGCCGTTGTTGCGGCCGAGGTCCGGAAGCTGGCTGAACGAAGCGGAGAAGCTGCTTCTGAAATCAGTGATTTGTCGAGCAGCAGTGTCGCTGTCGCAGAAAAAGCGGGCGAAATGCTTGAGACATTGGTGCCGGATATCGAAAAGACCGCATCTCTGGTGCAGGAAATCGCTGCAGCAAGCAACGAACAGAACACCGGGGCCGTTCAGATCAATCAGGCTATCAGCCAACTGGATACGGTCATCCAGACAAATGCTTCCGCTTCCGAGGAAATGGCTTCGGCAAGTGAGGAGTTGTCTGCACAGGGACAGCAACTGCAACTGACTATGGGATTCTTCAAGGTGAACGGAAACGGACATGCTTCCGTCCATGCCTCTCCCATGGTCACTGTGGCCTCAAAGCCTGCTCCCGCATTGCCTCAGAACAGGAGTGGGAAAGTCGAAAAGACGGTCCCCACTGCCAATGGTTTTGACATGAACATGGGCACTGACGACGAACAAGAGTTCGAGCGGTTCTAGGTGATTCAAATGGGTGAAAAACATCAAATGGATCATGGGCAGTATCTCACTTTCACTCTGGGTCGTGAGGTACTTGCCCTGGATATCAGCAAAGTGCGCGAGGTGCTTGAATTGACCAGCATCTCCCAGATACCGCGAACTCCGGATTTCATGCGTGGCGTCATCAATCTTCGGGGACATGCCGTGCCCGTTGTCGACATGCGCCGCAAGCTCAATATGGCTCATAAGGACGACACGGTTGAAACCTGCATCATCATAACGGAAATACAGTATGAAGCGGATCAGCTTGTTCTTGGCATTCTTGTAGACTCGGTTCGGGAGGTCTTTGAAATGGCCGCCAAGGATATCGAGCCTGCTCCCAGAATGGGGGCCGCCATTTCCACCGATTATATCAAGGGAATGGGACGGCAGGACGGCACGTTCGTCATTATTGTTGACATGGATTCGATCTTTTCCATTGAAGAACTCGAAGTTGCTGCACAATCGAATCTCCACAGGGGAGACGCTGCGGCGTAATTGAATGGTTTCTTATCGTGTACGCCGTTCCCTGTGTCGAACAGGGAGCGGCGTGCTGTTTCGGTTGTTCGTGATGGTGATCAATTCTTCGCCACCTACAGCAATTGCACATTTTTATTGCATGGGTGAAGTTCAGTGTCTCAGGCAAAATCACAGATAGTATTGATTGGTTTCATCGTTGTTGTTTGTCTTCTTTTCTGTTCAACCAGCCATGCTGCGGATCGGCGGGCTTTGTATGTCAGTTCGTATCACCCCGGTTTTCCAACGTTTCTGGATCAGTTTAACGGAGTGAAGTCCGTACTGGATCTGGATGGCGTTCATCTGGATGTGGAATTCATGGACAGCGAACGATTCGATTCCGTGAAGGCTGTCCAGTTCTTTCACGATTATCTGGGCGCAATTCTGAAGGCCCTCCCGAAATATGACATCATCATCGTGTCCGATGAAAATGCCCTGAACTTTTCCTTCAAGTATCATGAAGAACTGTTTGCCGGGATTCCGCTTGTGTTTTTTGACATTCGCGATCATTCGCTCGGCTATCGGCTTGGAGTGAGTCCGTTTGCAGCGGGAGTCATGGAGCCTGTTTCAGTACAGGAATCGCTGGATCTGGCCGGTCGTCTTTTTCCTTCCGCGGAGTCCATTCATGTTCTTGTAGATCAGACTCTGCATTATGATCTGAATGACGTCGGTGCTATGCGATCAGCCTTGGGGCAACCGGTGTCAGTTCTTTCGCTGAGCAAGATGACTTGGGGAAAAATGATCCAGAAGGTCCGGTCTTTGACGAGCAATGATCCCCTGATCCTTCTCTCTGCCCGCAAAGACATGGCTGGGACAAGGAAGAGTTTTGAGCAAGGGCTTGATGTTGTTTTGAGAAATGCACAGTGCCCGGTTTTCCAGTCAGGGGAGTTGGGGTTGAGGCCGGGGAGTCTTGGGGGAGAGTTCATCGATCACTTTCAGCAGGGCAAGATCGCCGGTGAGCTGGTGCTGGATATATTCAACGGCAGGGATATTCAAGATATGCCGGTGGTCGTACCTAATACCGCCAGCCGGTATGCTTTTGATTATGGATCGCTCAGGAAATTCGGCCTGACCGGAGAGTCCCTTCCGCCGCAGAGTGAGGTTGTGAACAGGCCTCAGTTGTTTTTGGGACTTGTTTCCAATGAGGAAGTAAGGACCTCTGCCATAGCCGTGGGAGGGGTGAGTCTTCTGGGATTGCTCCTGCTTTTCGCGTTGAGGCTTCGTCGATCACAATCTGCCAAATTTCAGTATCGGCAACAATTTCAGACCGTTTTTGACAAGGTCCCATCCGGTGTGGCCGTGTTGGATTTAGAGGGGCACCTTCTTCATTTGAATGAACACATTTGCAACTCGCTTGGGTATGAGGAAGATGAACTGATTGGTTGCTATCTCAGCGAGCTTATGCATCGTGAAGATGCCGTATCCTTTAACAAAATTATTCGAAACAATTTTGAGTATGACGAGTCTCTGAGTTTCAATGAAAAGCGGTTTGTAACCAGGAACGGGTCCATTCGCTGGGCGGATGTGACGTTGACCACTATTACGGACACAAAAGGGTGTCCTCGGTATTATATCGCGGTCAGCCATGACATCACGAAGCAGAAGGTCTTTGAATCCATATTGGAATACCGTGTTGAACTTACGCGGACGAGCACGATGCTCTCCATGGATCAGTTTTTTGTGCGAATTTTGAATATCGCCTCGGAACTGGTTCATTGCCAGATCGCTTTTCTTTCGCGTTGGGAAGACTCCACTTCGGCCTTCTCGATTGAGGGATGGTCGGACGGTTCAGCTGAATTTTTCAGTGAGACCCAAGGGGGGAGTTGCCACCTGTTCGCGGAGTCAAGATGTGAACTCTGGAAGAAGTGCATTCAGCGGGAACAACCGGTTTTTCGGAATGGAGTCGAGATCGAGGAGCTGGATGGGCATATCGGAAATGATCTGGCCATCCCTGTCTGCTGGGATGGAACCACTGCTACCGTTCTGGGTGTCGCCAGAAGAGATAAACCGTTTACCAGAGAAGATGCGGACACACTTTCATTTTTTTTCGATTTCATAATGGGTACCATCGAACAGAAAAAGACCTACGACAAACTGAAAAGCAGTGAGAAGAAGTTTTCGAGGATTTTCGATTTGGCTCCTGCCATGATTTCACTCAGCAAGGCCTCGGATTCAACTTTCATGGATGTGAACAGGAATTTTACTGAAGTATTCGGTTTTTCCAAGGACGAGGTGCTCGGAAAAACATCGCTGGAGCTTGGATGGATCAAGCCCGATGTGCGGATGGATGTAATTGATGAATTGCAGAAAGACGGAAGTGTAAAGGGGCAGTATCTGACCCTGCACGGAAAAAACGATACTCAGGTTCAGTGTGCGCTTAACGGTGAAATCATCCGGCTCGAAGGAGAAGATTGCCTGCTGTTGATTGCTCAGGACATAACTCGTTTTCTTGAGAATGAAAAAGAGATGCGTGATGGTCGGGCAAAGTATCAACAGCTGTTCAATGCCGGTGGTGATGCTATTTTCGTCCATCCGTTTAATCCTGACACGGTCAAGCCTTTCATGGAGGTAAATGAAGTTGCCTGCTCTCGTTTGGGGTACAGCTGTGAAGAATTGCAGCAACTCAGTTTTCAGGAGGTCGTCTGTACTGATCCCCAAACTCTGGCCCGGAGTGAAGCGGCAAGGGCACAATTGGTTGAGCGCGGCTACAGTCTGTATGAATCAATGCACAAACCGAAATTCGGCGCTCCATTTCCGGTTGAGGTTTCAAGTCGAGTCTTCGAGTCTTCCGGCAATTCATATATTCTTTCCATTGCGCGAGATATTACGGAACGCAAGGCCGTTCAAAAGGAAAGGCGTCGTCTTCGTCATGATTACCAAGGGCTTTTCACCAAAATGCAGGAAGGTTTTGCTGTTCATGAAATTGTTCATGGTGCTTCCGACGCTCCTGTGGACGTGCGGTTTGTTGCTGCGAACCCGGCTTTTAAAGAGCTTGTCGGTTTGGAGCCGAATGATGTCATAGGAAAAAGTTTTTATGAACTTTTCCCGGATGTGGAAGACCTCTTGATCCAAAGGTATAGTGAGGTCGCAACCTCAGGTAAGCCTATTTCATTCGATAAGTATTTCGAAATGACGAAAAAGCACGTCATGGTCACGGCATTTCAAAATGCTCCGAATCAGTTTGCCTGCATTCTTACTGATATCACTTCACAGAAAGCCGCCGAGCAGAAGCTGAAGTCTGCCAAGAGGATGGCAGAGGCGGCGAACCGCATAAAATCCGACTTTCTGGCCAACATGAGTCATGAAATCAGAACGCCCCTGAATGGCATTGTGGGTATGCTTCAATTGCTGGATGGAACGCCGCTTGATGAAAAACAACGGGAGTTCATCCATGCCGCCACAGTGTCGTCAAGGCGTTTGACGAAGCTGCTCTGTGATATCCTCGATCATTCCCGGATTGAGGCAGGGCGGCTGTCATTGGAAGACGAGAGTTTCAATGCTCATGATTTGTTTTCCCAGTTGAAAGACCTTTTCATGGTCACGGCCAAGCAGAAGGCATTGGATTTTTCGGTCACCATGGATGAAAGCATTCCCTCGGCCTTGAGAGGGGATGTGGACAGGTTGAGTCAGATTTTGACCAATCTGCTTGGCAACGCCATGAAGTTTACGCCCGAGGGCAGTGTCAGACTTGAAGCCTACAGGCTGTCTACGGTCAGGCCGGGAACCTGCCGTGTCCTCTTCAAGGTGTCCGATACCGGAATCGGCATCGCTGATGATACGGTGGAGCATCTTTTCTCTCCGTTCATTCAGGCGAGTGGCGGGTATACCCGGAAGTTCGAAGGGGTGGGGCTTGGATTGTCCATATGCAAGAAGCTCGTCCGTTTGATGCGAGGAGGTATCTGTCTGGTGAGCAATCCCGGCAAGGGGACGGAGTTTTATGTGAGTGTGACTTTCGAGATGGCGGAGGAGAATTCCCTGGAGAAAGGCAATGCCGGTAAAGGTGGGGTTTCCTCATGTCGTGGCAAGCGGATTCTTGTTGCGGAGGATGATGAAATCAACAGCTTTGCGATACGGAATATCCTTGATCTCACGCATGCGGCAGTTTCCTGCGTAACCAATGGGCAGGAGGCGCTTGAGAAGCTTCATGACGAGGATTTTGATCTGGTTTTGATGGATATTCAGATGCCGGTCAAAAACGGTCTCGAAGCGACACGGGCCATACGGCAGGGTGAATGCGGCGAGGGCAAGGCCGGTATTCCGATCATAGCTCTTACTGCGTACGCCATGGCAAAGGACAAACAGAAATTGATCGAAGCGGGGGTGGATGACTATGTCGTCAAGCCGCTTGATCAGGGCAAACTGTTTGCCGCCATGGATAGATGCCTGAGTCCGGAGGACCATTAAGCTGTTCGCCAAGGGATCATGGAGTTGGGCGGAGGAGGATGGCTGTGCCGGTAATCCTTGCAATTTGGGGCTTGATGCGTATTTCGGTTTCCTTACGCGGCAAGTCCGGCACAGCCGTTTGCTGTCCAACTCCTTTTTGACCGGGAGGGTCAGGTTGTTTCAATTTCGATATTATCCGCTGTCAGGTCGGTGTCGTTTTCCTCAACAATGGTAGCGAGCAGGATTTCATCGTTATCCTGAGTGTCGTCCGGGTCGTAGTACAGTCGGCCTGTGCTGCTGCCTTCCTCGCTTGCGTAGACGATGCCCGTTGTCGAATCCGTGAAGTCGAAGCCGCCTGAGAAGGTCGAGGCATCAACCGCGACAAACTGGTTCTCTTCGATGATGTCATGACTGTCGTAACTCAGGTCGAAGGTGGTTTCGTAGAGGGCTATCTGGTCCTTGGCGGAGTTGAAGTCGAGAATGATGTCTTCGCCGTCGTCGGGTGAGGTGAAGACGAAAGTGTCAGAACCTCGGCCGCCTTCAAGCGTATCCAGTCCGTCCTCTCCGGCCAGAATATCGTTGCTCTTGCCGCCGCTGATGGAATCATTGCCGTCGCCGCCGTACAGAACGTCCTTGCTGGTGATGCCGTTGATAGTGTCGTCTCCACCCATGCCGAATATGACGTCTCGACCGTGCTCGGTGCTGAGTGAGTCATCGCCTTCCGTACCTGTGATGACGTTGCCGCCCTGACCGGGCAGGTAGTCTTCGATCAGGATATCATGGGCTTGTGCCAGCTTAATGGAGAGCTGGGCGGAAGTGGCGTCGCCGTCGTTGTCCGTAATGGTGTAGTCTACCACAACGGTGCCTGTTTCATCCTGAGCCGGGGTGTAGGTGATGGTTCCGTCTTCATTATGCGTGACATCGCCGGTGAACGTGCTTCCTGCGGCCAGCGCCGCACTTGTCAACGTGCCTCCGTCCGTGCCGAACGCCGCGTCTTCATGAGTGATGACATTGTAGCTGACAGCTTCGTTCGTGACTTCCTGCGTGACAAAGGCGTTTGTCGCGGTCGGCCCGTCGTCGTCAATGGTGACAGAGAAGGAGCCTGTGCCGACTGTGCCGTCTCCGTCGGTCGCTGTGACGGTCACGGTCGTCGCGAGACTGTCATCAGGGTCTGCCGGGTCGGCATGTGTCAGGGCCGCAAGCTGCGTGTAGGTGTAGCCGGTGTCGGTGAGTTCGATTTGCCATGCCCCGGCGTCATCCGTCAGAGTCCCTTCATTCCATGTGGCATTGTTAGCCGACAGGGTGATGGTCGTGTTGTTGTCATCTGCACCGAAATCGACATTCAGGGTGCCGGAAACCGTTACCAGTCCGCCAGTTTCATCGCCAATGACGTTCGAGGTCGTAATGACGGGTTCCGAATCTTCCGCAAGGGTGATGGAGAGATGTGCGGACGCAGTGTCGCCGTCATTGTCCGTCACGGTGTAGTCGATGACCACGGTCCCTGTTTCGCCCTGAACCGGGGTGTAGGTGATGGTGCCGTCCGTGTCGTGGCTGACGGTGCCGTTGAAAGTGCTTCCGTTTTCAAGGGCGGCGTACGACAGTGTTCCTTCATCCGTTCCGGTTGCCGCGTCGCCTTCGGTGATGACGTTGTAACTGATTGCAGCGTCGTCGGGAGGAGTCTGGGAGTGGAAGGCGTTGAAGGCAGTGGGGCCGTCGTCGAAGATTTCAACGTCGAAGGAGCCGTTGGTGGAGTCGCCGTTGCCGTCGATTCCAGTGAAATTGACCGTGGTGACGAGACTGTCGTTGGGGTCTGCGGCATTGGCATGGGTGATGGGAGTGAGCTGGGTGTAGATGTAGAGGTTGCCGTCCATTTCGATCTGCCATTCGCCGTTGTCAGCCGTGAGTGTGTCAGTCTCCGGATTCCAGGTCGCGCCAGCCGCGGCAAGGGTGATGCTCACGAAGTTGCCGTCAAGCGTGTCGGAAGCCGTGACCAAGCCGCCGGTTTCGTCGCCGTAGATGTCGGAGCCGGAAACAACGGGGGCTGCGTCTTCGGTAATGTTGACGTAGAGCTTGGCGGAGGCTGTGTCTCCGTCGTTGTCTGTCACGGTGTAATCGACGACCATGGTGCCTGTTTCACCATCGACCGGGTCGTACGTGATAGTGCCGTCAGCGGATTCAGTGAACGTGCCTGTGAATTCGTTCGTATTTTCAATGGCCGCATAGGTCATGGTTCCGCCATCGGTTCCGGTTTCCGCGTCGCCGTCGGTAAAGACGTTGAAGCTGACGGGAGTACTTTCGGTGGTGGACATCGACGCGTTGGTCGCGGTCGGTCCGTCGTCGTCGACGGTGACGGTGAATGTGCCTGTGCTGACTGTTCCGTCACTGTCTGTTGCCGTGACCGAGACATTCACTTCCACGCTTTCGTCATGGAGGTTCGTGTCAGGATGGGTGATGGGTGCCAACTGCGTGAAGTTGTAGCTGTCTCCTGAAAGCTCAATCTTCCATGTACCGTCGTCGGCTGTCAGCGTGGGCGGTGACAGGGCTCCGTCCCAGGTTGCGCCGGTTGCGGCAAGTGCGACCGTCGTGGTGTTGTCGTCTTCGCCGAAATCAATAGAAAGCGTGCCGCTGGCCTGAGCCAGTGTGTCGGATTCGTCCGCAACGACGTTTGAGGTGGAAATGGCGGGTTCGGAATCGTCCGCAAGCTCGATGGAGAGCTGCGCGGAAGCGGTGTCTCCGTCGGCGTCTTCCACGATATAGTCGATGACGACCATTCCGGATTCACCCTCCGAAGGGGTGTAGGTGATCGTTCCGGAAGAGTCGAAGTCGACATTGCCGGTGAAGCTGCTGTTTACTTCAAGGTCGGCGGCGATCAAGGTGACGCCATCGCCTGCGGCGTCGCCTTCATCCAGAATGTTGTAGGTGACGGGTTCGTTTTCGTCCGGAGCCGCCTGCTCTGTTTCGACATCGTGTGCAACAGGCGCTGTATCGACTGTTTCCGTAGTGGTGGTGGGGGGAGGAGAATCATCTTCCGGCGGCGGTTCTGATTCCTTCGGTGTATAACTCTGAGGCGGCGCGCTCTGGCCTGCGCCGGTTTCACCGCCGAACGGGTCGTAGTCGACGTCAATTACTTCACCGAGTTCCTCACCCGGGACAACGGGAGGTCCTGCCGCGGTCTCGATATCGAGCAGCGCCTCTATATCCTCTTCGCTCAATTCGTACTCCTCGTCATCGGATTCCTCTTCTCCTTCTTCTTCGGAAGGTTCCGCATCGACACCGGGTTGTTGTTCTCCGGTCTGGTTGTCAATGGTTTCAAAGTCTTCCGGCATGGGGACATCCTGCGGGTCACCGGGGGATCGGGGCGGGTCGCCCAGCAGGGTGAGCGGAGCGGCTCGGACAATGGCCGCAATGAAGTTTTCCGGCATTTCATCAGGTGAGATGAGGCTGCCGTCGAAGTCGACGCCGGAGAACATACCGGCCTTGTCGATGACGATTTCGCTGAAAGCATTGCTGACGAGAACAGTGTGGCCTGCTCCGAGCTTGTCAACGCCGATGATTTCACGGCCCTGATCGACCTGGACCATGACTTCCGTGCCGCGGATTCCGATGGTTGCAAGAGGGGTTGTCAGGTTGAAACCTTCGGGGTTGAGCTTGACGATTTCGCCGGACACAACACGCATGACACCCTTGACCATGTGGAAGTCAAGGCTGCCGTCATCACCAGAATAAATGTATTCGTCCAGTCGGATGGCTGAATCCTCACCCTGACCCAGAATGGTGTCATCGGCCAGCTTGATCTCGACGTTGCTGTCCTTCTCGGTGACGATTTCCTCGCCTTCGTAAACTGGCGCGCCTTGTTCAAGAGCTCGTTGCTCTGTGCCGCTTACGGCCCATGCTGAGCCGGTAAGAGAGATAACGCTGCCAATCGGCGTTCCGGTGGTATCAGTCATGGCTGACCCCCTCTTGCTGCAAGCAGGAGAATAATATTTCTCCCTACTTGTAAAATAGTCATTATCTAGTGGTTTGCAATGGGATTAGTACGAAAATAACCAATAAAGACTTGACAGAAATATCAAATAAAATTGGAATATTGCGTGTTATAATTCCGATGTTTTCAAAAGGGGTGTGGGTTGATTGAATTAAATTCTGTGTCAAATGACTGTTTGCTTGTGAATTCCACGCGTCACGTTTGACTTTAAATAGGACATTGGTGTCGCGCTAGTCTTTGAAAAAATTGACAAAAAACTGTGCGTGTTTGAAAATTTCATGTAATTCCGGCTTAATGGAAATAGAGAGGCCTTGGAGAGTGGGTGCACGACAGTTCGGTCGTATTGTGTGTCGTTTTTGGCCTGTATTTGGTGACGTATGTTGCAGTCGGACAAATATATTTTCAGATTTTGATTTTCAGGATGCGGGTCTTTTGGTATTGACTGTGCTCAACGTAACGCGTTGTCGTTGCCGAGTTGCATTAACAGTCGTGAAATAGAAGCAAAATTTGTAGATATTTGCATGCTGTGTAATCTCGGTGGATGATGACTCTGTTGAAACTATAACGGAATCGATGCTGTTCAGACTGTGGAGATGTTGGTGTGTGATGTCGCCAAGGTGTCACGATTATACATATCTCTGCCGGATCGCTTTGAATTCCGGGATGTCGATAATGATGTCTGCATCGGCCTGTGCCATATTCTCCGGAATCGCGGTCATGGTCGAATTCCTCGTGCCCGAAAGAGGGCGCGATGTTGCCGAATGATGAATCGACTCCGATGTTGACGGAACAGCCCTGCTTGAAGCGGGGTGCTCATGCCGCAAATTCGCGGCTCACAACACAAGGGGGTGCTATGGGACGAATCTCCTCATGGGATTGGGAACCCGGCCAGAAAACAGTGGTTGAATCCCTTTCCCCGCTCGAAGGACACGGATGGCAGGAAGAGCCGTATGTTTCGCCTGATGGTGAGACTTTGGCCGCAATCGTTCAGGTGGGCGAAGGCGAATTCTCCATTCGGACCAATGACAAGGTTTGGGAAGCCACATTTGAGAAAATCTGGTATCCGAAATTTTCACCTGACGGTCGTCTGACAGCTCTCTGTCAGCAGGACATGGAATGGGCACTCGCCATTGATGGCGAAATGGTCGGAGAAGCCACCGACTATGTCTGGGACACCATGTTCAGCAAGGACGGCTCCAAGGTCGTAACCATGTATAAGGCCATGGAAGAGTATGGAATGGCCGTTGATGGTGAGCCTTGGGAAAACCTTTACGGAAACGCCAACCAGCCGGCCTTCAGCTCTGACGGTGCACACGCTGCCGCCGTGGTTCAGGTTGTGCAGCTTGCTCAGGCTGACATCGAAGGCTTCAAGAAGGGCGTTTACACTGTTGCCATCGACGGAACTCCGTGGGAAGGCAAGTATCTCAACGTCTGGACTCCGATCTTCGACGAGAAGGGTGAGCATGTGGCCGCACAGGTCCGCACCGGCGTTCACGATTACACCATTGCCGTTAATGACAAGCCTTGGGCTGAAAAGTTCCAGTTTGTCTGGGAACCGGTATTCAAGCCGGGTACCGACAGTGCTGCTGCTCCTGTTCGTGTTGCGGGCAAGTGGGGCGTGGCTCTTGACGGCAAGCTGATCTGGCAGCCGCGTTACGCTCAGTGTCTGGAACTCCAGTATTCTGAAAACGGAGCCAAGCTGTGGGCCGTCGTTGCCACTGGTTACGGCGAGTTTACTGCGGCTTGTGACAACGCTGCATGGAACACGACCTACTCCACCGTGACCGACCTCGTGGTCAGCCCCGATGGTTCGCGTGCAGGCATTCTCACCAGCGAGAGCAACTCCAATTTCAAGATTGTAGTTGATGGCAACGAGTGGGCCGGTACCTACGATATGGCATGGCCGATCGTGTTCTCTGCAGACAGCAAGAACGTCGCAACCATGGTTGAGAAGGGCGGCAGGTATCAGGTTCTGGTCAATGGCAAGGCGTTTGATCGCAGCTTTGACCGTGTCTGGCCCCCCGTCTTCAATGAGGACGGTACCAAGGTGCTTATCCGCGCCATCGAAAACAACAGCTGCGTCCGCATTGTTGCGGAAGTGGCCAAGTTCTAGCGGAGGGAGACGCAATGATCGAATTCTACAACTTCGTCAGCGGCCCTCTCGCATGGGTTGCATGGACCATTTTCATTATTGGTTCCATTTACCGTCTGGTTTCCATGTATGCCTTGGCCAAAGCCAAGGACGGCTCTTCGCTCGCTTACATGAGCCTGCCGTACAGCCTGCGGTCCATCTTCCGTTGGCTCATGCCTTTCAGCACTCAGGGCTGGAAAGCTGATCCGTTGATGACCGTGGCTACTTTCCTGTTCCATATCGGCTTCCTGCTGGTTGCCGTATTCCTGGGCGCACATGTGGTTCTCTGGGATACCGCCTTCGGTATCGAGATTCCTCGCCTGCCCGCACAGGTCGGTGACATCATCAGCTTCGTGGTTATCGCAGGTTGCGCGGTTTTCGCTTACCGCCGCTTTGCTTTCCCCCACGTCAAGAGTGTCACTCGCCCGAAGGACTGGTTTGCCCTTATCCTCGTCGTCCTGCCGTTCATCACCGGCGTTCTGGCCTACCATCAGGTCGGTTCTCCTCTGCTGATGACCACGTTGCATGTGCTTGCAGGTGAACTCCTGCTCGCCCTGATTCCCTTTACCCGTCTCAGCCACGCGCTGTTCGCCCTGTTCACCAGAGCGTACATGGGTTCGGAATTCGGTGGCGTCCGCCATGCGAATGACTGGTAGGCCACAACATTAAAGTAACGCGAGGTACAAATAATGAGTCACATAGCTGACAGAATCGTATCTGACCCCGGGCTTGAGAACGGGGTGGCCAGCCTGACCACTGAAAAAATTCAGGAAGTGGTCAACCGGGTTCTCAAGGGAGAAACCGGTGCCAAGCTCAAAGTCTACCGTGAGACGTGTATGCGTTGCGGGCTTTGCGCACAGGGCTGCCACTTCTACATGTCCCATGACAGTGATCCGAGTTATACCCCGGTGAGCAAAGCCACCGAAACCATTTACCGTCTTATGGATACCAAGGGGAAAGTCACCCCGCAGGAAATCTATGGGATGGCGCAGATCGCATTCACCGAATGCAACCTGTGTAAACGCTGCGCACACTACTGTCCCGTCGGCATTGATATTGCCTACGTGATGATTACCATGCGCCGCATCTGCTGGATGTTGGACGTTGTTCCGCAGTACATCCGTGATACTGCACATTCCCATTCCTCGACCATGAACCAGATGTGGGTCAAGGATGACGAGTGGATTGACGCCCTGCAGTGGCAGGAAGATGAAGCCCGTGACGAGTTCCCGGGCCTGCGTATTCCTCTCGATAAGGAAGGCGCTGACATCTACTACTCCGTTATCGGTCCCGAACCGAAGTTCCGTACCCAGCTGATCTATCAGGCTGCCGCCATCATGGAAGCTGCCGGACTCAACTGGACCATGCCGTCACATCCCGGTTGGGATAACTCCGACATGTGCATGTACGCGGGTGACTTCGAGAACATGGGTCGTCTGAAACGTTGCCACTATGAGTCCGCTCAGAAGCTGCGCGTCAAGAAGATCGTCATGGGTGAGTGCGGCCACGCCTTCCGCTCTGTCTACGACATGGGCAACCGCTGGCTCGCATACAAGGACTCTCCGATTCCTATTGTCCACGCCATCGAGTTCTACTGGGATCTCATTCAGGAAGGCAAGATCAAGCTCATGCACAAGTATGAGAAGCCGGTCACCATCCAGGATCCGTGTAACATCATTCGCGGTCGCGGTCTCATGGACAAGCTGCGTGATGTCGTTCACTACCTCTGTGACGAGGTTGTTGAAATGACCCCCAACCGCGAGCACAACTACTGCTGCTGCGCCGGTGGCGGTGTCATCAACTGCGGCCCGCCGTTCAAGAATACCCGTATGAAAGGCAATCGCGTCAAGGCTGAACAGCTGAAGGCGACCGGTGTCAAGGACGTTGTTATTCCTTGTCATAACTGCCACGGCGGTATTGAAGACATCATCGGCTACTACGATCTCGGCATGCACGGAAAGTTCATCGGCGACATCATCTATGAGCTGATGGAAAAGCCGGAACTCTAGGGAGAGCGACATGAAGAATACTACTATGAAACAACTCCTGGCCCCTATGGCTCTCGTTGTCGTTCTGGTCGTCGCTTTCATGGCTCCTACTGCTTTCTCGCAGGATGACATGACCGTGATTCCCGTCGATGCCTTCGGCAAACTCGAACGTCCTCAGGTCGCTTTTGAGCACGATGCCCATAATGAAAAAGCAGGTCTTGAAGACTGCGTCGTCTGCCACCACGGCAAGACCGATGACGGCAAGCAGGACCTTGAAAACTCCAGTGAAGGTGAAACCTGCGAATCCTGCCACGCTGTAGAGCGTACCGATGGCGGGACTCCGCTGATGCGCGCCTACCACAAGCAGTGCATTGACTGCCACACCAAGGAGGCCAAGGGCCCCGTCGTGTGCGGCGAATGCCACGCCAAGTAAATCCGATCCCGCAATAGCGGCCGGATGCGTCCCTGTGACGTAAAACGGTTATATATTCCCGGTCAGAGTTCGCTCTGACCGGGAATTTTTTTGTGCAGGAAGCAGTGAAAGAGGTGGAGAGGTTGATTGTTGTACGGCAGGTAAGTCTTTTGATATTTAGGGCATTTGTAAACAGTTTGGTGCAAAAGTGCGCTCAATTTCGAGTCCGTTGACGATATGCTTCAATGGGCATAATGTGCTCAAATCCGATTAACTGTTCATGTGTTCAGGAGAGAATATGAAAGATTCATTCAGTAAATTCATGCGTGTCATTGGCCTGACTTTTTTGGGGGTTGTAATGCTTACTGCGGCAGCTCTGGCCGAGCCTTCCGGCAAACTGGTAATTTTCCATGCGGGCAGTCTGTCCGTTCCTTTCAAAGCCATGGAAACGGCTTTTGAGAAACAGTATCCCAACGTCGACATTCAGCGTGAGGCTGGTGGCTCCACCAAGATGGCGCGTCTGATTTCCGAAGTGGGCAAGCCCGCCGACATCATGGCAAGCGCCGATTACGTGGTCATCGACAAGAACCTGATTCCGAATTTCGCATCCTGGAACGTCCGTTTCGCAACTAACCAGATGGTTCTGTGCTACACGGACAAATCCAGATACGCGGACCAGATCAACAGCGACAACTGGTACGATATCCTTCAGAAGAAGGACGTTGTCTGGGGACATTCCGATCCGAATCTGGACCCTTGCGGATACCGGTCCGTCATGGTTCTGCAATTGGCTGAAAAGTTCTACAAGAAGCCCGGTCTGGCGGATGCGCTCATCGCCAACCGTCCTGCAAAGAACATTCGTCCGAAGTCCGTTGAACTCATTTCCCTGCTCCAGTCCGGCCATATGGACTACGCTTGGGAATACCTGTCCGTCGCCGTGCAGCACGGCCTCAAGTTCGTGACTCTGGACAACCACCTGAACCTCAGCGACTACAAGCTGACCCCGTTCTACAAGAACGCCCGCGTCAAGGTGACCGGCAAGAAGCCCGGTACCTTTATCGAGCGCGTCGGCAAGTCCATTACCTATGGTATCACCATGATCGACAAGGCTCAGAACAAGGAAGCCGCCGAGGCTTTTCTTGCCTACATGTTTGATCCCGAAGGCGGACTCAAGGTGCTCAAGGAAATGGGGCAGCCGCCTTTCGTTCCTGTTCGCACAACCACGGATGGCATGGGCAAGTTGCCGACCAGCCTGAAGAAGTTTGTCGAAATCAACGAGTAATATGCAGACAGCCTGCGTCAATAACCGGAGAGGTCCCAGTCTTTTGAGTGGCCTCTCCGGCACTTTTTTTCAGATATGGTTTCTGGGTGCGACTGTTCTGGTTATCCTGTTTATCGCTGTGCCTTTGGTCACGACCATGGCAGCTCCGACATGGGAGCGGTTTGCCGAGACATTGGCTGACCCGGCGGTGCTTCAATCGGTTTGGCTGTCCATGTCCACGTCGTTCGCAGCGGCCTGTATCGCACTGGTGTTCGGCACACCGCTCGCCTATCTGTTGGCGCGGCGAAATTTTCCGGGCAAGAAGCTGGTGGAGAGCATCATTGATCTGCCCATCATGATACCGCATCCCGTGGTGGGAATCGCGTTGCTCAGTCTGACCGGACGGGATACGTGGTTCGGTTCATTCATCTCCGATCTCGGTGTGGAGATTATGGGAACAGCCACCGGCATCATTTGTGTGCTGGTGTTCGTGGGGATGCCGTTTTACGTCAACACCGTGAAAGCCGGGATCGAATCGGTTCCCACGCGGCTTGAAAACGTGTCGCGTTCTCTCGGTGCCGGACGGTCACAGACGTTTTTTCGGGTCACGTTCCCGTTGTCGTGGCGTTACATGCTGGTCGGCATGATCATGTGCATGGCCCGCGCCATCAGCGAGTTCGGGGCCATCATCATCGTTGCCTATCATCCCATGACCGCGCCGGTGCTCATGTATGAGCGTTTTACTGCGTATGGGCTTGGCTGGTCACAGCCTGTTGCCGTGATTCTCATTGTGGTGAGCATGCTGTTTTTCCTTGTTTTGCGGGCACTTTCCATGCCCAAGGGGAGGGCGGCATGATTCGTATTGAGAATCTTGGTATCGAACTGCCGGGATTTGCCGTGCAGGATGTGAATCTGCGTGTGGAACCGGGCGAGTTTTTCACCCTGATCGGGCCGACTGGTTCGGGCAAGACGCTGGTGCTGGAGAGTGTGGCCGGGTTGGCTCCGAAGTGTTCCGGCCGGATTCTTATCAACGGTGAGGATATCACGCATATGCCGCCTGAAAGGCGTGCGGTCAGCCTTGTGTATCAGGACCATTCCCTGTTCCCGCATCTGACGGTATTGCAGAATGTCACGTACGGGCAGCGGTATCAGGGGATCGGCAGAAGGGAAGGCGAAAGCGAGGCATGCATGCTGCTTGAACAGCTTGGTCTCTCTCGTGTAACGGATCGCAGGCCCGACAAACTGTCCGGCGGAGAAAAACAGCGGGTTTCGATTGCGCGTGCGCTGGCATGCCGTCCTCGTGTGTTGCTGCTGGATGAACCGTTGTCATCGCTTGATCCCCAGTTTCGTGCCGATCTGCGGCAGACGCTCAAGTCACTGCATCGGGAGACCGGGCTGACCGTGCTTATGGTCACGCACGATTTTGTGGACGCACTGACTTTGTCAGACCGCGCAGCTGTCATACGGGCAGGAAAGCTTGAGCAGGTGGGGAGTGTTGCAGATATCTTTCGGCAACCCGCCACGCCTTTTGTGGCTGAATTTGTCGGTATGACCAACGTGCTGCCCGCAACATTCGGAAACGGATGCTGTTCCTTTGCCGGTCATGAGGTGCCTCTCACTGTCATGCCGGACTGGCGTGAAGGCTTCGCAGCGCTCAGGCCCGAAGATGTGGCCGTTGCCTGCGGCAATGATTTTCCGGGTGACTGGTGCGTATTCAAGGGTGTTGTCGGCCGTTTGGAGCGCGAAGGTTTTTCATGGACCGCCCGAGTGGAGTGCGGCGGCGAGGCGGTTACCGCCACCGTGAATCAGCAGCTTGCGCTGGATGGCGGATTCGGTGAAGGGACGCAGGTCTTTCTGGGGTTCGCGAAATCGCATTTGCATGTGATGCCGCCAGATCAGTGGAAGTGATTCTGGATAAAAAAAGGATATTTTTTTAAAGTTTTTTTTAATTGGTAATTCTTCCTTTCTTGGAATTACAACAATTTCAGGCAGGTTAACGGCAAAACTGAGTGGTTACTCAGTTTTGCCGTTTTCTTTGACTTTAGCCATGTGCAGCGGCTACCTTTCATGAAACTGAGTGAACACTCGGTTTTTCAAAAAGGTGGAAAAAGCACAGTGAAGAAAAAAGACGCCATACTCAAAGTAGCCACGGTCGTGTTTGCAAACAAAGGTTTTGCCGACACGTCGGTGCATGAGCTGTCGGAACTGACAGGGGCGGCTGAAGGAACCATTTTCTATCATTTCAAGAACAAGGAAGGGCTGCTGCTGGCTATTCTGAAAGAAACTCGAAACGAGATCGTGACTCAGTTCGAGCAGTTTTTCGAGAACAGGCCGTTTGCATCAGGCATCGAGATGACGGAGGAGGTCGTCTCGTTCTATCTCTACCTTGCCGGATTGATGGAAGACAGGTTTCTGCTGCTGCACCGGCATTTTCTTTACCGTTTTTCCGTTGAGAACGCCGAATTCCGGGACAATCTCGAAGCCATATACAATTGTCTGGTCGAAATTTTCGAGCAGGCGATCATGGCCGGTCAGGAAGACGGTTCCATCTCGACGGATATCCATCCGCGAAAATCCGCGCTCATTCTGTTTACGATGGTTGATGGTCTCGTGCGTTTCAAGAACTACAATCTGTATGATGCGGGTGCCCTGTTTAACGAACTGATTCAGGGTTGCCGGAGAATGTTGCAGGCTACCTAGAGGAAGAGGCTGATAGTGCTGACGAAAATATTCCCATTCATTGACTGGTTCAAAGGGTACGACATGGCGAAGCTACGGGCAGACGCCATTTCGGGGCTTACCGTGGCCCTCGTGCTCATTCCCCAATCCATGGCGTATGCCCAGCTTGCTGGTATGCCCGCCTATTACGGGCTGTACGCTTCCTTTCTGCCGCCGCTGATTGCCGCGCTGTTCGGTTCCAGCCGTCAGCTCGCAACCGGCCCTGTGGCCGTTGTCTCGCTGATGACAGCCGCATCACTTGAACCCCTCGCCACAGCAGGCAGTGAAGGCTACATTGCTTATGCTATTCTATTGGCGTTGATGGTAGGACTTTTCCAGTTCCTGCTGGGTGTGCTCAAGCTCGGTCTGGTGGTTAATTTCCTGTCGCATCCGGTGGTCAACGGTTTCACCAACGCGGCAGCCATCATCATTGCTTCGTCCCAGCTGTCCAAGATGTTCGGCGTCTACGTGGACAAGGCGGAGCATCACTACGAAACAATTATGCGTGTCGTAGAAGGCGCGATTCATTACACTCACTGGCCTACGCTCGCCATGGGCGTGCTCGCCTTTGCCGTGATGATCGTGCTCAAACGCATTAATCCGAAAATTCCCAACGTGTTGGTGGCGGTCGTGCTGACTACGGCTCTGTCCTGGGGACTTGGTTTCAACCATGATGCCAAGGTATCCGTTGACACCATTCAGGTTCCCGCAGTCCGCGAGTCCATTGCCAACTTCAATACGACCATTGCCGGGCTGGATGATCTTGCCGCACAGCGTACCGCGCTGGGTGTCAAGATGGACGAAGCCAAATCTGCAGGCAACGCCGTGGGCATGCTTGATGTCGAACATGACCTCAGTGTCATCAACGTGCAGATGTCCCGTCTCAAGCTCAAGGCGCATGAACTGCGTGCCGATCTTCGTGCAACACTGTTTGACGGTGTTGAGGAGGCTGGTGGTGCCTTGGCGTTTTACTCCAAAGGGACCGTTCCCGCAGGAATGACTGCCGATGGCCGTACCTGGCGTCTGAAAGTGGGCAATACAAAAATCGACACCACTTCCATGAAGATGATGGGCGGCGGTGCTGTTGTCGGTACGGTACCTTCCGGTATCCCGTCCATTTCCGCTCCTGCGCTTGATCTCAAGGTCATGCTGCACCTGCTTCCGTTTGCCGCGATCATTTCGCTGCTCGGTTTCATGGAGGCTATCTCCATTGCCAAGGCCATGGCCGCCAAGACCGGTCAGCGCCTCGATCCCAACCAGGAACTCATTGGTCAGGGACTTGCCAACATGCTCGGCGCATGCGGCAAGAGCTATCCCGCGTCCGGTTCGTTCTCGCGTTCTGCAGTCAACCTGCAGGCTGGGGCTGTAACTGGTATGTCGAGCGTGTTCACTTCGCTGATGGTTGTCATCGCGCTGCTGTTCTTCACGCCGCTGCTGTACCATCTGCCTCAGGCTGTGCTTGCCGCAGTCATCATGATGGCTGTTATCGGACTCATCAACGCATCCGGTTTCATTCACGCATGGAAGGCGCAGTGGTATGACGGAGCCATCTCCATCCTTTCCTTCCTGTGCACCTTGGCTTTTGCCCCGCATCTCGACAAGGGAATCATGGTCGGTGTGGCATTATCTCTGGGCGTGTTCCTTTACAAGTCCATGCGTCCGCGTGTCGCCAACCTGTCCCGTACCGAGGACGAGTCCCTGCGTGACGCCACGGCTTTCGGACTCAAGGAATGCCAGCATATCGCGCTGGTGCGTTTCGACGGCCCGCTGTTCTTTGCCAACGCGAGCTTCCTTGAGGATCAGATCACCGAGCGCATGATGGGCAACGACAAGCTCAAGCACATCATCATTGTTGCCAACGGCATCAACGACATGGATGCTTCCGGCGAGGAAGCGCTGTCCCTGATCGTGGATCGTGTCCGCTCCGGCGGATTGGATATCTCCCTGTGTGGTGTGAACGAGTCGGTCATGGCTGTGCTTGAACGTACTCACCTGCTGGAGAAAATCGGCAGCGATCACGTGTATCCGACCATGGAGACTGCCATCTGCGCTACGCATGAAAGTGCGCATCAGGATGGTCAGGAAAAGAATTGTCCGCTTACCACCGTCTGCCGTCTCGCTTAGGGACAAGGGAGTAAGATATGTCTGTAATTACCGTATTCAACGGTCTGTTCTGCGAGGCCGGAGTAGTGGTCAAGCGTGTGGTTGACGCCACAGGCAGCCGTCTGGTGAGCGATCAGGAGATCGTGGCCGACGCTTCCGCTCTGTCCGGTTTGGCTGAGGACAAGATTGCCCGGGCCTTTCAGGCGAAAACGTCTGTGTTCAACGCATTCAGCCATGAAAAAGAGCAGGCGATCGCATGGATGCGCCTTGCCATGGCCAACAAGCTTGCCGAGAGTACTGAACTGGTTTTCCCCGGTTTCGTTTCTCAGCTGGCTGATGCCGATATCAATCATGTGCTTAAGGTGTGCCTCATCTCCGAGATGAAGGATCGCCTTGCAGTGGCCGAGCGCGACGAAGGTTTTGCCGAAAAGCATGCCATGAAACTCGTCCGCAAGGATGACGAGGACCGTGCCGCATGGGTCAAGACCCTGCGCGGTGTGGATGATCCGTGGACCGGGACTCTCTATGATATCGTGGTTCCTGTCGGTTCTACCGGTGTAGAGAAGAGTGCCGACCTTATCGTCGAGCAGCTTTCCAATGCCGCTGTACAGGTCACGGATGCTTCCCGCGCCAAGGTGCAGGACTTCCTGCTTGCCGCCCGTGTTGAGACAGTACTCGCTCGGGAAGGACACAGTGTTTTGGTCTCCGCCGATTCCGGTGTCGTTTCCTTGACCATCAACAAGCACGTTCTCATGCTCGAAAAGCTTGAGAATGAACTGGCCGGTATCGTTTCCGGTATCGAAGGCGTGAAAGATGTCAAAACCGGCGTGGGACAGGGCTTCCACAAGACCGACATCTACCGCAAAGCGGATTTCGACATCCCCTCCAAGGTGCTGCTGGTCGATGACGAACGTGAGTTTGTCCAGACCCTGTCCGAGCGTCTTATGATGCGCGACATGGGTTCCGCCGTGGTGTATGACGGTGAATCCGCTCTGAACCTGGTGCGTGAGGACGAGCCGGAAGTCATGATTCTCGACCTCAAGATGCCCGGTATCGACGGCATTGAAGTACTGCGCCGCGTCAAGGGCGAGCACCCGGAAGTCGAAGTTATCATTCTCACCGGTCATGGTTCCGAGCAGGATCGTGAGACCTGCATGGATCTGGGCGCGTTCGCTTACCTGCACAAACCCGTGGATATTGACGTCCTGAGCCAGACGCTCAAGGCCGCCAACGAAAAAATCCGCGCTGCAAAGTAATAACGGGAGCCGGGTGACGTTATGTCGATAATCGAAAAAATCAGACCGCAGTTCTGGCATACGGATACGAATGCCGGACCGGGCAAGAACCTGTTCAACTACCGGCGCATATGGCGATTTGCCATCGTGCTGCTGACGGTTGTTGCGCTTGTCCCGCTGTTGGTCATGGCTTTTATCGATTACAACGTCACCCGGCATTCCCTTGAGTCCGAAACGCTTCTGCGTACGGCTCGTACCACCTCCAATACCCGCCGGACCGTTTCCTATTTTCTCAAGGAGCGGATGCGTGCTCTTGAATTTCTTGCCTATCAGCAGGGCGTGTCGAACCTGAAAGATCCTGAGAAGCTGGGCAAGACTCTGAAGTCCATGCAGAAAAGTTTTGGCGGACTGGTTGATATCGGGTTGATCGATTCTAACGGCCTGCAAATAGCGTATGTCGGCCCATATGATCTGCTTGGCCGGAATTACAGCGGGCAGGACTGGCTTGAAAGCACGCTTATGCGTGGCGAGTATATTAGTGGTGTTTTTCTCGGATTTCGCGATGAGCCGCACCTGATTGTTGCTCGGAAGGTCGTTAACGAAAAGACGGGTAAATCTTTCGTTATTCGAGCCACTCTGGATACCGCTCAGTTCAACTCCATTCTTTCTTCCATTGATCTCCCCGGTGGCGGCGATGCGTTTATCGTGGATCATGCCGGTGTCATTCAGACGCCTTCCAAGCGGCACGGTTCCCTGCTGTCAAAACTGGCCCTGCCGATTCCCGCATATTCGGAAAAGACGAGTGTAAATTTGGCAGTGGGCGAGAATGGGGAAGAGTTTACTATTGGGTATGCCTATGTCCGCGGAACGCCGTATATTGTTTTGGTCATCAAGGCCACGGCAGCGTTGATGAAGCCGCTTGAGACCATCCGCATGGAACTTCTCTGGATTTTGGCGACAAGTATCGCCGTCATCATGCTCGTGATTGTCGGCGTGGCGACCTACATGGTCAACAAAATTTATATTGCCGATCAGACTCGTGCCAAGACTCTGCATCGCATGGAGCACACCAATCGCATGGCGTCTATCGGGCGGCTGGCCGCAGGTGTTGCCCACGAAATCAACAATCCGCTTGCCATCATCAATGAGAAGGCCGGACTGATAAATGATCTTTTTGTTTTTCGTGAAGAGTACGCTCATGATGAGCGATTGCTTAGCAACGTCAAATCCATAATCGGTTCAGTGGCGCGTTGCGGCAGGATCACCAAACGCCTGCTGAGCTTTGCCCGCCATATTGATGTGGATATGGCCGCCATCAGATTCAAGGATCTGGCTGATGAAGTTATCGATTTTCTGCGCAAGGAAGCCGAATACAGAAGTATTTCCATCAACATGAATATCCCGGAGAACCTGCCGGAATTCGTGTCTGATCGAGGCAAATTGCAGCAGATTTTTCTCAATCTGGTCAACAACGCCTTCCAGGCCATGAATGATGGCGGCAGGCTGGATATCTCGGCTTGTCAGGGGAAGGGGGAGACCCTTGCCTTTACGGTCAAGGACGATGGATGTGGCATACCGGACGCGGACAGGAAGCGTATCTTTGACCCGTTCTTTTCCACCAAAAAGAAAACCGGAGGCACCGGCCTTGGCCTGTCCATCACGTATGGGCTGGTTCAGGAACTGGGCGGTACCATGACGGTTGAGAGTGAAGTCGGAAAGGGGACGGAGTTTACCATAACAATGCCTTTGCAGGTCACGGAATAGAGCTTGAAAATGAAGATATTACTGGTTGACGATGAAGTTGAATTGGTTTCCGCCATGGCGGAAAGGCTTTCTATTCGCGGACTTGATGCGGATTGGACCGACAACGGGCTTTCTGCGCAGGAAATGGCCGTGCAGAATCAATATGACGTGGCTGTTCTCGACATGAAGATGCCGGGATTGAGTGGGCTTGAGCTTCGCCGTCTGCTCAGTGAGAAATACCCCGACATGAAATTTATTTTTCTTTCCGGGCATGGTTCCGAGGCGGATTTCAAGGCCGGGTGTGCCGAGGCTGCACACTATCTTATCAAACCCATTCAACTCGAAGAACTTGTGGCTAAAATCCAAGAGATCGCGGGTTAGCATTCAGGAGGCGATATGAGTCAGATCACCGACTCCCGTGAAGGGTTGCAGTTTTTCGGCCGCGTCAGCGCGTCCGTCTCTCATGAAATAAAGAATGTTTTCGCCGTCATTAACGAGGCGGCTGGATTGATACAGGATTTTACGCTCATGGCTGAGCGAGGCATGCCTTTGGAACCCGAGAGGCTCAAGAAGGCTGCCGATTCGATAAAAGGGCAGGTTCAGCGTGGTGACGGCATTGTCCGGAACATGAATGCGATGGCACATTCCACGGATGACGATTTGCACGAGATCGATGTCGTGGAAACGCTTGAACTGACCATGGCCCTTGCCACTCGAATGGCGGATATGAAACAGGTTCGGCTGACTGTCGGCGACTGCGAGCCCTGCTCGATGACGGCCGACAAGTTTGACCTGATGCGGCTGCTTCACTCCTCACTCGCAGCCGTTATTGAAACCATGGAGTCAGGTGAGAACCTGATTGTCGGAGTCACACCGACACCGAATGGGGCGAAGTTCGTCTTTTCCATATCCGGGAAAGGAGCCCCAGAGGTCAGTGGGCTTGAAGGTCTTGTGCGTAAAATGAACGCCGCTGTGGCGAAAAACGACAGCAATGGAACCGTGGAACTGCTCTTTATGCAGTAGCCGCAGGGTTCCGCCTAAACAGAAAATCGTTTCCTATCAGGAGAAAATACAATGTCTGAAAAAGTACTGCTCATCGACGATGAAAAGGAATTCCTTGAAACTCTGTCCGAAAGAATGCGTATGCGCGGCATGGACGTAAACACTGCCCAGTCTTCCGACGATGCGGTCACCTCCGTGGACTCTGGCGACTATGACGCTATTGTTCTGGACCTCCAGATGCCCGGAATGAACGGCATCGACATGCTCAAGGTCATCAAGGCAAAGCACCCCGACATGCAGGTTATTCTGCTGACCGGTCAGGCCACTCTGGATGCAGGTATCCAGGCCATGAAGCTCGGTGCCATGGACTTCATGGAAAAGCCTGCCGATATTGATGTACTGACCCAAAAGATCAAAAAGGCACAGGCAAAGAAAATGCTGGTCGTCGAGAAGCGTACCGAGAACAAGGTTCGCGATATCATGTCCAGCCGCAGCTGGTAGACAGGGCTTCTTGCCTCGTTTGTACATTGCAGCTCAATCGCCTTATTGAGTTCATTTCTCCTCCGGGCAGGGCGTCCTGCCCGGAGGTTGAAACGAGTTCCTGCTTCCCCTCCCTCTCTTTTGGATTCTCAGTTATTTGTCAGCAGTTATCCCCTTTATTGAAGCTTTCAATATGCCAAAGAAGAGTTATTGTTTTCTTGTATAGATAATTCTTTACTTGCCGATGGTTCTGGAATGTGTTGAGTTAGTGCTTATTGGATGGTTTTTCTTTCCTGTTTGCAAACCGGCTTGGAGACGGGGTGTATGCTTTTTAAGCAAATGCTGAATTTTTCCGTTACTGTTGTTCTGTTTTTGTTTCTTCTGACTAGTCCCGCATGGTCTGCTGGACATGATCTTGCCCATATACGTGAGAGCGGAGTTCTAAGACACCTTGGTGTCCCGTACGCACATTTTGTCATTGATAGTGAGACTGGACTGGATGTAGAGATAATGCGGGGATTCGCCGCATATCTTGGTGTTGAATATCAGTTTGTGAAGTCTGATTGGAATTATCTGCTTGCAGATTTGACCGGTCGCCGCGTCAAGCCGATCGGCAGTTCTGTCAGAGAGCTTGGGGCGGCGAGAATTCGGGGTGACATCATTGCCAGCGGCTTGACCGTACTCAAGTGGCGGCAGAAAATCGTCAATTATTCCGTTCCCACATTCCCGACACAGGTATGGGGTATCGCCCGTGCTGATTTTCCGGCAGATTCTGTTTGGTCAGGTTCTGATGGCGAGGACATTTTGGCGGTCAAGTCTCTTTTGAGTGGGCGAAGGGTGATGGGGAAAGATGGCACCTGTCTTGATCCTGCACTCTATGGTATTGACGGGATTCACGCCGAAGTTTTCAATTTTCCGGGAAGTCTTAACGATATTGCTCCTGCTGTTATCAGAGGGGATGCGGATATTGCGCTTCTTGATGTTCCTGACACACTTGTGGCCTTGGAAAAGTGGCCGGACAAACTCAAGGTACTTGGTCCTCTTTCGCCGAAACAGGTCATGGGAGCCGCATTTCGCAAGGATTCACCCGAATTGCTCAATGCTTTCAATGCTTATTTCAGAGGCTTGCAAAAGAGCGGACAATACCGTCGGCTTGTAGAAAAGTACTATCCTCCGGTCTTCGGTTATTTCCACAATTTTTTTGAGCAACAACGGTAGTCGCAGCTGGTCGCTATTTCTTTTGACAACGTCCATTTCAGTCGGCGTCAAAACACTTCCTTGTTTTCAGAGTATATGAGGCTCTTTTAAGTCGGTAAAAGGTGTCTGCTATCCTTTTATCGTATTGCGGGAGGCGTGTGCTTATGTGATTGCTTGTATAGGTGTGGTGGCTGGTTGTAGGTTCGTGTTTACAACCAAAGAGCTGAATAAAAGGCTTGTTGCAATGTGCGGCAGGCCTTTTGTCTTGGACGGAAGTTACGATGTTTGAGGGAAGGGTGGGTTGAAGTTTAAATGGGTATTAAATCAATTGTTTAAAAGGTCTTTAAATCAATGCGTTATAATCATAACGCCGTTGTTGTTGCTAATTACGATGCAGTGATAGTGTGTTTTTAGGATCAAACAGGAGTTGATTCATTCTTTCTGAGTAGGGTGGTTTTGTGTTCAGTTGACGATAGTAATAATTGCTTGGCGGTATTCCTTTATGCACTTGCTATAGATAATGACTCGAAACTGTAGGGTGAAGTCTATGATGAAAATGTTGCTCGTTGATGAGAGTAAAAAGGTTTTCCCAACCATTCAGAGTCTTTTCGAAAAAGAATTTGATATTACGCATCTTGAACCGGATTTATTGAAAGAGAAAATGTCCACAAAGGATGAGGCCCCTGATTTTACCTTGTTTGTCAGTATGGGAAATATCCAGGATACCTATCTGAAAATGAAGGAGATGCGGCAATGCTGGCCTAAAGCCGTGACGATTTTGATTCTGCCGACAATAAGTAGTCAAAAGGAACTCGGGAACATTGTTATTCCGGTACATAGAATAATTTTCAAGCCATGCTCAAAGCAGTTGGTCATGATGGCTGTTGAGGACTTTCGCGATTTGCTGAGCGATAGTCTGGAGCCGAGGCAGGATGAGATGATTCTATGCTGTCTGCTTGAATTCATTGGTGCCAATATGCCTCTTCTGTATGTCTCCTATAATCGAGTCATGCCGTTGATCATGAATCTGTGCAAAAAAGTCGGCTACGACTGGCGACCGGTCAAAAAGGTCTTTGCTCTTTATCTGCTTATGCTTTCCCGTCTGGATGAAGACATGTTGAACGGAATGATGAGTGGAGAGAAAAGAAGCCCTTCCTTGTTGAAAAAAGTATATGAGCATGTCGCCAAAATGGTGGATTTGTTGAGAATGGATGAAGCTACGCAGGATATCGCTGATGATTTGAAATACGTGCTTAAAAAATTTGATGGAAGCGGTTTTCCTGCTGACGACATCAAGGAAATGGATATCCCGGCGAGTTCCCGGATAATCAGGCTGCTGTTCGATTACCACCACCTTCTTCAGCAGGGCAAGAGCACTGGAGAGGCTTTGTTTGTGTTGGATCAAAGGTCAAAATGGTATGATGGCGTCCTGCTTCATGCTTTCATCGACATACTGGGAGATGCCGGCAAGAACCGTATTCGAACCGTGTATCCTCTTGGGCTTACTACGGGGATGGAAATTGCTGAAGATGTCTATGGCGTCATAGATGCGAAGAAACGGAAAATTTTATCCTGTGGAGAAATACTAACTGAGGAGACAATCGACTACTTGCAAAGGCATAGTGAAGACATCCTCGACATAACCGAACCGATCAAGATTTGTGATGCTCTTTTGTAGAAAAGGGAAGTGAATACAGTGCTCAAAAAGATATCCGTCAAGCGGTTAACCCTTGGCATGTATGTCAGTCTTCGTGAGATTCCATGGTTCAATCACCCGTTTTTGCTTTCTCATTTTGAGTTGAAAAAGCAATCGGAGATCAATGATATCCTAGCTATAGGCTGCGATACGGTGTTGTATGATCCAAAGAAAAGCAGGACGAAACCATTAGCTGAGGAACATGAAGTTGCCGTCAATCGTTTTGACAAAAAGTTTATTTCCAAGACTTCGTTGAAGAGCAAGAAGGCCTCGGAGCTGCGTAAACGGAGAAAGCGTTTTCAGGAGGTTGAAAAAGATTTTTCCGTGGCATCGGAAAAGGCAGGATGGCTGTTTGAAGAGGTGAAAGGGAGGGGGATTGACTCGCATGAGAATTTGAAAGAGTTCGCTTTGAATATGAGTAAAAGGTTCTCACCGAATGTTGATTTGGCGGTTCAGCACATCAATGTCTCTGCCAGTGATGCTGGTCAGCACTATCATAGCCTCAATGTCATGATCCTTGCCCTGATGCTTGGTCAGCAGCTCGGCCTTGAAGAAGATGAAATGGAAAAGCTCAGTTTGGGTGGGCTATTGCATGATATTGGTTTTCTTCGGCTTTCGAAGGAAATTGTCTGTAAGAAAAAGATGTCAAAAGCGGAAATGGCAATATTTCGTGAGCATCCCAAGTATGGTGTGGCCATGCTTTCTGCGTTGCCTGATTTTTGTCCTGAGGTGATGAAGATCGTGTATCAGCATCATGAAGAGTGTAATGGAAAAGGGTATCCTAAAAGACTTGAGGCTGATCAGATTTCGCCACTTGCCAAGATTGTTGCAGTCGTCGATACTTATGATCGGTTGATCAACACGAGAGATGCAAGTCTGGGACTTTCTCCTCACAAGGCAATGGCTTTCATGTTCGGAAAGAAAGGCGATTCGTTTGATCAGGAATGTCTTGGTACTTTCATCAAAATGCTCGGCGTCTATCCGCCCGGGACGGTGTGTCGATTCAGTTCCGGCGATGTGGGAGTCGTTGTGGGAGTATCTCCTTCTGATCCTTTGCATCCGGAAGTCATTATTTATGACCCTGCGATCCCGAAATATGATGCCATTATTTACAAGCTTGGTACGGATTTGGATCTGGATATCGAGACTTCGCTGAGTTTGAAGGAAATAGATATGGAAGCCTTGTACTATCTGGATTCAAGGTCCAAGATACAGTATTTCCCATTAGGGCAATAAATTTGAACATGTGCTCCGATGTGAAAGTTTGAGTCGATCTCGAAGTGGAAAGGCGGATGCAAGACAAAGAACCGGTGCAGTATGTAACTGGTTCTTTGTTTTTGGGGAGAGTCGAGTGGGCTGGGAATTTTCTTGACGGTTTCAGCGGCATTCTTTTATTTTGGATAATGAGTAGTAAACCAATGAAACTGGTTGCGGGAGGTCTGACATGGAAGAAAGAATGACAAGGCGTGGTTTGATGAAGGGGCTGGCCGTGTTTTCCCTGATAGTCGGAAGTCCTGTTCTCGGGAGTCTGGCATGGGCTGATGAGGCCGATGATCGCGGGAAGGAAATGCGTAAAATGCGCGAAGAGCAGGAGCGTGAGCGCAGGAAAGACATGGAAAAGGCTGAACGTGAACGCCGCAAGGCGGACGGAGAACAGCAGCGGGAAATGGACAAGGAGGAGCGTGAACGCAGAAAGGCGGACGCCGAAGATGAGCGCGCGCGCAGGAAAAGAGAAATGACGGAAGAGCGCGAAGCGCGGAAAAAGCAGAGCAAGGAAGAAAAGAAGCTTCGCAAGGAGCAAGCCGAGGAAGATCGGGAAAGGCTGAAGAAGGAACGGAAAGAAGCCAAAAGTGCTCGCAAGAAGGGTAAGGGAAAGAAGAAGTAGTTTTTTTATGGGGTTGAGGCAGAGAATCTCAATGTTTTGAAAGGTTGTTCCTAAGCCTGAAAGAGGCGTCTAAGCTTCATTTGGCATTTTTTGCAGAGTGGGCATTGGGAATGCCTGTTCTATCCCTGCTCCCATTTGTCGAGACAGGAGAAGCTGTTGTACGCCGTGAGATCAAGAGAAAGTGGCGTGACGGAGACGACTCGATCAACGGCAAGTGCATATACATCAGTATCCGGTTTTTCTTCTGCACATTTTTGTTTGCTCACGACGGCGTCGCTTATGCGGCTCTGTAGAGTGGGATTTTTGATGTTTGATCTGTAGTATGAATTGTTGGAAAGTTTTGTAACCCGCCATGGACAATCTCTGGAAGCGTCGCGGGGGATATCAATTTTCAAAACATCTGCTCCGTCAGGAAACCCTTTTGACAGAATCTGTTTTACGAAATAGCGCAAAAAATATGCAGCTACATCCCATTTTTGAGCACTGTATTCGTAATGGCTTTCGATTGGAGTCTCAAGGGATATTGCAATTGATGGAATGCCCCATACCGCACTTTCAAAAGCGGCACCAACTGTGCCGGAACTTGTGATGCAGTTCCCCAGGTTCTCTCCATAATTAATTCCGGAAATGACAAGGTCTGGAGTGTAGTCGGGCATGACCTTCAAGCCGTGTCCCACGACTCGGGCGGGAGAAGCATCGCAGGCGAATGCCGAATATTCTCTATTGTCGGAGGTCAACGTCAATTCTTCCAACATCGCCTGCGGGTTGCCGCGTTGAGAACGTCCCATGGCAGTTTGCTGTGAAAGGGGAGCAATGATCGTTACTTCGGAAATCTCGGATACAGCGTCGGCAGCAGCTAGCAGGCCGGGGGATTTAACCCCGTCATCATTGGTGATGAGTATGCGTGGGCGGTTTTGTTTAATCATGTATTTCAATATGTAATCCCTGAAAGTGGGGAAATGGTTGTTTTAGATTGGTTCTTTCTACCATTCGAAATTGTGATGGAATAGGGGCTGCAGATCTGGTTACAGAATAATGGAAAATGTTTAGTGAGTATATAGAAAAAGGGCTTATGATTACCATAAGCCCTTGTGTATTTCTTGGTGGAGACGATGAGATTTGAACTCACGACTTCTACCTTGCGAAGGTAGCACTCTCCCAGCTGAGTTACGTCCCCTTGGGTGCAGGGTAAATACCGCTTTTTCCGGGACGCGACAAGCGGTTTTTCTTGTGAATGATTGAGTTTTTTACAGCCCGAGTGATTCGAGAACCGTGTCTATGCGGTTTTCATAGGTGTGTTCTCGTAAAACCAACTCCTGCCATGCGTTGCGCAATTTTTCCTTTTCCGGCGAATCGTCGCGGAATCGCTCGAAGATCGCTGGGATTTCATCCGGTGTGTCAAAGCTGATTTCCTTGACCAGTTCGTCCGGAAAAATCGCAAGTCCCGGATTGGCGTCCGTAAGCAGGAAACCGCCTGCACACCAGACGTCGAAGTGGCGTTGGGTGAGACCGGCTGGGAGCTGCATGCCAGTAATGTTCAGGGTTGCTGCTGCTGTGCGGTAAATGGCGGGCAGGTGGGCGTAGTAGTCCACCTGTGGCCGAACGTTTGCGTTTTCGATTTCCTTCCAGCCGTCATCGCCGAATACGGTAATCGGGGATGCGGATTCAAGACAGACGATTTTCCAGCGGCGGCCTGCGAATTCTGCTCCTGCACCAATGTTGCGGACATCGTTTCCCGGCCATAGCGGGACTTCCGGCTGCTGAGAACGCCACCAGTGGTAGTCGAATCGTGTTGCTTCGGTTGCCTCGGATACTTCTTTACGAAGAGATGCGGGGACGGTTGCCCGTGCGAAGAATTTTTCTCTGGCCGGGAATTCCGATCGTCCGACGAAGACGAGTTTGTCTTTGAGGTCGTGTCCATGGGGCGGGAGTTTGCCTGCTTCGGAAAAGTGTTTCGGGCTTGCCGCCAGTGGGAGATGTTTGACCCATTTGGCCCCTGTTTCCGTCAGCGGCCCGATGAACGTGTGGTCTGTGACGAACAATTTCGCGTCTTTCCAGAAAACGGATTTTACGCCGGGAAGTACGTTGAAAGGGTTGTCCACGAGCCATACGGCCACGTCGACACCTGCTTCGCGCAGGATGTGGAAGCCGAGGCCGAAGTGATCGAATCCTTTGAAGTTCACGCTGAAGAAAAGATCGGGAATGCCTTCAGACAGAAGTTCCGGCAGTGCTGCGCCCGGATGTTTTCCCAAGGCTTCATGGTCGATAAAGTTGACGGTGAAGCCTTTTTTTCTGAATGCGAAAGCGAGTTCTTTGCCGAGCAGGTCGTCTTCCGTGTGTGGCAGCCAGACAGTTTTGCTTTTACAGGATGGCAGGTCGGCGGGCAGGATGAGACGTGCAGTCAGCGGGGCAAAAAATGAAGGAAACGCTCGTTGCGCCGGAAGATATCGGGCAACATGTGAAAGGCGGGCGATGTCTCCTGAAAATTGATCGGGAGTCAGACGCGTGAAATTGGCAGGAACACGTTGTTCCCAGTTGTCGCCAGCCTGATCGGTAAAAGCCGGATTTTCAACGTAATAAAAGGTTCCTGTTGATGGAAGGTCAAACCATTCCGGAATTTTTTCCGGCTCTGGTCCGAGGCCTATGAACACAAGCGGGGCCTGCCCCAAGTCGGGGTTGACGTACCATTCAAACTGGTCCGGGGCCGCGGGCATGGATTTTTTCATGCCGATTTCATCGATAATTGAGATATACTGTGGTCTGGGCACTATGGCGTACTTGGCTTTTTCGGCATATTCAGCTAGGAAACGCACCACGCCGATTTAAGGAGCGTCACCATGAAACAATATCAGGATAAGTACTTCAAAAGAGCCAAAAAGGAAAATTACGCCGCTCGGTCCGTCTACAAGCTCAAGGAGATGGATAAGCGGTTTAAACTTTTCAAGAAAGGCCAGACCGTGCTCGACCTCGGCGCGGCCCCCGGATCATGGACTCAGTTCGCCGGGGAACGTGTAGGGAAACAGGGGCATGTGCTCGGAGTTGATATTCAGGAGACCAAGCATTCGTTTCCAGACAATATCACCTTTTTGCAGGCGGATGTCTTTTCTGATTCGCCTGAACTGCTTGAGGCCATCGAGCCGCTCAAGCCGTTTGATCTCATCATCAGCGATATGGCACCCAAGACGACAGGCATCAAGTTCGCAGATCAGGCCAACAGTCTGGAGCTGTGTGAACGAGCCTTTGAGGTTGCGAAAAAATACCTCAAGAAGGGCGGGCATTTCGCGGTCAAGATTTTCGATGGTCCTGAGACAAAAGACTATCGGGACATGATTCGCCCGTATTTTGGCAAGATCAAGAATTTCAAACCGTACAGTTCCCGCTCCGAAAGTAAGGAGTTCTTTGTCGTGGCGCTTGGCTTTAAGGGGATAGACGAGTAAGGTATTGCGCTCGGCTGTCAATATTAGTTGTTTGAAGCGCGTCGACAGCCGTATTATTTTGATAAGATTTTATAGAATATACAGTCTTTTTTTTGAGAATATTTAGGAGGAAACATGGCCGGACATAGTAAATGGGCAAACATTCAGCATCGCAAAGGGCGTCAGGACGCCAAAAAGGCAAAATTTTTCACCAAGGCAGCCAAGGATATCATCCTGGCAGCCAAGGCCGGTGGCGGCAACCCTGAGGATAACTCCTCGCTGCGTCTCGCCATTCAGAAGGCCAAGGCCGTCAACTTGCCCAAAGACAAGATTGAGAACGCTATCAAGAAGGGAACCGGCGAGCTGGCCGGTGGCGATCTTTTTGAAATCCTGTACGAAGGGTACGGTCCCGGCGGTGTGGCCATGCTGGTCGACGTCGTTTCTGACAACAAGAATCGTATTGTTGCTGAAGTCCGTCACATTTTTGGAAAGCATAACGGCAACATGGCTGAAGCCGGTGCGGTTTCTTACATGTTCAACAAGAAGGGTGTCATCGTCTTCAACAAGGACAAGTACACCGAGGATGATCTGATGGAAGTCGGCCTTGAGGCCGGTGCCGAAGATATCATCGATGACGGCGATTCCTTCACTGTTCAGACCGAGCCGAGCGATTTCATGGCAGTGCAGCAGGCTTTTACTGATGCCGAAATGGAATTCGAATCCGCAGAAGTCAGTCAGGTTCCCGAGAATCTCGTTCCCGTCGATGTGTCGAACGGCAAGAAAGTCATGGCCCTTTTCGACGCACTCGAAGATAATGATGATGTCCAGAAAGTTTATCTTAACGCTGATTTCCCGGACGAATTGTTCGAGGAAGCTTAAGCGTCGATGGCTGGCGGCGGATTGGTAGTCATCGGTCTGGATCCCGGGTCGCGGGTGACAGGCTACGGCGTTGTTCGGGAGATTTCCGGTCAGGCCGAACTCATTGTTACCGGCACCATCCGCACCCCGGTCAAGAAAGACATGGGAACCCGGCTGGGCGTCATTTTCGACAGGCTGGCCGAACTCATAAAAATGCACGGTCCTGTTGAGGCCGCTATCGAAAACGTGTTCGTATCAAAGAACCCCTCGTCCGCCCTGAAACTCGGGCAGGCGAGGGGTGCTGCCATGGCGGCCTGTGCAACACACGGCCTCAGTGTTGCGGAATATGAACCCACGAAGGTAAAGAAGAACCTTGTCGGTGTGGGCAATGCGCCCAAGGATCAGGTCGCCTTCATGGTCGCACACTGTCTTGGCGTGAAAAAGCCGGACTGGGCCGAAGATGCCTCGGACGCATTGGCCGTTGCGATTTGCCATCTCAACGAGCGTCGGATGCGTAAGCTGACCGGGATGTGATTTTGTTGGGAAATTCGGAGCACGAAGTGACATCTCGAAAGAATGAGCGCACCTTGAAATACCTGATCGGAGTAGCAGGGATATTCTGCCTGCTGCCGATTCTGGCCTGCTATCAGGATATTTGGGACGGTGTGCATGTATATGAAGCGTTCCGGCTTCAGGATATGGATATCCTGAAGAAGTGGTTTTTGGAAAGTCGCTGGACGCTTCAATATTACCTGTATCTTCTGCTCGGCCTGTTGCAGGATTGGACCGGGATTTCCTACAAGATTTTTGCCAATATCCTTGCGGCTGCGTCGGTGGTCGGTGTTTGTGCCGAGGTGCGCCGGCTGTTGCGTGAGGAGCTGGGAATTGCTGAAGAATATGCCCTGTTGGCTGTTCTTGTTATTCTCGTGTTTCCGCCGTGGGCCACGCTTATGTCGAGTGTGCTGGCTTTTCATATTTCCTGCGTGTGGGCGTTCTTGCTTGCTGTTCGTTTTCGAGCGATACACCCAGTGCTGGCCATACCGCTTTTTGTTTATTCCCTGTCATTGAATTCAATCTTTTCCTTTACCGTCGGCTATGCTGTCTTCTGTTGGATCATGATGGTTGATCGGGCCTGTTTCAAGAGGGCGACAGGAAGAGTTTTTGCCTTCAGCTTCATTCTTTTGACCGCATTTGTTTTGTATCGCCATTTTTTCCCGCCTTACGGGGTATATGCGGGCTACAACCACTTCACTCCGCGGATTTCCGCCTTTCTCAATTATTTCGGAATCGCAGTAGGGACCTTGGGGATCAGCTATTTCCTTTTCGGCAAGAAGCTCGACGCCGAGGCACGTGTCCTTTTGTTTCGGCAAGTCGTGGCTTGTCTGGCCCTGCTGTTCTTTGCCGGACTGGCTTATTGGGCCGTGGGCAAGCCCGTCAAGGTGGAGGGGACGAATAGTTTTACGCCGCGTCATGCCTATTTGACGGCCATTCCCATGGCTATGCTGCTGGCGACCATGATGCAGTATGGAGTGCAACGGCTGGGACGGAAGATTCCGTATGGAATCATTGGTGCGGTTTTGTTGCTGTCCTTTTTCTATCAGTTTGCGGCGTATCAGCAGAAGTATGCACAACTGTATTATGAGAATGCATTGATCGCTACATTGAAAACAACGCCGCCACCAGCGCCCGGTTTTGTATACATTTCTTCTGAACGTAAGGAGACTCCGAAGTATCTACGGGATATCGCCGCAGCCTCGAATTGGCATTTCCTTGAAGCATATGGGAAGAAGTTCTGGGGTGCTGCGTTTTGTACTGACGGGCATAATTGTGACCTTCCGTCGAGTTATAGAAATGGTACTTTGAAATACGCTGTGGACCGGGAGCTTGTTTCTGTTTCCGACTTGCGTGTGACCCGAATGAATTATTCGGTTGAAAACTTTGATCCGTTTGGGAATCCGTTGTACTACGGGTATTATTTTTTGAAGGATTACGAGCGTCTTCATCCCCAACTTGAGTTGGTTTCGGTCAGTAAGTTTTGATGTTGCGTTACGGAATAGGCGGCAACCGACGGAGATGTCATGATTAAGAATACCTCGCCGGAAAATCCAGTCATAAGCCTTGTTGTACCCATGTTCAACGAGAGTGAAGTCCTGTCTGCCTTTTTTGCAAGAGTGGAAGGGGTGATGAATGGGCTCGGTGAAAGTTATGAAATTATTTGCGTCAATGACGGGAGTTCGGACGACACTCTCGAGAGACTCGTTGCGGAAAGGGAGAGCGATTCACGAATCAAGATAGTGGATTTGAGCAGGAATTTCGGCAAGGAACTCGCTTTGACTGCGGGCATTGACTGTGCCTTGGGTGATGCTGTCATTCCCATTGATGCTGATTTGCAGGACCCCCCGGAAATAATACCTGACATGGTCGCCAAATGGCGTGACGGTTATGAAGTCGTCTTGGCCGTGCGCGAGGATCGAAGTGTTGACAGTTTCCTGAAGCGCAATTCCGCCAATTGGTTTTATTCCGTCATGGCTCGTCTGGGAGAGATTCCCATCCCGTCCAATGCGGGAGACTTTCGGCTTATGGACCGCAAGGTTGTTGAGTCGTTAAAATTGGTTCGGGAGCGAACCCGTTTCATGAAAGGGTTGTTTGCATGGCTTGGCTACAAGACCGCGGTCATTCATTTTACTCGTGAAAAGCGTGTTGCCGGTGAGTCTGCATGGAAGTATTGGAAGTTGTGGAATTTCGCGCTTGAAGGTGTTGTCTCCTTCAGTTCCATTCCCTTGAGAATCTGGAGTTATCTCGGGGTGTTTACTTCGTTTGCAGCCTTGGTGTACATGCTTGTCATTGTTACAAGAACACTCATTCTGGGTGTGGATGTCCCTGGCTATGCGTCGTTGTTGGTCGTCATCCTGTTTTTCAGCGGAATCAATTTGATTTGTCTTGGCGTTATTGGTGAATATCTTGGGCGCATTTTTATCGAGGTCAAGCAGCGTCCCCTCTATCTGGTTCGTGAGACGTATGGCATCAAATCTGAATAAAACTCTTTCCCTTGCGGCTCAGGTGGGACGGTTCGGTATTGTCGGAGCGCTTGCCACACTAGTGCATGTCGCACTCTTTACCGGTATTGTGAAGGGTGGACTGGCATCGCCTATGGCTGCAAATTTTGTTGCCTTTGTCCCGGCGTTTCTGTTGTCCTTTTATAGTCATTTTTCGTGGACATTCCGATGTACTCACCTCACAGAGAAGAAACAAGTTCTGTTGGTTCTGTGTAAGTTTCTTGTTGCGGCCTTGCTCGGACTTGGATTGAATGCCGGTTGGGTTTATTTGGTCACGGATATACTTCAGGCAGAGTATTATTACTCCAATTTGTTCTTTTTGTTCGTGACTCCTGCCATCCTTTTTGTTTTCAATAAATGTCTCGTTTTTAAATAGTGACGATAAGGCAACCTGAATATGAATGATTCCGAATTTATAAAGAATAACGAATTGGAGCAGAGGCATTGGTGGTTCCGGGGCCGTCGAGCCGTGCTGCGCGCCATGCTTGACAGTCTGCAACTTTCTTCGGATGCACGGATTCTCGAAGCCGGTTGCGGGACCGGTGGCAATTTACCCATGCTGGGAGAATTCGGTTCGGTGGATGCCATGGAATATAATCCGTTGGCGCTTGATTTTGCCAAAGCCAATCATTCATCACTCTCTATCCGTAAAGGGGAGTTGCCTGATGAGATTCCTTATTTTGATGAAGCATATGACCTTGTCTGTGCCTTTGATGTCCTTGAGCATGTCGAGGAAGATGGCAAGGCGGTAGCGGCTCTTGCAAGGAAGCTGAAACCGGGAGGAGTGCTGCTTTGCACTGCACCGGCAAATCAGTGGATGTGGAGTCAGCATGATGTCATCAATCAGCATTACCGTCGTTATTCACTGTCCTCTTTTTCAGCCCTGTTTTCGGGCAATGATCTGAGTGTGAAATCGGCTACCTATTTCAACACGTTTCTTTTTCCCGCTGCAGCCCTTGTTCGCCTGCTGTCTTCCGGTGGTGGGGAAAGTGATCTGAATGAGACCTCTGCGGCAGTGAATGCCATACTGACACGGATTTTCTCATTTGAGCGGTACTTGGTCCCTGCTGTGCGCCTGCCGTTCGGAGTATCCGTTTTGTGTGCCGCAATAAAAGACAGATAGCCATTTGCTTCTGTTTGTTTTTTTGAACTGCATCTCGTAATGCGCTATTACTCCTCAATCGGAGGCATTTCATGATCGGATATCTGCAAGGGAAACTTCTTTCTGCTGACGAAAAGGGATTGGTCGTTCTCACTCCCGGCGGGGTCGGGTATGAGGTGGCCGCGCCCACGTCGGTTATCGCGAAACTCCCCGGCAAAGGGGGAGAGATCGAGCTTTTCGTCCATACTCAGGTGGCTGAGAAGGCCATAGACCTGTTCGGTTTTCTGGAGAGCGACGATCTGGACCTGTTTCGCACGCTGATCTCCATCGATAAGCTTGGTCCGAAAAAGGCGCTTGCCATCCTCTCCATGTATGATGCCGAGCATCTGCGCGAGATCGCGTTCCGTGAGGATGTAACCATGCTTTCCCGTGTGCCGGGCATTGGCCCGAAATCAGCCAAACAGATTTTGTGGCATCTTAAGGACAAGGTGAGCAAATTGGCTGGCGGTTCCAAAAGTACGGTCAAAGCCGGTGGGCCGCAGGGACCGCAGGGAGAATATCTTGATACCCTTGCGGGTCTCAAGGGGCTGGGGTACGCTGAGGAGGAAGTCAGATCATTGATTATTGAAACCTTTGAAGCGGAACCAGATCTTGACGCAGCCGGAGCCATTCGGGTGGTGCTCAAGAAAATAGCAGCGGCACGTTCATGAGCAAATGCACACTCCCTGAAGAAAATGTCCGGCCACGGCGGCTGGACGACTTTATCGGCCAGGATGACCTGAGAGACAATCTCGACGTTTTCATCCGGGCCGCCACCGAGCGCGAGCGACCGCTCGATCACACGCTTTTTTACGGCAACCCCGGTCTTGGCAAGACTACACTTGCCCGCATCATGGCCAGTGAACTCGGCGTGAACATGGTTTCCACGTCCGGTCCGGTCATGGAACGATCCGGGGACCTTGCCGCTATTCTCACCAATCTTGAGCGCGGCGATATTCTGTTTATCGATGAAATTCATCGCATGCCCGCGACTGTCGAGGAAGTGCTGTATCCGGCCATGGAGGATTTCCAGATTGATCTGGTCATCGGTTCCGGCCCTGGTGCCCGTACCGTAAAGCTCGATCTCGAACCGTTTACTCTGGTCGGGGCGACCACGCGTCTGGGGCTGCTGACGTCACCTTTGCGGGATCGGTTCGGCTGCATTTTCCGTATAGAATTCTACACGCCGGAAGAACTGGGCCGTATTGTCGAGCGGGCTGCTGGTATTCTGGACGTCAAGGTTGACCCCGAAGGTGCGTTTGCCATCGGCAGTCGGGCGAGAGGGACACCCCGTATCGCCAACCGCCTGTTGCGCCGTGTGAGAGACTATGCGCTGGTTCACGGTGACGGTGTGGTGACCAAAGAGCTTGCCGAATCGTCGCTTGAAAGGCTTGATGTGGATCAGTACGGTCTTGATAACATGGACCGCAAGATTCTTTCGCTGATGGTGGAGAATTTCAACGGAGGGCCGGTTGGGCTCAAGACCATTGCCGCTGCCTGTGCCGAAGAAGTGCGTACCATTGAGGATATTTATGAGCCATACCTTATTCAGTGCGGATTCCTGAAGCGGACTCCGCGCGGTCGTGTGGCAACGCCCAAGGCGTATCAGCATCTCAAGCTGCGCATGGAGGATGAAGATCAGCTCCGACTGATATAATCCTGTCTCTTCTCGTTATTCAGAGGTCTTCTTCATTGAGAAGTTGACCTCTTTTTCTTTGTCGTTTTCAAGAAAAACGTTTTGCTCTGCCGGACTGTACACGCCATCGGGCTGGGCCAGCGCCCGGACGATGTATTCGTCGGCCTTGAGCTTGTCGATGACATAGACGCCGTTCTCGTTGGTCATGACGGTTTTACTGGTGTAGGTCGCCTCGCCGACGACCGTGACGAGCGTTCCCGGGAGAGGCTGCCCATTGTGTGTGACTGCGCCGTAGATGATGGCTGAACTGTCGGCAAATGCCTGAGATGAAAGGGCAATGAGCAGAAGGGTGCAGAACAGAGTTTTCCGAAACATGGTTGTCTCCCTAGTTTGATCTTCAGAATACGTTCCTTTCCCGATTATATCAAACGAGTGTACTTCTTATCTGTCTGGTTGGGATTGTCAGTGGGGCTTGAATCGGTATGCCGTTGTGGTACTATGGGCCAAACCTAATCTTTGGAGGAATCATGGATAAATGGGAATGCCCGTGTGGCTATGTTTATGATCCGGCAGAAGGTGACCCCGAAAATAACATTGCTATCGGGACTTCATTTGAAGATCTCCCCGAGGATTGGGTGTGTCCCCAGTGCGGGGCGGAAAAGGAATACTTTGAAAAAATGTAGCAGAGATGTGCAGGGTAGTCCCGTTTCAGCAAAGGCTGGGGCTTTTGTTCTATTGAGCGAGGTCTTGTAACAGGAGTGGCGCATGGGCATTATTGCGTTTTTATTGATCGGATTGGTGGCAGGGTTTCTGGCGGGTAAAATTCTGAAAGGCGGTGGATTCGGGCTGGTCGGCAACATGGTTGTCGGACTTGTCGGGGCCATTGTGGGCGGGTTTGTGTTCCGATTTGTCGGCGTGCAGACCTCTTCCATGATCGGAGAGCTTGTTACCGCTACAGTCGGGGCCTTGCTTTTCCTGTTTGTTCTGGGGCTTATCAAAAAATAAATTATATGACGTTTTGAGCTTGCTTCTGCATCTCAGGGGGCGTATAGTGAATTTAGAACAAAGGAGCGTTTCAAGGTAACTTTGAACAAAACTCAGGATTCATTGAATCGGTAGTGTTCTTAGGTAACTTTCAGCAAACGTAAAAGACCTTTGGCTGAGGCATGTTACTCGGCAACCAGCTAACGCAACTTCCTGAAAAGCCCTCGATTTCGAGGGCTTTTTCTTTTTCTGGCTATTGAGTCGGCGCGAGGATCAATCGCTTGTATGCGGCGTTGAAATCTGTTTCCAGGTCTTTGGGCGTGTATGGGGAAAGGATTTCCTTGAGTCGCCCGGACCGGATTGTTTTTCGCAGTATTGCATTGACATGCTGTATCTTTTTTGCGCCCCATTCTGTTTTGGGAGCAACAATATAACCGGGAATGAACTCCAGCGGAGCTTCACTGATGGGAACTATGGCGATTTTGTCACCCCATGAGTTTTGCCGCTCCAAATATGTGGCGGTCATGGGGTCAGTGATGGTCCAGTCGATGCGTTTTCTGATAAGCATGTCGAGCAGGTGTGGAAGTCCTTCCGGTGTACTGATGGTGCGGTGCTGAACCTTATTCTCGGTGACGAGTCCATCCAAAGCGCCGTATCTGATGTTCGGTATGTCCCCGAATATCAAGGTTTTGTTGTCGAACAGTTCTTTGGCAGAGGCCGTCCCGTTTGGGGCCAACTCGGCCTTGTCTTCCCGGCGAATGGCTATGACTGAAACACTCGCGAGACGGCATGGGTACTTGCTGAAATACATGATCTTTTCGCGTTCAGGGGTTTTAATCAGGCCGAGTATCAATACGTTTTTTTTCGCCTTGATGTCTTCGATCATGCGTCCCGGTGTTGCAAAAAGCATTCGGTGGTCGGTGATTTTTATTTCGGCATTGATAATGTCGATGATTTGTTTGCCGTATCCGGTGACATTGGTGGCGTGTTTTATGTAGATGGGCGGAAAATTGAAATAGAGCCAGGTGAGGGTGTCGGATGTTCTGGCTTTGGCGGAGAGAGGCATCAGCAGAAGAGCTGTCAGAAGACAGAGTATGACCGTTGATGATAAATATTGGTGGCAATGACGCATATCTAACCGAATTAATTTAAATATATAACTATAGTTTATTGGTGGGGTATTGGAAAGTTTTGGCAACTTTACAGTGATTTGACACCAAGGCGTGCAAGGTGCGTTTCGGCAAAAAGGGAGCCTGACTCAAAGGATAGTAAGGACTGGGAGCGAGTGGGATTGCTTCTTATGTATTCTTTGAGCGGAAACGGGAGAGTGTGCAGATTGTCAGTGTGCCGGTAACCAGCCAGACAATGGCAGCGATAATGCCGGTCCCGCCGCCGAGGAGTGGATCCGTGCCGGGGAAGAGCCAAGCCCAGATGCCGTAGCCCTGTGCATTGACCGCACCATGAACGAAAGCGGCCAGCAGACTGGAGCGGTAGTGCAGGGTCATTTCATTGATGAAGAAGCCGAAGGCGGTGGAAAGGACGCACATCATGATGATGCCCGCAATTGGATGGCCTGGGTAGTTGAATCCCGCCCATATGAGCGGCGCATGCCAGAGGCCCCAGAGAATGCCGAGCACAAGGTAAGCCGGGATTTTCCCTATCGGCATCAGGCGGGGAAGCAGGAAGCCGCGCCAGCCGAGTTCTTCGCCGAGTCCGAAGACGAAGTTGATGAATGGCCCCAGAAAGATGGAAAGTGGCAGCATGATCTGGAAGACTGTTTCCCGGGTAACAGGCTCATCGCTGCCGATGGCTGCTGTCAGAGCTGCCATGGTGAAGTCCGGTTCAGTCAGTCCAAAGGCCCAGCTCAGGCCATACATGGCTGCGAATACCGTTGGCGCAATGAACAGGGTCAGGAAGTACGGTCCCAGAGAGCCGACTCGCAGGGACAGTGCGTTTTTCAGTCCTTTGATGCCTGTTTTTTCCATGAACAGGGAGACCAGCAGTGCCGTGAGTCCGGGAATCCACATGATGGCGAGCAGCCAGAGGGCCGGTGACGACTGGACGGCAACGTCTCCGAAGCTGACGTTGTTTTGGATCAGCCAGATTTCAATGCCGAAAGTGGCGATGAAGGTGATCGCGATAAACCAGAGTATCGGTGCGGCGGCGAGTCTTTCGGCGGTGTTGGAGTTCATGGTCGGCAGGATAGCGCAGGCAGTCGGAATCGTCTACTTCCGTTCTAGCCGCCAAGGGCGGATATCTGCTCGAAATAGAGTTCGCGGCAACGGTTTTCCGTTTCCAGAAGACGTTTGAATGCTTCGGTGAAGTCGGTTTGACCCGAGGTGAAAACGCCGTGGCCGTGGACAATGGCTGCGCCGGATGAAGCGACCGCCGGAGGGAGTGTGTTGCACAGTCCCGTGGGGCCGGTGCCGACTTCGCCGGGGACGATGGGCACGCCGTCTACCGTTCTGCATTCCGTGCATTTGATATGGCATTGTCCGCGATTTGGGCAATCCTTCTTGTCGCAATCCATGGACATGATGACTGAAAACTTCGGGTGGCCGTGTAGCATGCACCGGGCATCTGCGTTGCGATAGACGCCTTCATGAGCTGAAAGTTCCGAAGAAGCGGTCAGCCCTGTCGTTGTCGAGCCGTCCATCGGGCAGGGATCGATACAGCCTTCGAGTTCATCAAGGGAGCTGCCGGTCTGGCTGATGTAGATGGTGTCATCGAGGCGGTACGAGATATTCCCGAAAAAGGAGTCGACCAGCCCGTATTCGACTACGGCGCGTCCTGCTTCAGCCATGGCCGCGAGTACGGTTTCTTCATCTGCGAGTGGCGCTGGAGCGAGGTCCGGAATATCGGTGCGCGGAGACGGAAGCGCAGTCACGACGCGGGTGAAGGTGGAGCGGAATTCGTCGTCAATATCGTTACGGCGGGCGGCAGCCAGATATTCCGAGAAGAAGAGTACCGTGCAGGCGAAGATGGTGGACGAATAGAACACGAAGCCCTGTTCCGGGCTGACCGTTCCGAAAGACGCAATGCCTTCACCGGGGATGATGACGGCTTTGCGGAGTTTGAGGGCCGCGCTGATGGCCTCAGTGGTGAATTTTGGACAGACTGGGATGTCGTGCAGAAAGGTACGGGTTTCAGTGTCTTCCGGACGGATTGTGTCAGGATGCCTGTGGGCGAGAAAATCAATGATGGTTGCGTATGGTTCGGCCGGTTTTGCGAAAACGAGTGAATTGATGGACATGGCATCGAAAACCCCGGCGAGATGTTCGATACGCGGGTCGTGCCGGTTCCAGACCAGTTCGGCGTCCAGACCGCCGATGATCGGGGCTCCGGGTGCGGCAAGTCCCTGATTCGAAAGTTTGGCGGCGTATTTTTCGCAGAGTCGCTTCATGACAGCACCTCGCTGTCCAGACCGAGTCGTTGAATGGTTTCTTCCTTTGGATGACCTGATTCGTCCAGTCCGCGCACTGCATAATAATTGCTTCGTGCCTCAAGGAATTCTTCACGATCAAGCGGGCGTATCCTGACGCCGCTGCCGGACGAGCCTTCGTCGGAGAAGAAGCGGGGCGGCAGGTCGTCGTCACAGGCTTCGAAACCGTTGGCCGCGTTCATGATGCGTTCATTGTAATAGATGCGTTCGCCGATCAGCAGGAGTTCGTCGCCGGATGATGGTGTGCCGGTGACGGCCGTGTATGCCTTGGCATATTCTTCAAGGCTGGCAGCGAAAAAGGTAAATTTGCATGCGGTGAGCGAATCTACTGCCGCGTTCATGTCTTCGGCAATCTTGATGATGCGCGCTTTGCCGCTGAAGCTGAAACGATCCGTGGCAACGGGTTTGCGCAGCACCTCGTGGCTGACGGGATAGGCACGTAGATGACAGCCTCCGCGGGTGCTCAGGGCGTAGGCCAGCGACATGCCGTATGCGCCGCGCGGGTCGTAGGCGGAGAGCTCCATGCCTTTGACCGACATGGAGAGTTCCGGCTTTTCGCATGACTGGGCGAAATCGAGTGACCCCTGTCCGAGATAGCCGCCATCCGCCATATTATACAGTGCTTTCAGCAGGGTGCGCGGTGTGAAATCTTCGCCTGTGATTTCCCGGTAGCAGGCCAGCGTGCCTCCTGCCGAGATGGTGTCGAGTCCGAGGCGGTTGCACAGGGCAGCAGCCTGCATGACAAGTTCCATGTCCGTGTTGCCGATGAGCGCCGAGAAATGCGACATGCTTTCGAATTCCGGCATGGCGCGACCGTCTCTGGCGACTTTTTTACAGCGGATATGGCAGCCTGCGCAGCCGTGCTTCGTAGGGGAATATGTTTTCCTGAATGCGGCGGCATTCAGTCGTTTTGCGCTGTCGAACCGGGTCTTCTGGAAATTGTCCGTGGGCATCATGCGCCGGGAATCAATGAGATCGAAAAGAGCACCTGTGCCCCATTCGGAGATGCCGTGCTGCCCCAGCAGGGCCGGAGAGGCTGCCGTGAGCCGGAAGATTTCCTCGCGGGCCTCCTTGAGCGTTTCGGGGTCATGGACGCGGACTTTTCCGGTTCCCTTGATGGTTATGTATTTGAGATTCTTTTCCGCCCAGACCAGCCCGAGGCCGCCGCGCCCTGCCGCATGGTGACGATCCACCATGATCGAGGCGATGTGCGCGCCGTTTTCCGCTGCCGGTCCGATGGTTGCGACAGAGGTTCCGTTTTTGTCGAGTTTGTCGAATACGGTGTCAACGGTTTTGCCCCAGAGAGGAGTTTCCTTGATCTGAATGTCGTCATCGTGAATTTCGATTCCGCATGGGGTGTCGCTTTTCCCGGTGATGATGAGGCCGTCCCAGCCCGCTTTTTTTAGCTGGGTGGCGAGTCGTCCGCCGACAGAGCAGTCGCAGATTGTCCCCGTGAGAGGGGAACGGGACATGATGGTCCCCCGGCCCGATGTCGGGGCAATGGTGCCGGTCAGCGGGCCTGCAAAGACGAGTACCGGAAGCTCCGGGTCGGTATATTCCAGTGTGCAATAGGGGCGCAGGAAATAGCCGGCCAGTCCCTTGCCTCCGAGGTAGGTCTCGTAGAGCGTGCGTGCGGGATGCTGTGCTGCCATTTCGCGCGAGGAAAGATCGATATGCAGGACCCTGCCGGTCCATCCGCAGATAGTGGAATTCATGGAACAAGAATTTCATGAAGTTTCTGAAAAGGCAACCGATTCCCGGTTTGGTTGACCGGTTTTGAAAAATCGGTATTCTGTCGCACCGGAGGAGTAAATGGCCGAGAAGAAGATAGACAAGTCGCGAAGAAATTTTTTGTTTGGTGCGGTGCGCCGTATCAAGAACGAAAAGGCTGATGGGCCTGCGGCATCTACCGCCGAAGGCATTGAGGTCATCAAGGATGCCAATAGTCTGTATGTTGACGGCAGTTGGGATGACGCATGCCTCAAGTACAAGGAATGTCTGGAGACAGACAAGAATGATGCTGATGTCCGGTATCGTCTCGGTGTCTGTCTGTATCGTGTCGGAAAATACAGGCAGGCCAAACTTGAATTCGAGCGGACGCTGCGTATTCAGAGAGAATACAAGGACGCGTTTTTATATCTCGGTTTGACCATGGTGCGTCTGGAAAAACCGGAAAAGGCCGTTGCCTTGTGGAAGCAGTATTTCAATCCGTTGGCCGTGGCGGTGCAGCGGGAGCTGAACTTGCAGATGGGCATGCTGGAGGAAGGCATGGCCGATCCTCCGGACGCCATTGCCGAAGCCGTGGAAAAGGCTATTGCCGAAGCCGGTGATGGTGTCGGCTGATCTATCTGATTGCATGAAAAAAGCCCGCTTTTCCAAAAGGGAAAGCGGGCTTTTTTGTTGAATGCAAAGTTCCTTTAGGCGTTGCCTTTGGGTTCCTTGTCGCCGGCCTGTTCCGCAACTTTGGACATCTGAGTCCTGATATAATTTGCGGCGAGATCCCCGAGGTCTTCATTGCCTGAGGCTTTGAGGCCGTGTTCAGCGAGGTCTTTGGGAATTTGCTCTTCCATGCGGGCTGATTCGAGGAACATGATGTAGGCGAGCACCAGAGCTGCGTTGTTATCTGACGTTCCGTCACAGAGCAGTTCGAGGTTTTTGGCGTCTACTGTTTCCAGAAGCCGGTCGATGAACATGGATATCCATTTTTCATACAGGTCATGCATGATGGGGGGGATCATTTCTGCAATCTGATCCGGGGCATTGCCCGCGGTGCCGGTAACGGACATGAATTCGGTCAGGGCTTCCTGCCGTTTGTCTTCGTCCTGTTCTTCGACCTTGTTGATGATGACCGTGAAAATGTGTGTGCGTATCTGTTTGGGATTCATTGCCATGAAGTGGTGTCTCCAGAAAATGGGTGTCGTTTTTTTGTCCGCAACAATATAGCGCAATGCGTGTCTGTGGGCAAGGTGGGGTGAATCGAGTGTGTCCTTCGAGACAATATCTCTTTCTTTGTTCCAAATTTTCGTTCGTGCAAATCGTGAGAAGGTTTCAACCGGTTTTCTCATTTCCCATTTGGCGTGAAAAGGCGTAATGCTCCCGAATATTGCACCTGTCCTGAAGGAAATAATTGTCATGGAAGCCCTGTTTCTCAAGTCTGTTCCGTTTATCAAGGTCCTTTCCTCGTTTTGTCTCATGCTTGTCGGCATCCGTTTCCGGCTTGGCATTGGCCTGTCCATTTTGATAGGCGGTTTTGCCATGGGGCTCATGTTCGGCATGGGACCGGCAGTCTTTGTCCAGACCGGAGCCGTGGCTTTGATGCAGGAGAAATTTCTTTTTCTGGCCGCCATCGTCGGGCTGATTCTTGTTTTGTCCGATGCCATGGAGCGATCAGGGCAGTCGCGGCGGTTGATGGATGCGTTATCCGGCTACCTGACCAGCCCACGGCTTCGGCTTGTGTTTTTCCCCGCGCTTATCGGTTTGCTTCCCATGCCAGGAGGAGCGATTTTTTCTGCCCCCATGGTCAAAACCGTGTCTGAGGATATGCAGATCAGGAACAGTGATCGCGCCGTGGTCAACTATTGGTTCCGTCATGTTTGGGAACTGTGCTGGCCGTTGTATCCGGGGTTGATTCTGACCGTTGGTCTGGCGGATATACCGATCATTGATTTCATTTCAAAAAGCTGGCCCGGTACGCCGGTCATGCTGCTGGCCGGATGGTTCTTCTTTTTGCGGCCGGGAGTGATCGATGCGGAGAGCCTGATGCTCCAGCCTGTAACGGCTACCCGGAATTTCGGAGTGGTGCTCAGGGAAGGGCTGCCGCTGCTTATTGCCATTGTCGGTGCCATCGGACTCGAGACTGCGATCTCTGCCTTTGCGCCGGGAGTGCCCTTTGAGTGGGGTGTTGTCATCGCGCTTGCAGGCGGCGTTATCTGTGTAATGAGCCAGAATTCCCAGCTCGGCTTTCATTTTTTGTGGACAGTGCTTGTCGGCAAAAGTGTGCGCTCCATGCTGTTCGTCATTGTTTCCGTCTTTGTGTTCAAAGAGGTCATGCAGGTCGCAGAGGTTGTTGAAGAAATGGCTCGGGTGGCGGGCGGCGATGCCGCATTGTTCGCATCGGCGATGTTCCTGCCGTTTCTTGTCGGCATGGTGTCGGGCATCAGTATCGCCTTTGTGGGGGCAACGTTTCCGCTGTTGCTCGGAGTGCTGAATATGCTTGGCATGCAGGATCAGACGGTGCCGTATCTGATCCTTGCATTGTTTTCCGGGTTTACGGGAATTATGATTTCTCCCATTCATATTTGTCTCATTCTTACCTGCCAGTATTTTGAGTGCGATCTTGCCCGGACGTGGCGGAAGTTGGTCGCGCCGTGCGTCATATTGCTTCTGTCGGGCATTGGATTGTTTTTCTTCCTTCGATAGCGTGTGATTTTCTTGCCGTCTTGCCATATGCCGAAACGTCTTGAAGCGCGGGCTGTTTTTTTGTAAAGCATACCGACTGACGAGGATATACCGTTCATTTATCACACCCCGGGGGATAGTTCATGGCCCAGTATGGCGATATTTTTACCGAGGATCGGCTCGCGTCCATTTTTCCGGCTGAGCGTACCGATGATTTCTTTGAAGCTTTGTTCGGTGATGCCGAAGAAGGCAGTTATGACATCGAGCTTGGTTTTGCAGGCAGCGACGGCAATGCCCTGAATTTTGAGTTGAAACTCAATCAGCGTCCGGGGAAGTGTCTGGCCTGTAATTTGACGTACGGTCTTCCGCAGGTTTTTTCACGCCATCCGATTATCAACGTGCAGGGTATCGCGGACGCTGTGGCCGAGGCCGCTGGCGAATCCGCTGCCACATGGGAACTCGGTGTCACTCGCGAAGTGAGTCGGGAACTGCATGTTATCCCTTTGAAGATTGAATTGGGATAAAACAGGGCAAGTAAGTTTTCAGAAATCCATTTGGATAAATGAAAAACCCGGCAGTACGTTACTGCCGGGTTTTTTTGTCGTTTATCGAAAGCATTTTTATATGCGTTGCGAGGCCTTTTAAAGGTCTTCAACAATCAGAGGTGCACCTTTTTCCGGTGCGAGCCGGAGTGACAGGGCATCCTTGGCACAGGCTTGCACGCAGACTCCACAGCCCATGCAGCGGTCTTCCCTGATATAGGCATGCCCCTTGCGGAATCCAATGGCCTTGAATTGGCATTTTTCTGCACAGACACCGCAGATGACGCATTTTTCTTCATCGATCTCGGCGAGGTATCCCGAGGAACAGAGCATTTCCGTGCCTGATTTGGTGGCCTTCATGGCCCCGCAGCAGCAGGAGCAGCAGTTGCAGATTGCGTAGAATCGTCCGAGCATGATGTCCTTGAAAAAAGCGTGGGCCACATGTCCCCGGGCGTTTTCAGCCTTGAGAATACGTACGGCCTCATCCGCGTCTATCTGGCGGGTCTTGTCCGGGTGGTGTTCCAGCATGAAGGAAGCAAACGGGTCGCCGACGAGCAGGCAGACATCAAGCGGCAGGCAGGGATCTTCCATGCCGGATCGGCAGGGACAGTCGAGGACCACGATCTTTTCAGGGTTCCTGAGGACGATCTCGCGGGCGCGTGTGTAAGGAAGCACCTGTTCTGACACGGCGGTATTCACCGGCCGGTCAAGCTTGATGAGTTTGGTGGCTTCGTCCAGCGTCATGGGTTTGCCGTGGTATGTGTCGCCCCAAAGCGGTTTTTTCTGGTTAGGATCGCCGACCTTGTTGTCTGTTGTCGGCTTGAAGGGCGAGTGATGGTTGATGATGAGGATGAGCGGTGCCCACAACCAGCGCCACCACGGTTCTTTGTCTCCGGCGAGACCTATGTATTGGTAGCACCAGCGTCCATAAACATAGCCGTGGATGAAGTCGAAAATGGATAACCCCTGCTTTTTGCAGGCGTGATAATACTCAATAGTGGATTGTTTGATGAATGGTAGTTTCATGCGTCCGGTTCCGGTTGAAATAGTGTATGTTTTTAGGGCAAGTCTACTCGGCTGCCATATGATGTCAATGGACTTCGGTGGTGGAAAGTGGCATTGACTGGCGATATCCAAACCCGTGGAGTCCCATGCTGCGAATCATTTTTGTCGGTGTTCTTGCCAGTCTGTTTTTCAGTTCCACCTTTGTTCTCAACCGGGTCATGAGCCTTGAGGGCGGGCATTGGGTCTGGTCTGCCAGTCTTCGTTATTTCTGGATGCTCGGTTTTCTCGGTGTCTGGCTTGCGGTGACCGGAAGGGGAAGGCTCGGGATACAGGCTCTCGGAGTATTCCGCAGGCATTTTCTGTTCTGGATACTGGCGGGCAGCGTGGGATTCGGTGTGTTTTACGCACTGATTACATTCAGTTCGGTCTACAGTCCGGGCTGGGTGGTGGCGGCAACATGGCAGACCACTATTCTGGCGACGCCGTTTGTCCTTCTCGGATTCGGGCGGAAGGTGCCGCTCAAGGCCGTTACCCTGACATTGGTGATATTCGTCGGTGTCGTGCTGGTCAATATCGAGCAGGCGTCAGCAGCGAATCTGACGGATACCCTGTTGGGTGCATTGCCCGTGCTGGTCGCCGCATTTGCCTATCCATTCGGCAACCAGCTTGTGTGGGAGGCTCGCCACGCCCGGAAGCGATTCATTCCTTCCATTACACATCCGGTCATGGACGACGCCGTATGTCGTGTTTTGCTTTTGACGCTTGGTTCGTTGCCCCTGTGGGGCATCTTGATTCTGGTGACAACGCCTCCGCCGCCTTCCGGCGGACAGATTCTGCAAACGGCTATTGTCGCTGTCTGTTCCGGGGTGATCGCCACCAGCCTGTTTTTGTATGCGCGTCATTCCGCTCAGTCCACAGCGGAACTTGCAGCGGCTGATTGCACACAGTCCATGGAGGTTGTGTTTTCTCTGGCTGGCGAGGCTGTCCTGCTGGGGCATGTGGCTCCCGGAGCTTTGGGGTGGAGTGGTATTGCCCTGACGATGCTGGGGTTGATTCTGTATATGAAAGTGCAGAGTGCTAAATAATCAAACCGCTTGATAATGAAGACAAAAAAAAGGCTGTGAAACAATCACAGCCTTTTTTTTTATTCTGATGTCTGATGCTATTTCATATCAGCTTTTTTCTTTTTGCCTTCGGTACGGTGACGGACCAGAGCGGAAAGCTCGATCTTGCGCAGGCGGATGGATTCGGGAGTGACTTCGACCTGCTCATCATCCTTGATGAAGTTCAAGGCATATTCCAGAGTCATGGGCTTGACCGGGGTCAGGATAACGGCCTCGTCCTTACCGGATGCGCGCATGTTGGTCAGTTTCTTTTCCTTGGAACCGTTGACGTTGATATCGTTGTCACGGTTGTGTTCGCCGATGATCATTCCTTCGTAGATGGGGTCGCCGGGAACGATGAAGATGCGGCCGCGGGGTTCCAGGTTGAACAGGCCGTAGGCGACGCCTTTACCTGCGCGGTCAGCGACGAGGGAGCCGGTGTAACGAGAGGCGAATTCACCTCGGTGTTCGTCATAGCCCTCAAGATAGGAGTTCATGAGACCGGTGCCTTTGGTGTCGGTCAGGAATTCGTCGCGGTAACCGATGAGTGAGCGGGACGGCACGGAGAATTCAAGACGGACGCGGCCAGTGCCATTGTTGACCATGTTGGACATGCGGCCTTTGCGGGTCTGAATTTTTTCAGTGACGATACCCATGAATTCTTCATCACAGTCAATGAAGAGATGCTCAATGGGTTCAAGTTTTTTGCCGTTCTCTTCCTTGATGATGACCTCGGGGCGGCCAACGGAGAGTTCGAATCCTTCGCGGCGCATCTGTTCGACGAGAATGGCCATCTGGAATTCGCCGCGTCCTTTGACGAGGAAGGCATCGCGGTTCTCGGTGTCTTCCACCTGAATGGCGACGTTGAGCAGCGTTTCCTTGTGGAGGCGTTCCTTGATTTTATTGGTCTGGACGTGCTTGCCTTCTTTACCGGCCAGCGGCGAGGTGTTGATGCCAAAGCGCATGGAAACAGTCGGCTCGTCAACGGTGATGCGAGGCAGTGCTTTCGGAGATTCCTTCGTGCAGATCGTGTCGCCGATTTTGACATCTTCAATGCCTGCAACGACCACGATATCGCCGGGATCACACTGGTCTGTGGGGACAACTTTCAAACCGTCGTAGGTCTGGAGCTTGGTGACCTTGAGCGGGACGGTCTTGCCTTCGTCTGCCAGACAGATGAGCTGGTCATTGGACTGGGCTTTGCCGTGATGGACTTTACCGATGGCCAGACGACCAACGTAGTCCGAGTAGGAAAGATCAGAGACGAGCATCTGGAACGGTTCGTCTTCGTTGTAGCTCGGACCGGGAACCTTATCGAGAACCATGTCCAGGAGGATGTGCAGGTTTTTACCGCGTTCTTCCGGGGTTTCCATGGCAATGCCGTCTCGGCCGATTGCGTAGAGCAGCGGAAAGTCGAGTTGTTCTTCGCTGGCTTCGAGGTCGATGAACAGATCGTAGACTTCGTCCAGAACTTCTGCCGGACGCGCGTCCTGACGATCAACTTTGTTGATGACGACCATGAGGGAGAGGCCCTGCTCCAGTGCTTTTTTCAGCACGAAACGAGTCTGGGGCAGCGGTCCTTCAGAGGCATCGACAAGCAGGATTGCGCCGTCGGCCATGGAGATGGAACGTTCTACCTCGCCGCCGAAGTCGGCGTGACCGGGGGTGTCGATGATATTGATCTTTACGCCCTTCCAGTTGACCGAGCAGTTTTTGGCGGAAATGGTGATACCGCGTTCGCGCTCAAGGTCTTGGGAATCCATGATGCGGTCGTCCACGTCTTGACCTTCACGGAACAGGCCCGATTGTTTGAACATAGCGTCCACCAAGGTGGTCTTGCCATGGTCGACGTGGGCGATGATGGCGATGTTGCGAAGCTTTTCGTTGATGACTGTATTACTCATGATGACTCCAATAATATGTAATGGGCGCAGATGCGCAGTGGAAGCGGTTAACCGAAAGTGCTCCGGTACGCAAGCATATATTTGGTTACAGGTCTTATTATCTCGTTCAAATTCTCCGATTTTTGAGTTAGGTTGACCATAATTTCACGTCAATTCACTTGTTTGGAGGCTGCATGACCCGTTCCGGACCGAAGTTCTTCACGATATTCACCACAGCCATCATCATCACCGGAAACATGATCGGAGCAGGGATTCTCGCTCTCCCCATCAATCTCGGGCCAGCCGGGTTGCTGCCGTCTGTCATCGGCGCGGTTGCGGTTTGGGCAGTCATGACCTTTTGTGCGCTCATCATCGCACGCCAGCCGTATCTGGCTGAGAATCCTCATGCGGATTTGCCGACGTTCTTTGAACAGGTGCTGGGAAAAACGGGTAAATACATCAGTGTCGGGGCCAATTTGATTATCTTTTACGGATTGCTCACGGCGTATCTGGCCGGCGTGATGTCCGTGGTGACAAGCTGGCTGCATCCCGCGTTGCCGGAATGGGTACTGCTGTGCATTTATTTTGGCATAGTCACCGGGCTGGCGTCCATGGGGGAAGTGTTTCTGCGAAAAGGGAATACTTACTTCATTCTGACCATGTGGACCTTGTTTCTTCTGATGCTTGGCATGGTTATTCCGCACATGCACAAGGGTGACGTCATGGCTGCGGACTGGCACTTTTTCATGGGTGGCCTGCCGATTCTGGTGGTTGCTTTCAATTTTCATAACATCGTGCCCACTGTCTGCCGATTTTTGAACAATGATCGCAGGGCAGTGACCAAGGCCATTTGGCTCGGGTCGGGACTCGGTATGGTCATGACCGTTGTCTGGACCGTGGCTGTCATGGCGGCACTCCCCATGGAAGGCAACAACGGGGCCAACATCATTTCCGCTTTCAATCTCAACCAGCCTGCCACCATTCCCTTGGGAAAGATGATTACCTCATCATTTTTCAACGAGGTTGCCTTTGGATTCGCCATCGTGGCAATGTCCACGGCGTACATTGCCACGGCCATTGCGCTCATCAGCTTCATCAGGGATCTTGTCAGCGGCCGCAAGGTCAACAGGTGGTTCGTGGCCGCAGTCGCTTTCATGCCGCCGCTGCTTGTCAGTATTTTTTACCCGGATGTGTTTTTGGAGGCACTCAACATAGTGGGGGGAGTCGGTGTTGGGACACTGTTCGGAATACTGCCCGGTCTGCTTCTTATCAAGCAGGGTGGGGCTGGCTCCTCGACCAGATGGATCGGATACGGAATCGTTGCTTTTTTTCTTGTTGTTCTGGGTGTCGAGGTCTTGCAGGAGATGGGCATGCTGCACATCTCGCCTGACGTCGAATACTGGACTGCACATACTATCAGGAGATAATCATGAATAATACCTGTCGCATAGAGCATGACAGTCTTGGGGAGATAGAGGTTCCCAAGGATGTTTATTACGGTGTACAGACCTTGCGTGCCAAAGAGAATTTTCACATCTCCGGCATTACCATGGCACATTATCCGAGGCTGATCAGCGCGCTGGCTTACGTCAAGACGGCGGCGGCTGAAGCCAATGTCTCACTTGGACTGTTGGAAGAGGAAAAGTGTCGGGCAATTTCCCGTGCCTGCGAGGAACTGCTTGAGGGGAAACTGCATGACCAGTTTGTCGTTGATATCGTTCAGGGTGGTGCCGGAACATCGGCCAACATGAATGCCAACGAGGTTATATGCAATCGCGCTCTGGAATTGATGGGGCATGAGAAGGGACAGTACGAGTATCTGCATCCGCTCAATGACGTGAACATGTCCCAGTCGACTAATGATGTGTTTCCTTCGGCTCTCAATATCGCGCTGATTCTGGAAATTCGTGAGCTGATGGAGGCCATGAAGCACTTGCGAAAGAACTTCGCAGCCAAGGGCGAGGAGTTTGCCGACGTACTCAAGATGGGCCGTACCCAGTTGCAGGATGCGGTACCCATGACTCTTGGGCAGGAGTTTACTGCGTGGGCCGTGACTGTTGGTGAAGACCTCCAGCGTGTTGATGAGGCTGAGAACCTTATTTACGAAATCAACATGGGAGCCACCGCCATCGGAACAGGGCTGAATACACATCCAGACTACACCCGGACGGTTACGGAAAAACTTGTGGAAGTCACCACCTTGAATCTGAAGTCCTCGCCCGACCTCGTGGAGGCGACGCAGGATACCGGAGCCTATGTACAGCTTTCCGGTGTGCTCAAGCGTGTTGCAGTAAAGCTTTCCAAAGTTTGTAATGATTTACGGTTGCTCTCGAGCGGTCCCCGCTGCGGCTTGAATGAGATCAACCTGCCGCCCATGCAGCCCGGGTCCACGATCATGCCCGGCAAGGTCAATCCTGTCATTCCCGAGGTGGTCAATCAGGTTGCGTATGCGGTTGTCGGCAATGACGTTACCGTGTCCATGGCGAGCGAGGCCGGACAGCTGGAACTGAACGTCATGGAGCCGGTCATCGGCTTTTCATTGTTCCAGTCCATCAATATGCTGCGGCGCGCCTGTGTTACTCTGGCTGATAAATGCATCTGCGGCATCACTGCCAACCGTGAACGGTGCCGGGAACTGGTGGAAAATTCCATCGGTCTGGTCACGGCTTTGAATCCGCATATCGGATATGAAAAGTCGGCTGAAATCGCCAAAGAGGCCATGAAGACAGGTGGTTCCGTGTATGACATTGTTTTAGAGCGAGGCTATCTGAGCAAGGATGAGCTTGAGGATATCCTCAGGCCGGAAAATATGGTCAAGCCACGGTACGTTCACCGCAAGTAACTGATAAGCCCCACAGGAGAATTCCGGTGGGGCTTATTTTTGACGTGGAGTCTATCTGTATTTTGACAGGATTTTTTCAAGCTCGCCGTTTTTTTTCATAGTGGCGAGCCGTTGATTGAATGTCTTGATAAAAACCTTCCACTTGTCGGATTTGGTGAACACGTATCGGTATCCGGCCGTGTCCACATTGTTTTTGTCGAGGCGGAATCGTTTTGCCTTGAGCTTGGGATTATTTCGGAAGGTCCAGAGGGTTTCGACTCGGTTGACGAGGGCGGCATCCGCACGGCCTTTGCGAAGCAGGTTGAACATGTCGTAGGGAGTCAGGACGTCGATGCGTTTGATGTTTCCGGCAGCAAAGTCATTCTCAAGATTGGGGTAGGCAAAATCCTTTATTCCGGCGATGCGTTTGCCATAAAGCGATTTCGGACCAGTGTATTTCAATGTGCTGGAAGCCGGAAGCAGCAATACGTCTTCACTTTGCATAAACGGATCGGTCCAGAGAAAATCATCCGGATTACTGACCCATTCTTTTGCCTTGGCGTGGACATCGACCTCGCCGTTTTCGAGCATGAACCAACCGCGTTTGTTGGGCAGTGTCTTGGTCTGGATTGTATATCCCATGGGTTCGGCTACCGCCTTGAGAATCTCGATCAGTATGGAGCCGCCTGAATCCGAGCTTTCATCGACATAGTAGGGAGGCCACTGCGTGTCGGGCACGAACATGACAATGGGCTTTTCTCCTGCCATGACTGGGCATGTCATGCATGACATGACCAGAATGAGGGTGGCGAGGAAGGGGATATGCGTATATTTCATGATATTTTTTTATTTTTAAAAGCCGTATAATGCTATGTTCCGTTTATGTCTGAGTCCATTATTAAATGAATGGCAACAGTCTGTTAGACAGTAATCTCAGCGGTATCGAGACATGATTTTTTCAAACTCCCCATTTCTTTTCATTGACGCCAATTCACGGTTGAAACTCTTGATGAAAGGAGTCCAATTGCGATTTTTTGAAAAGGCGAATCGATAGGGGGCAGAACCGATGGGGGTGGTGCTGTATGCGAAATCCGCTGTGGATAGTTCACTGTTGTTTTTTATTATCCATTCCGCGACATGCCGATTGGTTGCCGCAGCATGGATATGTCCTCTCTGTACCATGAGCAGAAGGTTTTTAGTGCATTTTGACGTATGGCATTTGATGATTGCCTTATCAAACAGCGGGTCGAGGGTTGGGTAGGAGAAACCGTATACGATACCTATATTCAAGCCGCTCAAGTCTTTTGGGGTCTGGAATTGTATCGGGCTTTTTTTGAGAAAGACGAGAACATCCGTTGTGGTGACAATCGGGTCGGTCCATGAATAGAGGCTGGGATTTTTCACCCATTCTTTTGCCTTGGCGTATGCGTCCACTCTTCCTTCGGCCAACAGCATCTGGCTCCTTTTTTCCGGGAAATGGACCGTGTTCATGTGATAGCCGATCCGGTTGGTGATTGTATCCATGATTTCCATCATTATTCCGGTATCATTCTCCTTATTCTTGGGGGGAATGATGAACGGCGGCCAACCCGTGGGTGGGGTAGATACAACAATCGTCTCCATTACAGGGGCGTTTTCATGGCTGCTGGCATGGACGGGCATGGCCAATATTGCGATGAAACAAAAGGTCAGAAAGGTGGTGAGTATGGGGAAAAATCTGTGCATGATGTCTGTCTTTTGCTGTAAAAAAATGAATTTCTCCCCAATTATATGATGAAAACTATGCACATGGTCAATTTTTATCTTCATTTTGTCGAGAATGCACCGCTTGCCTTTTGTTTTGGCATGAATTAGCTTCTCTAGAGAAAATCATGAACTTTTCGGGGAAGGCTTTTCTCCGATGATACCGGAGACGACCATGCGTTATATAACAACCCTGCTTGCCATTTCGGTCATCATCTTTATGAGCGGATGTGCTTCGCTCAATCCGTTTCCGAAACATATTCACTCGACCCCGCCAAGTAAAAAAACTGTCGGAACGGTCAGCACGTACGATCAGAAAACCCGTCCTTATACTGTCATGGGCCGGACATACTATCCGCTCAAGAACGCCGCCGGATATGACGAGGTCGGCAGGGCTTCATGGTATGGCCGTGATTTCCATGGCAAAAAGACGGCCAATGGCCAGATTTATGACATGTATGGTCTGTCCGCCGCCCACAAGACCCTGCCGCTGGGAACGCAGGTTCGCGTGACCAATCTGGAAAATCGGCGAAGCATTGTGCTGGTTATCAATGACCGCGGGCCTTTCGTAAGTGGCAGAATACTGGATCTTTCTTACGGTGCCGCCAAGAAGCTCGACACGGTGGAGCGGGGCGTTGCAAGGGTTCGCATCGAGGCTGTCGGAACAGTACCGTATGCCCGGTCCGTCAACATGACTCCTCCTTCCGCCGTGAAGCACTATCATGTCCGCGTTGGGGCTTTTTCCGAACGTGCCAATGCCGAGCGCACACACCGGCGTCTTGTAAAGGCCGGGTACACGGGGGCGAAAATCAAGGTCGTGAACCGTGACGGGCTGACCCTGCATATTGTTCAGGCAGGCAGTTTTGTCAGCCGGGATAAAGCCGAGCAGGCCATGGAGCGACTCAAACGCCAATTCCCGACATGCTATATTGTCAGCTAGCCTGACGCATATGGCGGGACGCTTGTGTCGTTGCCGAAAATAAAATTGATGGTAGCGTAGCCTTTTTATCCTGGTTTTCCCCTGATTCAACTGCTTCCAGTTGAGCCTTTTCGATGATAGAGAGGGCGGCTGTTTTTGGGCCAAGGAAAGAGCATCCTGCCGGATGTGGAGGCATTGACCGTAAGGCGCAAATAAGGGCGCGTCAGCCGCGTATTGTCTACGCAGCAGCGCGCCCTGTTTATAGCCGTATGGAGTGAACGCCTTGATTACTGTTTCAGGTGCCAGACTCCCTGATCGTCGCGCCAAGCCTTGGCCATGACTTCGTGGCCGTCCTTGGCGTCTCTGATGACGACGTCCCGGTAGACCTTGTTTTCGGCCATGTAAGGACGACTGGGAGTGGCGGTGTAGGACGCGCCAGTATCCGGGTTCTTCCATGAGGAGGCCTGCCCGGATTTGTTTGTCTCAAGTGTTTTCTGTAATTTGGCTTCGTCGTGCTTGTCCCACTCGTTGCCGACGATGTACCCCATCAGGACACCGACACCAGCGCCGACTGCGGCTCCGAGCAGTTTGTCCTTGAAGGTGAGTGCTCCGATGGTTGCACCGGCCAGACCGCCGACGGTGGCCCCTTGCTGGGCTTTGTTGGCGCAACCGTAGCCTGCCGCGAGAAAGCAGGTCAGTACTGCGGCGATGACAAGATGTTTCATGATATGCCTTCCTTTTTGTGGTTGATAACCTAATGGTAGTGCATCGTATCGTTTTTTGTGTAGAATGTGAAAGGCTAGTCTGAAAAAAATAATACTCAGCCCTCCTTTTGTGTGGGTGGGATTTCCTATGAAAAGTTTACGATTTGCTTTTATCTTCGGGTTGTTGGTCTTCCTGTTGCCCTGCATGGCGCATGCGGAAGGCGCAAAGAAGAACGTCCTGTATCTGAATTCATACCATCATGGCTACCGGTGGTCTGATTCCATTTTGGAGGGCGTGCGTTCTGTACTTGATGAGAGTGAGTTCAAGATAGATCTCCAGATTGAGTACATGGATGCCAAGAAGTTCAATTATGAAGATGTGACGGGCATGCTGCTTCGGCTGTATCGTGAAAAATTCATGGGTGAGCGTTTTGACGTGGTAATGGTATCGGATAACGATGCCTTCACCTTTGCCCGACAGTACAGGGATGTCCTTTTCCCGGGCGTTCCATTGATTTTTTGCGGAGTGAATGCGTTGTCCAAGGACGCGCTTCTGGGGGGCAACACTACCGGGGTTGTCGAAAGTTTCGATATGAGACTGACTTTGGATGTGGCTTTGAAGTTTCATCCCAATCTGAAACGAATGGTTGTGGTGGGTGACGAATCCACTGCCGGACTTGCCATCAGACAACAAGTTGAGGCCGGGGTTGCCTTGTATGAGAAACCTCTTCAGGTTGAATACTGGACACAGGCATCTCTGGAGACTGTGTTGAAACGGGTCGAAAACCTTCCTCGGGACACCTTTCTCTTTTTTATTCCGTATTATCAGACCATCGGCGGGAAATTCTACACCGCCGAGGAGGTTATGGAAGCAATTTATCTCCATTCCAGAGTACCAATTTACACGGCTTGGGAGTTTCTGCTTGGTCATGGGGCAGTGGGGGGATGGCTGTTGTCAGGATTTCGTCATGGGCAGACTGCAGCTTCTATGGCATTGCGCGTGCTTGATGGAGAAATGATTGCCGATATTCCCATATACCGTGAACCGACAGGCGGTTATTCCTTTGACTACAAGGTGATGCAGCGACTCGGTCTCAAGGAGCAAAAAGTTCCGGAAGGCAGTCGGATCATTAATGCTCCCAAGGCATTTTATGAACTCCCGAAAGAGGTTTTCTGGACGATCATGATTGCGCTTTTTGTCTTGCTCGTGGTCATGATATTTCTGGTTGTGGCCATGCTTGAGCGGCGCAAGGTGGAACATAAGATCAAGGATCAGCTTGCGTTTCAGGAGACGCTTATGGACGCGGTTCCCCATCTGGTTTCTTGGAAGGATGTGAGCGGGCGTTTTCTCGGTACCAACCGTTCATTTGCCAGATTTTTCGGTTACAAGGACAGTGGAGCCATTGTTTCCAAGACAAATGATGAAATAATGAAGGATACCAACTACGCGGAATGGTCTTCGGCAGCCGATAGATCTGTTGTGGACAATCAAAGTGCGTACAGGAAGGTACATCGAAAGCTCGCCGACGCGCAGGGCAATGATGCGTGGATCGAGGTCAACAAGGTACCCATCAGAGACCAGTCCGGCCTGATTGTCGGTGTTTTGACCACTGGCGAGAATATTACAAAGGAGCGTAATCTTGAAAAACAGCTCCTTCAGTCCCAAAAAATGGAGGCGATTGGTACTCTGGCTGGCGGAATTGCACATGATTTCAATAATATTTTGACATCAATCATCAATTCGACCGAGTTGGCTGTGGGAGACGTGGACCCGGATTCGGTGACCAGCAAGGACTTGAAGCGCGTACTCAAGGCTGCCCGGCGTGGAGGCCGTGTGGTCAAGCAGATTCTGGCGTTCAGCCGTCCGTCAACAGAAGGTTTCCGGCCGACGGATGTTGGCGGGGTGGTCTCGGAAGTGATCGGCCTGATGGAGGCTTCCATGCCCGGTAACATCGAGGTGCGATCAGCTGTGGATTCCCCTCTTGCGTGTGTGCACGCCGATCCCACGCAGATCCATCAGGTGGCCATGAATCTGTGTACCAATGCATTTCATGCCTTGCGTGAAACCGGCGGTCTTATTGAGGCACGGGTGGAGATGGCGGAGCTTGGAGAAGATGACGCCGGTATGCTGGGGCTTTCGCCGGGGGAATATGTTCGCATGGTTGTCGAGGACAACGGGCCGGGTATTCCTCCGGGGATTGTGGACAAAATTTTTGATCCGTTTTTTTCAACCAAGGATAAAACCGAGGGAACCGGTCTCGGGCTGGCCGTTGTTCATGGAATCATCAGAAGCCACAAGGGTGGGTTGCAGGTGTATCCCCGTCCCGGAGGCGGTACCGTGTTCGAAATATATCTGCCGAAAGGGGATAAGTCCGGGAACGATTTTACATGCGTGGGTACCGGAAAGGTTTCGGGGGGAGCGCATATCCTTTTTGTCGAAGACGACGAAGACCAGTTGCTGACCACTCCTCGACTTTTGGAAGTTATGGGGTATGAAGTGACGGCAGAACGCGATCCCGAAAGGGCGTCACGGTTTGTGGCGGGACATCCCGGTTTGTTTGATCTTATTATTACGGATTATGATATGCCCGGAATGAGCGGGACCGAATTTGCCCGATTGGTGGCAGGCGTGGCTCCCAAGCTGCCAGTGGTGCTTGTTTCCGGCCGTGAGGATGCGGCCATGGCAGCTGCGAGCTTGCCCAATATCCGTCAGGTCGTTATCAAGCCTTACGACAAGGACGATTTGACTGCTGTCATCACCAGTGTGCTGGATATTGAATAGTCACCTGAACAAAGAGGATTACCCGTGGCTCAAATATTGATAATAGATGATGATTTTGAGATCTGCGAGACCATGGAAAGCCTGATTACCCGGCTGACTCATGGGTGTGATGCGGCGCACAGTCTGGATGAGGGATTGAAGCTCGCCAGACAGAATTCGTATGATGTCGTTTTTCTGGATGTGAGTCTGCCTGACGGCAACGGGTTGAATATTCTACCGGAGCTGATGGAACTTTCCGCCCCGCCGGAGGTCATAATCCTGACCGGCAAGGGAGACCCCGATGGTGCGGAACTCGCCATTCAGGGCGGCGTTTGGGACTATCTGCTCAAGCCATCCAGCGTGCGTGAAATTTCTCTGACTCTTGGCCGTGCGCTCAAATATCGCGAGGAAAAGGCGGGCAAGGCCGCTGAAAGCTCATTGGACGTAACAAGTGTGGTCGGGGCGAGTTCCGGTATTAAGGCGAGCCTTCAGCTTCTGGAACAGGCCGCCCGTTCGGACTCCAATGTGTTGATTACCGGTGAGACCGGGACGGGAAAGGAATTATTTGCCTCGACAATTCATTCTAATTCCAATAGGAAGTCCGGCGAGTTCGTTGTCGTTGATTGCGCCGGATTGACTGAAACCCTTGTGGAATCGACCCTCTTTGGTCATCGCAAGGGAGCTTTTACCGGGGCACAGAATGATCGTATCGGCCTCGTCAAAGTTGCTGATGGCGGTACGCTTTTTCTCGACGAAGTGGGAGAAATGCCGCTTTCCATCCAGAAGGCGTTTTTACGTGTCTTGCAGGAGCGTTCATTTCGTCCCGTAGGTGATACGAGAGAGCAGACCAGTAATTTTCGGCTTGTGGCGGCAACGAATCGCGATCTTGACGACATGGTCGAAAAAGGTGAATTCCGTTCGGACCTGTTGTTTCGTATCAAGACAATGCGTATTCACCTGCCGCCTTTGGCGCAGCGGACTGCCGATATCCGCAGTCTGGCGAAATTCCATATCGACCGTCTGTGCAAACAGTACGGCATGGAAGAGAAAGCGTACGGGTCGGATTTCTTTTCGATTCTGGAAAGTTATTCCTGGCCTGGAAATGTGCGTGAACTTTTTAATATTCTTGAGCGGGCCTTGGTGGCGGCAGGCAATGAAAAGACATTGTACACAATGCATTTGCCCCGTACTTTGCGTATCAGTGTAGCCAAGGCGCAGATCAAGAATATGACCGGTTCCGAAGTTGTCGCCGAAGGGCGGGACCCCTCTGACTCCATCGGAGTTCGTAAACTCGGGCAGGGGATCTTCGAGGATATTTTTGATGAGGACTTGCCGTCTCTGCGAGATTTTAAAGGGACGGCTGAGAAGGTGTACCTTGGTGAACTCATCCGGCAGTGTGATGGTGATTTGCCAAAAATTCTCAAGGCGTCAAAATTATCACGTTCACATTTTTATTCACTGCTGAAAAAATATGGATTATCCCTTTAGGGCTGTCATTTTATAACGGTTTGCTGTTTACGACGTTTTTGTCGTTAAAACGGGCGTTTTTTTAGCCTCGCCGCGCCTTAAACTGCAGCAGGCTGCGAAAAAATACGATTTTTTTGTCGGGAAGGCGTTTTTAGGGCTTCCCCTCAATTGGTCAACCGTGTATGAAGTCAAAATACGTTCGCGTACAACGCATAGGAAACAATTTTTCATTAACCACATAAGGAGAAACAGATGACCAAAGCAGAACTCGTTGCCAAGATTGCCGACAAGAACGGTACTTCCAAAGCCCAGGCTGAAGCTTCCATGAATGCTATCCTCGATATCATCAAGGACGAACTGGCCGCTGGCAATAAGCTGACTCTCACCGGTTTCGGTACTTTCAGCGTCAGCGAAAGGAAAGCCCGTACCGGCCGTAACCCCCGCACTGGTGCCGAGATCAAGATTCCGGCTTGCAAGGTTGCTCAGTTCAAGCCCGGCAAGGTTCTGAAAGAAGCCGTTAAGTAAATTCGAAATTTACAGAAAATATGAAAAGCCCCTCTGGAAACAGAGGGGCTTTTCGTTTTTGGTCTTTGGATTGAGTTGTTGTTTTATCTGTTGAGCTTCGGGTGCGTTGCCACAAGTATCCCGCCGAAGATGAATACGAACCCAATAGCGTGTGCCCATGTAGCTGTCTCGCCGAGGATGAAATATGCTTCAATACCGCAGAAGGCGGGCAGCGAGTAGTAGATGAATGAGGATGTGGTCGGCCCGACTATCGTGACGGCCTTGGTCCACAGTATGTAGGAGATGAGTGAAGCACCCACCCCGATATACAGCACGGCTCCAATGGCGGTCGGTGTCAGTGACCAGGCCGGATAGTATGCCTGTTCCAGCAAGGCCGCGGGGATGAGCGGCAGAAGACCGATGAAAAACGTTGTGCCGAGATAGGCGTATTGGTTGATTTCCTGAGGTTTTTTCTTGAGATGGATGGAGTAGACCGCCCAGAGGAATCCGGCAGCAAGCATCCAGATGTCGCCAACGCGAAAGGCGAGGTCCCGCAGGACTGTATAGTCGCCGCGCGTGACGAGCGTGATAATGCCGACCACTGCGGAGATCAGGCCGATCATTCGATTGCGTGTGATCGGTTCGCCGAGAAATATGCGCGCCAGTACCACGACAAAGGCCGGAGTTGTGGTGGCAATGAGAGTCATGTTGAGGGCGTCAGTGGTATGGGCCGCTATATATATGAATGAATTGAAGACCGTAATGCCAATGAGGGCCGAGATAATTAGGTGCGGAAGATGTCTGCGCAGGATAGCGCGTTCCCGCCAGATGATCGGGGCTGCAAAGGGGAGGATTACGAAGGTCGCAGTGGACCACCGTAGCGCAGCCAGCGAGATGGGCGGGATGATATCGCCAAGCCCCCGGGCGATAACGAAGTTGCCTGACCAGATGAGCGTTGCAAAGAGCGCGCAGGCATAACCGAGAGATTTTGTTTGTTTCATGAAGGAGGGTGTAATGGGCTTTGCCTGACGGGGCAAGGACATATACCAATAAAAAAGTGAGACCACAGATAACACTGTGGTCTCACTTGGAATTTGAAAAAGGGGAAAGCTATTTGGATGAAGCTTTTCTTTCCTCGATAAGTCCTGCGGCCCGTTGTGCCAAATAAGTGATTTCCGGTTTGGATATCTGATCGTCTGCGCCGACTGTTTCACCGCGGTGACGGAGTTTGTCGGTTATGAGAGATGAGAAAAGAATGACCGGCAGATCTTTGAGAACCGGGTCTTCCTTGATTTTCTTGGTGAGGTGGTGACCGTCCATCATGGGCATTTCAATATCCGACACGATGACCTGTACGAAATCCGTAATGGGGCGGCCTTCTTCAATGGAGGATTCCTTGATTTCCATCAGGCGGTCCCAGCATTCTCGTCCATTGTTGGTCTTTTCTACTCGGAATCCGGCCTGACCAAGCATGTCGTGAATCATTTCCCTGATAAGGGGGGAGTCGTCTGTGATGAGAGCTTTGTAGCCGGTTTCCGCGCTGAATTCGGCATTGTCGTCAAGTTTGAGGCGCATATCCGGGTTGAGTTCGGAAACGATGCGTTCCAAGTCCAGGATGAAGACGATGCGGTCATCAAACTTGACGACTCCGGTGATGGAATCGCTGGACAGGGCGGAAACATATTTGTTCGGCGCTTCGACATCTTCCCAGCTGATGCGGTGGATGCGGGTGACACCGGAAACCATGAAAGCCGAGGTGACCTGATTGAATTCAGTCACGATGGCCTTGGGCGGCTCATTTTCCACGCGTTTCTTTTTCAGCCATTTGGACAGGTCGAGCAAAGGAATGATGCGGGAGCGAAGGTTGAAGGCCCCAAGTACGGACTCGTGGGAGACCTCGGGCATTTCGGTGATTTTGGGCATGCGGATGATTTCAAGCACCTTGGCGACATTGACACCATAGTAGCCCTTGCGGCTTTTTTTGCGTCCTTCTTTTTCTTCGCCGTCTTTTTCGTTGAGTTCGACCGTGTCGTCTTCCTTGGGTTCTTCTTCAAGATAGAATTCGACAATTTCCAACTCATTGGTTCCCGCTTCAAGCAGGATGTCCGTGGTGTCGGTGGAGGACATATATGCACCGTTTCCTTTTCAATAGTACGAAATTATTCAGGACATGACGTTCTGTGTAACCGCTATTGCGGAATATCGTCAACACCCGTGTCTTCCGTTGTGTTGTCAGAGTTTCTTCGTTTGTTATGATCAGGAGTTTTTACAAAGCGCGTCTGGTACGGTTCATCTGTTCCTGTTTGCCTTTGTTGAAGTCATGATGAGATCAGTTCAATGTTGCATGTTTTATGATCAAGCAGCGCGTATGGCTTCTTTTTGAGGGGAATCTCTTTTGTAGCCGTTGGGAATCATGTTCTCATTTGCAAAGTTGCTTGGAAAGACTGGAGATGTTGATGTGTTCTGTGGTACCGTTCAAAAAAACATTTGCGTCAAGGAGTGAGTAATGAGGGCTGTCATGATTATCTTGTTTATTGCCGTCAGTGCTTGCTTTTTGACTCCTGTGAGCAATGCTTCGTCACCGTCTGCTCCGCTTCATATCTATCTTGATGCTGATATGACCGTGGCAAAGGCTTCCGGGATTTCAATCGAGCGAGGCATTCGCACTGCCCTGGCAGAAGAAGGGTTTCGTTTGGCAGGCCGTCCGGTGGAAGTCGTGGTTCTTAATCACCGGGGTAACTCGGCGAGAAGTCTGGTGAATCTCAAGAAGTTCCTTTCCGATCCCGATGCGTTTGTATTGTTCACCGGTCTTCATTCTCCTCCGTTGCTGGCTCATAAGGAATTCATCAATGACAACAAGATACTGACTCTTGATCCTTGGGCTGCGGCAGGGCCGATTACCCGGACTGCCGGTGACGACAACTGGATTTTCCGGCTGTCTGTTGACGACACCAAGGCAGGAGCCGTCATTACTCGCCGCGCAGTGGACGAGAGAGGATTTTCAAAGCCTGCGTTGCTTCTTGAAAATACCGGCTGGGGAAAATCCAATCTGAAGACCATGACCGCAAGCCTCAAGAAGCGAAATATCACTCCCGTAACTGTTACACGCTTTGAATGGGGAGTGTCGCTCCCTGGAGCCAAAATCTTTTTGAGAAATATCAGGAAGGCTGGTGCTGATGTCATTTTTCTGGTTGCCAATGCGCCGGAAGGAAAAACTATTTGCAAGGCGATGCATGAGTTGCCCGCCTCGGACAGACTTCCCATTGTGAGCCATTGGGGAATTACCGGCGGTGATTTTCCGCAGGTCGTTACTGCTGATATAAGGAAGCAGTTGAATCTGGAGTTTATTCAGACCCGTTTCTCATTCATGGATATGGGAGGATCTTCATTCCGAAACAAGGTTTTTCAGGAGGCTGCCGCATTGTTCCCGGAAGTGAAGGAACCGGCGGATATTACGGCTCCGACCGGCTTCATACATGCGTTCGACTTGACTCGCCTGCTTGTCGCGGCCGTCAAACAGTGCGGCTTGACAGGGGACATGGCTAAGGATCGTGCCAGAGTCAGAGATGCCTTGGAGAATCTGAAGTCGCCTGTGCCCGGTTTGATAAAAACCTACCAACATCCTTTCAGAAAGTACTCATTCAAGGATAAGGATGCCCATGAGGCCCTTGGGGAAAACGATTATACCTTTGGAAGGTACAATGAAAACGATGCCATCATCCTCATCCGATAATTCGCGGAAAATATCCGGGGCTGAGAAGCAGGCTCGCAGGGACGGTTCCTCTTTTTCGCGGTTGTTCAGTGTTTCACTGTTGGCATTTTTTGTCCTGCAAGTGCTGGTAGGTACTGCGGTAATCGTTCTGTTTATCGGGAATGAAATGTCGAAAATGCAGGTCGCCAATGTAAAAAGTGAACTCAGTGGCCGCAGTCAGCGATTGATTTCCTATCTTGAGGATCGGTTGCTCATTTTACATGACTATTCGAAACTGCCGGTTTTGGTGACAGGTGTCATGCAGCCTGACGATCACTTGGCTAATACTGTGGATTTTATGGAATCTCTGAATTTTCTGAACAGTGAAGCACAGTTTACTCTACAGGATTTTCAAGGCAAGCTGATATATTCCAACTGGCCGTTCCGTGATTCCAGCCCTTCCGAAAGTTTTCAAAAGTTGATGAATGGTGAACTGGAAGAGATGGTTACGAGTGTCGTTGTTCCGGAAGGGAGTCTTGATTGCTGCTACTGGAAATTGAGCGTGCCGGTAAAGTATCAAGGGTTACCAGAAGGCGTTTTTTCGGCTTATCTTCCTATCAGGCTTGGTGAAATCTTCCCTGAAGTGAAGGGGGATGTGCGTGTTGTTCTGCAAACGAATGGTAAGATGATTGCTTCGAGGGGGGAAGCTGCTGAGCCAACCATTGCCTTGGAATCAGGCACTGGTTTTCCCGGCATTATTTTACAGCAGGCAGTCAGCAGGCAGGCTATCAATGACCGGATTGAGTTTCTTATATTCATTATGGTCGCCGCTCTTACGCTGGGTACGGCTCTTGTGTTGGGTGTTGTTCGGTATGTAGGTAAAAAGACGCTTCTCGTGCCCCACGAGCGTTTGCAGGTCATGCGGGATGAGCTCGAAAAGGAAGTTGAGAAACGAACTGCCGATTTGAAGATGCGGACAGTTCAACTTTCCATTGAAATCAGAGAGAGACGTGAAGCTGAACTCGAAGCGCGTGAGACCGGGCAGCTTGTCTCAGCTCTTCTGGAAGGCATCGGCGCTGCGTTTTTAATCATTAATCCCGATAATAACAAGATTGTTCGCTCCAATGCAGTGGTTCATAAAATGTTCGGCCTTGCCCCGTGGCAGCTTTCGGAGCAGTCCTGTCTTGATTTGTTTTCTGGCTTTCCTGATTCCATGACAGCTTTTTCGTGTCCTGAAACAATCAATGTGGAGACATATACCGAAGGAATCGCCAAACACGTCGACGGGCATACTTTTCCTGTGTCCCGGTATCTGGTCCCAATGGAGATACAGGGACAGGCGCATATTGGCGTGATCGTATTCGATGTCACCGAGAGAAAGAATCTTGAACGTCGGCTTAACGTCGCGCAAAAACTCGAGTCCGTCGGTGAACTTGCTTCGGGAATCGCTCATGAAATCAATACCCCCATTCAATATGTCGGTGACAGTGTCCGATTCGTTCAGGAAGCGACCTCTGACATTGTCGAGATATTGAAGGCCGAAGCTGAATTGATAAAAGGTTGCAAGGATGCCGGAGAGTTTCAGGAGTTGATTGAGCGAATTGAGGAGCTCGCGGAGGATGCTGATCTGGAATTCGTGATTGATGAAATACCCAATGCCTGCACTCGAGCTCTTGAAGGGACTGAGCGGGTCGCCTCAATCGTCCGGGCCATGAAAAATTTTGCTCACCCCGGTACTGGGGAGATGAGCGCTGTTGATATCAATCAGGCGCTTGATAATACCATTATGGTCTCTAAAAACGAGTGGAAGTATGTTGCCGATATTGTGAGGGACTATGATCCCGTGCCAACGGTCATGTGCTTGCCGGGTGATATAAATCAAGTGTTGCTCAATGTGTTGATCAACGCGGCTCATGCAATAGGCGATGTCGTGAAAAATTCCGGAGAAAAAGGGACCATTACCATCTCGACAAGGGCCAATGAAAATGAACTCACCATCAGTATTGCCGATACCGGGACCGGTATCCCGGCCAAAGTCCGAGATAAGATATTCGATCCGTTCTTCACGACCAAGGAGGTCGGCAGGGGGACCGGCCAGGGGTTGGCGATCGTCCATGATATTGTTGTGGAGCGGCATGGTGGATCAATCGACATTGAGTCCGAAGTCGGTAAGGGAACGACGTTTATTGTCAACCTGCCGTTAAGGAATAACTAGGGGGCTCAGATGAAGCGTAATATACTTTTTGTGGATGATGAACAGTCTGTGCTGGATGGTTTTCGTACCATGATGCATTTGAAGCGAAAGGAATGGAAGTGCCATTTTGCCATCAGTGGCCACGATGGACTTGAGCTTTTGGAAAAGGAAACATTTGATGTCGTGATTGCCGATATGCGCATGCCGGGTATGGATGGAGCCGATTTTCTGGCCAGAGTTGCAAAGCGTCAGCCCGGAGCCATTCGCATGATTCTGTCAGGGTATTCCGATATGCCGTCTCTGCTCAAGTCTGCCAAAATCGCACATCAGTTTTTGAGCAAGCCATGCAGTTCGGACAAGATAATTAAGACAATTCAGCAGGTGATTGATCTGAAGGAAATCCTTGCAGACGATTCAATCAGGTCTGTAGTGGCTCGTCTGGATGCCCTGCCAGTCGTGCCCGACCTGTTCATTCAGATTTGTGAAGAATTGCAGGCTACCGAACCGAATCTAAAGCTCATTGCCAAAATGATAGAAAGAGATGTCGGGATTTCTGCTACTTTATTGAAAGTAGTGAATTCTTCTTTTTTTGGTTTTTATGAACATGTTTCTTCGCCTGCCCGTGCTGTCACGCTACTCGGTACTGAAACCGTAAAGGGGTTGGTGCTGGGTGTGAATTTTTTGAACAAGATAGATACATCGGCACTTCCTGACTATTCTGTTGCGAAGCTATGGGAACACTCGCTGCAGACAGGGTGTTTTGCAAAGTGCATTGCCTCAATGGAAACAGATGACAAGCAGTTTATTGATGATTGTTTTCTTGCGGGGATACTCCATGACGTCGGGAAGCTGATATTCGTGACCAATATGGACGAAATATATCTGCCCGTTCTTGAATGTGTTCGGACCAATGGGGGGCCTATAGCCCTTTGTGAAAACGAAAAGTTAGGGGTGGGGCATGCCGAAGTGGGGGCCTACCTGCTTGGTTTATGGGGATTTAAAACGGAGGTCGTTGAAGGTGTTTGCGGACACCATTCTCCCGAATTATTTGGGTCGGGATTGACGACTTCGCTCATCGTTCATGCGGCCAACACCATACAGCATGATCTTGGTGTCCGCTCTTCGGAATATGTTTATTCCCCGATAAATGAGAAGTATTTGGATGAAATTGGACTGGGAAAGAGACTGGAGACCTGGCAAGGGGTGTGTAAGGAAAAGTGGAGCGAGCATGAAGAATGATCGGAAAGTTTTATTTGTGGATGACGAGCAGAATATTCTTGATACATTTAGAGTCTCTTTGCGTAAGCGTTTCAAGGTGGATACTGCTTTGGGGCCGTTGGAAGGGCTGGAGAAGATTAAGGAATCCGGTCCATACGCGATAGTCGTGTCCGATTTGAAGATGCCGAATATGGATGGCATTTCATTTCTTTCAAAGGTGCAGGAACTTTCTCCGGATACTGTCAGGATCATGCTGACAGGGCATGCCGATCTTACCTCTGCTATTTCCGCTGTGAACGAGGGGGCTGTCTTTCGCTTTCTGACAAAGCCGAGTCCTGTGGATGTCATGATTCGTACGTTGGAAATCGCAATGAAGCAGTATTCGCTGGTTATTGCTGAACGCGAACTGCTGCGCGGGACATTGCGAGGGAGCATCAAAGTGCTCACCGACATTCTCGGTCTGGTGAACCCTGAAGCCTTCGGGAGAAGTGAGAGGGTGAACCGATTGGCCGGATATATAGGGCATCATCTGAATTTGAAGCAGACGCTCTACCTTGATCTCGCAGCCATGCTGAGCCAGTTGGGATGTGTGACCCTGACGGATACCGTGATGAAAAAGGTGTACGACGGGCAGGAATTGGACGCGGAAGAAAAGCAGGTCTTTGACATGCACCCATACGTTACTGCGGGCATGCTCTCCCAGATTCCAAGGATGGACAAGGTCTCCGAAATAATCCTTCATCAGAACGACAGTCTGCTGGATACTCCCAACTTGGCAATTGAATCCAGAATCCTGAAGGCATGCCTTGATTATGACACACTGATCCAAAAGGGGTTGGACAAGCAGGATGCCATTGATTCATTGAGGCGGCGTGAGGGAGTCTATGACGCAAAGGTCGTTGATATTCTGGAGCGGGGGACCGCAGGTGAGGAAGGATACGTGCGTCGGGAACTCGGACTTTCAGAACTGCATCAGGGGATGATTCTGGAAGAGGCTCTTTGGAGTGTCGACGAGGTTCACATCATGGCTGAGGGAACTGAGGTTACTGAAACGGCGCTTCTCAGAATACACAATTTCATGAAAGCCAAAAGGCTTCCGGAGACGATCAGGGTCCTGATTCCTGTCGTCTGATTGCTGCATCGTGATGCGGAGCTAGTTGTAAGTGAACTCCCGGCAGGTAAGATTTTTGCGTAATCGTCAGAGGTCGTCTAGCACTGAATGGGAAGGGCAGTTTCCATGGGCAGCCGGATGACAAAGGTTGTCCCGTGGCCTGCTTCGGATTCAATGTCTATGGTGCCTCCATGTTTGTCGACGATAATGTCGTGCACAATGGCGAGCCCTTGACCAGTCCCTTTGCCGACCTCCTTGGTGGTGAAGAAGGGGTCGAATATCTTGTTTATGTTTTCCTTTGCGATTCCGCAGCCTGTATCTGTAATGACGATTTTCGCGAAAGGCGGTTCAAATTGGGTGGTTATTGAAATAGTCCCCGGTTTGGCATCCTGTTTGTATTCATCAATCGCGTGGGCCGCATTGACGATTACATTCAATAATACTTGATTGATGCCACCCGGCAGACATTGAACCGGGGGTAGGGACGGGTCCAGTGAGGTCTCCATCTCTGCAGCGTATTTCCATTCGTTTCGGGTTATCGTGAGCGTGTTTTCGATGGCATTGTTGATGTCGACGGCCTTGGGCTTTTCTTCCCCGGGGTGGGAAAAATTTTTCATCGCCAGAACGATGGAGGCGACACGTCCGACTCCTTCGAGCGCCCTGTCACATGCCTTGACGGTTTCAGTGCGTATGAATTCAAGATCCACTTCCTCTTTGTGCGCTTCGATTTTTTCGGCAATGCCATGACGTTCTGTATCTGAATGTGTTTTGAGTGCTTTTTCATACAGGTCGATCAGTTCCATGGTGTCGGTAAAAGATTCCTTCACAAAGCGGATGCTGTCACCGACGTATTGAATGGGAGTGTTGATTTCGTGCGCTATGCCGGAGGCCAGCAACCCCACTGATTCCAGTTTTTGCGCAACGCTGAGTTTTCTTTCCAGATTTTTTCGTTCCGCAACATCGAAAACCACCTGTACGAGATGGGTTTTGCCTCCGATATGCACTTCAAAGAGCTGGCGTGAAATCGGAATCGGCGAGGCGTCCTGCAGGGAAAGTATGCCTTCTTCATAGGTTCCCTGTTCGTGCCAGTCCGGGCAAAGCAGGTCTTTTTCTTCGTCGGACGTGAAGCTGTATTTTGTCTGGCAGGAGGCGCTGATAATTTCCTTACTGGTTATGCCGAGCAGCTTTTCTCCCACGGAATTGCAGTCAACCATGATGCCTCTTTCCGGATCAAAAACGAAAATCGCAGCTCCGATGCCCTCGAAAATGGTTGTCAGAAATTCCTGATGTTCTGTCTGCTGGGTCTGAATTTTCTTTTGTTCCGAGATGTCATGAACATTGGCGAGAATGACTGTTTGCCCGCCCAGTTCGATTTTGGTGAGAGCAATTGCGACGTCGAACAGCTTTCCATCACTTGGGCGTTTTGCCACCCAGTCAAAGAGTACCTTTTCACCTTGCCTGGTTCGATTCCATTTGTCGTACAGGATATCACCTTTCATGTTCGGTCCTGAAAGGTCGTCAAGGATGGAGAGGCCGAGGGCATCTTCCTTTTTCAGTTGATACAATTCAAGCATGGTCTCATTGACATCTATGATGACACCTTCTGTGCTGTGAATGAAAATGGCGTCGTGCGTGTTGTTGAAGATGAGGCGAACTGTGGCTTCGGCGTCTCGTCGTTCCTGAACCTCCCGAGTCAGAGCATCCTTTCTTTTTTTCAGATCAGTCGTTCTTTTCTGTACCCGAAGCTCAAGCTCGTCGTTTATGCTTCGTAACGCTTCTTCCGCCTTGCCGCGTGCATGGATTTCTTCTTTCAGTTGTCTGTTTTTGAATTCAATCTTTTGGGACTGCCTGTCCGCTTCTTCGATGTGTGCATTGAGAATCAGGTTTTTTGCACTGGTTTTGAGGGTGATGAGGCCTCCCCCTAATAACAATGTTGCCAGCAGAAGAGTGTATAGCAACAGTCTTTGAGGTGGAATTGTGCCGACCACACCTTCTTCCTGAGTGACGCTCAACAGGTATAGCGGGGCTCCTTCAATGAAAGATCGGACTACGAGAGCGTTTTGGGGGCTTTGTCCTTTGTGGAATGTCAACTGCTTTTCCATTATCACGCCAGATCGGGGATTCCAGCCGGATGCAATGTCACTTGTCAGTTGCCAGGGGACGGGGTGCAGAGGAGAATACGTTGTTTGGCCGTGTACGAAAAAATTGAAGCCATGCATGCCGGAATTGGATACGGATTCAGCAAGGAGCGGCAGTACTTCTTTGGCGTTGAGCCATACCAGAAGAGTCCCGACCGTTTCCCCTTTGAAGGTGTAAGGGAGCATCATGATCAGATTGACGGCGTCTTTTTTTGCGTCAAACAGGATGTGGATATTGCCTGGTTCGAGGGCTGAGGGAATTATGATGTCGCATTCCTCTTTCGGGGCGAAGGGGGCTTTGTTGTCAGCAAGAATATCACCGGATTCATCAATAAATGCAATCCGGGAGTATAGCGGTTTTCCCTTGATTTTTTTTCTGTCGATCGCGTTGTTGAACAGCTCCGATATTTCCACAAGACTTGCCATCAGGCCGTATTCGAAGGACATGCCAAGGGCCTTGTTTTCGAAGTAAGCCAGAAGTTCTCTGCTGGTGGAAAGGTCGTAAAGATCGTCCTGTCTTTCGGAGAAAAAGTGACTGAAGGTGGCGGCCTCCCTGGCTGAATATTCACGAAATTGATTCAGGGACGCCTTTCGCAACTCGACTTGTGACGTGTAGTTGGTCCAGACGATGAATGTCATGAATGCCGCCATGAGGGCGACCACCCCCACCATTGCTTTGTTTTTTGTGAACAACGGTGTCTCCTTCAGTTCTCGGTTTATTGACGATTTACGTCTAATTTTTGAAGAATTCAGAATAATAGCGGAAAACTGCGGGGTAGTATTTTTTTACCAGCTCCTTGTACTCGCCGCTTTCCTTGAGTTGCCGGAAGAATGCATTGAATGCCTTAAGCAGTTCCGGGGAGTCTTTGCGGAACCCGACTCCCATGGTTTGGTTTGGTGACAGCGGTCCGAGTATTTTGATTTTTCCCGGCCATTTGTTCAGGGCGACCAGCGAGTCCGGGACATCCAGCAGTGCGGCTTCGGCATCGCCTTTGATGATGGCGGGGGCAATGTCGTTGAGGCTGCCCGGGAAGTTGGTGATGGTTGCCATTCTGGAGTCGATGCCATAGAGGCCGGGAGTCAGGCAGGTCCCGTTTTTACCCATCACACGCTGACCTTTCAGGAGTCCCTTGACCTTCTTTATGTCCTGCTCGATGCTGCCGCTTGATTTGATAGGCTGCAATGAGGAGTCGCCTCGCGCAATGCACCACACCTGGGTCGGGAAAGTCGGATCGGAGTAGTTGACGACTGCCTGCCGCCATTTGAGTTTTGTCAGGCCATTGGCAACGACATCGCCCCGAATAGCGGTTTTTCCGATGACCTCGATAGTGTCGCCGTTTGGTTTGACGACTTTGCCTGTCAGGTCACCGAAGAGGCTTTTCCAGTCAGACTTGACGAACTGGTATTCCACCCCAAGATGAGCGGCAAAGCGTTTCATGACTTCCACATCCAGTCCATCGCCATGACCAGTGACAAAGTTGGCGTAAGGGATGCCGATGTGCCGGAGCACTCCCCTTTCTTTGATTTGGTCGAGGTCCGATGCCCAGCCTGTTCCCGCAGCAAGGGTGATCGCCAACAGCAATACTGTTGTTATGGCAATCTTCAGTTTCTTTGGTAAACTCATGTAGTCCTCCGTTTTTTGGGGATGTTTCTGTAATATCGCCTGACGTGTCGGCACAGGCCGGGATGCGTCGGCTGCCGACGTTATTCAACGTATTTAATTGGTACGAGTACTCGAACTTTGGGTGGGACCCGTTTTGCACGGATGAAGTTGTTGATGCGTATAAGGGCGGTCTCGGTTACTTTTGTTCCTTCCGCCACAAGGTGCACTTCGTCCATACTCCAGAGCGCTTCATCCAGAATCATGCCGGGCAGCAGTTCGGAAAGTTCGATTTCCCGTCGGACATAACCTTCTTCTCCGGCGGTTCCGCGTTCCAGAACATCCAGAATTTTGGAATCATAGATTCCTTCCCTGCTGCGCAGTGTGTCGATGGCGTCCTGCTTGCTCACCTTTTGCTGAATCAGGGAATCGTAATCCAGACACGCCTTGATAACTCTGGACTCAGGAGGCATGTCCGGGTTCTTTTTGAGACTGTCATGCTGATGCAAAATGATGTTGGATACGACTCCCATTCGGGGGATCTGGGAGAGCATTCCCGCCGCCACTGATGGGTGCATGTCAAAGACCTGCTGTTCTTCATCGGTCAGTTTTTCGTTCATGAAGACTTTTTTGAGTACTGTGTTTGTCAGGGTGACGCAGCCCAGCTGTCCAAGCATTGCCGCCAGATCCAGCTGAAGGGGATGTTTCAGGTTCAGGTTTTTCCCGACATATGCGGTGAGTCGTCTGACTCTTTCGCTGCGCCCGAAAGCTTCCGGGTTGGCAAGGGCGAGGATATCCGTAAGAACCTTGACGCTTCCCCGCAGTGTTCCCCGCAATAGTTCCCGCTCCGCAGTGACGAGGGAATACTGTTTCATGGCGATCTGTAACGTGCGGATCATCACGTCGATAGGGCTGGGTTTGGTCAGGAATCGAAATACTGATCCTTCGTTGACGGCGGCAATGGAGCACTCGAGATCTGCGTGTCCGGTCAGCATGACGCGCACGGTGTCGGGCGAGAGTTTCTTTACTGTATTCAGGAAGGTGATGCCGTCCATCTTCGGCATTTTCAGGTCGGAGACAACGACTGCATACGGTCCTGATGACTGTATTTTTTCCAGCCCTTCTTTCGGGCCGAGAGCGGTCTCCACCTTGAACCGTTTGCGAAGTGATGCCCGGTACGTATCCAGAATGTTCTGTTCGTCGTCGACAAAAAGGATCTTGTTTTTCATTTTAGGTATCCATTGCCTTGAGGCACGCTTCACGCCACTCGTCGACATGTTGCATGAGTCCTGCCGATTTCAGCTTGACCGAATTGATATCCGTAAATTCGTAATCGGACTCGCGTGGGGCCAGTTCGTGTTGCAGGACGTCCGCGACGTGTACGGCATGGGCCGGTCCGAACTCGTCGCCGCAATGTGCAAGGGAATGGTGGCAGTAGATGCTTTTTACAATGGTTTCATTGAATCCCCATAGACCGAGGAGGTAGGCTCCGACTTCAGCGTGAGTCACGCCCAGCAGTCGCTTTTCCACATCCACTATCGGACCGCCTTCTTCTCGCACGACTTGCAGCACTTTGCCATATTGGCTGCTCATTTCCGTGATGAAAATCAGCTTGCCGATGTCGTGGAGAAGGCCAGCCACGAAGCAGTTGTTTCTGGTCTTTTTGTCTTCTCCCATGTTGGTACTGACTGCCTTGGCCAGATAGCCTGTTTGCAGGCTGTGTTCCCATAGCTGCCCTACGGAGTAAGAGCCGAGAATCTTGGCATCCAGTTCCTGAAGAAAATTGACGCTGAGAATGAGCCCTTTCAGGACGTCGGTGCCCAGCAGTACTGCGGCATGGGCCGGGGAGGACACGGTTTCGTAAAAACCGAAAAACGAGGAGTTGACCACTTTCATCAGGGTGGCTGAAATCCCGATATCCTGCTTGGCGAGTTCGCCGATTTTTTTCAGGTCAGGTGTGGTTTTTTCCAGTTCCCGCGTGATTTGGAAATAGAGATCCGGCAGGGCCGGGAGCGTGTCCAGCTGAGTTACAATGGACCTGACCGCTGAGTTGGACAGGACGTGACGTATTTCCATGAGACGGCGAATGGTGTCGATAAGAACTTCCGAGCTGCATGGTTTGCTGAGGAATTGATGAGCGTGCTTCGCGGACTTCAGGAGTGCTTTTATTTCCGAATAGCCGGAAAGAATTATGCGTACCGTATCTGGCTGGATTTTTGCGACTTCCTTGAGAAGCTCGGCTCCGTCCATGAGAGGCATTCTCATGTCAGCGATTACGATATCGAATTTTTCCTTGTTGACGAGTTCAAGGGCCGCATGGGCATCGGTTGCAAAGAAGCTTTTCCATTCTTTGCGCATGCCGTGCATCATGGCCTTGAAGCTGTCTAGAATATTTTGATCGTCGTCTACAAAGAGAATTTTTAGAGTCATGGGTTACCTGTTTCTTTTATATGGATATGAGGGATGTCTATTCTTGATGATAAAAGCGTTCACGCATGCTGCGTTATGAGAAGAAGACAGAGCGTTTATTCGTACATTTTGTCAGCTGATGGTTTTGAGGGTGGCCTGCACAATTTTTTCGTCAAACAGAGTGCCTTTACCTGCGTGCAATTCGTCTTTGACTGCTTGTGATCCGAGGCTGGCGCGATATGGGCGGTGTGAGGTCATGGCATCTATGGTGTCGGCAACAGCCAGTATTCTGGCCTCTGGAAGAATCTGGTTGCCGGAAAGCCCTTGCGGGTATCCGGAGCCATCCATTCGTTCGTGATGCTGAAGAACGATTTGGGCGACAGGTTCCATCTGGCTTGTCTTGCACAGCATTTCGTAGCCGCACACCGGATGCTTTTGAATGACTGAAAATTCCACGTCACAGAGCGGGCCGCTTTTGTTGAGATAGGCCAGCGGAACAAGTGCCTTGCCGATGTCATGAACCAGTGCGGCGAATTCAAGGTTGTTGAGGCGACAGTCCTCAAGTCCCATTTGTTCACCTATTTTTCTGCTCAACTCGGCGACACGGTGTTGGTGAGCTGCGGTATAGGGATCTCGCTGCTCTACAAGGTGATTGAAGCTTTGAACGACGCCCGCCATTATGGAGCGGCATTGCTCCGCTTCCGAGAGGCTGTTGAGGGTGCTTTTTTCCTTGGTCGCGATTCCTGCCTGAATGATGGCTTCCGCAAGGTCGTTCATTGAGCATGGCTTGGTCAGGAAGCGAAAGATATTGATGTCGTTGACCGCCTGCATGGCGATTTCTACATCGGCGTGTCCGGTGAGTAGAATCCTGCCGATATCGGGACAGTGTGACTTGATCCACGCCAGCAGTTCCATCCCTGTTCCACCCGGCATGCGGAGGTCGGATACGACAACATCCATGCGGGTTCTTTGGAGCAGGTTCTTGGCTGTTGTTATATCTTCGGCAGTATGTACAGTGAATTGCTTCTTGAATTGTGCTGCGAACGAGTCGAGCAGGTGATGTTCGTCGTCTACAAACAGAACGGAAAGCTTTTCCTGTAGTGCCGCTTTAGATACCTGCGCCGTTGCGCCGAAGCCCGTTTCTGTGAACGGGGGCATACTGTTTTCCAGGGCGAGTTGAATGGTTTCTGCCATCAACTGATTTGATTTATTGAAAATGGATGAGTTGTCCGTCTTGCGTTCCATGCGATGTATTGCTCCACAAATGCGTATTTGTCGTTTCATACGGGGCAGGCAGCCCCTGTTTGTTGAAACCATGTGAGCAATGATGGTGCCAAAAAATACGAAATGGAAAAAAGTCTGTAATTATAGGTCTTAAGGTTGGTTTTTTGGCTGGGAGTGAGGCGGCGGGGTGTTTTATGACACAGAAGTGTGTGACACACTTCTGTGTCATGTGGGTCAGTTCATGGATTCGTCAGGAGAGACGCCTGATTCCTTCATTTTTCTGTAGAGTGAACTTCTGCTTATTCCGAGGATGCGGGCTGCGCGGGATTTGTTCCATCCTGCACGCTCCAAGGCGTTCAAGAGAGTAGCCTTTTCAGAAACAGGGGTGGAGTGCTGCCGAGGGGAGACTTCGTTCGACATGAGATCATTGGGCAGGTCGTCTGTTCTGATTATCCCGTCGCTGCAAAGGGTTGCCCCGCGTTCCAGTGCGTGTTTCAGTTCCCGTACATTTCCGGGCCATGAGTAGGAGCACAGCATATTCAGGGCATCGTCGGTCAGTTGGAGCTCGCCTTTGTCATGCCGATTGGACAACTGGGTCAGAAAGGCTTCTGCCAGTAGGGGAATGTCCTGTCGCCGTTCCCGCAGTGGCGGCAGGTTCAGGTGCATCACATTGAGTCGGTAATACAGATCTTTTCTGAATGAACCGTTTTCTACCTGCTCAACAAGGTTGACGTTGGTGGCGGCCATGATCCTGACATTTGTTTTGACTGTCTTGTGGTCTCCAACCCGTTCCAGTTCTTTGTGTTCAATGACGTGTAGCAGCTTTGCCTGCATTGCGAGTGGAACATCACCAATTTCGTCCAACAGGATACTTCCGCCGTCGGCAGCCATGAAACGGCCCATGGAATCATTTACGGAACCTGTATATGCGCCGCGAACGCTTCCGAAGAGTTCCGCTTCGAAAACCCCTTCGGAAAGGGATGGGCAGTTCACTCTTACGAAAGGTTTGTTTTTGCGTTCGCTGATGGAGTGCAGGACTTCTGCTGCAAGGCTTTTTCCTGTGCCGGATTCACCGGTGAAAAGGACGGTTACGTCCACCTCTCCCAGTCTGTGGAGCATGGATTTGAGTTTGAGCACAGCAGCGCTGTCGCCGATGAATCGGTCAAGTGCAGCGGGGGACTGGGGCATATCAAGTGTTGTTGCTGTCTTTTCAGCGTAAGATACAACACACGTATCCAGCGCTTCCTTCAGGTTAGCGGGAGAGCAGGGTTTTGTGAGGAAATGAGAAACCTTGCCATCGTTTACGGCGGCCATTGCTGTTTCAAGGTCTGCATATCCGGTCAGCATGATTCGGGCGGCATCGTGGTCAATGGCAGCGGCCTGTCGCAGGAAATCGATTCCGTCCATCCCCGGCATCTGCATGTCGGAAACGATGACTGCGTAGCGTTTTCCCTCCTTCAGTAAACCCAAGGCGGCAAAAGGAGAGGTGCATGTTTTGACAATAAAATCTTTGCGAAAGGTAACCTTGACGGACTCCAGAAGAAGCGGATCGTCATCAACGAATAGGATATGTGGTTTGTTGTTTTTCATTCAAATGTGTCGTTTGCTAAATCCGACGTATTCTTTTTTGGGTCAATTAAAAGTGTAGCAAAATACAAATGATAAGCCAAATTGGTTTGGGCTGGGTGGTTCAAAGAATCATGAAGGCCATGCGGAATCGAATGGCTAAAGTAAATGGCTGTAATTATCAAGTAAAGGTGGGGTATTTGCGTTCTGATGAATGGGTTTGAGTTTCCATGAGAGGACCATGTGGCTCAAGACGTCTTAGTATTCATCCATGATTTCTGGTTCAATGGTGATTGTTGAACCGGGGAGTTCTGCCTCAAGGGCTTGGCGCAGGGGGGTGAGGCGGCTTTCTATCTGGCCGAGGGTATGTTGGGAGAAAAAGCCGAGGTTGAGGAGTATGAACAAATCCTTGCCTGATCTACGGGCCTTGTAGCCGGTGAATCCATCGTAATTGTCGAAATGCTCAGTCAGTATTCTGAGTATTTGATAGTGCTCCGGTTCAGGAACGGTGCGGTCCAGGATTTCCGGCAGGCTTTCCTTGATCAGGCCGTAGGCGATGACGACCATGTAGCCGATGAGGAATATGGACCCGAGGAGATCGACGATGCGGGCCGATTTGGGGTCCGGCAGCCATAGTGTGAGCATGAGAATCCCCAGAACGACGACCGATGCGACTGTCTTGGCTATTCTGGCGGCGATCTGCGAGGAAATGATCACAGAGCTTTCCGTCTGATTGGAGCGGATGAAGGCTATGGAAAAATAGTAGTTTGCCATGAGATTGACCGTGGCGGCAATGATGGTCAGCATCAGGCTGTTTGTGGAAAGCGGCGCACTGTCACTCATGGAAATGACTTTTGAAAAAACGTACAGGCTGCTCAGGAGAAGGCCGAAGGCCACCATCAGGTTGGTGATCCTTTCTATTTTTCCGGTGCCGTATTCGAATTCATTGAATCTGTCCCTGTGTGCGCGTTTCAATACAACGTAGGACACGTATTCTATGCTCAGCAGCAGCATGAACCTGATGATTTCGGAGAGTGCCGTCATTGAGCCGGAGAGCGAGCCTGCGATGGTGAAAAAGGCCAGAATCGTCGTATCCAGAACAATGGCCCAGAAAACGGCTTTTTCTTTTTCCAGCTGTTGTGCAGTCAGCTTTTGAGCAGAGCCGGTCATCGCAGAAATGCTCCGAAGTATTGCTCGAAAAGTCCGATCCCTTCAAATTCCGCATAGGCTGTTCGGCCCACTCCGCAGAATTTCCCCACCTCGTTGAAGAGGCGGTCATCCTCTATCTGGACAAGAACACGACCATCGCGAAACGACCGGGCCTTGAGTGTGGCTGCGAAAAGGTTGGAGTGCCAGAGGCCCGCTGATCCCATGACCCGGCTGACCTTTCCTTCAATGAAGTCGCTTCTGCCGAACAAACGAACCCGAACGGGAAGACCAGGGGTGACCAGTTCAAGGGTGGCGTCGTCCACTGCGACCTCGACCATGAGCCTGCTGCGGTCGATATAGGATAAAAGTCGGTCCCCTTTGGCGACTTCCATGCCGTCCTGCACATCTATTTCCCAAACAACGGCGGTGTCGGGAAGAACCACTGAGGCTCTGGCAGACCTGTTGTTCATGTTTTCCTCAAGCGCTTCCATGGCGATCGCCTCGGTGGAAAAATCCGTTTCGGCTTCGCTCATTCGTCTCTTGCAGGCGAGAATGTTCTGTTGCAGTTCGTTTATCCGTTTTTGAACCTGCAGGACGCCGTCGGACAGATTGTGGGGGAACATCCCCTGAGAGAGCATACGGCGGCGGTGTTCAAGCTGTTTGATCTCCAGTTGGGTTGTTTTGACCTGAGCTTCATCCTTTCGGTATTCGGCTTCAACCCGGTCGGCATCTTCCTGCGTGGCCACCGAGGCTGTGACGAGCTGTATGGTGCGATTGCGGCGATGTTCCGATTCCTTGTGTGCGGCTTGCTCGCCGATCAGACGGGCACTGAGAATGGCAAGGCTCTGATCCAGATCTCGGGTTATTTTATCAAGATATTCTGCAAGATTTTTTTTGTTGTAGACGAGGTCTGCTTCAAGTGAGGCCAGCTCATTTTCAAGGGTTTCGTACTGCCCCATTTTGCGTTTGTTGCCTAACCTCAGGACCGGCGATTTTCCGGGAATTGTACCCGGAGTGACAGAAAGCTTGTCGATCACTCCGTCGATCGGGGCGCGGACTTCATATCGAAATGCAGTCACTACGCCGTTGCGGACGATGAAACGCTGCATGTAGTTGATGATTGAGGGTAATGGGAGGAGAGCGATGACTATCAGTACTATCCATGTGGTCCGCTTGTTGTTTAAACATGCCTTCATTCGCAGAGTCTCCGTTTCGAGGGGGCTTCAAGTGTATGGGGCCGTTCGCAAGCTGTTACACTTTTAGTCGAATTTCTGCACGTTTTATATCTGTTAGAGGTGGAGTCGGTTACTCTTTTAAATGATTAGCAGCAGCCTGAATGCTTTTGTGGGAGGGCATAATGAGCGGCATCCGGTTCCGGCGTAGCCGAATCCGTGGGGGAACACTGATAAGAACAGACTTGAGCACAAAAGAAAAAGGGTCACAGCTTGATGCTGTGACCCTTTGTTCTTTCTTGGTGCCGAAGAGAGGACTCGAACCTCCACGGAGAAACCTCCACTAGACCCTGAACCTAGCGTGTCTACCAATTCCACCACTTCGGCACGTTCAGAGGAAGGTAGAGATACCCATACGCTTCGCTTCTGTCAACCGATTATTTGCTGTTTCGCAAGGAAAAATTGAGAGCGGGGAGGGACTTCGCTGTCGGGAGCTTCCGAACTGGGGACTTGTTGTTTTTGAGTGAGGCGTTTCATTCGATTTCAATTGAAAAGGCCCCCACTGTTATTGCGGGGGCCTTTGGTTTGCTGTGTGGTTGTGGCCGGGAGGCTTAGAACTTTTCGAAGCCGTCATCCGACATGTCGTTCATATTCAGCGCGACGCCGGAAGGTGCTGTCGGTCTGGCTGCACCTGTGGGAGGGGTCGGTCTGGTCGGAGCCTGCTGCGGTTTGGGCAGGGCAGCCTGACGCCTGACGACGTTGACCGATGCCTTGTGCATCTGGCTTTCATCGATCTGGAAGAAGGAGATGGCCGTCTGTAACTGAGTGGACTGGCCTGCCAGTTCCTCGGATGTGGCGGACATCTCTTCGGCTGCGGACGCGATCTGCTGAATCATCTCATCAAGCTGTGCAACAGCCCGGTTGACCTGTTCGGCTCCTGCGTTCTGTTCGCTGGATGCGGCGGAGATTTCCTGAATCAGTTCTGCGGTCTTCTGGATGTCCGGGACCATCTTGGAGAGCATGTCTCCAGCGGATTCGGCGACGGCCACGCTGGATGCGGAGAGTTCGCTGATTTCGGCGGCTGCGTTTCCGCTGCGCTCTGCGAGCTTGCGAACCTCGGCTGCGACAACAGCAAAGCCTTTGCCATGTTCGCCTGCACGTGCGGCTTCAATGGCCGCATTCAGGGCGAGCAGATTGGTCTGGCGGGCGATTTCCTCGATAATGGAAATCTTGTCCGCGATGTCGCGCATGGCTTGCAGAGTCTGGGCCACGGCTTCGCCGCCTTTTCCGGCGTCTTCGGCAGACTGTCGGGCTATCCTTTCTGTCTCGGTCGCGTTTTCGGCGTTCTGGCTGATGTTGGCTGCCATCTCTTCCATGCTTGAAGAGACTTCTTCGACGTTGGCGGCCTGTTCGGTGGCGCCTTGCGAGAGTGTCTGCGCCGTGGAGGAGAGTTCCTCACTGCCGGACGCTACCCGTCCAACGGATTCCCGTACATCGCCGACAACGTGGCGAAGCTGTGCGCCCATGCCGGTCAGGTCATTGGCCAGCTGGCCAATTTCGTCTTTCTGATCAATTTTAAGGGAAGCGTTCAGGTCTCCCGAAGCAATTCGGCGCGAGAAAGCCACTCCCTGACGGATGGGGGTTACGATGGAGCGGGCCAGAAAATAGACGATAATGATGAGGCCGAGAATGGATGCGACGCTCATGATTATTGAAAGCCATACGGCTTCGTTGGCTTTTGCCATGACCTTACTCATGGGGAGGGCTACGCCGAGCGACCAGTTCTGTCCTGTGTTGCCGACTGCGAAAGGTGCGATAACCAATTGATACTCTTCATCGCCTTTTTCAAAATAGGTGGAGGCAATGCGTCCGGACTCCATGCTGTTCATGACCAGTTGAGACATTTCCGAACCGATGGCGTCATGGGTGGATTTACCTACGAAGTCAGGGTTCGGGTCGGCGACGATCATGCCTGATGAGCTGATGAGAAAACCGTAGCCGGTCTCAAACGGTTTGATGTCGTCGACCATGTCGCTGATCGACTGCATATTGAGATCAACACCGCCGACGCCGACGATGCCGCTTTTGCCTCTGATGGGTGCGCAGGCTGAGACCAAGGTTACCTTGCTGCCGTTAAAGTCGTATTCGGTGGGATCGACAAGAGTTTCCTTTCCTGAACGGAAAGGCTTCTGATACCAGTCGAGTTCAATTCCTGTGGCATAGGATATTTCCTTCCCGGTGAGATACCAGGGAGAATAGCGGCCGGTCGAGTCTGCTCCGGGAGTGCCAATGGCAGCGGCGTCATTGCCGTCGAAGGCATCAGGTTCAAAAGCGACCCAGCTGGAGTTGAGCAGCGCGTTGGAATCGGCAAATCCCTTGACGATGGAGTTGGCCATTTCCCGGCTTGGAGTGTCTGTATGATTAAGGATTCCCTCAAAAGCCTGTGCCAGAGAGCGACCGGCGGAGAGCGTCTCGTCCAGTTCCGTCTTGACGGTCTGTCCATAGCGGCCAGCCATTTCTTCGCCCATGAGAAGGGCGTCTTCCTTGGTTACTGACTGGAACTGGGAGACCAGTACGGTTAAAGTTACTCCCATAACGAGCATGACGAGAAGCCCTACAGGGATCATTATCTTGTTTCTTAGACTGAGATTCTTGTACAGTTTCATATTGAATTCCCTCAATTTGAATGTGTCTATGCGGACAAACGCCTGTTTGAAAGTGAGTGTTTAATCGGCGTTTTCTAGAAATACTGTAGATAGCTGTCCATTATATTGTGAAATAAGTGAGACAGGTGGAAAGAGGCATTGGGCTATTGGGCTTCTGAGGGGGGGGCTACTGATTTTATTTGGGTGATGCGCCAACGAAAGGGGGGCACCTGTCTTTTGTAAGTATGTGTTTTACGGTGGATTAACCTTAATAAAATGTGAATACAAAAAGAAGGGCGGTCAAATTGTGTAAACAGAAGGGGTTACAGTTTTCACTGTAACCCCATGATTCAATGATATTGAGGAATGTTTTTGAATAAATTAGAATTGGTTTATTGATTGTTTTGCCGGTTCGTAAGGATCCGGTGTCCCCAAAGTGATAGGCGGCTCCTGAGTCAGCGTTTTCTGAAATCCTACTATTTTTTTGAATAGAACAGGCAAAACCCAAGTGGCTTGGTCGGCCAGATTGTATTCTTCCTTTGGGTCGGTGATGAGATTGTATACTCTAGGAACGTTGAGCTGCCGAGGTTCGCTATTCATGTTTTCAAGTTCTATCAGATGCATTTTCCAGTTACGCCACTTGTAGCCGTATACGTCGTCGTTATTGTAGACGATAAACCCTTCACGATTGGAAGTTTTTTTCTTGCCTCGGAAAAAGTCTAATTGATCTACGCCGTCGATGATTCGATCAGTAGGAACTTTGTATCCTGCGATTTTCCCGAGTGTCGGGAACAGGTCAACTACGTGAACAATTTCATTGCTGACACTGCCTGCCGGTATTTTCTGGGGCCAGCGGATCATGAAGGGTGCCCGCAAGGATCCTTCCCATGCGGTGAAATAATTGCCTCGCCAAGGACCGGCCGTGCCGTGCCAGGGAGCAAAGTATTCCGGTCCGTTGTCACTTAACCAGATGACAACCGTGTTGTCCTGAATTTTGAGTTTGTCTATCGCATCAAGGATTTGACCAGCCCGGTAGTCAATTTCCGCCAGCACATCAGCGTAGTGTCCGTTTCCGGTTTTTCCCTCGAAATCAGGATGCGGGAGTGTGGGTAGATGGGGCTGGGTAAAGGGAATGAAAGCGAAGAAGGGTTTCTTTGCCTTGGCGTTTCGTTCAATGAAATTGATGGCTCGCTCCGTGCATTCCGCATCTATTGTCCGCCGGGTGTCAAGATTATATGGTTTGATATTTCGAGGTTTCTTCCCCTTAACGGCTTCGACGATCATCGGTTTTGTCCCTACTTTCGGGTCAAATTGAAATTGGCTGGAATATTCTGACTCATCCGTAGTGTTCGGGATGCCGTACCATTCGTCAAAGCCCTGATCTGTCGGTATGCGTCCGCGTATATCGCCGATGTGCCATTTGCCGAACATGCCAGTGGCATAACCTGAGTCTGACATTTGTTCCGCCATGGTTACTTCCCAATTCGTCAATCCATAGAGTACACCCCAGACAACCCTGGTTGTCCCTGAACGGATGGGGCGGCGTCCTGTCATGAATGCTGATCGGGTGGGGGTACATTGCGGTTCAACGTTGAAGTTTTGGAGCAGCATGCCCTCTGAGGCCAAGGTGTCGAGTCGGGGGGTAGCGGCACCACGCAGTTCTCCGCCGCCATACACTCCCAGTTCTCCCCAACCGAGGTTGTCTACCATCATGACGACAATGTTTGGTTTGCTCGCAGCGTAGGAAGGGATGGATAAGACAAAAAATGCAATAACGACAAGCAGTAAGCGCATGGTTCTCATCCTTGTCACTGGTTTCCCCTCAATGGTTCGACGATTTTTGTTAGATATGCGTTGCACGATAGCACGGCTGTGCGAGTTCGAGCAAGCGAGGAGTACGGTTACTCTTTTAGGTAGTACCTATATGCCTTGGCATATCGCTGATTGCTCTGCTCAGATTCCATGGCTTTTTTGAGCAGTGCCAGCCCTTTTTTCTTGTCGGTGCCGACTGTGAGCATGCCGAGGTTGAAAGCCGCTCCCGCTGAATTGGGGGCGATGATATATGCCTTGCGCATGTGTTCCGTAGCCTTGTCCTTCTTTCCCATTTCCGCATAGAGTAAGCCGAGATTGTATTGTACAGCCATATCCTTCGGCGAAATGGTTTCAGCCTGTACCAGCTTTTCGAGAGCCTTGTCCGGCTCCTTCAGTCTGGCATGGGCCATTGCCGCATTGACGAGTGGCGCAGAGGATGTCGGTTCAAGAAAGGCTGCAACATCGAAGGCCGCAATCGCCAGTTTCAACTCACCTTGGTTCATGTGAAAGTTGCCTGCATTGAAATGTGAAGCCCATAGGTCGGGGCGTCTGTTGAACGTGGCGACAAGTTCATCCATGGCGGGCTTGATTCTTTTCCGGAGCTCATTGGGTGCCTGATTAAGCTGGTATTGCGACAGGATGGATGCAGCCTGGATACGCACAGCTCTGCTTTTGTCATTACAGGCGGAAATGGTCAGTTCAAGGAAGGCTTTTTCCTGTGTCCCTTCCAAGGCTGAAACGGCTGCTGTTCTTACTAGCGGAGAAGAGTCTGTAAGCATGGATGCAGCAAGCTTCCAACGTCGCGGGTCGTTGCTGTTTCGCAGGAGGCGGAGAAAAGAGGCGGTATTTACCTGATCAAGGGAGCCGGATTCAACAAGGGTTATCATTTCGTCAAAATATACCCAATTGCCCTTGCGTGCAGCGTCAATCAGGCGTGCCCGTTGCAGGGCCGGAGCTTGGTAGTCCCGTTTACGCCAAGTCCGCACTTTCTTATTTGCCCACTTGGCGTTTTTGTCTTTGTGGCAAATATTGCAGGCATTGGGAGAGCCGAATTCAAGGGTTGTTGCTGGAGTCGGAGGAAGCATGGAATGATCACTGCGTCGCATACGCGCGAATTCCGTCATGGGCATGTGGCAGGAAATACAGGTTGGGGAATCCGGACCGTCCTTATGCATGGTATGCTGTTTCGCCTTGCTCACGTGTTTTTGGTGACACGGTAGGCATGACTCATTAGGATTTTCTTTCTGCCTGAATCGTCCACTGGAAGTATGGCAGTGCAAACAGTCAAGTTCTCCTGCTGCCACGCACGGGCTCATGAGCCATGACGTGTAGGAGTAGTTTTCGCCCAGATCTCGTCCGTCTGGATAGTAGTCGTTATCTTCCAATGTTACCAAATCAAAGTGGTCGGCAAAGAGTTCACCAGGAGAAAATCCGCTACTGATGAGGGCGGCCTTTGCATGACATTGGGCACAGTTGGCATTGTTCTGGTCGGCACTGAAGTCCCTGCCTCCTCTGAGCGTCATCAAGTTGGCGGGGACTGTCTTCTTGGGAGCTTCTTCGCACACTTTGATATGTTTTTCGCCGGGGCCGTGGCAAGTCTCGCAGTTGATGCCGGGTTCTTTCCATGTGGTTAAGTACGTGTCGGTTCTGACATCATAATTGTGCGATAGCTGGCTGACATGGCACCCGTAGCAAGTCGTGTTGAAGGCATAGCTCCTGTCTGTCCAGTGAAGCGCCTGGTCCCGGTTTTCCAAAAAATGACGGACGCCGCTGCCTGCTGTATCGAACCACTCCTTGCGGTTGACATCATAAGCCACTGGCAGGACCTGTAATCGGCCACGATCAAAAGGTGTAAGAAAGTAATAAACATTTTTGCCACCCATAATTTGTGACACTTCGTATCGTTTTGAGTCGCCCTGGCAAACCAACTCCACCCAGACTGACTGACCATCGGTTCGCATTTGATACTTTTCAGTTGCCACATTTACGACAGGAGCGGTCCGTATCCACGGCTGCATAGCCAGCTCGCTATTTGTTTCCTGCATCGCCAGAGCGTGCCAAGATGAGGCCCATAATTGATAGAATTTTTCATGACAGGGACGACAGTTGGATGCACCTGTGTATTCACTTTGTGATCTGGCTTCCGGTTTTTCTTCGGAGGGGGTGCAGGCACAAATCAAGGATGCAAGCAGACCCATGAATACTATTCGAAAAAGTAGGTCGCTGGGCGAATGGTGTTGAGTGAAAATTGCTTTGATAATGGCAGGTCGCATGATGTCATACATAAACACCTAAACCAATAGTGCGTCAAATCAAAACGATCTACCTGCTTTGACTGACTGGTATAAGACCTGATGCCAGACGCATTGGACGGACAAAAGAAAACGGTATTACTTCAGGTAAAGATAGGGTGGTGGTTTTATAGTACGACTCATGAAGGTCCATTCATTCAAAACCGGCATGGTGGAATCGGGTCCACATTGTGCCTCAGCAAGAGGAAACGGGCTGGGTTGAATAGTAAGGAATAAGTCGTTGAAACAAAAAAGAAAAAAGGGTCGTAGCGTTGAGCTACGACCCTTATTTTTGGCTTGGTGCCGAAGGGGGGATTCGAACCCCCACAGAATTGCTTCCACTAGCACCTCAAGCTAGCGTGTCTACCAGTTCCACCACCTCGGCATCAGGAAGATTTGTTCAATACTAATTTTTCCCGTTTGGCAAGTAAAAATTTAATTTTTTTTGAAAAAACTTACCACTCAAGTGGCAGCAGTTTCTCGATAATGTCCGTCACTCCGCCATTTGAGAGGAATTTGGCCAATCCGGCAATATCTTCGGAAAGGTAGCGGTCATGCTCGACTATCGGAAACAGTTTCTTTTCCGTGATCGTTGCGAAGAGTGTTTCACATGCGGGACTGAGTGTTTTTTCTTCATCCGAGAGCGGATGTTCCCGTATGACGTTGGCGTCAAAGACGACACCTTCTCCGTGCCCGTTCATGCGGCTTTTGAGGTCGACGAGTTCATCCGTCACCCATTTGGGCAGCTCTGTCTCGGTGGGAATGGTGTCGAGTTTCTTGCGGATTGCCACGGCCTGAAGAATGTAGGCCAGTTCGATGGACAGGATGTGCGATGCCTTGGGCATGGTTTTCATCAGGCGCACGGCAAGGCCGGTTCCCATGCTGACGTGGTCCTCCTGCCCGGAGTTGGTCGAGATGTTGAACAGATGGCTCGGCATGGCGTCGCCCCACAGGGAGTTGAGCAGGGAAGCCGAGGCGTATTCCAGCATCATCATGCCGCTTGAGATGGCCTTTTCGTCTTCTGACAGTCCGGGCCATTTGAGGTCGCGTCCCAACCCCTTGTTGCGGTTGGGGTCCACGAAGCGCACGGAACGCTGATGGGAGAGGCTTGCCATGATGCCGGTCGCCTGCATCAGGTTGTAGACCTGCACCGCCACGGGCATGCCGTGGAAATGTCCGCCGGAAACGACGTCCACATGGTTGCCGTTTTCATCGGGCAGCAGAATGGGGTTGTCTGTGGCTGAATTCGCTTCGATGAGCAGACTTGTCTCTGCCTGAGTTATCAGGTCGTGCGCCGTGCCGAGAATTTGGGCCGCGCAGCGGATGTTGTAGGGGTCCTGCACCTGCCCGTCGGTCTTGAAGTCCCGATGCGCATTGCGGATTGGCGAATCCTGCATGAGCTGCCAGATCCAGTCGGCTACGTGCTGCGCTCCGGGGTGCGGGCGGACAGCATGAAAGTCTGCCCTGAAATAGGTGTCGGGAGCGAGCATGACCTGCGCGGTCAGGGCGGAGTTGACGGCTGCCGTCTTGAGCAGGGTTTTCAATCGGTGGCAGCAGTACAGGCCGATGCCGTTCATGAACTGCACCCCGTTGTTCAGGGCCAGCCCTTCTTTCATGGCGAGTTTTATGGGCTGTAAATTCGCCCGTTTGAACGCAACCTCTGTGGGCAGGGTCTCGCCTTCAAAAATGACTTTGCCTCTGCCTATGAGCGCGAGAGCGATATGAGAGAGCGGCGCAAGGTCCCCGCTGGCTCCCACTGAGCCGAGTTCCGGCACCACGGGGGTGATGCCCGCGTTGAGCATGTCGAGAATGGACTGCACCAGTTCGGGACGGATGCCGCTGTAACCGCGTGCCAGTGAATTCGCGCGCAGCAGCATGGTGATGCGGACCACGGTTTCGTCCATGGGATCACCCGCGCCCACAGCGTGGGAAATGATGAGGTTTTCCTGAAGGTCGGCAAGGTGTTCGGCCTTGACCGAAAGGTCCACGTTATGCCCGAAGCCCCGGTTGAAACCGTAGGCCGGAAATTCCTGGTCGATGATGGACGATTCTATTTGTCCGCGCCGGGTTGCGAGGAGGTCTTTGGTCGATTCGGCGAGGACGGCTTTGGCTCCGCCTTCCGCAACGGCCATGATGTCGTCGAGCGTCAACTGTGCGGTGTGGTCGATGGTGATGTTCATGGGGTATCCTCGGTGCGATTTAATAGATGCCGTATGCGAATGTGTAAAGGGACTGCGCCGCCAGTCGTGCGGTGTGTCCGTCGATGTCGAATTCGGGGTTGACCTCGGTGATTTCGAACACGGCTGTTTTTCCGTGATCCCGGCAACGGGCCGCAAAATTGATGACATCATTGGCCGAGAAACCGATGGGACTGGAAGCGCTGACTCCCGGAGCATGGGAGGCGCGTACGGAATCCATGTCGAGTCCTGCAAAGAGCGGTTTGTCTTGCAGCGTGGAGAACAGGCCGTTGAAGAACGACGTTTTTCCCTGTGTCCTGATGTCGAGGTAGGTGTGTATGTTCACGCCCAGCTCTTCGGCCTTTTCTAGGTAGATTGGCGAGTTGGCCCATGGCTGGATGCCGACTTCATGGAAATTTTCCGGCTTGAGGAATTCGCCTTCAATGAGGTTGCGGTACGGCGTGCCTGAATGCACCTGATCGCTGATGCGCATGTCGAGGTGCGCGTCCATGTTGATGGCTGCAAAGTCCGGGTGTGTGGCGTGAACCGCCTTGGCATCCGGCAGGGAACAGTCGTTGCCGCCGCCCATGACCATGACGTGCTTGCCGTCTGCCACGGCTTGTCTGACGACCACGTGCAGGCTTTCGTGGATGGTTTCAAGAGATTTGCCGGTAATGATGTCGCCGAGGTCCAGAATGGAACCGCTGTCGTGATTTCTGGGCGGCTTGAGTTTGTAAAGGATGCTTCGGATTGCGGCCGGGGCCTCGGCAGCACCGGGACGACCGTGATTGCGCTGTACTCCGATATCCTGCGGGCAGCCTATCAGGACATGGGTGGCCTTGTCGTAATCGTGCGTATCGCGAGAGATGACGCTGCCCACGAAGATGTCATTGGGATCGAGCGGGCCGTCCGGTTCAGGGGCGGGTGTCAGGTACGTGTTCCAGTCGATCATTATACCACGACTCCTTTCTTGATGACCGCGTAGGTATGGTTCTCGCCGTAGAAGTACGGCATTTCCCGGTAATCGGCGCAGTCGAGCACCACAAGGTCTGCCTGCCAGTCTTTCTCTATGCATCCGACCTTGTCCAGCCGCAGGGCGTGAGCACTGTTTTGCGTCACGCAGGCGAGTGCTTCCGGGACAGCTATGTTCATGCGCATGCAGGCCAGAGACATGACTAGCTGGAGCGACAGGGACATGTTGGAGCCGGGGTTGAAATCCGATGCGAGCACCGGGATGCATCCGGCATCGATTATTTCACGTGCCGGGGCGAACGAGATGTCGAGGAACAGCGATACTCCCGGCAGCATGACGCAGGCGATGTTTGTTTCAGAAAGTCGTGCGACTTCGTCCGGCATGAGCACTTCCAGATGATCGACGGAGACCGCTTCCAGATCGACCGCCGCCTCGATGCATCCGACCGAGTGGAACTGGTTCGCGTGCATGCGGGGAAGCATGCCCTGATTGCGTGCGTCTTCCAGAATGACGTAGCTTTCGGCAGGAGTGAAATATCCGCGCTCGCAGAATACGTCGCAGAATTTCGCGATCTGCGCGACTTCCGGCAGCATCTCCCGGACCTGCTTGATATACTCTTCCTTGGACATGGACTTCGGCACGGAATGCGCGCCGAGAAATGTGGGGATGAGGTCGACCGGATGTTCTTCATTCAGTTCCGCGATGACCTCAAGCATCTTGAACTCGGTAGCCGGGTCCAGACCATAGCCGGTCTTGACTTCCATGGTTGTGGTCCCTTGGCGGACTGCCCTGTGCAGTCGCTGGCGGGCCAGTTCCTTCAATTCGGATTTTGAAGCTTCACGAGTCGCATTGACGGTTCGAGCGATGCCCCCGCCCTGTGCCGCGATATCCTCATAGGTCGCGCCAGCCGTACGCATGGCGAATTCATCCGCACGGTTGCCGCCGAATATCAGATGCGTATGACAATCCACAAAGCCCGGTACGACAGCCCGGTTCGAAGCATCAAGAATTTCGGCATTGTCGGCCTGTGCCCGGTTTTCCAGTTCCGCAAGCGGGGCAATGGCGTCAATGACACCGTCCACGACATAGATCGAGTCGCCGGTTCGGATATTCAGCTCCGAAATTTCCGGACCTCGAATCGCGCCGATGCGGGGGGCAGCAATCTGACTCGGATTCTTGATAAGCAACGCAGACATAGGCCTTTCCTGATAAAGAGTTTATTGTTTTGACACTACCCGCACAGTAACAGCTTTCAGCATATTTTCGTCAACGTCTCCCCATGCCGCCATGATAATCATATTTTTCAGTCAGAACTTTCAGGCGGACGATGTCAAAAGGCCTCGAAGGGAGGCCGGGAGAAACGTGTACAAAACGTTTCCCCCGGAAATCTTCCAGACTATTTTATCATGGGCAGATTGAGATCCTTTTCCTTGGCGCAGTCAATGGCCTTTTCGTAACCGGCGTCAGCGTGGCGCATGACGCCGGTGGCCGGGTCATTGTAGAGCACCCGTTCGATTTTCCGGTCTGCTTCTTCGGTGCCGTCGCAGAGCATGACGAGTCCGGAGTGCTGTGCGTATCCCATGCCCACGCCGCCGCCGTGGTGGAAGGAGACCCATGTGGCACCGGATGCGCAGTTGAGCAGGCAGTTGAGCAGCGGCCAGTCGGAAACCGCGTCAGAGCCGTCTTTCATGGCTTCCGTCTCGCGGTTAGGGCTGGCGACCGAACCGGAATCGAGGTGGTCGCGTCCGATGACAATGGGACCCTTGAGCTCGCCGTTACGAACCATCTCGTTGAAGGCGAGGCCAACGCGGTCCCGGTCGCCGAGGCCGACCCATGCGATGCGGGCAGGCAGTCCCTGAAACTGGATGTGTTCCTGCGCCATGTCGATCCAGTTGTGCAGGTGTTCATCGTCCGGGATGAGTTCTTTGATCTTGGCGTCGGTCTTGTAAATGTCTTCGGGATCACCGGAAAGGGCGGCCCAGCGGAAGGGGCCATGGCCGGTGCAGAACAGTTCTCGCACATAGGCGGGCACGAAACCGGGGAAGTCGAAAGCATCCTTGAGGCCCATGTTGAAGGCTTCCTGACGGATGTTGTTTCCGTAGTCGAAGGTGGGAATGCCCATCTTCTGGAAATCGAGCATGGCCTGAACATGCGGGACCATGGATTCGCGGGCGGCCTGCATGACACCGGCTTCGTCGGTTTTCTGTCTGGCTTCCCATTCCTCGACGGTCCAGCCTGCGGGCAGGTAGCCGTTGAGCGGGTCGTGGGCCGAAGTCTGATCGGTGACCGCATCGGGGCGCACGCCGTCCTTGACGAGCTGCGGGTAGATTTCGGAAGCGTTGCCAAGCACGCCGACGGTGATGGCCTTGCCCTCGGCGCATGCGTTTCTGATGAGCTCAAGGCCGTGTTCCAGTGAATCGGCCTTCATGTCGAGGTAGCCGGTGTCGATACGCTTCTGGATGCGTTCCTCCCGGCACTCGATGGCGAGCATGGATGCGCCCGCGAATTTGGCTGCCAGCGGCTGTGCCCCGCCCATGCCGCCGAGGCCCGCGGTGAGAATCCACTTTCCCTTGAGGTTGCCGCCGTGGTGCTTCTTGCCCATGGCGACAAAGGTTTCATAGGTGCCCTGCACGATGCCCTGCGAGCCGATGTATATCCAGCTGCCTGCGGTCATCTGGCCGAACATCATGAGGCCCTTGCGGTCCAGTTCGTTGAAATGTTCCCAGTTCGCCCAGTGAGGGACGAGGTTGGAGTTGGCGATCAGTACGCGCGGGGAGTGCTTGTGCGTCCTGAATACGCCGACCGGCTTGCCGGACTGGACAAGCAGGGTTTCATCGTCTTCCATGTCCTTGAGTGTCTCGAGAATGGCGTCAAAGCAGTCCCAGTTGCGGGCTGCGCGGCCTATTCCGCCGTAGACGATGAGGTCTTCGGGGCGTTCGGCCACGACCGGGTCCAGATTGTTCTGGAGCATGCGGAAGGGGGCTTCGAGCTGCCAGCTCTTGCAGGAAAGATCGGTGCCTGTGGGGGCGGTTACGATACGTTTGGACATGGGTACCTCGTAAGATGTTTTATCTGCCGGGGGTAAACTCGCCGCCGAAGCTGTACCGGGAAGCCGGGTAGAGCAGTTCGGCATAGGAGACGAGTCGGTCGCCCGACCATGTTTTTCGTTTGAGAAGCAGACAGGGTTCATTTGCCTGCACCTTGAGAAATTTTTGCTGTTCCGGGTCCGGGAGTACGGCGGTCAACTCGTGCTCGACTTTCTGGAGCGGGGCCACGCGCATGAGGTGCCGATGGGCTGATGTCTGCGTGAAATCAACGTCGAGATAATCCGGGACGGTATCCAGATTCACCCATCGGTCTTCGAGTTGAAGGGGAATGCCGTTTTCATAATGCACCATGCGGGAGAACGCGATGGTTTCGGTATGTCCGCTGAAGACATGGGCGGTCAGGGCCGTGAGCGGTTGCGGGGCGAGGTGTTTGACCTCTCTGAAATAGGTGCCGCCGCGTTCCTCGATTTCATCAGCGATGTCGCCGATGTTCAACAGCTCACTGCGGGGAATCTGTTTGGCCACGAATGTACCGCGTCCACGTTCGCGGATAAGATGCCCTTGGGTGGCCAGGTCCTTGACGGCACGGTGTACGGTCATTCGACTGGCTGAAAACGTTTCCATCATCTCCGCTTCGGAAGGAATGCGATGCCCGCTGGGCCATGATCCGTCCGTTATGTGTCCCATGATGTGTTCACGAATACGTGTGGAGAGGTTCTTTTTCTGCATGATGGTTTCTTTGTTTATACGTTTAGTTCAAATGTATATACATTAAGCACGGCATTCGGTCAAGACGGGATGCCGCGAACTGTTGTTGCTATGGATGTTCGTATTTTATATTAGAATATGATTCAAGCGAAGTGAACACGAATACGGGAAAGAGAATGGAAATGACGCGAATCGAGTTGATCAACGCACTGTGTGAAAAAATCGGGGCAGAGAGGTATTTGGAGATCGGCATACGCGAGGGCGAGGTCCTGAGTCAGGTTCGGACGCCTGTACGGGTCGGCGTTGACCCGAGGCCGCTTGTTGAACGACTGGACCCGAAGCTGCAAGTCGGTCTGGACGGCGTACAGATACATCCGTGTGAGAGTGATGTGTTTTTTGCAAAGAATTCAGAGCAGTTCGATATTGTCTTTGTGGACGGACTTCACCTGTACGAGCAGGCGATTAAGGATATTCTCAATGCGTTCAATGTGCTTTCGGCAGGAGGTTTTGTCGTGGTGCATGATCTGCTGCCCGGAACGGCTGCGGAGGGCTCACGGCAGGTGAAGCCGGGGGCATGGAACGGCGATGTCTGGAAGGTCATGCATGATATTCATGGGAATTACCCCCAGATCAAATCTGTCACTGTGGACAGTGATTTCGGCATGGGCGTGCTGTGGACCGATGCACCGGACCACCGTTTTGAGCCTATGTGGCGCAAGGGGTATCCGCGAATGCCGTTTTCTGTTTTCGAGGCGGAACGGGATGTGTTCATGACCATTCTCGAACCGGATTGGGCGGTCATTGAAACGCGAATTGATCGGATGCAGGCGGCAGGCTGATTTTTGTATATACTTCCGGCAAAGCCGGGTTGCCGTTTTTTAGCCTGCCGCGATTTTGCAGAGATAGTCGGCGACGCGCTGGGCAGATTTGCCGTCGGGATGAAGAAACGCCTTGTCCCGCAACGCGATGCGTTCCTGCGAGTACCCGTCATCACCTGATGCTGCCTTGGTCAGTGCGGCGTGCAATTCTTCTTGCGTGCGGCATTTGGGGCCGGGAGTCATTTCCTCGTATGGGAACTGGAATTTGCGGTTGTTCGTGACGTACCGGTCATAGTCGGGACAGAAAAAGACCACAGGCCGGTTCAGCATGAGATAGTCCATGTATATGGATGAATAGTCCGTGAGCATCACGTCGGCCAGCGGCATGAACGGGTATACGTCGCAGGCGTTGGCGTAGTGGGTGATATTGGGCAGATTGTCGGGAATTCTTTCTTCCAGAATGGGGTGTGCCTTGATGACCAGATGCAGGTTGGATTGCACCAGAAATTCGTGCAGACGTTCCATATCGAGCCTGCCCGCAAACGAGGATTCCCTGTCGTCGCGGAAGGTCGGGACATACAGGATGGTCTTCAGCTTTTTCTTCACCATTCCCGTTTTCCTGAACGCGGTTTCATCACAGTTCAGCATGGCGTCTTTGGTGACACGCTGGAAAAGGGCGTCATTCCGCGGATAACCGAGATCGACGAAATGATCGGCCCGGAAAGATTTTCTGAACACCTCCCGAGTGTAGAACGGAGAGGTTGAGACCACCGTATGGTATCCTGAGTACAGGTATTCGAAGTTCAGCGAAGTGTTTTTGTGTGCCGGGTTCGAGTCCTTTTCCACGAAGCCGATTTCCTTGAATCCCACGCCGTGCCACAGTTGAATGACGCGGGCGTATTTCGTCAGCGGCATGTAGCTGTCTTCCTTGAAATTGAAGTGGTCCACGACAATGGTGGCGGCTTCGGCCAAATTTTCTACGGCTTCGAAGTCCGGGAACAGGTGAACCGGCAGGTCGGCTTCGCGCAGCATCTTGAAGGTTGCCGGGTGGCAGGTGAAGAAGTGGGCGTCGATTTCGGGACGATGACGCACGCAGTATAGAAACAGGTGCTTTACGTTGCCGGTGAATTGTCCTCCGCCCGGGCCGATGAAAACGACCCGTGAGGCTTTCTTGGGAGTGAGGCGTGCGATCTTGTCAAACGACTTGAGGAGCTGGTCAAGTGTCACGGGTAAACTCCTATGTATCCCGGCGGACGTCGACGACCATGCCGGAAAATTCGGCCATGAGCGTATCCAGTGTCGCTTGTGCCACCTTTTCCGCCGTGAGCAGCGTGTTTTCCGGTTCGACCCCGAAATTTTCCCTGCGCATGGGTGTATTGGTGCGTTCGGGGTTGATGGCGTTGATTCGCACCTTGTTCTGGTGCAGTTCTTCGGCAATGCCTTGTACCAGATTGACCACTGCCGCCTTGGTGGACGAGTAGATGGAGAACAGGGCGCGTCCCCGTGTGTATGAACTGGAAGTGAAAAGTGCGATGGAACCGCGTGATTCCTTGAGGTAGGGCAGCGCCGCTTTGACCACGTTGATGGAGCCGGTGTAGTTGATGGCGATTTCCCGTTCAATGTCTTCGATATCCCGGCTGAGCAGGGTGCCGGAACGCAGGATGGCCGCGCTGTTAATGATTCCGTCGATGCGTCCTGTCTTGGCGTGCAGTTCAGCCAGAGCATCACTGACGGCCCCGAAGTCCCGGATATCAACGCCGTTTCTGCGTGAAAAACCATGCATGTCCGCGCCGTTTTCCTGTCCCAAGTCCATAATGCTTTCACCGATTCCTCGGCTGGCACCGAACACCGCTACCACCTTGTTTTCCAAGGGGTTTCTGGTGAGTGCATGGTCCGGGGTGACTGTCTTTATCTGGAAAATCTTGTCTGCCAGAAACAGGTCTTCGGGGTAGGTTATCTTGATGTTGGATTCCTCGCCCGGAACGACATGCACGTCCCCCAGTCCGTAGCGCAGGATCAGTCCGCAGTCGTCGGTGACTTTGACATCAGGATCGTCCATGGCGCGTTGATGCGCTTCACGAATTGCCTTTGCCTGAAAACCCTGAGGCGTCTGACCTCTTCGCAGTGCGGCTCGACTGGGGATGTCCACGATGCGGTCATCCTCTGTCTGAATTATGGTGTCCACAGCGGGGATGGCGACATCCACGGACACATGGTGTTTGAGGCTTTCGTAACAGTCGGAAATGATCTTGTGGTTCAGGAAAGGCCTGACTGCGTCGTGGAGCAGTATGAGCGCGTCGTCCTCTTCCACTGCAAAGATACCGGAGGCCGAACTTTCCCGGCGGGAAGCCCCTCCGTTGAGAACCTTGGTGACCTTGACGTAGCTGTTTCGCAGCAGGACTTCCTCAAGGTGGGACCGGTATTTGCTGTCGATGACGATGAATATTTCATCAACGTCGGGGTGGCTGTCGATCGCGTCCAGCGTGTGTTCGATGACAGTCCTTCCGGCAATCTTGAGAAATTGCTTGGGGGTCGTGAATTTCATGCGGTTGCCTGATCCGGCAGCCAACAGAATGCAATATCTTTTTTGTTTGCGCATGCTTTCCCCCTATTGTGTCCTGCCGACAATGGGCAGCAGGTCATAAATGTTGTCACTGGGATTCAGTTCCAGGACATATGAAAAATTATCAACCATTCCCGGTGACGCGAAAACGACCGGGTTGCTCACGAGCCATTTCATCAGATGATGGCTGTGCATGACCGTGATTTCAGGATAGGCGGGGTCGGCAACTTCGGCAACGGTATGCGGGGCCAACTTGGCTTCCGGCAGAATGCGGCCGATCTTTTCCCTGATTTCCGGCAATTCGCGTGGAAGACAAAGTACCGGTATCGGTTTGCCTCTTTGGACATTGGTCATTCCCCGTACGAAGAGGAAAGCGGTATTCAGTTCCATTTCCCATTTTTTTGCCAGACGGGCAGCCACGCCGATGGCGTCCACATCTTCCTTGAATACGGCGTCGCGCATGGCTCGTGCCACTTTGGTCATCATACTCGTTTCCAGAATGTCATTCATGCCGGGATCATTCCGCATGCGGTATGCCCGGGCCACCTCTCTGGCGTCGGCAAGCTGTGTAATCAGTTGCTTGCGGGTATTGACCATGTCCACGTTTTCCCGTTGTTCAAGGACGGAATCAATGGTTGCGAGGTATTGTTCGCGGTCTATTTCGGGAAGGGCGAGCAGCTTCTTCATTCCCTTGAAAGGGAAGAACTCTTTTGAAAGCAAAGTGGAATCTGTCGTGCTGTAAAAACGGGTACCGGTGGTTTTCCGTATTTCGCGGACAAACTGGTCGGCTTCCGAACTGGTTGCTATGTACCAGTCCTTGCTTTGTACCAGACGTCCGTCGCGAGTGCTCAGAAGATAGTTCCCGTTGAGGTTTGCCAGTGGATAAATCCCCTCATGTTTGTCCCCGTAGGGATGCGAGGCCGCATTACCTTCAAATGAGAGGTCGACTCCTGCGAGATAGGCTTCCGGTGCCCAGAGGGCTTCGGCCAGCCCGAGGCAGGCGGTGAGGGTGCTGACATAGCTTTCCCGCAGTCGTGCGGGATTGGGGAGCAGGTTCATGTTGAAGCTGTCCATCATGACAACGCCGCGAAATTTATGGGCATAGGGATAGAACGGGGAAATGGACAGCGGTACCAGCAGTGTGTTCGGCAGAGGCGGAATCTGTGCATAAAAGTGTCGCTGCACCTGAAAGGTATCGAGCTGTATGACGATATCAGGTTCAACCCCGGCGGAGAGGCATTTCTGAATTGTTCTGGCAATGCAGGCGATGAGGCAGTGTTTCCGCAGTTCCTTGAGATGGGGGAGTACTTCGTTAACAGACGGCCCGGGCAGGAGCAGCAGGACCGGGAGTCCTATGCGGGTGTTTGCCAGCTTGTCGGCGATCGGTGCATTGAGCAGCCAAGGATAGTTCTTGAGCTGGTTCATGCTGCGGCGAATGTCGGGAATGGTTTCCTTGCGGCTGCCTAACGGGTCCTGTGTCGAATGGGAACGTTTTGGGAAAAACACATATTTGTAATGAATATGCAAAATCTTTTTCTGTGTCTCCAGAACGGCTTCCATGTCAATGGCTTTATCTTTTTCAGGCAGGACAAACATGATGCCGTCCTGCAGCGAGGCATAGTCCAGATTGTTCAGCAGTTCTGCCGAAGCTGACGCGGAAGGATTTTCCATTCGGCACACTTTGTCGAGAGGGATGGTCTTGTCCACCCATACGTCGCCAAATGCGAATACGGTCTGTCCTTTCCACTGCGAGGAGGAGAGTTCACCGACATGGCAGGGATAATTATGTGACATTTATATAAAGCTCCAGAGACATTTTTTTGGCTGTCTGCATGTTGATTGCAATATTTTTGCCAATTAACGCAATAGAGAAGGTGCGGCAAGACGATGTTTGGTCAGGGAGTAGTTGCAGCGGATGAGACAGGAGGCAGACGGAGTGAAAACGGTCGAAGGCGGTTGTTCGGTATATATGCTTATAATGAGGCGGAGCATCCCTTCGAAAGATACTCCGCCTGATATATTTTTTGCAGTTGAATACTGTTGTTTGATGCTTTGACTAAAGATTGGCAGAGCGCTCGCATTGAGTCGGTTGCCTGCTGGGCGGCAGGCTGTCTGCTTCCTGTTCCATGCCATATTTTTTCAAGGCATATTCCTGCAAGGGTTTGGACCCGATGTGCAGTTTGAGTTCGGCAGGATTTGGTTTGCGGACCCGGCAGTTTTTGCAATACGCCGGTTCGTCGGGTGTGTTGACCACTGCACGAAGTTTTCTGGCGGCTTTGCTGTTCCATATTTCATCGAAATCCTGTTCCAGCAGGTTGCCGATTTTTGTGGGGCCGCCGCAGCAGAGCGTGGCTGTCCCGTCTACGTCAACGAGCAGTTTGGTCCACGGGTCGGCGCAGAAAGGCCGTGTGCCGGAAGCTTCCATGTCGGTGCATTCCGAAAAAAGAGGAGGAAGGCGGAGTTTCATGTCGATGCTGTCGGCGATCATTTTTGATTTTGCCAGCCAGCTGTCGCTGTATTCCTGACAGAACCAGACGCACTCATCTACCATGTCTTTTGTGCTCATGCCGGGATAAAAAACGTTGATCTGGGTTGCTCCCACTTCCTTGGCCATGGTGACAAGCTTCGGGAGCTCTGAAACATTGGAGCGCATGGCAAGGAAATTCAGTTCCATGCTGGGGAATGGAGACCCGTACTTCGCTTTCAACTGGCTGATTTTGGCGATGCCTGCCATGACCTTGAAAAAGTTTCCGCCGCGAATTTTCTTGTACGTCTTCTGGGTGCCGGCATCTATGCTGAATTTGATGTGGCCGACCTGATTGGCGACGATGGATTCGCAGGTTTCATCGGTAAGCAGGGAACCATTGGAAATGATATCGATCCGATTTTGATACTTGTGAGCCAGCTTGTACAGGTCATGAATTCGCGGATACAGCATGGGCTCTCCGCCGAAAATCTGGAATCCCCGGGCAAAGGGGAGAATGTCTTCGAGCTTTTTGTAAATGGACCAGTCCAATTCCCCTTCATAACTTTTTTGATAGCACATGACGCAGCGGTAGTTGCATCGCAGCGTGGTCGTTACCGTGATGTGTTCAGGAAAACAGATACTCTGCGGAGTGTTGGACTGCGCGAGGTTGCTGTTGATAACCGCATTCATGGTTTTCATATTTTGCAAGTATTTCAAAACGATCTCCCGATGCTTTGGGTGCAGGATGTGCTAACTGACACTAGCCTAAAGCAATAACCATGCCGGGGGATTTTGGGGTGTATTTAATTTGTTGTTGACTGAAATCTGATGAAAAACAGCTAGTTATGATCTGTGGAAAAAACTGCCTATAAAAGAGGGAGAGTCAATCTGCTGACAGTGAAGCGAGGAAAAGGGGAGGGGCTTGTTTGCCCAGCTTTTAAGTGGCGGTCGGAAATTCGTGGTTCAGGCTGGTTTCAGTTGCATGTCAGTCATGCGTATCTGCTTCGTAGGTTATGAGATTCAGGCAGACTCCCTGAAGGTCTTTTATTACGCAGAATCGCCCTATGTTCGGAATGTCCGTGGGCGGAAGAATGACTTCCCCGCCGAGTTTTTCGGTCTGTCTGGCGGATGCCTCGACATCATCAACAGTGACATATGGGTCCCAGCATGGGATGACATCATCTGGAACGTTCCCGTCCTTGAGCATCATGCCCCCGACCATGGTTTCACCCTTAAGTGCCACGAGATAGGTGTTGCCGTAGATCGTCTTTGTTTCCGAGAAGGTCCATCCGAGCAGTTCACCGTAAAACTTTTTTGCCGATTCCAGATCGGTGGTTATCAATTCGTTCCAACTGAAGACACCATGTCCCTTGAAGTCGTCCTGCATTCTTGTATCTCCAGATGCCTGTCTACTGAAGTTGGTCAGGGATTCGTTGTTATTTCGATTCGTGATGCAGCATGCCGTCCCGGACATGGGAGAGGAGGCGTCCGCTCAGGTTGCTCCAGCCCAGCGACTCGGCCAATTCCCAAAGGGCGGTAAGTTGAGCCTGCCGCAGTGAAGCCGCGTTATCGTCTGTCGTATCCAGGCCGGTTTCAATGATCGGGACGAGTGCTTCAACCGCGTCGCGGATGGCTTTGGACAGTTGGATGAGTTGTGCCCGGCACACCTCGTCGTCAAGTCGGGTGGCGAAGAGAAAGAGGCCGCCCAGTTGCCTGAGCTTGGCAGCGAATTCGGCCCCATTGCTTTCGGTGTCCGACGCGGCCTTCAAGAGCTCTTCTGCGCTGACGTTTACCAGAAGTCGTGTTGCATCGATGAATTCGATGATGATGTCCCGTCCCATCGTCTTCTGGTATCCCGCATCATCCTGAGTTTCCAGAGTTCGTTCCCCAATGACGATCAATTCCTCGATTTGGTAGAGCAGGCTTGCCACGTCGAATCGGGCCAGAGCGTCCCTGCTTTCGATGAAATCGCGTATGGCGGCGGAAACACGTTTCAGGACCTGTCCGGAAAGCATGTTGATCTGATTGGCGATCTGCTGCATTTCCATGTTGCCGCCAAGGACTTCCAAGCCCCATTCCAGAATATCAAGTCGCATGAAGTCTGCCGCGATCTTGACGAGTTCAAGATGGTCCGGGGAAAAAAGCATGGCATTGATCTGGCCGGTGTACATCATGGAGGCGTTGAGCAGTTCGCTACGCACGGCCATTCCGAGAGTCGCGCCGTTACCGGGGCGGCCAAGGCTCTCCAATGTTCTGACAAGGGCCATGAACATGTCGATGCATCCCATCCAGTCCGAGCGGTCATCAAGGCTGGGCTGTTTGCCGGGTAACGGAGCGCCTGAAACGATCAGTTCCTTGAGGCTGGGCAGCACTGTGTCGGAAAAAACCGAGCAATCCCGTTCCAGCACCGCGGCCAATCGAGGATCGGCAGGCGGCAGGCTTCCTCCTGATGCTTCGACGGCGGATTCGACATATTCATTCAGCAAGGCCTGACATTTGTGCACTGTGGAGTCGGAAAAAGTGTCGTCCAGCCCCGTTTGGAGGAGTTCTCTGATTTCTTTGCCGAGTCTGGAAATGGTTCCCGGTCCGTTCATGTCCGCGAGCATGGTGCCGTCGTCGAGCATGGTGGCATCGGTGTCCATCAGGACGGTCGCTTCGTTGGCCTCTTCTTCTTCGCGTGCATAGGAGAAGGCTTCGGCCAATGCTGCTGAAAATTCTCCTGCATCCTGAAAACGGCCATCCCGTTCCTTTGCCATGGAACGGGCCACGACAGAATCGAATGCTCTTGAGACGCGAACGTTCACGGCCGACGGCGCGGGGGGAACGTTGTTCAGCACCTGCTGCATGACTTGGGTCAGTGAGCCTTGGAAGGGTTTTCTGCCCGTCAGCAACTGGTAGAGAATTACGCCTGTCGAATAAATATCGGTCCGGCGGTCCACTTTTTCGCCGATAACCTGTTCCGGCGACATGTAGGAAGGCGTGCCGAGCATGGCACCGGCCTGAGTCATTTCAGATGATTCGATACGGGCGATGCCGAAGTCCATGACCTTCACGCCGTCTGAACCGACGAGCAGGATGTTGGCTGGTTTAATGTCCCGGTGAATGATGCCTTTCCCATGGGAATAATTCAGGGCGGAAAGCAGTCTCGCGAATAACGCCTCAGCCTTATCCAAATCAATGGAAGATCCGGAGGCAAGCTGTTCCTTGAGTTCTTTTCCGAGGACCAGTTCCATTGCCATGAAGACGTCTTCGCCTTCCTGACCGGAATCTATGACATGGATGATGTTTTCATGCCTGAGGCTCTTTGAGATATCCGCTTCGTGCAGGAATCGTTGGAGCAGGGTGTCCCGTTCATCGGACGACAACAGGTCCGGGCGCAGTGTCTTGATGGCGACTTCCTGACCGGAACTGGCGTCCATTCCCTTGTATACGACGCCCATGGCACCGCGTCCGAGGACCTTGCCGAGGCGGTAGCCCCCAAGCTCTTTTTCCGGGATTGTGTCTGAATTGGTCAAAACGTTTCTCCCATCATGTGCGGGCGGCGAGCACAACGCCTATGTTGTCTTTCCCGCCGCGTTCCTTTGCCCGGTTCACCAAGGCCTGAGCCGCATCCTGCAATGTGTCGGGACGCGCCTGTCTGAGTATCTTTTCAATGTCGTCATCCTGAACCATGCCGGTGAGACCATCCGAACAGGCCAGCCATATATCACCCTGCAAAACGGCCTGAACACTGATTTCCGGGTTGGCGGAAGGATTGGGACCGACGGCTCTGAGAATGAAGTTGCGGAACGGAGCCTTGCCGTTTCCTCCTTCCCGTTTCCATTCTTCGTACACGGAATGATCGCGTGTCAAACGAACCAGCACTCCGCCGCGCAATCGGTAAATCCGGCTGTCACCCACATGGAATACCACTGCCCGTGACAGGTTGTCGAAGACTTTGAATCCGGCCAGAGTCGCGCCCATGCCGGAACCTTTGGAGGCACCACGGGAAGCGTTCAATGAGTAAATTTCGGTATTGGCTTGTTCCACAGCATCGCGAACGGCGTCGGACATGGGGTCCGGAGCTTCCTGAAGCGTCATGTCGTCGTCCTGTGCAATTTCGATGGGAGCGGGAGGGGGAGGCTCGACTCCTTGGAGTGTTTGTTTCAGCGTATCCAGACACATCTTGCTTGCCACGTCACCCATGCCGTGGCCGCCCATGCCGTCAGCTACCGCGAAAAGACCTGTCGCGTCGTTTGCAAAGACCGCGTCCTCGTTTTGTTTGCGAACCAGTCCTTTATCCGTCAGGCAGGCTGCATGCATCATTGTTTACTCCATGTTTCCACTTTGGCTGCTGCCTTTTCCAGACTCTCTGTCGAGGCGTATTCGACCAGATAACGGGCCAGTTGGCGGAAGACGAATTTTCTGTTTTTTTCACCGATCCACATGACGAATGGACCGGGGTTGCAATCGAGATAGACATACCGCCCGTCATCTCCTGCAATGATGTCCCAGGCCGCATAGTGCAGCCCCATGAACCGGGTCGCCGCGACAATGCGTGCGGCTTCTGCTTTCGGCATTTCAAAATGCTCGAATCCGGATGTCGCGGTACGGCTGTCCACATCCGGGGCGATGATTTTCAGTGCGAGAACCATGGTGTCGCCGACCACATGAACCCGCAGAGTTGAGCCATGGATGCGCTCCTGAAAAAGGACGGGGCATTGCGGCAGGTCCGTGGAATTCCGAACGTCATCAACCGTGACGCTGCGTGTGGAACCGACGCCTGCCGAAGGTTTGCACACGGCTTCGCCTATTGTTTCAATGAAGGTTGCTGCCGCTGCCGGGTCGTTGGTCATGATGCTTTTCGGGGCGTCGAAACCGTTCTTCCGGAGTTTCGAGTAAAGCTGTGCTTTGGAGTCATGATCGACATAGGCCCCGAAAGGGGAATTGACGAGCAGGCCGCCGCGGGAAGCGAATTCTTCGAAAAAGCTCAGGGTCGCACCTTGGAAGAGCTGCTCTTTTTGGAAAGAAGTGCGAAATTCTTCATATTGGATTGCGTTGGTGACCGGGGGCATGGAGAAGGGCGTATTCTGGGAAATACAGCGGATGTGCAGGGCGCGTATGTCGGAGAAATCAATGTTGCCCCATGACAATTCAGACGAAGAAACGGTCATCCTGTTTCCTTCCGGACCTCCCAGTCCGGACCGGAAGATCAACGGTATTCCTCCTGCCTCCGTTACGGCTTGGCCTATTTCTGCCACTTGGCGGCAATCAGTGCCGGAAAACAAAGCTATCTTGGGCTGCATTCTACCTACGCAGTTGCTGTCGGTGTTGGATATCCAAAAAAAAGGCTACCCGGAGACAATTCTCATGCTCCGGGCATCCTTTGTTTTTTGGCAATGTTCAAAATCGTCTGGAATGTCTTACAGACCTTCCGGGTTACGAACTGATGTTGATGGAGCCGATGTCGACGTTGTCTGTCACATCGCCGCCAATGGCGCCCTGTGCTCCCATGGCAGCCTGATCCGTCATGGTTCCCCAGCCGCCTTCGGAGTTGTCGGCCTGTTCGCCGGCAAATGTTCCGGCTTCCATGCCCTGATGGGTGTCGCCACCCCGTTTCATGCCGGTATCCACTTCGCCGCCAGTGTAATTGTTCATATGGTGCCTTCCGGTTAGCTTGAGATGTTGATGGAACCGATGTCGACGTTGTCGGTCACTTCGCCGCCCATGGCAGCTTGTCCGCCCATGGCTCCTTGTTCCGTCAGGGTTCCCCAACCGTCCTGCGAGTTGTCAGCCTGATCGCCTGCGCCAGTGCCGACCATCATACCCTGATGGGTATCTCCGCCAGATTTGCCACCTACTGCGACTCCGCCGCCTGTCATGTCGTCAGTCATTGTCATGTCCTCATTGTTGTTTGGGATTGATTCCCTTTTGAAAAAACAATCTGAAAGATAAAAAGGGTAGTCCTTACAGGGTGTTGTTACGAACTGATGTTGATGGAACCGATATCTACGTTGTCGGTTACATCGCCACCTGCTGCAGCCTGTTCTCCTGCGGCAAACTGTGCGCCATCCGCGCCCAAGCCACCAGCGGAGTTGTCCGTCATGTCACCCATGAAATTGCCTGCGCCCATTTCCTGATGAGTGTCGCCGCCGGACTTGAACCCTACTTCACTACCGCCGCCCGTACTATTGTCCATGCTTTTCTCCCTTGTTGTAGTTGTTCTCTCATTTAGATTTAACTATTTCCCCCGTAACATAAGGGGAGCGAATTTGTACAGAGAGCAACATGGTTTTTTGTCGATCTTATAATTAGTTGATTCTTTGGTTACTGATTACGTGTTTCAAGGGGGGCGGACAGATCAGAACGTTGGGAAGGGAAATCGGCTGCTTTGGTTGTTTGAAATATTTACATCATTGCTTCATAGGCAAAATTAAGGCATTGATAATCGCAATAGGTGATTTTGATAATTATTGAATAACCAGCAGAGAAATAACGGTTTCCATGGCAGTCGACGAAAACAGTTCCATCATTTCGCAAGGTCCCCGGACGGGAGTTCGCCATCCCATTCGGGCGGCCCGACTTCTTTATACGGTTCCAAGTGTTGTGCTCCGTGGTCCTATTTATGTGATTTTTATCATACTTTTTGTTGCAATCGTCTATTCGTTCTGGGCCAAGAAGGACTCTCTTGTCCTTGCGCCGCTTACATTGGACAAGCGTTCCACTACGGTGGAAGCCATTGCCGGTGGGCAGGTGACGCGTGTTGCGGTCAGTCCCAACTCGCATGTGCAGTTCAATGAACTGTTGGTTGAAGTGCAGGAAAAGACCCGCGCCATCATGGATACGGAGATGGAGACGTTCGAAGGCCGGATTGCCGAAGCCGAGAGGGAGCGCGAACGGCTGACGGACGAATACGAATACAAGCTTGCCCAGCTTCGGCTTGAGTTGGCCGATTCCAATCAGGGGCGCAGCACCAAGGCGGTTTCCATTCAGGGTAGGATCGACCAGTTGAATGAACGGCTTCGATCCGCGCAAAGGGAACTGAATCTGCGGAGCAAGGAATACAAGACGGCCCAGTCCCGCTGGCAGCGCGCACAGAAGCGGTTCGAGAACCGGGATATCACCATCACCCAGTTCGAATCGGCGGAACAGGAAAATGACAGACGCAGAAAGGCTGTCTCCGATGCCCGGGCGACAGTGGCCGAAATTGTGGTTTCCCTGCGTACCGCCAAAAAGGAATTGTCCACGCTTCAGGACATGCACAGTCTGGAGAAGATTGAGGAAAATATTCACCAGCTTGAGGAGCGGCAGGCCCGCGAACTCAAGCTGCTCAACGACAGCATTCTTTCTCTCAAGCGCAGGAAAGCCGCCAGTCAGGAACTGGTGGGTGGCGTTACATACGATGACAACATCACCGCCTACAAGAGCATGTTGGACGGGCTGGTCACCGAAGTGCATGTGAGCAGGGGGCAGATCATTTCTCCCGGTCACTCCCTGGTCACGCTGGTCAAGGATACTGCGGCTCTCGAAGCCCGTGCCATGGTCGAGAACAAGGACATCGGTTCCATCCGTATCGGACAGTCGGCCAAGCTCAAGTTCTGGGCGTATCCCTATCAGGAATACGGCATTCTTGAGGGTGTGATTTATGAAATCGACAAGCAGCCCAGCAAAGATGAGACGACCAGCGCCTATCAGATTCGTATCGCCCTCGACAGTGAGTGGATTCAGCGGATCGGCAGCAAGGTCCGTCATCCGTTGGCCATTGGTCTGGAAGGGACCGCAGAGATCAAGACGGGCGAGAAGCGGTGGATAGAGATCGTGTTTACGCCGCTCTCCAAGTTTTTTGGCAGTGAGGAGGGGAACTGATGGCTGACAGGCACGACGCGGTCCGCGATATTCTGGCGTCACACGTCATGTTTGCCACGCTTCCGGCTGACGACAAAGCGGCGTTGGAACAGCTTTTCTCCATGCGCGAATTCGCTCCGGGCGAATATCTGGCACGACAGAATGAACGCATGGAAGGGGTTTTTCACATTTATTCCGGCACGGTGCGGACCAAGCAGACCGTGGCTGGCCGGAGAACCGCGCTAGGCGATAATGGGCCGGGTTCTACCTTCGGCGAGATGAGCCTGCTGGGCGACACGGTTTGGGAATACGAGCTCGTGGTCGGTCAGGAGCCAGTCAAGGCGTTGTTCCTTCCTGCCGGTGCTGCCCGTGAATTTGCTGACGAGCATCCCGAAGCTCTCGCGTTGTTTCGCAAGAGTATCGGCCAGATTGAATTGAGCCAGCGGCTTCGGTCGCTGCTCGGGCAGGCAACCTGCACGCCGGATCAGTTCTCCGTGATCCTGAATAATCTGGGTGTGAAGCGGATTCCCAAAGGGACCCCTGTTTTTTTCCAGAATGATGCTGATCCCCGTCTCTATTCCATAGAGCAGGGGACTGTGGACATGATTCGGGAGGAGGACGGTGATCCTCTGGCTCTGGATCGTTGTTCCCGGTTCGAGGTGCTCGGCGAAACCGCCGCACTTGCCGAGGCGGATAACGACGGACGTCATTTCTACACCGCCATGGCAGTCACGGACGTGACCGTCATCGTCATCAAGCAGCAGGAAGTCATCAAGCTGGCAGCTTTGAATCCCGCCCTGCACGAGCAGCTTCTTTCGCGGGCGAGAGAGTTGCGTAAAGTGACGGCATCCGAGATCGCCGCTCGCAGTCAGGCGGTCAACACGGACATGCGTATCCGCTTGGCGCGGGGATTAACCGAAGAGGAATATCAGGAGCTGGAGGAGCAGGAACCCGGAGGGGACACGGATTTCCCTCTGGTGCGTCAGGGAGACCCCAGCGAGTGCGGCGCGGCCTGCCTGACCATGATTACCCGCCATTACGGGAAGAATTTCAAGCTTGGACAGATCAAGGAACTCGTCAACGTTTCCTCGGCTGACACCTCGCCGTTGCCGATCATTACCGGAGCGGAGAATCTCGGTTACCGGGCCAAGGCGTATGCCCTGAACAGGAAGGAACTGCGGCGGGTCACCACCCCCGGCATCATCGGCTGGGAGGGCGGTCATTACGCGGTTTTGTGCAAGGCGACGCATACGCATGTCCATCTGGCTGACCCGCTTGAGGGGCGCAAGGTCATGCCGATCGAGGAGTTCATTACCGGGTGGACTGAGGCCGAGGTCCCCGGCGCTCCCACGGATGACGATCGGGGGCTGTTTATTGCGCTTACTCCCACGGAGAAGTTCATCCATCTGGAGCCGCCCAAGCGTCCGGTGCTGCACTTCGTCCGCTACCTTCTTCCCTACAGGAAATATTTCTTCGAGGCGTTTCTGGCCGCGCTGGTTATCAACCTGCTCGGACTGGCTTCACCCCTGTTTGTCCAGACCATTGTTGATACCGTGGTCGTGCACAAGGACGTGAGCCTGCTCAACATGATGCTGGGCGGCATGGTTCTGGTGACCATCTTCACCACCTTGACCATGGTGGTGCAGCGGCTGCTTCTGGCGCACACCACGGCTCGTATCGACGTTCGCCTCATGAGCGAGTTCTATCGACACGTCCTTTCCCTGCCCATGGCCTTTTTCCTGACACGGAACAAAGGTGAAATCATGGCCCGGTTCGGCGAGAATGCCAAGATCAGGGCGATCCTCACCGGATCGACTATCACGGTTGTTCTCAATACGCTCATGCTGGTCATCTATTTTCTGATGATGTTCACCTATTCGCTGCCCCTGACGTTCATCGTGCTCGCGTTTATTCCGGGGTATGTCGCATTGATTCTGTACTTCACGCCGCGCATCAAGGCGCTGGCCCAAAAGATTTTTCAGACCAACGCCCAGTCTCAGGCGTATCTCATCGAAGCCCTGACCGGCATTGAGACCATCAAGGCCACGGCCAACGAATATATGGCCCGTGCCCGCTGGGAGGATTCGTTCGTCAAGAACGTCAACAATACCTTCAAGCAGGCCAATCTGGTCCTTACTTCCACCAGTCTGCATTCTCTCCTGCGTCTGGCTTCCAGCGTCGGCATTCTCTGGTACGGCGCAAATCAGGTCATTGCAGGCGAACTCTCCATCGGTGAGTTGATGGGATTCAACATGCTGGTGGGGCTGGTCATGAATCCGGTGCAGCAGATGGTTCAGCTGTGGAATCAGTTTCAGGACGTGCGTATCTCCGTGGACCGTGTCAGTGAAATTCTCGACATAGATCCGGAATGTCCGCCTACTTCTTCACCGGAAGACATGCCTGTGGTTCTCACGGAATGCGCGGGGCGGGTGGAATTCAGGAATGTTGATTTCAGCTACATGGCCGGGGACAAGGAAAATCTGGTCATGCGGGATTTCTGCCTGAAGATCGACTCCGGCGAGTATGTCGCGCTTGTCGGGCCTTCCGGGTGTGGCAAGTCCACCATTGCCAAGATGATTCTCGGCTTCAACCTGCCCAAGGACGGTCAATGTCTCATTGACGGAAAAAGTCTGGCGAGCCTTGATTTGCCATCTCTTCGCAGACATATCGGCGTGGTGTTGCAGGACAGTTTCCTCATGGCCGGAACCGTGGCCGAGAACATAGCCCTGGGTGACCCGGAACCCGATCTTGCCGCCGTCAAACGCGCCGCCCGTCAGGCGGGGATCGAAGCGGAGATTCTTCGCTGGCCCCAAGGATATCAGACCGCCATTGGTGAAAAGGGCATGGGTATATCGGGCGGGCAGCGTCAGCGTGTCTGCATTGCGCGAGCCTTGTACCGACAACCCCGGATTCTCATTCTGGACGAAGCGACCAGTGCTTTGGACAATGAATCGGAAAAGCTCATTCAGGCCAACATGCGCGAGATTCTCAAGGGGCGGACTTCCCTGACCATCGCCCATCGCCTTTCAACCATAGTGGATGCCGACCGCATCTGTTTCATCGTTGACGGCAAGGTGGCCGAGCAGGGCACGCACAAGGAATTGATTGATCCTGCATACATCAAGGCCAACGAATATGAAGGAAAGTATTACGCCTTGGCCCGTGACCAGTTCAACCTGCCGCCTTTGGAAGAAATCTCCGGTGATTCAGGGGAGGGAGCATGATCGCACGTCTGACGTGTCTTGACGATTCCCGCCTGCCTGACGACCAGAAAGGGTTGATCATTGAGCTTGATGGTTCGGAAGTGTCCATCGGCAGGGGAGTGGACAACACCCAAGTCCTCCAGCACAGCAGTATTTCCAGAAGGCACGCCCTTATCGTTCCTGATGATGCGGGGCTGCTCATACGCGACTTGAAGAGCACCAACGGTGTCTGGCTCAATGGTGAACGCACGGATGAGGCCTTGCTCGGCAATGGCGACACCGTGGGGTTTGGTTCACTTCTCTTTCGTTTCGAGACTGTGGAAGAAGTAGCCGAGGAACCGGATGAGGTGGAGCCTGTCGTTCCTGAGCCGGAACTGAAACCGGTAGTGGAATCGGAGACAGAGTCCGAATCGGAACCGGACGTGACGCCGGAACCTGTTCCCGCTCCTCAGGCGGAACCTGAAGTCGAGGTCGAAGAGGCTGCCCAGCCTGAGCCGCAGGCGGAAGATGTGTCTCTTGAGGACGACGGCGAAGAAGCCGTGGACAAGACCATGCTTTTCGGTGACTCCCGTGCAAGCGAGGCCATTCTCGATGCCAGAGAGCGGGACGAGGAAACGGATGATGTTCCGGAAGCGCAGCCTGTTCGCAGCAAAGAGCCTGAACCGTCTCCTGAGCCGGATTCATCACAGCAACCGGAAAAGCCCCGGTTTGAGATTACCAGAAAGCATCTGGCCGTGGCGGGAGCCATTGTCCTGATTCTTCTCGTCTGGCGGATTGTCGTTGCTCGACAGGCTGGGGCGGATGAGCGGCTGGTCCGCAATTATACGCAGGTCGTGGACGACTTTGTGGAGCAGAATGAGTTCTGGACGAAGCGGGTTCGCCCTGCGGATATCCGTGAGCAGGTGGGAGAACTGAATCAGGTGATTGATGCGCTCGATGAAGATATTCTTCAGCGTAGTGAGCTTGAACCGTTGATACCTCTTTTGATTGAGGCCCATTTCCTTCGGCTGGAGCGGGAAGTGCGCGAATTGCTGTACAAGGACAGCCCTGAGGATGCCCTTGCTCTGGTGGAAAGGGTCCGGACTTCGGCGCAGAAATATCTGGCGGATGCGACCGTGCCCGACGTTAGGCACGCCCTGACGCAGTTCGTCAGTCTGGCCGATCTTCTCGACTCCATAGCCCGCTACAAGCTTTTCCAGAAACGATATCCCGATCCGTTCCTGTTCCGGGAATCAGTCGTTCCCGAGGCCGTTCGCAAGGACATAGCTGCGGCAAAGGAACTCAAGGTGCGGTTTGCGACCCTGCTTCGGGAAAACAATCTGCCGCTCAAGGTCCGTTTCCGTCTTTTGCGGGGCATGGCGGATGATGTGGATGAAAACTGCGTCCTCCTTGTGAACAGGTGGTACCACCTTGTTTTCGGAGACAATCCGGCAAACGGATAGGGCCATGCTCTTTCGTTCCGGTTCGACGTGGCTGAAGGGCATAACCCTGTTGTGCGCTTTGCTGGCGATCCAGCCTGTGGTGCTGTGTGCTTCGCAGGAATCCCCTTTTCATCGACTGGAAACCGCAGGGGCTGAACTCGTCAAGGACTCCCTGTACAATCGGATGGTCAGGAAAGACCGGATCGAACCCGTGACCGTGGACATGGTCCGGCAGATGGCGCTGGAGCGGAATCTGGATATACAGATCAGCAGCATTCGCGGAGAGCGGGCGCAGCTGGAAGAAATCCGCCGTGACGCCGTGTTTGATACGGAGCTGGGGCTGTCGGGTACGTATACCCGCAAGGACACCTATGCCCGTGGGGCTGAGATAGGCCGGTCCCGCCGGATCTCGGGGGGAGATGCCGAAGGGGATTTCACGGACCGTACGGACGACGATGATGAATTCAATGATGACAGCGTGGACGATGACAATCCCATGTGCGTTTACATCGACGGCGTTCTCATCAATCCGGCCCAGTGCAAATCGCAGTATGCCTATAGCGTGGAAACGGAAATGGCCAGCTATGAAATTCATGACAAGCGAATGCCGGAAGTCGCTATCGGCACGTTCAGCCTGAGTCGCAAATTCCTCTGGGGACAGGCGCTCAAGCTGGATTTCCAGTCCCGCTGGGAAGAGAAGAAACATCCGTCCATAGGCAAATACTCCCATCTGTTCACTTGGGACGATGGTGTCGATGGCTATCCATACGGCAAGAATCCATGGACTTCATCGGTCAGCCTCAATCTGAGCACGCCGCTTCCGTTTTGCAAGAATTTCGGGGAAGACGGAAACTACAGTGCGGTGCTTCGCCGCATCAGTTCGCTTGATACCCAAGGGGTGAAATTTGACCATCAGGCGCAGGCCACGGAAACGCTGGCTCAGACGTTCCGGTCATGGTGGGATTTGGCAGGAGCCTTGGCCCGGCTGGCTGTGGTGGTCAAGGCCCGTGCTCATTTGGAAGAGCTTGAGGCCAGAACAACCAAGCTGATGGAGGCCGGAGAGCGGACATCATATGCCCTGATTCAGGTCTCCGCCGCATTGCAGCAGTGGCGTGCTGCCGAGGAAAGCGCGTGGAGCGAATACCGATTTGTTTCCAATCGGCTGGCAGAATTGCTCGACATGGATCAGGGACTCTTGTTTTTTCCCGTCGGATTTGCCGAGGCCATTCACGAGAAGTCTGCCGAGGTCCCTGACAATAATGAAGGGTTGCAGGCGGTCGCGCTTTCCAGACCGGAACTCAAGGCTGCGGATATCGATCTACAGGCCAAGAAGACTATGCAAACCTATTACAAGTCCGGCCTCCTGCCTGATGTTTCCCTCTATTTCACCAGTTCGCTGAGCCAGAGCTCGGCGTATTGGGGATACGGCAGTTGGTACGAATCTGCCAAGCACATTACGGAACCGGACTCCACGAATTTCTACTTTGGTTTTGTCTACACCCTGCCCATCGGTGACCGTGCCGCTGAATCATCCTATTCCCAGTCGCGTATTGAAAAGGAAAAGAGCCGATTGCAATACGCCTCGATGAAGAATTCCATTATCAGGGAAATTCGCAAGGCGGGTACGGATATAGAGGCTAACTCCCGTAGTATGGAGCACGCCCGGCAGGGAATGCTGCTCAAGAAACTGGCGTATGAAAAGGCGGTGGAGTTGAGTGAAGACGATCCGAATATCACGGAATTTCAATTGCTCCAGAAATTTACCGAGTACGTGACTACGGAACTCCTGTTCATTTCGTCTGCCGTGAACTGGCAAAAGGCGGGCGTGGATGCGCTTCGTGCCATGGGCCAATTGCTGCCCGAAGACTGGACCGACACACAGCCGTCCGAACCGGAAGAGGAGGCGCACTCATGATCCGCTGTCTCTGCGTCATTCTTTTCCTGTTTGTCTTTGTCCCGGTAGTTCATGCGGGTGGCGTGGATATGGATGAGCAGGCCGCCAGAGAGCGGTTGCGTGTCCTGCTCAAACAGGCCGGGACCGACGGTGTGGACGTAAAAGGGCTGACTCCGTTGGACACTACCCGGATTGTTCTGGAGCACAATTTGGCGATCAAGGATTCGGAATTGGACAGACTGACCGCGGAGCAGGCGCTGCGCGAGGCCCAGTCGCTGTTTGATCCGCGCCTGTCCGCGTCGGCCGCCTATTCCAACAGCCTGAGCTATTACCGTGAAACGGAAACATACAAGTACCTCAAGAATACCGTCACGTTTGCCGGTCCCAATCCCGTGTATGTCCTTTATGATGATACCTCGCCCGTCAAATACCTGCGTTTCGACAGGGAACGGGTCGCCGGGTATTATCTGCGTGACATAAAGGCCTCGGACCCGCCGCCGTGGGGGAATGTGGAAAGCAAGGATTATTCCCTCGGTTTGGGCACGGATATTCCATGGGGACCGGGCTTGAACCTGACCATGAACGTGAGGGAAAAGAAGAATTTCTGGAAAAATGATGACGGTTCATGGGGCGACTATAAGCGTCCATGGCGTTCGGCTTTCAACGAGAGTCTGACACTGCCCCTGCCTTTTACCAAGGACTTCGGGCCGTATTCCTCCCGTGACACGGAGGTGAAGCTGGCAAAGGTCATGCAGGATGTCGCGGATTGGTCTGCCAAGGATTCGGCCAATAACGCCTTGCTCGAAGGGGAATTGGCGTATTGGGATCTGGTCGTCCGGTTGCAGAACCTTCTGGCTCTGGATCGCCATAACCGGAATCTCAAATCCCTTCTGGATAAGACCCATCGCCTTTATGATGACAGGCTTTGCACGGAGTATGACCTTGCCTTGGTCAAATCCGCGTATACCAGGTCGGTGGACGGCATGGAGCAGGGGGCTGCCGCGTATCGTACCGCATCCAACCGATTGGCTGAACTTACTGATGCCGGAAGCGGGACTCTCTTTTTCCCCAAGGGATATGCCGTTCTTGCCGATCTGCCTCTTTCCCCGATTCCGGGTGAAGACAACCCTGAGGATGTCTCCGGAAATCCGAGCTATGGGCGTCAGCTCGCTTCGGTCGCGCTTGCCGAAATCGAGGAGAAACACCGCAGTAACCAGACGCTTCCCGATCTGTCCGCGAGCCAGTCCCTCACTTTGACGCAGGGATATTCCAATTTCGGGTATGCCGATCCGGGCCGGTCCATGAATGAAGTCTTCACCAATCCTGACATGGTGCGGCAAGACTACGGTTTGTGGTATACCTATCCACTTTTCAACCGTGCCGCCAATGCCAGCCATGGACAGGCCATGCTTGATGCAAGGGAAGAGCGGACCAGAGCGAGACAGCTTGAAAACAGTCTGCGCCGGACCGCCGCCGATGCCCTGACCATGCTGGAAGGAGCGCGGCGGCGTGTGACCATAACCGCCAAAGGCGTTGAATTGGCCCGGGCAGCCTACAGGAAGGCGCTGGATATGCAGTCGGACCGGGAGATTACGGAATATGAAATCCTGAGCAAGAGTTCCAATCAGCTGACTGCGGAATTGGCGTACATCAATGCCCGTATGGACTGCCAGAAGGCGGCGGCGCGTTTTCAGGCCGCTTTGGGGGCATACCAGGAGCGTTACGCGACACGTGACGGAGGGGAGTCATGAAATACCGGGTAGTGATCTTCGTTATTCTTTTTGCGTGTTGCCTCTCGCTCACGGGCCATGCTCAGGAGCAGGACGACCCGGTTACGGTGAATACGGTGCGTCTGGGGGATTATTTTGCCGATACCCCTGACAAGGCTGAAACCGAGCGATTGGCCACGGTGCTCGGCGAGTTCGATGCCTTGCGTGATAAAGGATCGACACTCCGTTTTTCCAACAGGAAAACGCGGTATATTGCTCCGCGCATGGTATACCTTGAGGCGTTGAAGAAGAACCTCGCGCTTCAGGTGGACGAGCAGGACGCGGAAGTTGCCAAGGCTGCCATCATGGAGGCGGAAGCGGTGTTTGATCCGGTGCTGACGCTTTCCTTTGCGTATTCCGAATCCGATACTAATACGCGCTCCAAGGAAATCGTCTTGCAGACAAAAAAATTTCAACCGCCGCCGGAAACAGCGATTCCCATTGATCCGGGGAACCCGGAAGCCCAGATCGTGGCCATCGGCTGGCAGAATCAGGTGGCGGGCATAAAGAGTGTCCGCACTGTCTATGCCTCCGAACCTGCGGAGCACGGTCCCACAAAGGTGTTCAATTATTCTCTGGACATCTCTCAGCAACTTCCGTGGGGATCTGAGTTGGGACTCGGTCTTTCCCTTCAGGACAAGGATGTCTACTACGACTCCAGCAATCACTCCTACGACAGGCCGTGGTCAGCCTCATTCATGGCGAATCTGGTCGCTCCGTTGCCTATGGCCAAAAACTTCGGGCCTGATTCGTCCAATGAATCCGCTATTCGAATGCGTGAGAAATCCAGTGAAATCAGTGGTCTGAACGTGCAGGCCGCGATCAATCAGATTCTTTATGAAGCGGAAATGGCGTACTGGAACGTGGTCCGGCGTTTTGAAAATCTTAACGTGCTCATCAAGCGCCGCCAGTTACTGGAACGGCAGGTTGCATCGGTGAACAAGCGGTTTGAGAACAGGGAAGCAACCAATTATGATCGGCTTCAGGTGGAGGCGAGTCTGGCCCGAACCAAGGTGCTGGAGGTGGATGCCGCCAACGCGCTGCTCGACGCCTCGAATGTGCTTGCGGCCCTGATCGAGAGCGAGGATGGCGCGCTGGAGGGGAATATTTATCTGCCGTACGCCTATCTCGGATTGCTTTCAGAGACTGAAACACCGGACACGGCAACGGCGTTGGCGCGGGCTGTGGAGCAGCGCCCTGAATTGAAAATGAGGCAGGCAGGGATCGAGTATTCCGAGATCAATCGGGCCTTTGCCAAGAATCAGGCGTTGGCCGACCTCAAGGTGTCCGCCCGGTACAGTTCCAGTCAGGACGCGTCGGTGTACGGGTACAGCAGTCCCTGGAGTTCCATGGGATTCATGGCGAATCCGGACAAGGAGGATTATTCGTTTTCCCTTGATTATGAATATCCCATCCTGAACCGTGCGTTGGACGCCCGTTTCGAGCAGGCGAAGATCGGTGTCCGCCAAGCGGGTCTGTCTCAGAGAATCACCAAAAACAGTGTTATTCGTGAGGTCGAGGACGCTACAGCCTTGGTTCGCACTTCCCGGTCAAGAGTCGAGGCAGCCATGGAGTCGGAGAAGTTCGCCACCCTTGCGTACGACAAGCTGCTTGCCCGACAGGAATATGGGGATGTCAGCGAATTCGAATTGCTGCTCGCCTTGCAGCGGTTGTCCGAAGCCCAGATATCAACGATATTGGCTCACATAGATCACCGGACCGCCTTGACCGGGCTTCTCGCGGCAACCGGAGAGATCGCCGTGGCGAGTGCCGACAAGACCTCAACGCCGCTTGATAATCACCGTCTGGCGGTCATGCGGCATAATTCCCTGCTCACCAATTTTACTCGGAAAACACACGGACAGGAGCGATAATGACGACTGCTGCCATAGGAATTTTTGCCCCCGGGACCAGTGGACAGGCCGAACAGGTGCACCGCCGGTTGGTTGAAGACGGCGTGAACGCGGTACTGTTTGATACGGATATTCCTTCCACTGAGCGTGTGTCGCTTGATGAAGCAGGTGCCCGGTGGAACGGGTACAGGCTGGAAGAACTGGAAACGGCGTATATTCATGGCTATGCCCACGAGTCGCCTATTGTTCCGGCTCCGAGTGGGATGCGGGACTGGAGCGTCTGGCAGGCCGATTATCCGGCCCGGCAGCAGCGGCAGAGTTTCCTGACTAGCCTGTTCATCCGACTGGCTCACCATGGCGTCCGTCTGGTCAATCCGGTCGAGGCGGCTCAGGCCATGTTTGCCAAGGCGCATCTGCTTGCCGGTCTGGCGGCAGAAGGTTTTTTCATGCCGGATATGATCGCTTCCAATGATTCGAAAACAGCCAAGGCGTTTTGCGCTGAGCACGAAACGGTTGTCTGGCGGCCGCAGAACGGAAGGGCGGCATGGCAGCGCTGCCTGGAAAAACAACGGACGGATATCGTGCAGGCGGAAAAGCCTCCGGTCATTCTGGCAAAAGGCGTTCCCGGCCCCTATGTCCGGGCATGGATATTTGAAGGAGAACCGCTGCTGTCTCTGCAAGCGTTTCCTCCGTCAGATATTGTCCCGGAGCGGCTTGAACAGATGACTCGCATCGATCCCGCTCCCTATGCCGAGTGTCTCGGACGCCTTGCCGAGACATTGGATATCCCATGGTTTCAAGTCGCGTTTGTTCCGGTGGAGGATCAGCCCTGCTTTTACGATATTGACGCCGATCCGGTCATCGACTGGCTTCCCCCTGTTTACGGAGAACATCTGACAAGCGCACTGGCAGCCTGTCTTTCCGGCAGTGAATCAGTGGAATCCGTCAAAGTGGCTTCCCAAAAACGACCGGCGCTTTTCCTGCGTCGCATGTTGCGCGTCCTCTTTGAATTCGAGCAATGCAAATACGGGAATGCAAAGTCGGAGTAACAATGGGATGAATGGTTGCCTTTGTTCTTTAGGCCTTTTTTCATCGGAGCCAGAGGGCGATTAACGGGGCGGCCAGTACGTTGCTGATTCCGGCCATGATCATCATCAGGCTGGCAATGGCTCCTTCCCGGTTTCCGATACTTTGTGCCTGTGCAACTCCGGCTCCGTGCGCTCCCATGCCGAACAGGGCACCTCGCGCCAAGCTGGATCGCAGGGGGAGCAGAGCCAACGTCATTTTGCCCAGAGCTGCACCGAATACGCCGGTGATAACGACGAACACGGCTGTCAGGTCGGGGACACCGCCAATGTTGCCGGAAACGGTCATGGCAAAGGGGGTGCTGATGGAACGCGGCAACAGGCTGAGCCGAATGACATCGGAAAGGTCCAGCAGGTTGGCGAGTCCCCATGCCGATAAAATGGCAACGATATCCCCCATCACCACACCCGCCAGAAGAACGGGCCAGAATCTGCGGATAAGATCCCGTTGCTCGAAAATAGGCAGGGCAAAGGCAACGGTCACAGGCCCGAGCATGGTTACCAGCCAATGGGTTCCCTGAATGTATTCGCTGTAGCCTACGTGTAAAATCAGTGCCAGCCCGATGAGCAGAAAGGGTGCCGAGGCCAATGGAGAAGTCCACCAGCGTGGTTTGCGCCGATATATCCATCGCGCACCGAAATAGGCCCCAAGAGTTGCTGCTGACCAGAAAAATCCCATGAGTACAGATGATTGATTCAATAAGTTATTCGGCATCATGAAACGCCCTCCGACAGTAGAACTCCACGCAAAGAGCCGTTGCGCTCATGACCAGCAGGGTTCCGGCCACGACAGCGACCAAAAGTTTAAGTCCCATGAACCCCATGAATTCCGGGTGGTCCAGAACTGCCAGGACGGCTGGTACGAAAAAAAGAAGCATGTCCGCGAGAAGCCAGTTCGCTCCTCGGCGCAGGTGAATGGCCTGAAGACGGCCACAGGCCAAAAGGGCGAGGACAAGAAACAATCCCAAGACGCTTCCGGGAACCGGAATCTGTGTGGCGTGAGCCACGATTTCACCCAAGGCCCAGAACCCAGCCAGCAGTCCTGCCTGAATCAGGCGGCTGTGACGGATGGTGCGACGCAGAATAATCAGAAATTTACGTAGAAACAAAGACAACTCCCCAGTGCTTTTTGCACTGAAATGATGTTGTTAGTCCTGGCAATTTGATATGTAAAATGAATTGACCGACTTGGGTTTATTCCAATATGGAATAGTCATGAAGTTACGAAATTTACAGGCATTGGTGGAAGTTGTTCAACGGGGCGGATTCTCTGCGGCGGCCAAGCCGCTTTTCACCTCCCAGTCGAATGTGAGCAAGGCCGTACGTCAGTTGGAGGATGAACTGGGTGTGCCGCTCCTTGATCGCAACGGGCATAAAAGCACGCTCACAAACGCCGGACATGTCGTGTATCGGCGGGCCTTGAGCATGATGGCGGAAACTGAGGACATGATGGCTGAGTTGGAAGAGCTGCGGGGCTTGCAACGCGGAGTCCTGCGACTTGGGTTGCCCCTGTTCGGCAGCAGTGTCCTCTTCGCTTCGGTTTTTGCCCGTTTTCGAAGCCGTTATCCGGGAGTGGAAATCCGCTTGGTGGAGCACGGCAGCAAGCGGCTGGAAGAACTTCTTCGGGTCGGGGAAATAGACTTGGCGGCCTCACTCATACCCGTAGCTGATGAGTTCGAATGGCAGGACGTGCGGGATGAATCGCTCGTCGCCCTCTTGCAAAGCGGCCATGACCTGGCGGGAAAAGAGAGTCTTCGTCTCAAGGAATTGTCTGGGGAGTCATTCATCCTTTTCGAAGAGGGATTTCTCCTCAATCAGATGATTCTGGATCATTGTGCACAACGGGGATTTCAACCCGCCATCGCAGCGCGCAGCGGTCAGATCGATTTCATTCTGGGATTGGTAAAGGCGGGGCTGGGCGTTACGCTTCTGCCTCGACTCATGGCGGAACAACGCTGTCCGTCCGGTGTGGACGTCGTTGCACTGAATGAACCGGACATGCGCTGGCACATGGCCCTTGTCTGGCGTAAAGGCGGTTATCTTTCCCACGCGGCGCGCGCATGGCTTGATCTTGCCCGTGAGATTCATTCGGAAAAATGCTGAGCGGAGACGTTTCGGCGTTTGTTTTTACGAGCTTGTGACGTGACAGCCTGACACGTTGCGGTTGGTCTATTCGGGAGTGCCGATCAAATACAAGCAGCCCCCGGCCTAGGCTTGCCGGGGGCTGCTGAGAGTGTGCATCCTTGGGATGCGACAGTGCGGGGCGAGGTGAAAACCCCGCACTCGGTTGAGGTTATGATCTGGGTTAGGAGCAGATCAAATCAGCATTGTTTCCAGTGGCGAGAGCTCAGTTTGACGCCGGAGTCGCCGATGATGAGCGTCTCGCACTGGGGAAGAGTGTTGATGAATCGCACGCCGTCTTTGGGGTGCATGACAAATGCGGCGGTGGACAGGGCGTCTGCCTGCATGACCGTGGGGGCGACCACGGACACGGAAACGCTTCGGGTGGGCGACAGTGCCGTGCGTGGGTCGATCACGTGGTGGCGGGAGCCTGAGGCATTGTAGGACGCCTCGTATCCACCTGAAGTCGCTATCGCGGCGTCCCTCAGTTCGATGACTGCCGGATATTCTCCCTTGCCTGCGGGGTCTTCGATGGCCACGGTCCACGGTTTGCCCGGTGCGCGTTCGCCTCGGGCTCGCATGTCGCCGCCTGCGTTAATCATGTGGTCGGCAACACCTGTCTTGTTCAGGACATCGGAGGCGCGGTCCACAATGTACCCTTTGCCCATGCCGTCGAGCGTGATGCCCATGCCTTGCTTGTCGAAGCGGATTTCATTTTTGGAAACATGGATGGCTTTGGCGTTCACCAGTGCCAGGGCTTCCTTTACTTCGGCCTCGGATATGTCCATGCGGCCGGACGGAGCGGCCTTGTCGCGGAGCATCTCCACCACGGGGAGAACCGTGGGGTCGTATGCGCCACCTGTCAGTTCCGTGTAGGCAAGTGCTTCGCGCATCATGTTGTGCAGTTCCGGCGCAATGTCACCCAGCCGTCCCTCGTCGTTGAGTCGGGAAAGAGGGGTGTTGTCGCTGTGCCTGTCAAAGATGGCGGACAGTCGTTCGATCTCCTCAAAAGCGAGGCCCACACCGTGCTCGGCGAGCGTGCGGGATTCGTGAATGGCGGTAATGGCCACAAAGGTTCCCATGAGAAAGCGGGTCTCCGAAACCTTGACGCGGTTGCCGGTCAGGCGGGTGACATCGGCCATCTTCATGGCAGCAAGGGCCGGAGCCGGGATGCTTGCTCCCAGCCCGATCAATCCGAGTGTGCGCAGGAAGGCACGTCTGGAATAACTGTTTTTCATTCTATCTACTCCTTGCCCATCTCATTGAAGCGCTGGACGTCCGTATCCGTGGCGTATTCAGCTCCCGCCTCGGAGTCGTAGCAGGTCAGACCGCAGCGCAGGCATCGGCTGCCTTCCTTGCGGGCTGACTCGTAGGCAATGCTGCCCTGCACTTCCTCTTTGAATGTGGATTTGCGGTCTTCCACACTAATCTCCGGAACCTGAATACGCGGGATGCTGTAGGTCACCTGCATATTTTTGAGAATGGATTCCGGGATGACGCGCAGTTGCGGGTTCTTGGGTTCCGGGATTTGGCCTTCGGTGATGTAGTGATGGATGGCGCGGGCGGCACGGCGGCCGTCGGCAACGGCCTGAATCAGGATGTTGCGGCCTGTATATGCCTCGCCGCCGACAAAGACGTTCGGCAAAGAGGTCTGCAACGTGGTGGCATCGGCCTTGATGCCGCCGGTCTTCTTGTTCATTTCGAAGAGCGGGTTGCCATCGGCGTCCTTGAAGGCGTCCGTGTCAACGAGACGGTCTGTGGCGACCACGATGATATCTGCATCAATGGATGTTTCAGTACCTTCCACTGGCTTGGGCTTGCCCGCAGCCTTCTTGGGATCGGCATAGGCGACTTCGCAGAAGCTGATGCCATTCACTGTGCCGTCACTGGCCTTAACGGCTGTGGGCTCGGTCAGGAATCTGAGGTCGGCCCCCAGTTCCGTGGCGCGCTTCACTTCGTTCTTGTTGGCGGACATCTTGCGTTCGATGCAGCCGATGAGGGCGGTGACGTCTCCGCCCAGACGGACGGCGCTACGCACAACATCCATGGCGGTGTTGCTGTCACCCACAACGACAACTTTCCTGCCTTTGAGGTCGGTGTATGTCTCGCCCACTTCGGCAAGGAAGGAGATGGAATCCACCACGCCTGCGGCGTCGTCATTCTCTACGCCCAGTGACGGGACATTCCATGCACCTGTCGCCATGAATATGGCTTCAAAGCCAACGGCTTCGAGGTCGCTCAGCGTTATGTCGGTGCCGAAGGCCGTGCCGGTGCGGACATCCACGCCGAGGTCGAGGATGGTCTGGACTTCCCAGTCCACCACCTTGTGCGGCAGGCGGTATTCCGGGATGACGCCGCGCATCATGCCGCCGATCTGTTCGCGTTTTTCGAAGATGACCGGTTCGTGGCCGATGCGGCGCAGGAAGTACGCGCAGGAAAGACCGGCAGGGCCACCGCCGATGATGGCCACTTTGTGACCGGAGGGCGGGTTGCAGTTGAGCTGCACGCGGGAACCGGAGTTCATCTCCCAGTCCGCCACGAAGCGGTGCAGGGTGTGGATGGCGACCCCGTTGTCCGCGATTTTGCGGCGGCAGATGTTTTCGCACGGCGCAGGGCAGACGCGGCCCACGGCCAGCGGAAGCGGGTTGCGTTCCTTCATGGTCATGAGTGCGCCACGCAGGTCGCCCTGTTTCATCTGCTGGATGTATGTGCGGACGTCCACCTGTGCCGGGCATTTCTGCATGCACGGAGCGAGACAGTCGTTGATTTTGTTCAGGTGCAGCAGGTCCATGGTCATGCCGGATATGCGGATGGCTCCGGTGGGGCAGACCTCGGCGCACTTGCCGCAGGACCGGCATGCCTGCCAATCCACTACGGGCAGCCCATCGGCGTTCAGGCGGATGGCGTCGAAGCTGCATACCTTGACGCAGGTGCCCATGCCGATGCAGCCGAGGCCGCAGGACTTTTCACCGCCGTAGAGCAGGGCTTCGGCGCGACAGTCATTGATGCCTTCGTATTCGAAGAGCTGGTTGGCGCGGAAACCGCCGGTGCATATGTTGTTCGCTATCTTGGGTTCCTTGAAGGAGACTTCAGTACCCATGATGCTTGCGATATTTTCAGCGATTTCGGGACCGCCTGCCACGCATATCTCCGGGGCTGCATCGCCTTTGACGATGGCGGCGGCAGCGGCCGAGCAGCCCGGATATCCGCAACCGCCGCAGTTGGCGCCGGGAAAGCAGCCTTCAACCTGTGCGATGCGGGGGTCTTCTTTGACGTGGAGAACGCGGGAAGCGGCTGCCAGTACGGCGGCAGCAATCAGCCCGAGCAGGAATAGGACCAGAATGGAAGAGGTAACCATGTCAATTGTATCCTTTGACTAGTTCGGTTAAGCGGCCATGCCTTGAAAGGCGAAAAAGACCAGAGACATGACACCCGCCATGATGAGCGCGACAGGTACGCCGCGGAACACTGCCGGTACCGGCGAGATATCGAGGCGTTCGCGAATGGCGGAGATGATGACCAGAGCGATGAGGAAACCTATGCCCGAGGCAAGGCCGTACATCATGGACTTGAAAAAGGAATATTCGTTGCGCTGCACCATGATGGCCACGCCCATGACGGCGCAGTTGGTGGTGATCAGCGGCAGGAACAGGCCCAATGATTTATAGAGGGGCGGTACCAGTTTCTTGAGAAACATCTCCACGAACTGGACAAGCGAGGCGATGACCAGAATGAAGACGATGGTCTGGAGGTACTCGATACCGTGGGGAATCAGTACGAATTGATGCAGGGGCCAGGTGATCGCCGTTGCCATGAGCATGACGAAGATGACCGCGCCGCCCATGCCGAGGGCCACATCGGTGGACTTGGACGTGCCCATGAACGGACAGGCTCCAAGGTATTGTACAAGGACGATATTGTTGATGAATATCGCCGATATGAAGAGCATGAAGTATTCCACGTTCTATCTCCCTATTTGCCGTCGCAGGCGTTGCATGCGCCGCAGGAGGCGCAGGTGGAGTTCTGGGAAACGGGTGCGATTTCACCCTTTTTGCGGCTCTGCCAGCGGTTAAAGGCATTCATGCCCGCGAGGATCATTCCCAGAGCGACGAATGCGCCCGGAGCCATGACCATGAATTCAGCGGGTTTGAAGCTTTCCCACATGACCGGGACGCCGAAAACGGTGCCGCTGCCGAGGATTTCGCGGATACCGCCGAGGAGAGTCAGGGAAGCGGCGAAACCGATTCCCATGCCCAGCGCATCCGCAATGGACAGAAGGATGCCGTTGCGGGAGGCAAATGCCTCTGCGCGGCCGAGGATCAGGCAGTTGACCACGATGAGCGGCACGAAGATGCCGAGCTTCTGATACAGCGGATAGACATATGCCTGCATGAGGAGTTCCACCGAAACGACCAGCGATGCGGTGACAACGATGAAGCAGGCGATGCGTACCTTTTGCGGGATCACTTTTCGCAGGGCGGAGATGATCACGTTGGACAGGGTGAGCACGAAAATGACGGCGGCACCCATGCCGAGGCCGTTTTCCGCCGTGGAAGTGACCGCGAGGGTCGGACACAGGCCGAGGAGCACTCGGAAAGGCGGCAGTTCCGCCCAGAGGCCCTTGAGGAATTCCTTGCTGATTGAACTCATGACGTCTCCCTATGAAGCCTGCCACATGGAGGCGAGTTGCGGCTTGATGCCCTGATAGATTTCAATGGCCTTGCGAACCGCATCCACCGTGCCGACGGATGAGAAGGTCGCGCCGGAGATGGCGTCGATGTCGCCGCCGCGTGCCATGGTGTCCATGGATTTGAGACCGTGCGCCTTGAACTGTTTGGTGAAGGACGGCTTCATGATCTTGGTGCCCAGTCCGGGAGTCTCGGTCTGGGTGGTGATGCCGATGCCCATGAGGACATCGTTTTCAATGTCGAAGCCGACGATGACGCCGATGTCTCCGGAGTAACCCGGAGCAAAGGCCTCAAGGGCGACGCCCACGAGCTTTCCGTCGCGGGTGGCAGGGAAGACGGTGACGTCACCGACTTTCTTGCGTTCGGCAATGGGGTCGTTGTCACATCCTTCAAGAACGGACATGAGGGCCGGGCCCTGCACGTAGGTAAGGACCTGTTGTTCGATATCGTTTTTTGTGGCCTGCTTGAGATTCACCAGCACCGCCCCGGAGGTGGCGCAGATGAGGGACAGGACCACAAGCATGTGGAGTATTTCTTTCATGGGTTACTTGCCTCCGAAGAATTTGGGACGAATTCGTTCCAGAAGCGGGCTCAGGAGGTTCGCCACCATGATGGCGAACGGCACGCCGTCCGGGTACACGCCGTAGACGCGGATGATGATGACCATGGTACCGGCCAGCAGGCCGAAGATGATCTGGGGCATCATGCCCACCGGGCTGGAAGCGGTATCGGTGGCGAGGAAGAACGCGCCGAAGATAGTGCTGCCTGCCAGCAGGTGGAACATCGGGTCAGCGTACATGGACGGATTGATGAACCAGTAGATGCCGGATGTGACGAGCACGCCCGCGATGAAGGACGCGGGGATGAAGATGCGGATCCAGCCGGTGGCGAGAAGGAAGATGCCGCCAGCCAGCAGTCCCAGAACCTGTGAAGCGCCGAGGCCACCGAGCTGCTGGCCGAGGAGCATGTCCTGCCTGTCGAACTGGGCTATGGAGTCCACTCCGAAGTGCATGAGCTGATCCACGGGGCTGTTGATAAGGAAATGGGCCAGATTCAGGTCGATATCCATATCAGCGGGCCAGGACAGGCGGCAGAATGCCCACGCGATGAGCGGTGCGCAGACCGGATTGCAACCGAAACCGCCGAAGACTGTGCGGCCGAGGACGATGGTCAGGGCCGCTCCGATGCTCACGAGCCACCATGGTGCCGTGGCGGGCATGAGGAAGGCGAACAGAATGCCCGCGTACAATGCGGAGTAGTTGTCCACATCCACGTCGCGGTTCTGGAGGCGGAGGCAGAGTGCCTCGACCAGAACAGCTACGGAGCCAGCCAGTCCGATGACGGCGGCAGCGTGCAGTCCGTACATTACTACAGCCATGGCGGCTGCGGGAACCAGAGCGAGCAGGTGTGCCTGCATCATGCCCTGTATGGTCCGGCCGCTGCGCCAGTGCGGCGCCGGGGAGACCGTCAGCCGCGTGGCGATGTCAGACATCGCCTTGATAAGGGGAGGAGTCATTCTCTCTTATCCTTTATTTCGAAAGTTAGTTTTGGTTCCGACAGGAAGGGGCTACGCCTGTTCGCTCTGGCCCGAAGCCTGAAGCTGTGCCTTGGCGAAACGGATGTACTGGAGGAGCGGTCGTCTGGAAAAACAGTTGAACGAGCACAAGCCGCATTCAAAGCAGCTGTTCAGTCCATGTTTTTCAGCTTCCTCGAACCGCTCGTATTCCGCGTACCGGCTGATGAGGTGCGGCTGGACCCGCGCAGGGCATTGGAGCACGCACTCACCGCAGTTGATGCACGCGGCATCCTGTACGGCAGGGAAATCGGCGGACGGGATGATGAACAGCCCGTAATCCTCTTTTTTCACGCCTTCATCGAGGCTGTAGACTGCCTCGCCCTGAAACGGGCCGCCAAGAATGACGAGGTCGCCGGAATTCACTTCCAGATCGAGGGTCTCTTTCAGGTGGCGGATGGGGGTGCCGAGGGGCACGCGATAGTTTTGCTTGTTGATGGTGATGACCGTATCCATGATCGGGAGTCCGGTGAGGGCAGCGCGGCCGAGGTCGCAGAGATCCATGACGCTTATGACCTTGGTGTCGGCAGGGAACTCCTTGCCGGTGACTTTGCGCACGACAAGGGCATCAAGGGAACCGGGATATACGGCTTTGATGCCTACGGTCTCGGCACCGGACAGCTGAAAGGAGTCGTTTTTTGCGACTGCCAGTACGGTGCGCCCCGGCGTGATGAGCTTGCGGGCCATGTCCAGTCCGGCCTGAAGGTATTCGTTGCAGTCCTTCAGAATCTGCTGTGCAGCGGAGATGCCGGGTTCAGGGTTCAGTCCGTTGATGACGAGTACGTCGGCGTGGCCTGAAAGCGGGGCGATATCAATGCCCAGCCCCTGAAGCGTGCGGAGCAGCTCCTTGCCGGTGCCCATGGACTGTACGTCGATCGGTTCGATTTCGGCATCACTGTTGTCGCATTTGAGGGTCAGGTGATGGTAGTTGACCTTCATGACCTTGCCGCTTGCTGCAGCATGGTATGCACCGCCGAAAGTCGAAGGATGTTCGGCAATGGTTTCGCCCTTGGCGACGGTCTTGCCTTTCTTGGTTTTCAGGACGAGATTCCGTACCTGAATATTCAGCTCCGAAGACGCGGGAATCTCGGCGATTTCGTTGTCCAGTTCGGAATCAAGAGAGTAGTCTATCTTAAGCATGGATTACCTCGCGTGGCATTGGTAGCAGGCGTCTTCTTCGTAAGGTCCGCCATCCTGTTCATGACAATCCATGCACTGGGTATGGAAGGCGTCGGCTCGAAGCGGAATGCTCTCGGTGTCGGGACGATCTTCTTCAGCCAGTTCGCCTTCGGGGACATCGTCGTGACAACGGAGACAGGCTTCCTCGGTGGGAAATGCCTTCTGATGGTCAGCACGGAATTGCTCGTTGAATTCGGAGGGGTGGCAGGAACCGCACGAAAGGAACGTGTCGGATTCAATGTCGTCGTGATGACAGTCGGTACAGTCGTAACCGTAGTCCTCAGCATGAAATTGATGGTTGAAAATGACTCTGCCGCCGGTGTTGTCCATGACGACACGCGCCGGGACCTCCTGCTCCTCAACCGGGTTCAGGTACCCGGCCACGGCTACGGCCAGCATAATTGCGACTATTGTCGCGATGGGGATGTATCTTCTCTGCAACGGGTCAAGCCTCACACTTGAAGGGTTTCATGTAGCATGAATCAGAGGGGTACGCCGTGTGCATAGGGTGTACCCCTTAAACAAAAGTACAAGTTGATCGATCAATCAACCAGCTCGTGTCGCAGATAAGCAGAAAATGTGCCGGGGAGTTTGCTTTTGTGAAAAATGAGACAAGTGTGCGCCCAGTGCCTTATTTTTACTGGGAAAAAAACATGATGAATGTGTGTTCGAGTGTCTGAATTCACTTCGGATGACGCGTATAGCAATGAGACTGTTTTATGTTTCGGATTTGAAAAATACGGAATGGTCCGAAAAAACGGACTAAATTTGTATGAAATTTGAATAACTATTCGTATTTATTGCAGTTTTTCTGTTTCGTGATGGGGTGGTTGTTTTCCGGTTTTTAAGAAAATGACACCCTCTTTCTGATAGTTTCATTTATTTCAGCTAGATAGAGAGTGTCCGGAATGCCGGATCGTGTTGAAAAAGACCATGTGTCCGGTTGGTTAAAAAAACGACAAATCGTTGACAGGCCTCGTTTTCTCGCACTAGAAGGCGCTTCCGATTTTTGCGGAAAGGTCAGCATATCCTTTTGTCTCGGGAAACGGAGAGGTAATCGATTCAAGGGAGTTGCATGAATTGTCAATTCAAATACTTTTAGGAGAGAAATGTAATGAACGTAAAACTTGCCAATCCCGCTCCTCTTGGGCTGATGGGGTTTGGCATGACCACCATTCTGTTGAATATCCACAATGCCGGGTTCTTCCCCATCAGTTCCATGGTTCTTGCCATGGGGATTTTTTACGGCGGTATCGCCCAGGTCATTGCCGGAATCATGGAATTCAAAAAAGGCAATACCTTCGGCACCACCGCTTTCACGTCTTATGGACTGTTCTGGCTGACACTGGTCGCCTTGATCGTCATGCCCAAGCTGGGCTGGGCTGAAGCGACTCCTGAAGGATATATGGGTTGTTATCTGGCAATGTGGGGTGTCTTTACCCTGTTCATGTTCGTGGGAACCCTCAAAGGCAACAGAGTGTTACAGTTCGTCTTTTGCTCGCTGACCATTCTCTTTTTCCTGCTTGCCGTCCGTGATTTCACCCACAATGCATTCATCGGAAAGCTGGCCGGATGGGAAGGGATTCTCTGTGGAGCGTCCGCCGTCTATCTTGCCATGGCTGAAGTCCTGAATGAACAGTTTGGCCGGACTGTTTTGCCGATTGGGGAATAAGCTGATTTGCATGTTTGCCAAGTAGAAAACCGCACAATTGGAACTGTGCGGCTTGATTGTTATGAAGCAACCGAGGGCCGGCGATGATACGTCCGGTCCTCGGTTTTCAGTATATCCTTATTGGGGTTGCTGTTGTGTGGAGCAGTGAATTCCTCCACCTCCCAGATTGATGGGCAGGCTGTGGACGGCAATGACCTTGCGGTTTGGAAAGGCCTGCTTGAGCACTTCCAATGCGGTTTTGTCCTTTTGCCTTATTGATTCCGACATGCCCTTTTCCCAGTATTTTTGGGCTATGACGACATCATTGGAGATGAGGAAGTTGCAATAACTCAGTGCCGGAACCAGTAGTACGGGGCTGCCATGCGGGAAAAACGTTCCGTCTTGATAGTTGGGAGCTGCTTCCTGAACCGCATAGGCTTCGTCGCCGGGACGCGCTTCGACATAGATAGGATCGGGAATCGGGATACGGATGATCTTGAGAGGTTTTCCATCTTGATCCTTGGCTTTCTTCAAAATGGCATAATTCTGTTCCATTCTGCGCCGATTTTCCTTTTCAACTGCGCCCTTTGCGGCCTCTTCCTCTGAGACTTCGGCCAGAAGCACCGTGTCCGGGGCGACAAATCGGCAAAATTCGTCAACATGGTTGTTGGCTGAACCGCTTCTGTATGCCCTGCCTTCGCCTTCGGGACCGGGGAGGGAACTCTGGTTCATCGGGTCATCGTCAACCGTTCCCTGCTTGAGCCAGATGAAATTGGTTACTCCCAACATTCTGGTCATTTCCGATTCTAGATTGCCTTTCGACAAATTGGGATTTCGCTGGAATTCGCAGGCTTCCGTCAGCATGATTGTGCCTTTGCCGTTGAGCTCCCTTGCGCCGCCTTCGCTTATCAACCGGGTCATTCGGCTTGGAAGTTTCATGGATTTGGCCGCATCCCGATCTATTTTTTCCATCATGCGCGCGTGTGGATGTGTATGTGGAAGGTAGCCCCATAGATTGAAGTTGAAGTCAGCGATGCTCTTGTTTCCGTTTTTGTCTTTTGTGAATATCGGTCCGAAATCACGCCAGTAAAGTGATGTGAAAGGGACGACGTAGAAAGAGATGCGCTTCATGGGGACGTTGGCCCTTTTCAATAGTTCCCGGACATGATTTTTTTGTGTTTCGTTTGGTACACAGACGCGTACCTTGATTGTCGGAGCCAGATTCTTCACGATTTCGAGCAGGGGCGTATCTGTATTATAGTTATTGACGTATTCTTTGCTGAGCCATCCCACCCAGACCGCTTCCTGGCGTTCGAATTCACCTGGAAACCTCCAAGCCGTGTCTGCCTTTGCATAGGCTTGGCATGGTTGGAAACAGAGTGTCAGAACAATTGCAAAACAGATCACGGGCAGTTTGGCAAACATATGTTCCCCTTTCAAAATAATGAATTGAAATGTCGTAAGAAATTTTCGTCCTTTGAGAGCACTGCAATTTTGGTTTGTTCTCGCGAAATATGCATAGTTTGTTTTCAAAGAAATATCCACTGCCGAGGGATATTCAGCGTTTAGAATTTTACGTAGGAACGGATGGTTGTTTGGCGTGTATTGGTGTTTTGACCGATATCAAGTTCAGAGAGCGGATTAGAGGCGGGGGGATACCAAAGAAAAAGGGTTGCAGCTATTGAGCTGCAACCCTTGTTTCATTCTGGTGCCGAAGAGAGGACTCGAACCTCCACGGAGAAACCTCCACTAGACCCTGAACCTAGCGTGTCTACCAATTCCACCACTTCGGCACGTTCAGGCGAAGAGGCTTATATCTGGAGAGCCGGGAGAATGGCAAGTGTTTTTTGTGCTTTTCCGGAAGTTTTTGTGTGGAAGGGGACAGACATTTTCTTTGTGAGTGTGTTATGGGGATAAAGTGGAGTAAAATTCTGCCGTGTGACGTCTGATACCAAGGAGTTTTGCCGTGCCTTCTTTTGCCAAATCGACACCCGATGATGTGGGCAGTTGTTTTGCCTGTGACGCTCGGATCATGGAAACCGATGCCGGCCCGGTCGAGTATGCCGTTCGTGGGCAGGGACCGGCTCTTCTGGTGCTTCATGGTGGGCCCGGTGGATTCGATCAGGGGCTTGGGCTGGCTGAACCATTTAGGGCCAGCGGCTTCACTGCTGTGGCGGTGTCTCGTCCCGGATATCTTGGAACGCCTCTTGAGACCGGAGTCTCCTGTGAGGAGCAGGCTGATGCCATGGCGGCATTCGTGAACGAACTCGCCATGGGCCCCCTTCCGGTTGTGGCGGCTTCAGCCGGTGCGCCTGTGGGATACCTGCTTGCCGGTCGGCATCCGGAGAGTGTGAGGGCGCTTGTTGCCATTGATGGCGTAAGCCGCCGCTACGATCCGGACATATCCTTTCTGGATGAGGCGTTCTTTTTGAGCCGGACAGGCTTGTGGTTTACGGCATTCATGGCCGAGCATTTTCCGGAGACCACTCTCAAGAGCATGTTTATGACCGAGAGTACGCTCGATAAGAAGAGTATTGCGAGGCGAGTGGAATCGGTTTTGGCTGATCCGCTCAAACTGGCCTATTTTAAAATGATGTTCTGTTCTCTGGACAAGAAGTTCAAAAGCCGCAAGCAGGGATTGGCGAATGATCTCAAACAGCTTGCCGGAATAGAGATGCTGCCGCTTGAATCCATTTCCTGCTCCACGCTTATTGTGCATGGGGCTGCTGACCGGGATGTTCCGCCCAGCCATGCGGTTCATGCTGAACGAATGATTTCGGAGTCGGAACTGTACCTTATCGACGAAGGTTCACATCTGGGCTTTTGGCTTTCCGATGAGGCCGAAGCTGCACAGCTTCGTGCCGTGGAGTGGCTGTCTGAAAAGGTGTAAACGTCCCTATTTTTCAGTTCTCTTGGCGGGAGGGGCGGTGAGTGCAAGGCTCAAGGACATGGCAGGAGCGCCGCGTATTTCAATACGCAAGTGTCTGTCATTTTCGCAGCAACGCTGGCAGTTGGCATTTCTCTTTTATTTTTTCCCAGTTTTTTCAAACAGGAGATGGTTTTTGGCGGGAGGGGTGGGTGAGCGCAAGGCGCAAGAACATGACAGGACCGCCGCGTATCTCAATACGCAAGGGTCTGTCATTTTCGCAGCAACGCCGCGATCACCCGCCCCTCCCGCCAAAAACGAGAAGGCTTCTTTGGACCGTCCAAAGAAGCCTGTGATTCTCGTTGTGCAAAATAAAGGAAGAATGATGCTTTGTTTATAGCAACCCGTGTGCCAAACTTATTAAGAAAGGTTAAATAAAAAATAAATGCCGTTATGATAGGTGGTTGCAGGTGTCGTTTGCTGCTGTCGGAAAAGCCGTATTAAACTGTGTCTGGTAGAAAAATTTGAACCCGTGAAAGAAACGGTTTTAGACGGTACAGTTTTTTGTACGGCCTACTCGCTTTGTTTTTGGTGAATATGAAGCGGATAAACGTCTGAAAGGAAACGAGCGCAAAAAGAGGAAAATGACGGCTGTTATTGTTCCTGTTCTGCGTGCTGGATGGCGTGGAATCTGTAGATGCGGCGGAGTGTCTCAATGATTTCCACTGAGTAGTAAATAAAGAAGATGCCGCAGAAGTAGGTGACAAGATCCTGAGCTGTGAACAGGGAACCGAGATAGAGCAGGAAGAAGAGATATTTCGAGCGGATGAATTTGCGCAGGGGGATCTTCATGCCGTTGGCGTAGACGGTGAGGCCTATGAAGATGAGGTAGGATGAGGCGAAGAGCACCATGGCCGGACCCCATGCGCCGAGATGGTAGATGGCGGCGGCGGGCAGGAAGGCGATGCCGAGATGGTCGGCGATGATGTCGATGAGTGATCCGCCTGCATGGACCTGATTGGTCTGGCGGGCGAGGGGACCGTCCAGACCGTCGCAAAGAACATACATGGCCATGCAGGCAGTGGCAGAAAAAGCCTGCGATGACGGCATGAAACAGACGAGCATCAGGAAGATGACGCCCGTGAGTGAAATCTGGTTAGGGGTGATGCCTTTCTTGATAAGCAACGCGACAACAGGGCTGAAGAGGCGATCCCGCATGGCTGCGAAGTGCTTTTGGGTGGGGCGTTCGTCGCTATTGAAAAAGTCCATTTGCTTCGCTGTTGTTTATTTCGGTATATAGAGCCCGTAGTATATGCATGCTGCAGTGAGGGCCTGAGCGCGGCCTCTGGTCTTGAGGAACTCCTTGATGAGTCCTTCCTTGAGCACGCCTTGAAAACTTCTGAGTAACCTGAAGTTGTTTACTATATTATCAGTGGAGGGTTGTGCAAGCAGATGAGGGGCGAAACGTATTCTTTTTTGCAGATAATCGAAGACATCCATGTCGGTAGGGATAGGGATATCGGTTTCACCGACAATATATTGGTCGCCGGGGTAGTGCGCATCGCTGCTGACAGCCCATCCGAGCCCTGTGCCGCGACGTTCGGGCGGCAGGTCAATGGTCAGGTCGATTTTTGCCTGTGTCCTGGGAAGCTGGTGTCTGGCCGCGCTGTGGGAAAGGCGTTCATCGATGGTCAGGGCCGAGCCGTTGTGGATTTCCACGTAGTCGGCCATTTTCAGCAATTGCCTGTAGGCCCTGCTGGAGAGTATGTTGCCTGCTGAGGATCGGCCTATGTGAAAGGGATGCGGAATGATCGAGATGGCGTCTGTGTCTTCGGAAATGCGGGCAACGTCACGGATGGTCCAGTTGAGTGTCCTGTATTCATCAAGGGCATATTTCAGATGGTCTTCATCGCGGTAGAGAAAAATGATGTCGATACCTTCGGAAGAGACTGCCTCGACTCCGGGGATGATGGTCGTCTTGATGTCGGATGTGGCATCGGCAAGACGCTGGTATGCTTCGAGCGGTTTCTTGTAGGAATGCTCGGTGGACGCCAGATAATCGAGCCCTGATTTATCAAGGTGCTGTCGGATCTTTTTGAGCCGACGCCGCTTGTTCAGGGCTGGCATGCGGTGAATATTGGCGTGAAAATGCAGGTCAAAAGTAGTCATATTGGTGGAGTGAATCTCTCAAGATAAAATATTTCAGCATGTTGGAGTGTTGCTGATAACTATTCGTCCTTCGCGCAAGTCCCATTTTGCTCATCCGTGAGGCCATGTCAAGAGAAACCGAGTTGATATCAGATGATGAAACACGCGTTTAATCTGGTTTTCATCATGGTATACTTTAGGTAACTATAGAACTTTTAAGTGCGTACTTGCGCTAATCATACGAAGTGTTCATATTACTCCCGAGTCTATCTGAAAGAATAAGCATTCTGTTCGACGATGCAACACCAGTTCTATCCAAGGAGATTTTTTATGTACGTACTCGCGATTAACGGCAGCCCGCGTAAGGGCGGCAACACCGACAACATGCTCCAGCACGTTCTCAAACCGCTTGAGAGCGCTGGATGGGAAACGGAATTGTATCAGCTCGGCGGCAAGAATATCCGCGGGTGCATGGCCTGTATGAAATGCTGGGAAAACAAGGATATGAAATGTGTCGTGGACAACGACAAGTTCAATGGCCTTTTCGAGAAGATGGTCAGGGCGGATGCTATCGTCATCGGTTCCCCCACGTATTTTGCGTCGGTCAGCGCGGAGATCAAGGCGTTGCTGGACCGTTCCGGCATGGTGGCCTTGGCCAACGGCCGTCAGTTCGCGGGCAAGATCGGTGCGGCAGTGGTGGCCGTCCGTCGAGGCGGTGCAATCAACGTATTCGACACCATCAATCACATGTTCATGATGTCCCAGATGATCGTACCGGGATCGACCTACTGGAATCTTGGCAGAGGGATGGATAAGGGAGATGTGCTGGAGGACGCGGAAGGTTTGACCAACATGAAAAATCTTGGCGAAACCATCGCGTGGCTCGGTAAAGCCATGAATCCGAATATGGAGTCATTTCCGCAGGTGAGCGAAATAACCCGTTAATTCGCAGGTTGCGGATAACAGAAAGCCCCCTTGCGCCGTTTGGTCGCGAGGGGGCTTGTTTTGTGCGTGTTCAGAGAATTATGCGAATACTTTCGGCGGCATGTAGGAGTGTGTTCCCTCGATGACTTCGATTCCCGCCTTGACCTGAATTTTGGTGACCACGTCGTCATAGTACTGGCAGTGGTCTGCCAGACATGGACCGATGTGGATTTTGGTGGGCTGCTCATTGAGCGGCGTATTCCACAACTTGACCTGTATCAGGCGGGTGATGATGCTGACACCCGGACAGCCGCCGCAGTTCAGGATGCCGATGAGTTCGGCGTCCACGTCCTTGTAGCGTTCAAAGGCGCCTTCCCGGCGGTTGAAGGCGACCATACATCGCGAACAGCCGATGCAGACGTCGTCCATGGTGTTTTTGCAGCCGACAATCAGAATCTTTTCCATGTCATTCTCCCTGTTGGTGAATCGTATCGAAAAGCAGAAGGGGAAAACTCTTTCTCCCTACATGAATCGCGCAAACAGTTCCTTGAGCTTTATGCCGTCTTCTTTCCCGGCAGCCGGGGCGATCGGGGCGAGTACGCCGAGACCTTCGCTGTAATCATGGAAATCCTTGTCGCTCATGGAGCTGAATACGGCGGTATTGACCATGGCGTTGATTTTCATGATTTCGGTCACGAGCGGCAGCGGCTCGAAGTCAGACAGGTTTTCATCCACGATGACGAATTTCGGGGCGAGGTCCTTGACCTTTGCCAGTGTGTCGGCACCGTTTTCCACGAGGATAAGTTCGGCCTCGGGGAGTTCTTTCAGAGGGGCGAGGAAGTTTTCGAGTTCGCTGGCCCGTGTTGTCGCAACAACGATATGCATATGTTCTCCAGAGGTATGTTGTTCGGGCGGAGGCGTTGCCTTTAGCCCAGATTTTTTCCGCAGCAGGAGCCGGGACCGGCGCAGCCGCTGTGACCGGGCGTTGACCCGCAGCAGCCAGTGTCTCCGGGACCGGGCATGCTCGGTCCGCTTTTTCCGGTCATGGAGCTGGTGGCCGACATGACGCGCTGTGTTTTCGTGCTTTCACACTCTGGACAGACGATGTCGGCGGAACTGCTCAGAACGACCGTTTCTCCTTCGAAACCACAGTCATTACAGAGGATTTCGTAAATCGGCATCCGGTATTCCTTACTTTTGTCCCTTGGCTCGGAGTTCCGCATAACAGTCGGCCACGGCTTCGCCGAGAGAATTCAGGGCGAGGCGGGCGCAGTGCAGGTGGTCTTCGGGCAGGCCGCCGACCTCCTTGGCGATGTCTTCCGGTTCCAGTTCCAACGCCTTTTCCACGGTCAACCCCTGAGCCAGACGGCTCATGGCTTCGGCGCAGACAAGCGTATAGGCACAGCCGTCAGGCTGCACCCAGATCTTTTCAAGGACCTCGTTTTCAATGGATACGTGAACACCGATACTGTCGCCGCACTGCCCGGTCATACGGGCTTTGCCGCCGGGATCAGGCATTTTTCCGATATTGAGCGGGTTCTGCATGTAATGAAGAAACCGCTCACTCACACCTTCGGGCGGAGTGTCTTTTGAGCTCATTGTCTTTCTTTCACATCAAAAAAGTTGGCCCGTCTGGCGGGCATGGGCAAAGGCAGTCAAACCGGAACATCCGCCGAACCGTATAACAGCGAATTCCCGACCATGGATGCGGCTCCGTCGATCTGTTGGGAAATCGACAGTGCTACAGTCCGGCGACTGCCCCTGCTCAAGAATGTTATCGACCGCCGCCGCAGGTGTGTTCCTGGCTGAACACGGGCAGGCTGTCGTGGAGAAAAGCCTCGATGGCGACACCGACGGAAGGAGCTCCGCTGCCGTGGAAGACCTTGATGCCGACCTGATTGAATCCCATGAGCGGGCGCATGCCCATGCCACCGGAGATGAGGGCGGTGACGTTGTTGTCGGCGAGGTACTGGACCGGAGCCATGCAGCCACCCTGTTCGTGCGGGCAACTGGGGACGGTGCTGACGTTTTTGACTTCGCCGTTGTCGATCTCGACGAGGGTGTACAGGCCGCAGTGGCCGAAATGTGCATCAATGGTGGCTTCGAGACCACCGGGCTGGGCAGAGGGAACTGCTACAAGAGTACTCATATTAATAAATCTCCTTAAAATGTTATTGCCTGCATTCGGACATCCGCTGTCCGGAATTTCCTATTTCTTTTCCAGCAGGGACAACGTGGTCGCCCATGCTGATTTCAGCGTTTTTGTCAGTTCGCCGTCGTCGTATTCCGTCAGAACCTGACGGTTGACCATGGCGTCTGTGACTGCGCGGTCATGGGGGACGCGGCAGATGACCGTATATCCCTTGTCCTTGCAGAAGGTTTCGATTGTATCGGTCATGCCGGGATTGATGTCCCATTTGTTGACAATGACCGCGACCTTGGTTCGGAAACCGGTGCAGAGCTCGGCCACCCGTTCCATGTCGTGCATGCCCGAGGGGGTCGGTTCCGTGACAATCACGGCGAGGTCGGTTCCGGCAAGAGAGCTGATGACGGGACAGCCGATGCCCGGTGCGCCGTCGCACAGGACAAGCTCCAGTCCCTGTTCCTCGGCCATTTCCCGCGCCTGCTGTTTCAGGAGCGTGACCAGTCGGCCGGAGTTTTCTTCTCCCGGAAAGAGCTGGGCGTGGACCATGGTTCCAAAACGGGTGTCGGACACGTACCATTCGCCGCAGTGACGCGGGGGAAAGTCTATGGCATCTGCCGGACAGAACTCGACACAGACCTTGCAGCCTTCGCAGCGGAAGGGGAGCACGGTGTATTGGCCGTCTTCTTCGCCGATTGCGTCAAAACGGCAGCGTTCCATGCATTCGCCGCACTGTGTGCAGCGTTCCGGATCAATGATGGCTTCGTTGCCGGACCGAAACTCCTCTTCCGAGGTGTGTTCGGGGGCAAGGAGCAGGTGCAGGTCCGGAGCATCCACGTCGAGATCGCAGAGAATGGCCTTTTCTGCCAGATGGGCGAAAGCGCCGGTTATGGACGTCTTGCCCGCGCCGCCTTTACCGCTGATGATGACTATCTCATGCATGGGACACCTCCCGTGCCGCCTCGGCAGCCTGCTGCATGTTGCGACGGAGTTCGTGGAACGTGTCGCGCAGCGGTTCGAGGGCTTCAGCGATCACCTTGCCGTGTGAGTAGGCTTCGGCAATGGCTCGGTCATAGGGAATTTCGGCCCAGATGGGGATGTTCTTTTCCTTGCAGAATTTCTGCACCGAGTCGTCGCCCATTCCGGCACGGTTGATGACCGCGCCCATGGGTTTGCCGAACGGCGAAAAAGCTTCCCATGCCAGCTTGAAATCATGGAAACCGAAGGGCGTCGGTTCGGTGACGAGCACGATACAGTCCGTGTCGATGACCGCGCTGACAGCCGGACAGCTGACACCCGGAGGGGCATCGACCACGATGTCGGTTTCGGCGTCTGGGCGCATGTACTGGTGTTTGATCTGTTCCATGAGCGGCGGGCTCATAGCCTCACCAATGCGCAGACGGCCCATGACGAAGTCCTTGTCTCCGGATTTTCCGCGAAGGATTTCACCAAGCTCCCGTTTGCCCGGAGTCAGTACGTCTTCCGGACAGACGGCAATACAGCCGCCGCATCCGTGGCACATTTCCGGAAAGATGAGCAGGGTGTCGGCCATGACGGTAATTGCCTTGTACTGGCAGATATCGGCACAGGCACGGCACTTGGTGCACTTGTCCTCGTCCGCTACCGGGATTTCCATGTAGGCCTTCTCGGTCACGTCCAGTTCCGGTTTCAGGAATAGGTGCAGGTTGGGCTCCTCGACGTCGAGGTCCACTGCTGTGACCGGGCGATCCCAGAGGGACACCAGCGAGGCGGACACAGTGGTCTTGCCCGTGCCGCCTTTTCCGCTCGCTATGGCGTAGATCACTTGGGGCCTCCGCCCGTCGTGTTTGCGCCCTCGGCGACTTTGATGTCACCGTTCTTGAATTTTTCAATTGCTTCGCCCACGGTCATGCCATCCACATCCTGAATGATCTGGATGCCTGCGGCAGTGAGTGCGTCGAAGGCCTTGGGGCCGACGTAGCCGCTCATGAGAACCGTGCCGCCTGCGTTGGCGACGTTTTCGGCAGCCTGAATGCCGGCTCCCTGTGCCATGGCCTGCGAACCGCCGTTGTCAACGTAGGTGAGTTCCATGGTTTCGGTATTCACGATGGCGAATCCTGCACAACGTCCGAAACGGGGGTCTACTTTATGGTCAAGGGTCGGGCCGTCGGTGGTTACTGCAACTTTGGTCATTGTCATGCCTCTTTATTGTAATGTGACGTGTTGTAATGTGGGTGTCAGTGCTGTTTCGCTACTTATCGCAGGGAGCCTTGGCGGCTATGCCGCGCCCCCGTCCGCGTCCGCCTCGCTTTCTGCAGGGCGGGGTCTCGGAGGCTATGGTGTAATGGCCTCCTTCGATGCGGATGGCGAGGCCTTTGTTGAGCGCCTCGGCTACGACTTTTCTTGCGGCTGTGAGCACGCGCCCGAAAGTCGGACGGGACACTCCCATTTCCTGTGCCCCTTCTTCCTGCGAAAGACCCTCGGCATCGGCGAGCCGGATGGCTTCAAGTTCTTCGAAGGACAGGGTGGCTACTTCCAGATTACGCATGGGAATTCCCTGCGGCTTGTAGAAAGTCGCGTCAGGTTCCCGTTGGACAATCCGTCTTTTCTTTTTCCTACCCAAATCCCTTTTCTCCCTATGTGAATCTCTTTTCAAATGAAGATACGCTCATGCTTTGCTTCGTCAAGGAAAAATGAGCATATGCTCAAAAGTTTTTATAAAGTCTTATATTTCAGGGTTTAATCGAGTCTTGTTTTGCCGATTCCCGACTCTTTTTCAGGCCGGAAGTTTCAGGATGAAAGGCGAAAGACAGCATTAGCTATGACTTTTATCGGCAGAGTCAATCTCATATTTCATGTTTTAAGAGCTGTATTCGGACAGTGGCATGAGTGATGGGGGAGTGGGGTGAATGCTTTTGAAAGTTGCTTGCGATTGCAGCCGGGGATTGTTTGATATAGCAATTGAATCGTTGTCGAGTTTTTTGCTGCAGGAATGCCGTATTGCCGATGTCCGGCAGGGTTCAACATGATATTGAGGGATGGGGAATGGTAGACAGATCGAGTCGTCTTCCGGTGGCGGCTTTTGCGCTACTGGGGATTATCTGGGGAAGCAACTTCATTTACATGAAGCTTGCGGCGGAACTCATCACCCCCATGCAGATTGTCTTTTTCCGCGTCCTTTTCGGTTTTCTGCCTGTCTGTCTGTATGCGAAACTTTCCGGCGTGCTGCGTCTGGAACACTTGCGTCATTCGCTGCATTTTGTCGTCATGTCCCTGCTTGCGACCTCGGTTTACTATTATGGATTCGCCAAAGGGACATCGCTGCTCCTGTCCGGTGTCGCCGGTGCGCTCAGTGGAGCCATTCCGCTTTTTGCCTTTGTCCTTGCGATCTCCTTCATTGCCGAAGAGAAGGCGTCTCTGATGAAGATTGTCGGCGTGGCTGTGGGCTTTGTCGGTGTGGCGCTGGTTGCGCGGCCTTCCGGGGACAGTCTGGTTTCATCGAATCTGACAGGCGTGCTGTATATGGTCGGCGGTTCCCTCAGCGTGGGGGCGTCTTTCGTATACGCGCGAAAATTCATCTCGCCGCTGAGAATTCCTGCTGCCGCGCTCACGACGTATCAGCTTGGTTATGCCATGGTAATGCTGTCATTATTTACAGATTATGACGGGATGGCCAATGTTTGGACGGACATGCACGCGTCGCTGGGACTGGTCATCGGCCTCGGCCTTTTGGGTACTGGCCTCGCGTATATTATCTACTATTATATCGTAGAGAAAATGGGTGCCGTCACAGCGGCGTCCGTGACCTACATTCCGCCTGTTGTGGCTCTTTTCGTTGGTTCCGTTTTGGTCGGCGAACCTATCGGCCTTCTGGATTATTTCGCGGCGGCATTGATTTTTGTCGGCGTGTATCTGCTCAGAAGGCGATAGCACCTAGCCGATGCATTCCAGTATGCGCTCAATTCGTTTTCTGTTGTTTTGTTCCCGGTCACCTTCGTGATACATCGGGATTTCAACAACGTCATATCCCAAGTCGCGGTAGAGTTCTCTGGTGCTTCCATGCATTTCCTGCCGCTGTTCCCATGTGAAGCGTCGTGACTCATGGATGTCCGGTGTGTTCAGGTTCAGGCTTTTGACGGGAGCGAGCAGGAAAATGGGTGAGTCATACCTGATGTCTGTATTGAAATCGTCATACCATTGGGGAAGGGGGATTCCGCTGTGCCTGCTCAGCAGCGCCCAGTGGTGATAGCATCGGTCATAAAAATTGATGTCATCTGTGGCCGTCAGGTATTTGTCCCTGTCTATTTCGATGATGGCCCGCAGCCACAATTCCTTTTCCTGATTGAAGTCGATTCCTTTTCGCGAAAGGATGGCGTGTGCGCGGGCGACTGATTCGTGGATACAGTTGTAGCCCCGGTTGCTGAGGGTCTGCATGGACGCTGTGTCCGGGGAGTCGTCCGAGATGCCGAAGAGGAGTGTGGTTTTCCCTGATCCCGGCGGGCCGTCCAGTACGAAACGTCGTGTCATGATGAAGTCTCCATTGTTTGCATCGGAGGTCTGTCATTATTCATCGGATTGTGCATTTTTTTTGCGAGAAAACCAAGGCCTGATATTCTCAGGGAGAAAAGTCTCGAATATTTGTTGACTCCTGTTCGTATTTTGTACATTAAACACGCCGCTTGAAAGCGCGCCGTATTTGTATGCGCGTCATCTCGATTATCCCGTCTTCAGTTTTCCGTTTTGTTCTCCAAATGTAAGAGCAACCATTCCGGCTGGCGGTCCGATCAGGGCTTTCATTACTCATGCAGCAGTCTGTGTGCCTGCTGTCGGTCCTATGCTGTTGTCTTTCGGCAACCATGTTTTACTCAGATTATTCAAGGATTGTTCGTGGAATCAAACGACTCTTTTGTTTCGCACTCCAGAGGCTCCATTCAGGGAGATGTCTTTTCCGGTCTTACCGTCGCACTGGCACTTGTGCCTGAAGCCGTCGCCTTTTCCTTTGTTGCCGGAATATCTCCCATGATAGGCCTTTTCGGGGCGTTCATGATGTGCTTCATTACAGCCGTGCTGGGTGGGCGTCCCGGCATGATCTCCGGGGCTACCGGTGCCATGGCGGTCGTCATGGTCAATCTGGTCATGGAGGGCAACGCCCTTGGCGGGGCTGGCTCCCATGCCGGTCTGCAATACCTGTTTTGTACATTGCTTCTTGTCGGTGTGTTTCAGAGTCTGGCCGGTATATTCCGGCTGGGCAAATTCATTCGTATGGTGCCGAGGTCGGTCATGATGGGGTTTGTCAATGGTTTGGCCATTGTCATCTTTCTGTCCCAGTTGAAGATGTTTCAGTCCGGCGGTGTCTGGATGCAGGGTGTGCCGCTTTGGACCATGGCTGGTCTGGTCGCCCTGACCATGGCGATTCTTCTGGTTGTTCCCCGTATTTATTCCAAGGCCCCGGGAGCGTTGATAGCCATCATTTCCGTGTCGTTTCTTGTCCTCTTCTTTAATATCGACAGCACGACGGTCCTGTCTTTCATCCAGTCGAACGGCGGGAGCGGGATTGAGGCTGGACTTCCTTCCTTTGCCATTCCCAGCGTGCCCCTGACATGGGAGACCCTTGTCTTTATCACGCCTTATGCGTTGATTCTCGCCGCCATCGGCCTTATTGAATCCCTGATGACCTTGACGCTCATTGATGAGTTGACTGAGACCCATGGGTCCGGGAACCGGGAGTGCGTGGCGCAGGGCATCGCGAATTTCGTGAACGGTCTTTTCGGCGGTATGGGCGGGTGTGCCATGATCGGCCAGAGCATCATCAACATCACTTCGGGAGGGCGCGGACGGCTTTCCGGGATTGTCGCAGCCAGTGCCTTGCTGTTTTTCATTCTGTTTACTTCTCAGTACATTGAGCAGATTCCGATTGCCGCGCTTGTCGGTGTCATGTTCATCGTTGTCATCAAGACTTTCGCGTGGAGTACGTTCAAGATCGTGAACAAGGTTCCCAAGGGGGACTTCATAGTGATTGTGTTGGTGACGGTCCTCACCGTGAAATATGACCTTGCCATTGCCGTTATCTGCGGTGTCGTTATTTCGGCCCTGATTTTCGCCTGGGAGAATGCCCTGCGCATCCGTGCACGAAAGATTGTGGATGAACGCGGCATCAAGCATTATCAGATTTACGGTCCCTTGTTCTTCGCCTCGACCACGCTGTTTCTCAGCAAGTTTGACGTGAAAAACGATCCGTCGGAGGTCATCATCGATTTCGCTGACTCCCGTATCATGGATCAGTCCGCCATCGAGGCGGTCAACAAGATTGCGGAAAGGTATCAGCGTGTCGGGAAGACGATTCATCTGTTGCATCTCAGTAAGGACAGCGTGGGTCTTATTCGGAAAGCGGAAGAAATCTGCGTCGTGAACGTGCTGGAAGATCCTGATTATTTTGTCAGTATCGACAATTATCACCAATACCTTGAGAATTTGGAATTCGAGGCATTGTAGAAATTCAAAGGCCTGTCCGAATAATCGGGCAGGCCTTTTTAATTCTAGTTGTCTGGCTGTTGGTCTGGGGGCATGGGAGGCAGGTATCCGTATTTGGCCATTATATGATTTTTTGTTCCGTCTTTTTCGATGCTTTCAAGCCCCTTGTTGAACAACTCCAGATTTTTTTTCCAGTTGGGAAGGGCTTTTGAAAACATGACATGTATGTTCTTCCGGGACAGCGGGGGCTGAAGGAAATAGATGTCTGCCAGCGAGCCTTGTAGTACCGGGCTGTTTTTTATGAGGTAAAGTGCCTGATACAAGTCTATTACCACCAGATCAATTCGGCCGTTCAGCAGTTTGTTCAGATTCAGCAGATCGCTGGGGCCGACATCCTTGTCGAGATATTTGGCATTGTCGAATTCGGGTGTATTCACGAATCCGAGGACCACGCCTATTCTGTATGGAGTAAGTGAGCGGATGGAACCATCCCAGTGTATATTGGTTCCACGCTTGGCACATAATACGAGCTGACCGCTGATGTAGGGTTTTGAAATTGCATATGTTTTTGAGCGGTCCCGGCTGCCATACGCGCTGTACAGTGCGTCATACTTGCCGATCCTGACATCATCCATCGCTCGTTTCCACGGCATGAAATGAAATGTGGGCTTGATGCCGACACGGCTGCATGCCTCTGCAATGATGGCAGACCCGACCCCGTACCCTGGAAGATTTTCGCCGGAGTAAGGTTCCCATTCCGTTGTTGCAAATGAAACATGGTCCTGTGCGGCGGCGGTACAGCTCCAGAAAAGTATCAGAGAAATGACAAGATGGAATAGTCTCAATGCCCCTCCCCGGCTGGTTTTCATGTCCATGGCCGACATATGCTGTTTGTTTCTTAACATAACTTTAATGTGGAATGGTAGGGGATGTGTCTATTCTCCGGTGCGGTGTCGTGTTTTACCGATATCTTATGGGGGCATTGGGAGTGGATCATGCCTGCCTGCGTTTCGGATGAAAACATGCAACAGTTAGCAGGAAGGCCAGAACTCCCAGAATGCCGAACATCCATTGGGGGCCAGTGACATATACCATGACGCGTATGCCGCTTCCCCAAAGGAAGAGTATGAAGGAAGTCAGAATGAGTATTGCCCATTGGGTCGGTGGATTGTCCGGGGCGAACAAGGCTTGGAGTCTGGGGAGGACGGTCCTGTAAAAGAGCAGGATAACCCATGCCAGAAGGGTGGAACCGATAATGAATGCCCACCACGGTGAAATACCGGTTCCGCGACAGAACAGACCGACGTCGCCGTGGCCGGAAAATGATCGCATCCAAAAGTAGGCAATGAGTTCCATGAGGTTGCCCACGACGAGCCAGTATACGGCGTTGAATCCCCATCTTTTTTGATAGAGCCACTGTCCCCGCAGAAGAAGAATGCCGATTGTGACAACAATGGAGTGCATGACCAGCGGGCAGAATCCGATAATGGCGGCTTGAATGTTGCGTCCTTGTGCGAAGAGGTGTTCATACTCCACCCCCTCGTCCCATCCGGTCATGGTCAGCGGGTTTCCCCATACGATGCCCAGAGGTGTTTTCATATCTCCCAAAGTCCAGGCCATGGTGCTGTGAGTAAATTCATGCACGACCACGATCAGCGATTGGAGCGCCAGAAACGTGGTAAGGGTGATGGCGGTATATCCCAAAGTCGGGACTGGTTGCTTACAGGAGTTCATGCCTGAGGATACCTGAGCGGCATGGCGAGTCAAGCCGGGGCGTAAAAAAATATATGAGCGGTAGTGACTCAACAAATGAAAAGGGCCAGCGATATGTTGCTGGCCCTTTTAGCTGTCGGTGGGCATATGCTTTCCCTTTCGGCTTGGTGGTGATTATCAGCAGGTGCACATTAAACGTGTCTCGATTTTATGGCAACAGGCCATCTGGTGTTCGGTTTTGTGGGCAAGTTGAATTCCTACTGCACCGCCACAAGTCCAGCAGACGGTTCCAGGGATGCAGCAAGCACATAATTCTTCGTTGACTACGAGGTCGACAGAGACCTGACTCCCCTTTTTCAAACCGTTGGGCGACATGTTCACCCCAATACCAGTGGCTGAGTAGTCAGTTACTTCTACAGGGTGACGTGATCCATTGACAAACGCAAAGGTCTTTTTTTTGGGGATCCCTCTTGGACGTATTCGACGCTCCATGGAAACCTCCTTGTTTGGAGTTGAGAATCTTTCAGAGCTGCTCCTGCTGATGGGCAGCACAAAAAGATTCAGGAGTATACTTCAGCATGATCCGATTCATGCCTGAAGACTGGGGACAGCATTTTCAGGAATTGGTGGAGGCAGAACGTTTTCGGTGTGTAATTGCAATCGGTTGGAGGAGCGGGGTTTCGACGTTTCCGATTGTGTCAGGGAAGCGATGGGTGGAGTTGTGTTAAAATGTTGTTATGAAGGGTGGTTGTGGCGCAGGCATGATAATGATGCGGTGTTTGTTGACTGTCTTATTATATCGGAGCATCGTTTTTAATATGGAGAAAGTCCATACTCACATGTGAGTATTTCGTCCAAGATTGAGGGGGGGGAATGCGAAATTACGTGCGAGCTTATCAGGATTTAATGAAAAGCGGTTTCGTCAAGGAAAGCATCATTGAGAAACACGTAGAGCAGCACATTGCCATTGATGCATTTTTGCCGGAATCAGCATCTTTCTTTTACATTATTGAAGTTCAGGGCAAATATAGGTTTCTTGGTCGGCAGCAGGAAAAGGTCTCCGGCTACAGCAATGAAAAGTTTTATGAAAGAGGCATAGAGCTGTTTCTCGAGCGCGTTCATCCTGATGACGTTGAAATTCTTGTAGACCGTGTTTACCCCTCTTTGGTTCGACTCGTAGGGGAGTTTCCCGAAGAGAATGTGAAGGATATTCAATTTCAATACAATTATCGGTTCAAGCGTAAAAACGGCGAGTATCTCAATTTGCTTGAACAGGTGTATGTTTTGGAGTTGGACCAGTTCGGTGTTCTCTCTTTGGTGTTGGGCAATGTCATCATTTTGGCAGACAGGGGCGTGTTGCCGGTGCGTGCTTCATGCAAGCTGATAAGTGATTCCGGTTTTTGTGAGACATTCTATTCGGAGACATTCAATTCATCATTAAGCTGTTTTAACAGGGTTACGGCAAGAGAGTTGGACATATTGCGAAATCTGGCTACGGGAATGACCAGTCGGGAAATTGCCGAAGAGTTGTATATAAGCAAGCATACAGTGGACACCCATCGGCGTAATCTTCTCAGAAAGCTGGAATGCAAATCCGTTGTGGATTTGGTACAAATCGCCTTTGCCAACGGGATGCTGTGAATTCCTTTTTACAATAAATTCAACCGAATTGTTTTGTGGAATTCCGGCCGTTCATAAAAGAAAGCGATTTGCGTTGTTTTCGTTCGTCTCTCTTTCCCCGCAACAAAATAAAAATACTGTCGAATGGTCTCTGATATCTGCTAGCATGGTAAGTGGGAATCTTTCCGGCGTGGAAGTGTTTCGCTGCCGTTGTCTCAAGTCGTTCCCAACGGGAGTCTTTCAATGCTTAACTTGCAGAAACAATCTGGAGCCATGCGCCTGCTGATTTTGGCAGGGTTGTTGTTCGTGCTCGCCGGGTGCGCGATGATGAATATCGGTGACGGTCTTTCCAGAGCCATCATGAATCAGGATGATCCTGAAACCGTTCGTGATGGTGCGCCTGCCTACATGCTCCTGACAGACAGCCTTATTCAGGATGCTCCCAATGACGTGGGCCTCCTGATTGCCGGAGCCAAACTGTACGCGGTGTATGCCGGGGTGTTCGCACAGTCCCCGGAACGTGCGGTGCGTTTGGCGAACAAGGCCAGAAGCTACGGGGAACGCGCGCTCTGTCGGAAGAATGCATCGGCCTGTGATTTGGGAAATTTACCGTTTGATCAATACATGGCCGTCTTGGAAGGACTCGGCAAGCGGGATGTCCCTGCGCTGTATGCATACACCTTGACATGGCTGGTGCAGATTCAGGTGGGCAATGCTGACTGGAATGCCGTGGCTGAGTTGCCCAAGGTGGAAGCGGCACTGGAACGGATTGTTGCCCTTGATGCGACCTATGAAAACGGCAATCCGCAGTTTTACCTCGGTGTCATCAATTCACTTCGGCCACCGGCATTGGGCGGAAAGCCTGAGAAGGGGCAACGGTATTTTGAACAGGCAATAATTCTTTCCAATGGGAAGGCCCTTGCCGTCAAGGTCGCTTACGCCCGGTATTATGCACGGTTGGTGTACGATCAGGAGTTGCACGACAGGCTGCTTTCCGAAGTGGTCGAGTCGAATCCTGTTGCCCCGGAGCTGACGCTGTCCAATGTTCTGGCGCAGCGGGAGGCCGTGGTTCTGTTGGAGTCAGGAACTGATTATTTTTGATTGAACTTCAAATATGACGGAGCAATGACGCATGCCACGACTTGTACTGATATTGACCATCTTTTTTGTGGTTGTTTCCGGCTCGTCCGCTCTGGGCGTGACGTTGAAGATTGCCACGGCTGTGCCGGAAGGTTCCTACTGGATGAACAAAATGCGGGCCGGTGCCAAGGAGGTCAAGGAGCGCACCGAAGGGCGGGTGTCGATCAAGTTTTATGGCGGCGGGGTCATGGGCAACGACAAGAGTGTGTTGCGAAAGATCCGCGTCGGCCAGCTGCATGGGGGAGCCTTTACCGCTGGCGGTCTCTCCGCCGTGTATTCGGACCTGAAGCTGTACAGCCTGCCGTTTCTTTTTCGTAGTGCGGAAGAAGTCCGGGCCGTCAGGGAAAAAATCGATCCGATACTCAAGAAGGGGTTGCTCGAAAAGGGGTTCGTCAGTTTCGGATTTGCCGGGGGCGGTTTCGCCAATCTCATGAGCAGCAGTCTTTTGCGGGGGATGGACGACGTCAGGGAACGCAAGGTGTGGGTCCCGGAAGGGGATATCGTGAGTTATGCTGTTCTGGAATCCCTGAGCGTTTCTCCCGTGTCCTTGAACATGATCGATGTCATGACCGGCCTGCAAACCGGGCTTCTGGATATCGTGGTAGCAACTCCTACAGCCGCTCTGGCTTTTCAATGGCATACCAAGATCAAGTATGTGGTTGACACGCCACTGGTGTACGTTGTCGCCGTGCTGGCTCTTGATCGCCGGGTTTATTCCCGGATCAAGCCCGAAGATCAGCTGGTGGTTGATGAGATCATGAGCCGTATTTACAGGGAATTCAATCAGCAGGGGGCTGCCGATAACGGTTTGGCAATTGAGGCGATGAAGAAACAGGGCATCGAATTCGTGACCATGGATTCGGCGGATATCGAAACATGGCGGAAAGATGCCATAGCAGTCGAATTGCGGCTGGCTGACGAAGGTGTTTATTCGAAGGCTGTTTTTGAGTTGCTGTTGGGATGCCTCAATGAATGCCGTGCGGAATGGAGTGGGGCGCAGTGAGGAAACGATCTTTTGTGCAGCAGCTTGAACGTGTCGGACGTTTTCTTGAGGATGCGCTCACGGTCGGCCTTTTGGGGTTCATGATCATTCTGGCGTCGATCCAGATTGTGTTGCGCAATACGTTTGATCTGGGATTTTTCTGGGGAGACGAGGCGTTGCGTGTGCTGGTTCTTTGGGTGGCAATGGCTGGGGCCGTTGCTGCCAGTCGGGCGGACAGGCATATCACCATTGACGTCCTTTCCCGTTTTCTTCCGGCTCGGGTGAAGCATGTGGTCAAGACGCTGACGGATGTGTTCACGGCCTCGATCTGCGGCCTTGCGGCATGGTATTCATGGGGATTTGTCTCCATGGAGATGGAGTTTGAATCAACGCTTCTTGGCGGACTGCCTGCATGGGCGTTCGAAGCCGTGCTGCCCCTCGGTTTCGCCATCATCTCCCTGTGCTATCTGTTTCACGCGGTAAAGAGCGTGACGTGCGTACTGGGTCATTGTCCGAATGAGGACGAAACATGATAGCGTTCGGTGTCATATTTGTCTTGCTCGCACTGCTGGGAACGCCCCTGTTTGCCATTATCGCGGCCGGAGCCATGCTGAGTTTTCATCTGGCCGGCATTGATCCAACTGTTCTGGCCATTGAGGTTTTTCGTCTGGCCGAGATGCCGGTACTCCTCGCCATACCGCTGTTCACCTTTGCCGGATATCTGGTGAGCGAAAGCGGGGCTCCCGGTCGTCTGGTTCGCCTCAGTCAGGCGCTGCTCGGGTGGATGCCCGGTGGACTGGCGGTTGTTTCTCTGGCTTCCTGTGCCTTTTTCACTGCATTTACCGGTGCATCCGGGGTGACCATCATCGCTTTGGGGGCGGTCTTGTACCCGGCCCTGACAGAAGCCGGTTACGACGACAAGTTCAACCTCGGATTGATTACCACATCCGGCAGTCTCGGCCTGCTTTTTGCGCCGTCCCTGCCTCTCATTCTGTACGGCATCGTGGCGCAGCAATCCGGGACCGAAGAGATGGTCAGCATTGATGCTTTGTTCCGTGCCGGAATCCTGCCGGGAATACTCATGCTTGTATTGCTTTCGATGTGGAGCCTGTGGGTCAACCGGCATAACCGCAGCTCGTTCAAGTCCTTTTCATGGGCAAAGGTCAAGGCGGCGGTGCGGGAGAGTTTCTGGGAAATACCATTGCCCATCGTGGTACTGGGCGGAATTTACAGCGGTTTCTTTGCGGTTTCCGAGGCCGCGGCAGTGACCGCCCTGTATGTCATCATTGTCGAGATTTTCATTTTGCGCGAGGTGCAGCTGAAGGAACTCCCCGCGATCATGCGAAAGTCCATGCTGCTGGTCGGCGGTGTGCTGATCATTCTGGGTGTGTCCATGGCGTCCACCACGGCCATGATCGATGCCGGTGTGCCCAGCCGGTTGTTCGAATTCGTCCGTGCTCATATCGACAGCAGGCTGACGTTTCTGATTCTGCTGAATTGTTTCCTGCTCGGACTCGGCGCGATTCTGGATATCTTTTCCGCTCTGGTGCTGATCGTCCCGCTGATCCTGCCGGTCGCCGCAGGATACGGTGTCCATCCGGCCCATCTCGGGATCATCTTTCTCGCCAACATGCAGATCGGCTACATCACCCCGCCCATCGGCATGAACCTGTTCATTGCCAGCTACCGCTTTGAAAAACCGGTCCTCACTCTCTACAGATCAACCCTGCCATTCTTTTTCATTCTGGCATTTTCAGTGGTCATCATAACATACTGGCCGTGGCTGTCGCTTTGGTTGATACAGTAACGGAAGTCAGCCTTCCCCGTCTGTTTCGCGCAGAAAGGCTGACTCTTGGTCTGTTTCCGAGTGGCTCTGTTTTTACATGGACTTTGGTAAGTCGATGGCATCGGCAGGGCAGGCCAGAACGCAGTTCCCGCATTCGTCGCAACGGGTACTGTTGACTCGGTACGGTTCACCCGGTTCGATGGCATCGAAGGTACATGTTTCGAAACAGTTTCCACATTCGATACAGTCTTCAGTGATATGCGGACCTGCGTCAGCGTATGTCTCGCCGCCAAAGGCGAAGCGGGTACGCAGGAGCTTGTGGTCGCGGTGCTCTTTTTCGAAGTCAAAATCGAAAATTTCCCCTTTGCCTCTATGGAGACAGAACAGCCGTATGGCGGGGTAGCGCTCTGCGTCTTCCTGCACGTATCGGTGAATCTCATTTCCGGCTTCGGCCTTGCTCTTGAGTTCTTCGGGAGGAACTTCGCGAACCTCGCCGCTGATGCGGAGGGTGAATCCGGGGGCGAAGTAAGGCTGACCTGCAGCATTTTTTCCGGTTTTTTTGCCGTCCGGATAGATGCCGCACATGGCGACCTGCGGGTTGGCAGTCAACTGCCGGTAGAATGGTTTGCTGTTCATTGTCAGAAAGTAGATGCCTTCGTCGTCACCGCCGCAGATACTGATGATGCGGCTGTGCATGGTGCCGTTGTCAAGCGTGGTAACCGACAGGCATCCTATTTTCGTAATGGCTTCGTGGACTTCGTTCAAAGTCATTGGAGACGCTCCATGTTTGATTGATTTCAATGAAGCCATGCTATGTGTCAACGGGATGTGTCGGAAGGGATTAATCTGCCAACATCTGGTATTTTTCTTTTATCCTGTTTCTGAAGGCGGACGGAGAGAAGCCGGTTTCCCGCTTGAAAAAGCGTCCGAAGTATGACGGGTCTTCGAAGTGAAGGTGAAAGCAGATTTCGGTTATGTTCATGTCGGAGTTTGCGAGCATTCTCTGGGCTGCCAGAGTGAGTTCTTTTCGAATGATCTGGCCGGGTGTCTGGCCGGTGGTGTCCCGTACGATGCTGCTGAGCCTGTTGACGCTGATGTTGAGTTGGTCTGCGTACTCCTGAATGCGCATTTGCGAGGCGTACTGTTCGGCGACAAGGCGTTTGAACTGTCGGACCAGTTTGTTTTCCCGAACGGTTTTTTCCCGGTTGAGGTCCTCTGCGAAAACCCGTTGCAAATTCACGATGAAGATATGGAAAAATGATCTGAGGACAGATGAGTATCCCGGGTTTTTGTCTGTGAATTCTCGGTTGAGTTCGTCGAGAATGCGTTCAAGGCCTTCAGCCTGCTCCCGGTCTGTGGAAAGTTTGGGGGAATGGGTAAGTGTGTGGAAGAATTCGAATTCGAACACGCTGTTGACAGGGGAGTCCGGCGATCTGAGAAAATCTTCGGTAAAAACCATGACATACCCGGAGATCTCTCCTTCAGGCTGCCACATGTGCAGTTGTCCCGGTGAGGCGAAATACAGTGAATGCGGTGTGACGTCGAACTGTTGAAAATCGACAATATGTGTACCACTGCCCTGAGTCACATACTGTACGGTATAAAAATCATGCATGTGTGGCTTGTGCAGGTCGCTGATCGGGCAGCCGGTATTTTCTGTAAACGGCCATATGGCAAAGCCGGACAGGTCATCGACGAGTCCTTCTGCCTTGTGAGTCGGATGGGAGGAATTCATAGAGAAAGTATAGCCTGCGGAAGGGAAGGAGTGCAAGGGATGTGGGGGCACTGGGGGGGGCAGGATGGGTACTTCAGGCAACCAAAAAGCCGCTCTCATGACGAGAACGGCTTTTGAATTTTCGGTGTTGCGCCAGAGAGGATTCGAACTGTCAGTCGCCGCAGGATACGGTGTCCATCCGGCCCATCTCGGGATCATCTTTCTTGCCAATATGCAGATCGGCTACATCACCCGCCTATCGGCATGAATTTGTTTATCGCCAGCTACCGCTTCGGAAGTCATCACAACATACTGGCCATGGCTGTCGCTTTGGCCGCTCCAGTGATGGGAGTGGATATTTCTTGTTATGTTGATGATGTGTCCTGTTCTTTTTTTCTTTGTTTTTTCATGCTTTTGATGGCCCGTTCAACAACTATGGCCGTTGGACGCTTTCCGTCCCTATCCCGCGTCTCTTCTTTGGCTATGATCGCATAGGCCTTTTTCTGTGTATGCTTGCGGCTCTTGGTCAGCTCAAGGAATCGCTCCATCCATTTCTTGTATTTGAGTTCTCTTTTTGATTCCATCGATCCTCCGTAAGAAGCTTATTTGTATTGGTGGCTTTGTCCCTAAATGCGGTTAATGACTCTGATGAGTTGAGAGTGCTTATTATATTACAAAAATATAATTTGCACAGCTAAAAGGTGTTTTCGAAAATTGATATATCATATTGTCTCAACTATTCGTGAGGGCGGGCGAAATCAGCCTCCAGCTATTTGTGTGGAGTTCTCAATGTAGACACTGTTTACATATGGAGACGTCATGGATGATAACAATGCCGCGTAATCTATATTGAAACGAATTTTATCGCCCACATGTAACGGGGTCCTTGTTGTGTCGAGGACAATGTGATCACTACTTGCTCCCAAGACGTCTACATCGATCATTGGCGTGAGGCCTGCAACATTGGCATCCTGCTTACCCAACGCAATTATTGATCTGAGCATTTCCCCTTTATCCTCAAAAGTCGGCGTATTGCCAAAAGCATCGAACCCGGTCTCGCCTTCAGGACGTGAGGGTTTCACTTTGGATTCTATCACTTCCGCAACTAAAGTGATTGCATCGGAGTGGAGTCCGTCAATGCGTTTTCTCGAAAGGGTTTCTCTTCCCAGAAGTATTGCTTCTCCCAAGCGTATATTATTCACCCTGCCTAGGATGTCATTCGTGAACAGCCAGTCAAAGTTGGCAGAGTTGCCTCCAGAAATAACCTGAAATTTAATGCCGTAACTTCTTTCATATGTGTCAGCCAGCCGGGAGAGATGGTCCATGTTGTATTTGGTAGGCTTGACCCCGTTCAGGCAGGCCAGGTTAGTACCCATGCCAATGAGTCGGACTCCTTTCATTTGGAGAACTTCTTCGATTGTTGCGCCTAGTTCACGGCGAAGTATACCCTCTCGGAGGTCCCCCATTTCTACCATGAGAATGATGTCGTGAATCTTTTTTTGTTTGATAGCGGCCTTCGATAACGCTGTAATGACAGTGAGTTCAGTGTTGAAACTTACGTCTGCATATTTCACGACATCGTGAATATCACAGAGAGAAGGTGTCCTGATAAGGGACAGAGGCGCTTGAACGCCGGCTTCTTTCATGCGGATTATGTTTTTTATCCTTGAATCTCCCAGAGAGAATATGCCTGCGGAAAAAAGACAGTCTGCTATTTGGGGGGCGCCGAGAAAGCTTTTGGTTACGCCTGTGATTTCAATGCCTTTGGCACCGAATAATGAGGTCAGCTTCTTTGCGTTATTGTGCAGTTTTGAAAGATTGATTTCTAGGTAGGGCGTCTTCATCAAGCCAACTTGGCTTGGAGTTGGGGGAAAGTGTTCAAGATTCCTGTGATCAAGGAATTGCAACCGAATTTGAGAACATCTGTCGCAGGCCTTCCGAATTGCTTTTCGTATGCTTCAATTGTTTCGTCTACATTTGAATCGGACATTTCCTCATGGTTGATTGCTATGCCTATTACAGGTGACTGTGAAAATGTTTCAATGAGTTCTATTTCGTCTTCTAGGCGAGGCATTTTGATGGTCGGGTAATCACCCAAGGTTTCCCGTTTAGGCGGGTGCTGAACAATGATCGCCTCAGGTTGGCCGCCTCTGATGATGAAGCAGGAGCTCAAATAGGCAGGGTGACTCAATGCCCCCTGACCTTCGAGAATGATTATGTCCGGATTTGTTGTTTCCCATGCCTCGATTATTGCTTTTTCCATGGCTCCTGAAATGAATTGTTCTTTCAAGGCATCAAGTGGGACTCCGAATTCTGATCCTTGAATAACTCCGGTCTGCCCTGTTGTTATCATCACGGTGTTCAGGCCGAGAGCTTGAAGCGCTTGGGTCAGGATGACGGAAGTTGTGCGTTTGCCAACTGCGCTATCTGTCCCAAGAATAGCTATTTTGGGGCATTGTACCTTACTAATATTACCTGAAAATACTTGGCGTTGCGTTTCATTTTGTTGTTTTCTAATGTCATGTAACTGAACGTTGCATTCGGCAGCTTTTTGGACGAAGGCCTCATCGTCGGACAAGAAATCATGAAGACCGTTAATGATGTCGAGCTTTTTCTCCATCGCAAAAAACATTACATCGCGGTCTTTTGAAGAAAAGGAACCAGACAAAGGGGCCATTCCATATATGAATGCTTTTACCAAATCGCCTTTTTCCTTCAAGGCTTCGTGGATATCTTTGTAAATCCTGATTCCGTTGGCAGTATTATCCAGAATTTCTCCAGCATCCAAGTTCGCCTTGGTGCTATCAATGATGCCTGCAATTTCATACTTGTCTGAATGGCGGGCCAGTCCGTTGGCCGTTTTGCCATCCATTTTGCCGAAGAAACCTTCGCAGTATACGACCGCAAGTTTCTTGTTTTTCATATTTGATCCTATGTAAGAGGTTGGTTTAATGAAGTTGTTTGAGATGATGTGATTGATGTCATGATAAAAGTAGCAATCATGATGAGTTGTTCGAATAAGAAAACAAAATGTATTGAACATGTAATCATAGCACAGAACATTGGGCGAAAACCAAAAACTGCATTTTTATTTTTTTTAAATTGAGTATTTTTGAAGACGTTTTATTTTATTTTGACAAAATATGTAGGTTTGTCAGAGTGTTCATCGTATCAAACTGTCGTTTTATGTTTGATATTTCCCGATAAATAAAATATAAATACGGGATAATTTCTTGTTTTCGAATAATATTGCTTGACTTGTGGCTGAAAGTGGGTGAGTAACGTCTTCAACACCAGCCGCACCCGTGAAGGCGCGGTCTTACTGTGACCAGCGCTGGTTTGAATTTGAACAAGTCTATCGAGGAGCCGTGTACGCATCTTGTACACGGCTCCTTTTTTTTGCGCACGGGCGCTATACATTATCACTTTTTGGAGAATTTTGAATGTCTAAGAATCTTTATGTCGGCAATCTGTCCTGGTCCACTACTGAAGACGAAGTACGCGCAGCTTTTGAAGCTTTTGGCGAAGTTACTTCTGTCAAACTGATCGAGGACCGTGAAACCGGCCGTCCCCGTGGTTTCGGTTTTGTTGAAATGGATGACAACGGCGCTCGTGAAGCTATCGACTCTCTCGATGGCAAAGATATGGGTGGCCGCAACATCAAGGTCAACGAAGCCAAGCCCCGCGAAGAACGCCCCCGTTGGTAGTTCTTTGATTTAAGCCCTAATCGGCATTAAGCGCCTGTCTCTCTTTTGAGAGGCAGGCGCTTTTCTTTTTGAATACGGACTTGGAAGTGGCCCCGGTCGCATAGCTCGGTCACGTCAATGAAATTGTGTCAGCACTTCTACAATAACTAAAATATATCCAAGTTATTGTGTTTATGGACTGGGCAGGCCGTGGGGTGATTTTTGATAAGGTGTCTGGCAAATATACCTAATGGTTTCGATTACGGTTAAGGCAGTCGAATCCTTTACTTTTATTACAAAAAATCAAAGCGGCTACAGCTTAACACTGCAACCGCTTGAAATATGTGGTGCGCCAGGGAGGATTCGAACCCCCGGCCGTCGGCTTAGAAGGCCGATGCTCTATCCAACTGAGCTACTGGCGCACTCGGGCTACCTGATAATAGAGGTTGAGGCGATTGGTCAAGGAGATTTGTGCCTAAATATCAGGTGGACCCAAGGGGTTTTCCGAAAGAGCGGTTCCTGATACAAGGATGGGCGTGACGCAATTTAACGATTATGACCAACTTACAGAGTATATGGACAGGCTTGGCCTGTTTCATATGGACCTGACCCTTTCGCGCATGGAAGCCTTTTGGAAAGCGCGCGGACTGCCTGATATCCCGGTGGTTCACGTTGTCGGCACCAACGGCAAGGGGTCTACTTCCACGTTCTTCGGTTCCATTGCCCGTGCTCACGGACTCAAGACCGGGCTGTTCACCTCGCCGCATTTTCTTTCGCCGCGTGAGCGTGTTCAGGTTAACCGCACTGTTTTGCCCCGCACAATATGGGTTGAACTCGCCAATGAGATTCTTTCCACGCCGGGGGGCGACGAACTGACATATTTCGAGTTTCAGACATGCCTTGCCATGCTCGCTTTCGAGCGGCAGGAAGTGGATGTCGCGATCATGGAAGCCGGACTGGGCGGGAAATTTGACGCGACCAACGTGTTCAAACCGTGCCTGACACTGTTTACTCCCATTGGTATGGACCATGAAAAGATCCTCGGTCCGACTTTGAAGGATATTGCCCGAGACAAGGCCGGTGCCATTCATGGCGGCAGTCATGTCATTACCGGCGTGCAGGTGACAGAAGCCCTGATTCCGTTGCAGGACCGGGCCAAGGCCGTGGGGGCGCGGTTCATGTATGCCGTGGATATGGCTGATCCCGTTGAGGACGATCTGCTTGGCCTGCCCGGTATTCATCAGTCTGCCAATGCACGGCTTGCACTGGCCGGGTGGCGGTATTATGCCGTGGAAAAGGATATTCGGAGCGAACACATTGCCGAACTGTTCGGGCTGGAAACCGCGTTTCTGCCGGGGCGGATGCAGTGGATTGAACTCGGCGGCAAGGCATTCATTCTCGATGGCGCGCATAACAGTCATGCGCTTGAAGCGCTGTCCGCTGCGCTGCATGCCGAGGATATCCGGCCGGGAGCCGTTGTCTTCGCCTGCCTCAAGGACAAGGACTGCACGGCGATGCTGCCTCTGGTGCAAGGTCTGACCGATGGGCCTGTTCTGGTTCCGTCCATGGAAAACGAGCGGGCATCCGATGCCGAAACATTGGCGGGCCTGCTGGGTGAAACTGCCCGGAGCGCGGAGTCCATGGAGCAGGCGCTGGAGGCCTGTGGTGATGTCGAAGGGCCGATTCTCGTGTGCGGCTCTTTGTATCTGCTTTCCGAGTTTTATCTCCTTCATCCGGAATTTCTCAGTCCGAATTAAAGGATATTTATGAGTATATTATATCGTCATCTGCCGTCCATGGATCAGATTCTTGCCGGACTTTCGGCCGACAGCGAACTGTCTGCGTTGCCGCGTCCGCTCATCAAGGAACATGCTGTCGCATTTCTCGATATCTGCCGTGAGGAAATCCGGTCCGGGGCCATTACCGAACCGAAACAACTGCACATCGACAATCTCATGCCGCGGCTTGTGGCGTATGTTCGTTCCCAGTCGAGGCCCCACTTTCGGCGCGTACTGAACGGTACCGGCGTGGTCGTGCATACCAATCTTGGACGGTCATTGCTCGCCAAGCCTGCGATTGAAGCCGTTGTCGAAGCATGCGGTCATTATTCCAACTGCGAGTTTGATCTCGCCACGGGAAAGCGGGGCAGCCGGTACAGCCACGTTGAGCAGATTCTCTGCGACATCACCGGGGCGGAAGCGGCGCTGGTGGTCAACAATAATGCCGCTGCCGTATTTATCATGCTTGAGACGCTGGCTCGGGAAAAGGAAGTGATCGTTTCCCGCGGGCAGCTCGTGGAGATCGGCGGGTCGTTCCGCATTCCGGACGTGATGACGAAATCCGGGGCCATCCTGCATGAAGTCGGAGCAACGAACCGGGCGCATGTGCATGATTATGAAAATGCGATCAATGACAATACCGGTGCGCTCATGCGGGTGCATACGTCGAATTTCCGTGTGGTCGGGTTCACCAAGGAAGTGACCCTGCCTGAAATGCGCGCACTCGGCGACAAGTACAACCTGCCTGTCATTGAAGACCTCGGCAGCGGCACGCTGTATTCTCTTTCGGGCGAAGGGCTGCTCGGTGAACCCACGGTGCAGCAGGTCGTGGCACAGGGCGCCGACGTGGTGTCTTTTTCCGGTGACAAGGTGCTTGGCGGGCCGCAGGCGGGTGTTATCGTCGGGCGCAAGGAATACATTGACCGCATCAAGATGAATCCGGTCAACCGTGCCATGCGCATCGACAAGATGACGCTGGCCGCCCTTGAGGCCACCTTGCGGCTATATCTCGACATGGACGTGGCGCGGCGTACTGTGCCGACGCTCAAGATGGTCACGGCCTCACAGGAATCGCTCAAGAGCAAGGCGCGGCGTCTGGTGGATGCCGTGAAGGACGAGCTGGGCGAAAAGGTGGCCGTTGGCATGAAGAAAGGTTTTTCCCGTGTGGGTGGCGGGGCGTTCCCCGAATACGACCTGCCCGGAACCATGGTGACTGTGTCGCCGAAAGATATTTCCGTGGATGATCTGCGGGATGCGCTCCTTGATACTGATCCGCCGCTGGTGGCCCGTATCGAGGATGATGTTTTTCTGATTGATCCTCGTACTCTCAATTCAACCGAAATCAGGATGGCGGCCGTCGCACTTCGACAGGCCGTTACTGCACTCGGTAAATAAGGACTCGCAATGAGCAAGAAACACGATCTCGAATACGAACCGAAATCGGCGTGGGATGTGTACTCGTCGAAAAAAGACCTCAAGGCCATGCATTCCATGGCGAAACGGTATGTGGATTTCCTGTCTGACTGCAAGACGGAACGGCTGGTCATGGATTACGTGCGCGAGCGCGTGGCCAAAGCCGGTTTTGTGGATGATCTGAAAGCGCCGCTGGCGTATCGTTTTAACCGCAACAAGACATGCTTTCTGGCTCGCAAGGGCAAGCATCCCTTGAGCGAAGGCTTCCGTCTTGTCGGGGCGCATGCCGACTGCCCGCGTCTCGATCTCAAGCAGCGTCCGCTGTACGAAGATACCGATATCTGCCTCGGCAAGACGCATTACTACGGCGGCATCCGCAAATACCAGTGGCTCACCATCCCGCTGGCACTGCATGGAACCGTGGTCAAGAAGTCCGGTGAAGAGGTGACCATCTGCATCGGCGAAGACCCCAAGGACCCGGTTTTCACCATCACTGACCTGCTGCCGCACCTTGCGTACAAGGAAGTGGTCAAGAAGGTGTCGGACGCCTTTGACGCGGAAAAGTTGAATATCATTCTCGGACAATCTCCGGCAGCCGCACCGAAAAAGGGCGACGACAAGCCGAGTGATCCAGTCAAGATCAAGGTGCTGGAGCTTCTGAACAAGAAATACGGAATCGATGAATCCGACTTTTTCAGCGCCGAGATTCAGGCTGTGCCCGCCGGTCGCGCTCGGTTTGTCGGGCTGGATGAGTCCATGATCGGCGGTTACGGCCATGATGACCGTTCCAGCGTCTTCTGCGCCCTTGAGGCCTTCCTTGAAGAGCCGGAGCCTGAGTACGCTCAGATCGTGCTGTTCTGGGACAAGGAGGAAATCGGTTCGGACGGTGCCACGGGTGCGAAGTCGCTGTTTTTTGAATACTGCATGGAAGAGCTTGCCGACGCATGGGAACCGGGCGCGCGCCTGTCGAAGATTTTCATGAACGGTTCGGCCCTGTCGGCGGATGTGTCCGCTGCCATGGACCCGGACCACAAGGACGTGTACGAACCGCTCAATGCCGCACGCCTCGGCTACGGTCCGTGTTTCAACAAGTTCACCGGCCATCGCGGCAAGGTGGGGGCAAACGACGCGCATCCCGATTTCATCGGCTGGCTGCGCCGTATTTTCGACGATGCAGGCATTCCCTGGCACATGTCGGAACTCGGCAAAGTGGATGTGGGCGGCGGCGGAACTGTCGCCAAGTTCCTTGCGGTCTACGGCATGGATGTCATTGACGTGGGGGTTCCGGTCCTGTCCATGCATTCTCCGTTCGAATTGGCCAGCAAGGCGGATATCTACGCCTGTACACTGGCTTTCCGTGAGTTTCTCAAAAATTAGATCGGAACTGGATACAAATAAAAAAGGCATGCCGATTCGGCATGCCTTTTTTATTGGCTGCGAGGGCAAAGAGGGAAGTAATTCTCTTTTATCGCAGTTATATTGTCTGTTTTCGTGATTTCAATTCGATTTGTGTGCAGGTTTTCATGTATCCACAATATACTAGACAATTACTGACCTTAATGCCACGGATAAGAGACAATAATAGCTGAATGTTTACTGTTACTATTTTTCTTTCAGGGGACAAAGGATGAACTGGAGTACTGTTGTTGCGTGCGTTTTGATATTCGCAGGGGCTGTTCTGATGCTGCGGAATATCTTCAGTCACAGACAATTGATGCTCACTGTCCGTGACTCTCTCAAGGCGCGCTCCCGAAGAACCTCATTTCTGATTCGAACCCACATGACCTTCATGGTCTTTTTCTTTCTTTCCTATCTTGGTGTAATTTTTCTTTTCATCAACCAAATCGATATTGTTAGTAACCTGTTTATTGGTCTGATTTTCTTTTTTGGCGGAATTTTCGTTTATATCGGGATAATCATTCAGCAACAGGCATTCAGTTCCCTCAAGGCTTCCAATCAGGACTTGAAGGATTATTCCGTGAGGCTGGAGCAGGAGCAGGAAAAGCTTATCAGCCTGAATGAGGATTTGAAAAACGAGATTTCACGGAGAATGAAGGCGCAGGAATCAGAACAGTTGAAATCGGACTTTCTCTCACAGGTTTCTCATGAATTGCGAACTCCATTGACGTCGATTTTCGGTTTTACCAAGTTGATGCAGAAGGATCTTGACGCGATTTGGGAGATAGAGGGAATGCAGGCGCAAACTGTTCGAAAGCGGGAGCGGTTGGAAAAGAATCTTTCCATCGTATGCAGCGAATGCAGCCGGTTGACCCGCTTGATCAACAATGTTCTGGACTTGGCCAGAATCGAGTCAGGCCAGATGACGTGGGATGATGTGCCGGTTTCGCTGGACGATATTGTAGGCTCGTCTGTAACGGCCGTGGAGGGACTGTTTGTTGAGAATTCTTCCGTCTCCTTGAAGGTGGATATTCCTCGGGAACTTCCAGCCCTTCGTGTGGATCTGGATTTGGTCACACAGGTTTTCGTCAATCTGATCAGTAACTCAGTCAAGTTTACGAAGTCGGGGGAGATAGCTGTCACGGTTACCCGGGAACTTCACTATATACAGGTTTCAGTCTGTGACCAAGGGGTCGGCATGACAGAAGAAAATCTGAGTAGAATTTTTGATAAATACTTTATCGCCAGAAAGGGTGACACACTGAGTTCAACCAAGCTGGGCACAGGGCTGGGACTGCCGATCTGCAAGCAGATAGTCGAGCATTATGGTGGAAAGATCTGGGCTGAATCCGAGTTTGGTGTTGGAAGTTGTTTTTATGTCACTCTCCCTGATTCTCTTTTCGTGGAATAGTTTTTTTCGTAATTATCCGATCAACCTGTCGTGGTGAGAGAATCCGATTGTTGCGCCGGGACTGTTTATCGCGTAGTTGGTTTATGAAATATGTTGTCATAACCAACTGTTAAGCGTGATACGGAAAAATCAGATGACCACTCCCATAGTCAATATTACGGTTCCTGTTTTCAATCGTCCGGAACTGACGCGCCAGACCCTTCAGGCGGTGCGGAAGCATACACGCATTCCCCATTGCCTGACTGTGGTGGATAACGGCAGTGATGCTGAAACCCGTGACCTACTGATCGGCATGAAAGAGCGGGGTGACATCGACCACCTGTTTCGTCTTGCAAAGAATTTCGGTGTAGCCGTTGCCGCTAATGTGGGCTGGCGACTCGTGGATGCTCCTCTTTACATGAAGCTCGACAATGATGTGGTCATGCATTCTGCCCGCTGGTTCGAGATTGTCCTTGGCAAGATGCAGGCTCATCCCGGGCCGTCCGTATGGGGTGCTGACCTGAATTTTCAGTTGGACAACGTAAATTACGTGAAAGAGCGGGAAGGGTTTCAGGGGAAAACGCACGCCCATATTTCGGGTGGCGCGATCCTTATTCCCCGGAATGTGTCGGATGTTCTCGGTTACTGGTGCGAAGACTATGGCCTGTACGGATGCGAGGACGGTGATTATGGCGAGCGATTGAGGACTTTGTCCGTAGATCAATTCTATTTTGACCACCAGCCGTTCATGACGCATCTCGGAGATGATGCCGGTATCATGAAAGACGATCACTCCTTGGACAAGCAGAAGGCAAAGAAGGCGCATCTCGCCTTGTGGCAGACCAGTAAATATCTGATCGACCGTGAACATCGATCGCCTAACATACCGGCGCAGTTCGTTCCTGCCGCCTTTGACGGGTATGCCCTGACCATTGAAAGAAACACCAGCTACCTTGAAATCTTCAAGGCGTTTGTGGAATTCCATAAAACGCGTCTGGAGCATGACGAATATTCCCAGCCGTTTCTGTCAGCTCTCAACAATTTGATTACCATTCAGAATGCCACGTGGGATCAGGCCCTTCAATCGGCGGATAAGCAGTACTCCGTCATCCGGAAGCAGGTGGAAAACGGCAGTTGATCCTTCCTGTGCCGTGATTACTCGTAGGCCATGGCTACTTGATTGTGCAATGCCTCAGCGAGGCTTTGACTCGAATTCGTGAAGTCGTCGGCTGCATGAATATTTGCCACACTGCCGTTGTGGTAGACCACAATGGTTTTGGCAAAGGATGCGACTTCGTCGGAATCGTGGGTGACCATGATCATGGGGATGTCGAAGGTCTCCAGAATTCTGGCAAGCTCTTTGCGCATGCGTATGCGTAAGGGCTGGTCCAGTGCGCTGAACGGTTCGTCCAATAGGAGCATCTTGGGTGAGGTTGCCAGTGCGCGGGCCAGCGCCGTCCGCTGTTGTTGTCCGCCGGACAGGGCGACCGGCTTCTGCCCGGTGATTTTTCCTAGACCGAAAATTTCTATCAGTTCCTTTACGCGACGGGCTTGCTCTCGTCCAATTCGGCCAAAGAGCGGTTTCAGGCCGAAGGCGATGTTTTCCTGCACTGTCAGATGTGGAAACAGGGCATAGTCCTGAAACAGGTAACCGACCTTGCGGTGCCGGGTAGGGGTATTGATGCCTGCGCTGGAATCGAAGACCACATCGCCGTTGACCCGGATATACCCTTCATCCGGGGTGAGCATGCCTGCTATGGCACGGAGGGTGAGGGTTTTTCCCGAGCCGGACGGGCCGAACAGCACCAGAGCGCGGTCTGTTGACGAAAACTGTGAGCGGAGGAGAAATTCTTCTCCTCCGCTGCACATGCGTTTAGTGATATCAAGTTCGAATTTCATGAATGTGTGAACTGGAATTACGGTCGGGTGAAGCCGCGTTCTTCAAGCAGGGCAATACCTGCATCGCTACGGACGAATTCCACGAACGCCTTGGCCATGTCCGGCATGGCGGAGTGCTTAAGCACGGCGATGGGGTATGTGACCGGTTTTTTCAGAGGGATATCTTCAATAATGAGGACGTGTTTGCCTGTCTTGACTGCGTCGGTACGGTAGACGAAACCACAGTCGATTTCACCGCGGGACAGATAGTCCAGCACCTGACGAACGGATTCGCCGAAGATCATTTTGGGCGTCAGTTTCTTGTAGAGCTTTCTGGCTGTGAGCGCGCCTTTGGCATACTGTCCGGCGGGAACGGTTTCGGGGGTGCCGATACCGATGGATGTAACCTTGCTGCCGGTGAGGTCGTTCAGCGTTCTTATGTTTGCCGGGTTGTCTTCGGGAGTTGTCAGTACCAGCGAGTTGTGGGCAAAAATATGGGCGTCGGTGTTTTTGATGAAGCCTTTGGCAATGGCCTTGTTCATCCATTTGGGGTTGGCGGATGCATATACGTCGGCGGGAGCCCCCTGCTCAATCTGGCGGTACAGAGCACCGGACGATGCGAAGTTCATGATGACATCCACACCGGGATGAGCGTTTTCGAAAGCGGGTTCAATGTCGCTGAATGCATCGGTCAGGCTGGCAGCGGCTGAAACGATCAGTTCCTGTGCCAGAGCGCTGGTGACGGACCCTGCAACAAGAAAGCAGGAGAAAACAAGAGAGGTCAGAATCGTAGCGCGTTTCATTAATGGCTCCTTAAATGATATTTTTAACATGGTGGTTTCAATAACTTGCTTGTTGTCATGAGAATAAGCACACAGACTATGCTGATGACCAGCACCAGCGTGTTGGCCAGTGCGTCGTTACCGGCCTGAACTGCGGAATAGACGGCCAGCGAAAGGGTTTGGGTCCTGCCCGGAAGGTTGCCCGCTACCATGAGGGTAGCACCGAATTCTCCCATGGCCCGTGCAAAGGCGAGCATCCCACCGGATAACACACCTCTGAAAGCCAGAGGGAGTGAGACGCGCAGGAAGACGGCCAGCTCGCCCTGTCCGAGAGTGCGGGCCGCGTTTTCATATTGTGCGCCGACTCCCTCAAGAGCGGCCCGTGCCGATTTGAAGACAAGTGGAAAGGCGACCACCGTGGCGGCGATGACGGCACCTTGCCATGTGAACATGAGGGTAATGTTGAAGTGTTCCTGCAACCAGCTTCCGAGAATTCCCCTGCGCCCGATGAATACCAATAGGTAATAGCCGAGTACCGTGGGCGGCATGACCATGGGCAGGGTGAAGATCGCGTCTAGAAAGTCTCTTCCGGGGAACTCCCAGCGGGCGAGAACATAGGCCGCAGACACACCGAGTACCAGCGCCCACAGTGTTGCCAACCCGGCAACCTTGAGGGTCAGCAGCAGCGGGCTTGTAAAGGCTATATTTGAGAAATCAAGCCAGATTGAATCCATAATGTTACCAAGCAAAATGCGTTTATTTGAATGTGTGCCTGATTGGTGCTTCCATGATTGGATGAAGAATTTCATAACCTTGCATCGTCATGGTTTTAATTCAGTATTATGCACACACGGGAAAATTTGTAAAGAATATATAAACAGTCACGAATATTATAAAATTCGTGACCGTTTTCGCGTTGTCCCATGGAAAAAGGGCTTATGGCCTGTGTTCCCGTTAGGTCGGATATTGTGAAAAAAAGGAGGGCATGCCGGAAGTGCTTCCGGCATGCCCCGTTTCTACGCGTTTGCCTGATGGTTCTGTTTGTGAAGAGGCTTACAGCGCATGCGCCGGTTTGCCTGTCGATTTCTGTTTTTTATCAAGGTCGGGCATGTGAACAAGCGTTTTGCGGACCGCGGTTGAAAAGTCCGGGAAGATATTCTCGGCTCCAACCAGTTTTGTTGTGCCTAGCCGATCCATTATCTGCAGTATTTGCGGGTGGACACCGGAAAGGACCACTCGTATTTTCTGTGACTGGCCACGGCGTATGACCGTTTCAAGGCCTTCAAGTCCTGTCGCATCGATGGTCGGCACCGACCGCATGCAGAGGACCAGCACTTCCGGTTTTTTGCGTGTGAACCGCATGACGTCCACGAAACGCTGTGCCATGCCGAAGAACAGCGGGCCGGAGATTTCATACACCACCACACGTTCCCGGCCATTGCGTTTGTCAAAGACTTCCTCTTCCGGAAGTCCCGTATCGAGGTTGTGGATGTCGGTCAGCTCGCTCATCCGTTTCATGAAGAGCATGGCTGCCAGCACGACGCCGATTTCCACTGCAACGGTCAGGTCCACGAAGACGGTAAGGCCAAAGGCGATGACCATGACCGCGGAGTCGGATTTCGGTGCGAGAAAGAGGCGCTTGATCCGGTGCGGTTCGCTCATGTCCCATGCAACCACCATCAGGACCGCTGCCAGACTCGAAAGCGGGATGAGTGATGCCAGAGGTGCAAAGAATTTGATGAACAGGATCAGGGTGCAGACGTGGATGATTCCAGCCATGGGGGAGTATGCTCCCGCCCGGATGTTGGTGGCGGTTCTGGCGATTGCGCCGGTTGCAGGCAGGCCGCCGAATATGGCGGAGAAGACGTTGGCCACGCCCTGTGCGACAAGTTCCGTTGAGGAATTGTGCTTGTCGCCGCTCATGCCGTCCGCAACGGTTGCGCTGAGCAGCGATTCAATGCCTGCCAGAATGGCGATGGTAAATGCGTCGGGTAATATTGCCCGAATGTTCAGGTCGCCTGACCAGAACGGAACGATGCTCGGCAGGGTGGAAGGTATGCCGCCGAATCGGCTTCCGATAGTCTCCGTGTTTAGGCCCAAAGCCCATGATATGACAGTGGCAAGAACGATGCCTACAAACGGGGCCGGGATGCGGGGAATGTACCGGCGGACGAGCAGCATTGAAACAAGCGTCAGCATGCCGATGCCGAGAGTCGTCGGGGCCATTGTGGGAAAAGCCTGACCGCAGGCCAGCATTTTTCCGAGGAAGTCCGCTGGTACCTGTTGCAGTTGCAGGCCGAAGAAGTCCTTGATCTGTGATGAAAAGATCAGGAGACCGATGCCGGAGGTGAAACCTGCGGTAACCGGGTAGGGGATAAACTGGAGCAGGCGACCGAGTCCGAAAAGGCCCATGACGATAAGGAACAGGCCCGCCAGAATGGTCGCTGCGAGAAGTCCTTCAAAGCCGTGACGGGCGACAACGCCAGCGATGATGACGACAAATGCGCCTGTCGGGCCGCCGATCTGAAAGCGTGTTCCGCCGAAAGCGGAAATGACGAATCCGGCTGTGATTGCGGTAAAGAGGCCCATTTCCGGTGTGGCACCCGAGGCGATGGCAAACGCCATTGCCAGAGGAAGGGCAACGATTCCAACCGTGACACCTGCGCCGAGGTCGCGTCGTGCCTTTGTCAGGGAATACCCTGAGCGCAGAAAGGATACGCTTGTCGGAAGGTTGGATTTTAGACGTGAAAAAAGAGAATGAACCATTGAGAAACCTCCTGTTTGGGTGGTGTCTCCGTGGGGCACAGTCGGTGGTCGATCTTAAAAAATAATGAGAGGCCAGAGGCTGAGGCTCGCGCGGAAAGCGCGCATTAAATGCCTCTGTAAAATGAAAGTCAACAAGTAATCCGGAAAACATTTTTTATCTCCGGCAATCGGGCCGATCGGTGTTGAAAAGCGGTCAACCCGGGTTTCCTTGTGAGCCGCGCGTTTTTTCTCTACTATGCACAGGCTGATATTGAAAAAAACGACTTCTGAAAAAAAGGATCATATATACATGCCGGTTATCATGGGAACCGCGGGGCACATCGACCACGGGAAAACCACACTCGTCAAGGCGCTTACGGGCATCGACTGCGACCGTCTCTCCGAAGAGAAAAAGCGTGGCATCACCATTGAACTCGGATTCGCACACCTTGATCTGGGCGGCGGCAGCCGGCTTGGCATCGTGGACGTTCCCGGCCATGAAAAGTTCGTCAAGAATATGGTGGCCGGGGCTGCGGGCGTGGATTTCGTCACCCTGATTATCGCGGCGGATGAAGGAATCATGCCGCAGACTCGGGAGCATCTCGAAATCTGTCAGCTGCTCGGCGTCACCACCGGTATTGTTGCCCTGACCAAGACTGACATGGTTGATGCAGAATGGCTTGAAATGGTCGAGGAGGAAGTGGCTTCCTATCTGGAACCGACGTTCCTCGGCGGTGCGCCCATCGTTCCCGTGTCCGCGCATACCGGCGAGGGGCTGGAGGCGCTCAAGGACGAGATCCGGACGCTGCTCAAGGAATTCAAGCCGAAACGCCGCTCCGATCTTTTCCGTATCCCGGTGGACCGCGTTTTTACCATGAAGGGACACGGCACGGTCATTACCGGCACAATGATTTCCGGCTCCATCTCGGTTGGAGAGGACGTGGTCCTTTATCCCAAGGACGCTCCGTCCAAGGTGCGCGGGCTGCAATCCCACGGCGAAACAGTGGAGACGGCTCAGGCTGGACGGCGGACAGCCGTCAATCTGCATGGCCTTGAGGTGGATGACATCCGGCGTGGCGACGTGCTGGCGCGGCCCGGTTCACTGTTTCCGTCGGACGTATGGGACATCGAACTGACCGTGTTGGAATCCTCGCATCTGCCGCTCAAACACCGCAGGGAAATCCATTTTCACCATGGTGCGCGGGAAGTGTTGGCGAGAATCTATCTGCTCGACCGTGACGAACTGCAGCCCGGTGAGACCGCCGTGTGTCAGGTAAGGTTCACGGAACCCTTGGCCGGGGTGTATGATGACCGTATCGTATTGCGCTCATTTTCGCCTCTCAGGGCTTTTGCGGGCGGACGCATCGTCGGGCCCGTCGGGCACAAGGTAAAACGGTTCTCGGACGCAGTGGAGCAGTTGAAACAGCTTTCATCGGATATGCCGGAAGAGGTTGCTGCCGCACAGCTTGAACTGGCCGGCCCGAAAGGCGTCACTTTCAGTGAATTGCTGACCATGACCAATCTTCAGTCCAAGGCGCTTGAGAAAACCCTCGGCGTGCTGGGCGGGCAGCAGAAGGCGGTTCTGTTCGACAAGGATGGACGCCGTTATGCAGGCGGAGAGATGGCGCAGGCGCTGGCAGACTCCCTGCTTGAATATCTTGATGTATTTCACCGGAAGGATTCCATGAAACCGGGTGTGCAGCGTGGTGAGCTGGCATCCTCCTGGGGCCGGGACCTGCCGCCCAAGCTGTTTCATTTTGTTGTGGAGCGGTTGCTCAAGAAGGGTGATGTAGTGGCCGAACAGGAAGTGCTGCGGCTCAAGGACCACAAGGTCTCGCTGGCTTCCGATCAGGAGAAGGTGCGCGAGACCGTACTCGGTGCCTATGAGAAGGGCGGGTTCACGCCGCCGAACCTCAAGGACGTACTCGAACCGCTCGGCATGGACTTCAAGCAGGCAGCGCCCGTGTTCCGTCTGCTGCAGGATCAGGGGCAGCTTGTCCGCGTGAAGGACGATATGTACTACCATGGTCCGGCACTTGATTCGATCAAGGAGAAGATCATCGGTTTCTTTGCTGACAATCAGGAAATGTCCGCTCCTGACTTCAAGGGGCTGACCGGGTTGTCCCGTAAATATCTTATTCCGGTTCTTGAGTATTTCGACAAGGAAAAGCTCACCGTGAGAGTAGGGGATGTGCGGCACCTCAGGAAACGGTCTTGACACCATGGGGCAACCCCTTTACCCCACACTTATGGCAGTTCGTTTCCCAGCCCTTTGGGTCCTGATTTTTTCCAGCTTTTTTCTGTTCGGCTGTGCCGGGAAAAGCTCCTCAACCGTTGCGCGCAATGCGGCGGTCGGGCAGGAGCTTGTTGATTCCGCCACGGCTGTTTTGCGTTCCAATCTGGAAGGGGAGAAAAAGGACGTTCTGAACAGCCTGATCGCAAGAGCGAAAGGGGTCATGATTATTCCCGCCATGGGTGACGTGAGCTTTTTCTTTTCTCTTGGCGGCGGCAGTGCCGTTGTCATGGCTCGTACCGCGCATGGCTGGAGCGGTCCTGCGTTCCTTTCCAAGGGAACCGGCGGCATCGGAGCTCAGGCGGGCGTGACCAGAATGTCGGGAGTCATCCTTTACATGGATGCGGAGGACGTGCGTTACGTTCTCGAAACCGGCGGAGTTTTTCAGGGACGTGCGGCCATCACGTTACTTGATGAAGATTATGAGGGCAACCGTACGCCGGAATTCTACGAGACCGGAGATGTGGTCTTCATTGGCGAGACTTCCGGTCTTTTTGCCGGAATCGGCATCCGGGGCGGCGGACTCTCCAATCGGGACGGCCTGAATGCGGCGTATCACGACGTGAAGGACGGCAGCCCGGAAAATGTACTGTATAATACGGCCGAGGTCCCTGCAGGCGCACGTCATTTGTGCGACTTGCTGGACATGGCCGAAGCGGCGGCAAAGGCGTCTGCCGGTGAGAATAATGGCAGGAAAAAATAAAAGGGCGGTACCGAAGTACCGCCCGATTATGCTCTGGGGTGAGTGATGGGACTTGAACCCACGGCCACTTGGGCCACAACCAAGTGCTCTACCAACTGAGCTACACCCACCGTGTTGAGGAGAAAACTTCTAGCGAAGGTTTTTACTGCGGTCAAGCAAAAGAATAAAAAAAGGTAAACTATGGATAAACTTATCATTGAAGGTGGCGTTCCTTTACAGGGCAGTATTCAGGTCAGCGGTGCTAAAAACGCAGCATTACCAATCCTTATGGCGTGTTTGCTGGTCGAGGGAAAAGTCGAATTGAGCAATGTTCCGCGTCTTGCGGATATTCATACTTCGCTCAAGCTTCTCAACATTCTCGGCTGCGAAACGACCTTTGACAAAAATGATGCGACCAGCGATTGCCTCGATCTCAAACCCGAGGCTCCGTACGAACTCGTCAAGACGATGCGCGCTTCCGTGCTGTGTCTCGGGCCGCTGCTTGCCCGTCTCGGCGAAGCCCGCGTCGCGCTTCCCGGCGGCTGTGCCATCGGTGCCCGTCCTGTCGATCTCCATCTGCGCGGACTGGAACGGATGGGCGCGGAGTTTGAACTGACTGAAGGGTATATCAAGGGAAAATGTTCCGGTCGCCTCAAGGGCGCGCGTATCACTCTCGATTTCCCGACCGTCGGTGGAACCGAGAACCTGCTCATGGCAGCCAGCCTTGCCGACGGCACGACTGTTCTTGAAAACGCCGCGCGTGAACCCGAAGTCGAAGATCTTGCCAACTTCCTCAACGCCTGTGGAGCGAAGATCACGGGCCAAGGCACCAGCGTCATCACCATTGAAGGCGTGAAATCCCTCAAGGGCTGCGAATATCGCGTCATGCCCGATCGTATCGAGGCAGGGACCTACATGGTCGCGGCAGCCATCACCGGCGGCGAGCTTGAAATTCTCGACTGTCCCTTTGAGGCGCTAGATGCCGTGAGCTACAAACTCCGTGAAATGGGTGTCTGGCTTCAGGAGGAGGACGGGTATGTTCTGGTTCGCCGAGCCAACGGACTCGTCAAGAATGTCGATGTCACCACGCTTCCGCATCCTGGTTTCCCCACTGACATGCAGGCGCAGCTCATGGCGCTCATGTGTTTCGGGCAGGGCGCGGGAACCATTGAGGAAAAAATCTTCGAGAATCGCTTCATGCACGTTCTCGAACTCGTCCGGCTCGGTGCGGACGTGCGTCTCAAGGGGCGTACCGCCATGGTTCACGGCGTTGGCAAGCTGACCGGCGCACCTGTCATGGCTTCCGATCTCCGGGCCTCCGCGTCTCTCGTTCTTGCAGGTCTTGCCGCTGAAGGCACCACGACCATCGAGCGCATCTATCATCTTGATCGCGGATACGAAAACATAGAGGAAAAGCTCTCCGGCGTCGGGGCGCGGATCAAGCGGGTCAGCGAATAGTGATTCTGTGATTGAAGGGCGGTCCTTTCGGACTCCCCGAAGTTGCGTTGACAACAATAAAAGCGAGAAGGCGGTCGGAACACGATGTTCCGGCCGCCTTTCCCTGTGAGTGAGGTAGGATGTATGGTGTGATGCTCTATGCTTTGGTTACGCTGACAAAGTGCTCCTGCATGGAGACGGCTCCGCCGGATTTGTCATACTTGCGAATGCCCTTGGGCATGAGTTCGTTGTCAGCAACGCCCTTGCCCTTGGCGCGGGATTCGACGGGCAGGGTGTGTCCGAAGCCGTGGATCATGAAGATCGCCTCGGGGTGAATGAAGTCGGTGACAAATGCCCTGATGGAGCCGGTGTGACCGTTGCCCGTGACGTTGACATATTCGCCGTCTTCAATGCCGATAGCCTTGGCTCGTTCGGTGTTGATCCAGAGAGTGTTTTCGGACATGCGCTCGAACAGGAGCTTGTTGTTGACGGTGTGTCCCTGAGTGTGCAGGACGCAGCGGCCGAAGGTGATGCGGAATTTGTCCATGGGCGGACGCTCCGGGGACTCATACGGCTTGAGTGACGGCTGGCCGTCGGCTTCGAGCTTGGCGTCGATGATCTGGATTTTGCCGGAAGGGGTCTTGAAGGAGCCTTCCTTGACCGGCTTGTAGAGCGGCTCGGAGGCGAGGGTGACAAAGCCCTTTTCGTCGAAATCCTCAAGGGAGATGCCTGTGCCTTCGAGCTGGAATTTCCAGATGTCCTCGATGTTATCGTAATCCAGTTCGGACAATCCCATGCGCTTGGCGAGGCCTGCGTAGATTTCCCAGATGGCCTTGGTGTCATAGATCGGCTGCATGGCGCGTTTGCGCATGACGAAACCGGGTTTGGGGCCGTTCTTGGTCATGATGGTGTCATCGCGCTCAAGGAACGGCGAGATCGGCAGAACCACGTCGGCGTTCCACGCGGTGTCGGACCATGAGAACGTGGGGGCCACGATGAGTTCGATGTCGTCCCACATGGACTTGACGTCTTTGGAATCCGGGAAAGCCATGAGCGGGTCATGGCGGTTCACAATGTACGCCTTGACCGGGTAGGGCGCGCCGGATTCGGCAGCTTCATAGGCAAGGTGGACAAGGCCCGGACCTGCGTCAAAGTGCTTGCGGCCATCCATCCATCCCACGCCGTCAACGCGTTTGCCTTCGGGTTTGGGATAGAGGTTCATGAAGCTGTTCAGCCCCTTGGCTCCGACATCTCCCGGCTTGTTCATGAACGGCAGGCCGCCCTGTGCGCCGATGGCACCGAGCAGGGAGTTGATGATGTAGATTGTGCGGGTCATGTAGAAGGAATCACCGTAGCGGGCGGTCATCCAGCCGGGATGCCAGAGCACGCTCGGAGCGGCTTCGGCAAGCTGGCGACAGAAGTCGCGGATGGCGTCGGCCTTGATGCCGGTTTCCTCTTCGGCCCATTCCGGGGTGTAAGGCTGGACGAATTCCTTGAGCTTGTCGAAGTCTTCCATCCAGTCGGCAACGAATTTCTTGTCGTACAAGTCTTCGTTGATAAGGGTATTGATGACCGCGAGGTTGAAACCGTAGTCGGTGCCGGGGCGGATCATGAAGAAATTGTCGGCCTTGGTGGCAGGGACGTTGGCGCGGATATCGATGACCGAGAGTTTGCATCCTTTGCCCATGGCGTCGAGGAGGTTGTTGACCTCGGCGACGTTGACGGCTTCGAAAATATTGCGCTGTTGCAGAATGACGTGCTTGGCGTTTTTGAGATCGTAGGAAACGCCCTTGCGTCCGAATCCGAAAACAGAGAGGGCTGCGTTCTGAACGTTTCGGGCACAGGCGGAATCGTGGTTATTGTAGTTGGCTGTGCCGATGCCGCGCAGGAAGGCGCGGTAGAAATCACGGAACGGGCCGCCGCGGTCAGAGAAGAGAACCGAGTCTTTACCGTATTTTTCCTGAATGGCTGTGAGCTTGTCCGCCACGTAGTCGAGCGCTTCGTTCCACGAAACCTGTTTCCATTTCCCTTCTCCACGTTCGCCTTCGCGAATCATAGGGTACTGGGGACGCTCATCGTCGTGAGTCAGCGCCGGACCGGCTGCTCCGCGGGGGCAGAGAGAGCCCATGAGGCCTGCCGCGTGGGGGTTGCCTTGAACGTATTCGGCTTTGCCGTCAACGACCTCGACTTGAATGGGGCAGCGCACCGAGCACATGCCGCAGATGCTGTAGACATATTCCTTACTCATCGTATCCTCCTCCCACGGGGATGAAATTGTGACTCACGCAGGGTTGAAATATTGATACCTTAATCCGTACGGTGGAAGCTATCAACGTGTGTCAATTGATCGCAATGATATACCTGCATGTGAAAAGTATCACATGATTTTTTTCAGTGAAAAGGGAAAAGTAAAAAAATAATGCCATTTGTATGGGAAATTTGTCACAAGCAGAAGTATCATTGACCAATCCGCCTTTTTTCCTCAGATGTTGAGTCATCTTAGGAACTGCGCGCATAAACGACATACTTGAGGTGTGAAATGGCCATTTACAAAATCAAATTTGACAAGAAGCGGTGTATCGCCTGTGACGCCTGTCTCGTTCATTGCAAGGTGAAGAACAAGGTGCCGGTAGGCCTGAGTCTCAACCGTCTCATCGCCGAAGGACCCATCGCCGACAAGGACGGGAAACCTTCTGCCAAGCTGAAGTACGAAAACTGTCGGCACTGTAAAAAGCCGCAGTGTGTTCCCGTAAGTCAGGGGGCATTTTATGTCAGGGAAGACGGCCTTGTCCTTATAGACGAGACCAAGGAGATCACCAAAGAGGTCGCTGAGGCGATCATCGAAGCGTGTCCCTGGCATATTCCGGTTTTCAATGATGCGACCGGAAAGCTCATGAAATGTGATTATTGCGTAGACAGGGTAGATGCCGGTGGCACTCCTGCCTGCGTGACCGGATGTACGGCAAGTGCGCTTACTTTCGTACGACCGGAATAGATAAGGTACTTGCTTTGCCGCGTGTGGCGGTGAAGTTAATTTTCGGGGTAAACAACACGATTACTTTCTGAGGAGGAAAAAGTGTTACGTTCCAACAAATCTCTTTTGATGCTGGCCCTGCTGGTCGCCGTCTGCTTTGTGGCGGAACCTGCGTGGGCTGATCGTCTGTCCGAGGCCATTGCCGAGGCAAAACCGCAGGGTGAGCCTGGTTATCTTGGCATTCCCGGCGCGCCGCAGCTCAACATCATCATCGGTCTTGTCTGGGCAGTGTGGGTTGGCTGGATTTTCTCTACTGTCGGCGCATTCGGCGGTATCATGGCCGGTGTTGGTCACATCACCATCTACGGCCTCGGCGACTACGCCAAGAGCTTCAAGAAAACCATGAAGCTCAACAAGGTCGTTACCGACTCCATCCGTGTGTCGAACCAGTGGCTCGTCGGTTGTTCCGCAGCCCTGTCCTCCTTCAACTACTATAAAGCCGGTCGCCTTGTGCTGCCGTTGGGTATCGCCCTTGCCATCGGTTCCGTTGCCGGTTCCTGGCTCGTGCCCTGGCTCACTGCTGGCAAGATCAGCCTGAAGGCCTACCTTGGTTACTTCGGACTCTTCGTCCTGTTCCTTGGTTGCTACCTCTTCTACGAAACCACTCCGAAGGGTCAGGCCAACAAGAAGGCCGCCAAGGAAGCTGCTGCAGCTTTCCAGAAGTCCGTCAAGGATCAGCAGCATGGTGCCGATGTCGATATGGCCGAGATGGGCGTCAAGGTTCAGAAGTTCACTCCGACTGCCTGTGAATTCACTTTCTTCGGCGTCGAATTCAAGTTCAATCCCCTGATCCCGGTTGTCGGTGGTTTCTTCATCGCAGCGCTGGCTTCCTTCCTCGGTGTTGGTGGCGGCTTCCTGCTGGTGCCGTTCCTGACTTCCGTTGCAGGTCTGCCCATGTACCTCGTTGCCGGTACCTCCGCCATGGCGGTCTTCATCGGTATGGTCAACTCCATCGCATCCTACATGCTGCTCAAGCAGACTCCGGTTGAATGGGGCCTGATCGGTGCAGAACTTATCGGTATCGTCATCGGTTCCGTTATCGGACCCAAGACCTCCAAGTTCATCCCGGACAGAGTCCTCAAGTACATCTTCATCGTGCTCGCCGTTTACGTTGGTGTTCGCTACACCACCAAGGGCTTCCTCGGTTACTCCCTGGTTCCCCCCTTCTAAGTCGCGAGTCATAACGCAAAGATAACAGGGGCCGCCCATTTCGGGCGGCCCCCATAAAAAAACAGGAAATACAATGACCGGCCAAATGATATATGAATTTCTCGACCCCTGGATGATCTGGGCGTTTCGTCTTACCGACAATCCGTATGTCGGTTTCGCCATCGGCATCTTCTGGGTCAGCCTTGCCGCCACCATTCTGGGTGAACTGTGCATGGCCGGTATCTACTTTCTTAACGCAAAGCATTTCGCCAAGATCAATCGCGAAATGGTCGGGCACCACAATCTTTCGGTCAAGGCCATAGCTGTTAAGAATAAGAAAGCGTGGAAGGCCTGTAATTCTATTGCAAACGAAGCCTTTGGCAGAAATTTCTTTTCTCACATCGCGCTTTTCGCATCATCCCTTTGGGTCGTGCCTTTCGGTATCGGCTGGCTTTTCTATCGTTTCGGAGAAGTTGATTTCATAGTCCCCTTTATTGGTGAAGTCGGCCCCCCGTTCATCTTTATTCCCGCCTATATCCTGACTCGGTTTTTGTTCGGTAAAGCCAAGCCCTGGCTTCCCGTCTTCAAGACCATCAAGCGCAAAATCAAGGAAAACGAAGGCGAAGAAGAAATGATGATGTTTTCCGATTTGATGAATAAGTCAAAAAAGCCGACTGGCAGTGACCCTTTGCCCGAAAGCTCATAGATGTGTGACCAAAATAAAAGCCGTCCAGAACAGGACGGCTTTTTTGTTGTTTGATATCGGATAATGAAGAGAGACTTTGTGGCCTTTTTGTCATGTACTCAGGTTTGAATTGTTTCCGGGCGCAGGCTGGAAAGAGCCTGTTACGGGGCGATAATCTTGGGAGATGGCAATCAGCAGGCAGTAGCAGGATGGTGTGTAAAAAAAATCAAGCCAACCTTGCCGTCTGGTGAGTCGGAAAGGCTGGCTATGGTTTGCTGGCGAGATTGGAGATGTTTTATCAGTTTTATTTCTGGCTCATGACTGTGTCGACATCAACTGTGAAACCTTCGATGTCGCTGGGGCCGAGCAGGTAGAAACGTTCTTCCGTCTGGAGGCAGAGTACGTCGGGACGGTTGGCGACAACGACAGCTTCCTTGGAACCTTTGAGTTCGATGATGCCGGAGCGGTACCCTGCGAACTGCATCATTTTCTTGGTTTTGACGGGCTTGAAGTCTTCGTCGGTGGTGAGATTGACAGGGAAAGCCTTTTCAACGGAGGCCCAGGGGATGACGGCACTGGCGAATGGGGGCGCGGCGAGAAGGACTCCCTCGTCTGCCACGGTGATGCTGGCACGCTTGGGATTGATGTAAAGCATGTACCAGTAGAGAACGGAAAGCGGGCCCGCAACGGCTATAAGGCAAATGCCGGTCCACAGAAGTCCGGACCGGAAGCTCCAGGTAACGGCGGCAGCCACAACTGCAATGAAGGCGAGCAGCGCGATCAGAACAATTTTTTTCATGGGGATTTTGTATGTATTCGCCACGGGGTCTCCTTGGTTATGGGCGTGATGGCGGAATAAGTTGCGTAATGACCTGTTTATACGGTGTAATGGGCAGGTTGCCAAGTGGTATAATAGCTGAGATGCCGGATAATTGTTGAATTGTCGGGGTTGAAGACGAGTGGTGAACGTGTAAGGATTGACGGATGATGCGAGATAGATGGTTTGCAAGTTATTTTCGACTGTTCTTAGTGGCTGTTATGGCAGTCATGATGGTACTACTCGGTGGTTGCGGAGATGATGAACCCGTCATTCGGGTGGATCTGGGCCGAAGAGACAAGCTGATCGCACCGCAAAAGCAGGAGGCTATTACATACGCGTACCTGCCGCAGTATTCTCATACCGTCTCCTTTCAGCGGCATCGGGCACTCTTGCAATATCTTCGTGAAACCACCGGGTTGCCGCTTCGTCAGATTTTTCCTGACACGTTTGATGAACATATCAAGATGGTCGAACGTGGTGAAATCGATATTTCGTATTCCAATCCTTTTGTTTACATCAAGCTCGCCAAGGCCGGGGCAACGGCGTTCGCACGGATTCTGGAGCCATCCGGAAAACCTGATTTTCAGGGCCAGATCATTTGCCGAAAGGACAATCCGACAATCAAGAGTATCGAAGAGTGCCGAGGCAAGCGGTGGATCGCAGTGGACCCGCGTTCCGCTGGAGGGTACCTTTTCCCGCTTGGGCTTTTCTATGACCATGGTATTTACCTGAAGGATTTTGAAGAAGTCGAGTTTGCACCGGGGCCGGGTGGCAAGCAGGAAAAGGTTGTACTCGGCGTTCATGCCGGTGCGTATGACGTGGGCACTATTCGCAAGGGGACACTGAATGTCGTGGCGGAGAAGGTGCATCTGGATGACATCCGGGTGCTGGCGGAGACCCGGCCATATCCCGGTTGGGTCTATGCCGCTCGCAAGGGGCTTGATCCGGCTGTTGTGGATGCCATTGCACAGGCCATGTTCGCATTGAATTGTGAGGGGGAGCAGGCCTGTATCCATGCTTCGCAGATTCTGGATTCGGCTGGCATCCGGGGAATCATTCCGGCTGTTGACGTGGATTACGATCCGGTTCGTGAACTGGCGAATAAACTTGGGCTGGATTAGGGGACGCCATGCGTATTTTTTCCAGACTCACATTCAGGACCAAGCTGAACATCGGCATGTCGTCGATACTTGTTGTCATGGCTGCGTTGCTGCTGCCCCTTGTGGGAAGGATGACGGTCGAGACGCTTGTTGAAGAAAATAAGCTGCGTGGTCAGGCCCTTTCCGAAAGTCTGGCAGCACGGGCTGTGGAACCCATGCTTGCGCTTGATTTTCTGCGACTGAAGAACATGGTAGATGAACAGATTGCTGTTGGTGATGTGGTGTATGTCTTTGTTCAGGATGCAGTCGGCCATGTCCTCGCGCATACTTTTCATAAAGGATTTCCACTTGATCTGATTCGGGCGAACAGCGTTGAAAATGGACAGAAAATTCATATTCAGCTGCTGGCAGACGGAGCCTCCCGTATTTATGATTTTGCTTCACCTGTGGTCGTGGGGACAGATCGTATCGGCACGGTCCGTATCGGCTTGTCCAAGACACGCATCAACGCGACGGTGCATCGCCAGTTGACCATGGTGGCCGGTTTCTTTTCCGGTGCGTTGCTGTTGGCCGTAATACTCGGAAACCTTTTTTCCAGACAGGTTGCAAATCGAATCGGCCGACTCAAGGAACATGCCGAGTCCATGCTCATGGGCGATCTGGATATGCAGTCCGGACCGTCTGATGTCACCCATTGCTGGGAGCGGCAGCAGTGCGGGCTTGAGGCCTGTCCCGCATATGGGGATACTCGACGGAGGTGCTGGTATATTGCCGGAACCATGTGCCCGGAATGCAGTGACGGTAACGGACGTTCGCGGAAGCAGGATTCCTGCCGCATGTGCAAGGTCTATCGCGAAGGCGCGGGTGACGAGTTGCAGGATCTAGCCGAGACGTTTGACGTCATGGCCTTGTCCCTCAAGACGCATATAGGTGAATTGCAGACCGTGGAACGTGACCTGCGTGACCAGCAGCGTCTCATGCGTACCATTCTTGACGTGACGCCGGATCGCGTTTCACTGATCGATACCCGGTTGCGATACATGGGAGCCAACCGGACTTTTGCCCATCATGTAGGTCTTGAAGTGCCGGAACTTGTCGGAAAGACAGACTTTGATATTTTTGATGAAAAGCGTGCCGAGGAACGGCATATGGCGGCCCGTGATATCCTTGATTCAGGATTGCGGCTTGATACGCAGGTCGTGGTGGAGGAAGATGGTGTGGAGCGGTGGTTTCATGTCGTCTGCATCCCTGTTCATGGCGATAACGGCCGTATTACCGGCATGTTGCGGACCGACCGTGATATCACTGATCTCAAGGGGTATGAACGCCAGATCGTTCAGGCGCAGAAAATGGAATCGCTCGGCCTCATGGCTGGTGGCGTGGCGCATGAAATCAATACGCCGCTCGGTATCATTCTCGGTTACTCCCAGTTGCTGCAGGAAGATGTGGAAGAGGGAAGCCAGATTTATCAGGATCTGTGCGTGATTGAAAAACAGACGCAGGTTTGCAAGAAGATCGTTGCCGACTTGTTAGGCTTTTCGCGTCAGGCGGATTCCACCAAGCGGGAAATGTGCTTCAATAATTCGGTTATGGAGGCGATCAGTCTTGTTCGGCATACGTTCCAGCTCGATCATGTGGAGATCGTAACCGAACTGGATGATCGTTTCCCCGTTATTTACGGTGATCCAGAAAAACTGAAACAGGTCTGGATCAACCTGTTGACCAATGCCCGTGATGCCATGCGCGAGAAGGGCGGAACCATCCTCGTCCGCACGCGTCTTGATACCCCTGTGGGGATTGTTTCATTGTGGGTCGCAGACACTGGTGAAGGGATTTCCGACGAAGGAATCAAGAAGATTTTTGATCCGTTTTACAGTACCAAGCCCGTGGGTCTTGGGACCGGACTCGGTCTGTCTGTCTCGTTTGGTATTATCGAAGATCATGATGGTGACATTCATGCAACCAGCCCTGTGCCCCCGTCGTTCGAGTTTCCGCAGGAATATCTGGGCAAAGATGCCGGGGCGGGCACTTTGATCGGGGTGAATCTTCCGCTGGACCACGGCGAAGAGGAAGAGATGGAAGAGTCCGGTAAGAATGTGAAATACAAGGGTAATGAATAAGGAGCAGAGATGGCTGATATAATTGTATTGGATGATGTTTCCGATGCAGGAGCGCTGGTTAAGCGTATCCTTGAGCGCAAAGGACATAGTGTGACGGCCTTCACCGAAGAGGAAGATGCACTGGAGCACGCCCGGAAAAACCCCGTGGATCTCGCCATTCTTGATATCAAGCTCAAGAAGCTTACCGGCGTTGAGGTGCTTGAGGAACTCAAGAAGGTCAATCCGGGGATACGGGCCATTATGCTGACCGGATATCCCACACTTGAAACCGCTCGTGAATCGCTTCGGCTCGGCGCACAGGAGTATTGCGTCAAGCCTATCAACAAGGACGAACTCGAAACCAAGGTCGCGGAAGTTCTCGACGCTTAGGAGACAGAATGCTGGTCACACAACTTTTCAAGCACTGGACCTATCAGGTGTTCGCACCGGGTACTTTGCTCCGGCGCAAGTATGAGGCGTTCAAGTCGTTGTTGCGGCATGATGCCATTGCATTGGAGCTCATTGCCGACCTTGAGGAGTTGTTTTACGGCGAAAAACTGGCTGACCGTCAGCGGGCCAACTGGCTTGCCGGTCAGTTGGCCGAAGCCGTGCAGACCATGTCCGGGCAGCTTGTGGAGATGAATCCGTCCCGTTACATGGACCTGCCTGATTATTTTCGCAAGATTCAGTTTTATGTCCGTATGGCCATGGAACTGGAACAGCCGGATGTGGGGCCTCCGTATATACTTTCGCTGGAAGACGCTGCCTCGCTCCCCCGACTTGCGGGCGGCAAGGCGGCCAACCTTGGTCGGGCGCACAATGAGGCCCATGTGCCGGTGCCTCCAGGATTTGTCGTAACCGCCAATGCTTTCAATTATTTCATTGATTTCAATGGCCTTCGCGACAAAATGGAAGAGATGCTTCGTGAGATGGTGGTGCATGACCGGGATATGCTCGCTCATCTGACGGCTGAAATGCAGGAACTCATTCTGGCGGGAGAGGTGCCGGAGGATATCGCCCGCGGCATTCGTTTCGCCGTGTCCGAGATCATCACTGGCGATGACCTTATCGCGGTTCGGTCGAGCGCCCTTGCCGAGGATGGCGAAATTTCCTTTGCCGGACAGTATGCCAGCGAACTCAATGTGCAGCCGAATGATGTGCTTGAGGCGTACAAGCGCGTTCTGGCCGGAAAATATTGTCCTCGTGCCATAACCTATCGTATTTCAAATGGTTTGACCGACAGCGACACGTCCATGGCCGTGCTTGTCATTCCCATGGTGGATGCGGATACGGCAGGCGTGGTCTATTCTCTTGATCCCGACTGCATGGGGCAGGACAGTGTCGGGGTGTACGGTGTGCGCGGCCTTGCGCACAATCTGGTGGACGGAAGCGTGTCTCCGTCCAAGGCCGTTCTTTCCCGTGACAGAAAGCTGCAACTCGATGAAGGCTGTGCGCCGGACGAGGGTGGGCTGCCATCCGAAGAAACGTTGGTACGCCTTGCTGAATACGCCATGCGGCTTGAGCGTGTTTTCGGTGGACCTCAGGATATCGAGTGGGCCGAAGACGTGACCGGCGAGTTGTTCATCTTGCAGACTCGCCCCTTGCAGCTTGAACGGGATGAGGCCGCGGATGATACGATTCCCGTTACCGCGCCGCCGCTTGTCGAAGGATTGGAACGGGCTTCCACCGGTGTCGGGTGCGGAGAAGTCTATTACGCTGACACCGGAGAGAGAATAGCACGTATTCCGGATGGTGCCATCGTGGTCACTCCGACTTTAAAGCCGGCCCTGTTGACGTTCATCAGCAGGATGAGCGGCGTTATTGCGGGCAACGGCAGCAGGGCGAGCCATTTTGCATCAGTGGCGCGGGAGTTTGGTGTGCCCGTGTTGGTCGGCAGTCAGGATACTTCTCTTGCGCCCGGGCGTCTGGTGACCGTGGACGGTACCAACGGCATGATTTTCGATGGCTGTGTCGAGGCGATTCTAACCCGCGGGCGGACAGGAGAGAAAATATCGGAGCGGGTGCTCAAACAGTATGAGGCCGTGGTTCCGTTGACCGTTCGGTTAAATCTTACTGATCCGCAGGCCGAGGACTTTTCACCGGAAGGGTGCCGCTCATTGCATGACGTGGTGCGCTTTTGTCATGAAAAGGCCGTGGGCGAGATGTTTTCGCTTGTGGACAAAAGAGGCCGCGGCATGGGGTCGTCACGGCGGCTCAGAACCAGCCTGCCGCTGGTCATGTATCTTCTTGATCTGGGTGATGGGCTGTTTGCCAATGCGGGTGATGCGAAATACGTCATGCCGCAGGATATAAAAAGCCGTCCCATGTGGGCGCTGTGGTACGGGCTGTCTGATCCCCGTGTAAAGTGGCCGGAAAAGCTGACGCACATGGACTGGGAAGAGTTCGACAAAATGGCGGGCGGCATCTTCAGTTTTGATTCCAAGCTGCTTGCGAGTTACGGCCTTATATCCGAGGACTATCTGCACTTGATGGTCCGTTTCGGTTATCATTTTTCCGTGGTGGATTCCGTGTGCGGGGCCGACAGCGGTGCCAACTATATCAATTTTCGTTTCAAGGGCGGTGGGGCCGGTTTTGATCAACGGCTTTTGCGACTTGAATTCATCCGCCGGGTTTTGAAGCATTACGGTTTCGAGATTCAGACACGTGGTGACATGATTGATGCTAGATGTCATCGCCTCGGAGAGAATGAGACGCGGCGAATCCTTATGCGGCTGGGGTACCTGATGGCTATTACGCGGCTTATGGACATGCGTATGCAAAATGAGGAGCACGTAGCCATCGAGGTCGAGCGGTTTATCGAGAGTGCGGAGAGTCGGGATGAAGCTGCTTCGTCATAAGCCGGTGTATCAGGTCACATGGGTGACCGATCAGCTTGGCGTGGGGCATGCTCCCATGAGCCATCCGCAGCTTGACGCCATTCGCAGTCAGGGAATTGATGCGATTCTCAATCTGTGCGGTGAATTCTGCGACTTGCATGATATCGAGAGTGAGGCGGGTTTTGAAGTGCATTACCTGCCCCTTGATGACGAGGAAGCGCCGGGGCTTATCGAACTGGAGAAAACGCTGGAGTGGCTCGACGAAGCCATTTATCTCGGCAAGAAGGTGCTCATTCACTGCCGTCACGGCATCGGACGGACCGGCACTGTGCTCAATGCCTATCTGCTGCGGCGTGGGTTGGGGCACAAGCTTGCGGGGCGGGCGCTCAAGAAGCTCAAGTCCAAGCCTGCGAATTTCGTGCAGTGGCGTACCATTCGCAAATACGGTAAAAAAAGCGGACGTCTTACGGTGCGCGAACCGTCCCTTGAGTTCAAACGTCTGGTTGATTTGACTCCATTTTTCAATGATTATGAGGAATTGGTGCAACGTGTCGATGAACGCATTGCTGATGGTGCGGGTTGTCAGTCCTGTGGACAGGATCATGACATGTGCTGTCGAACTCCGGTTCGATTGAGTCTGGCAGAGGCAGTGCATGTCAGTCATCGCATCAATCTGGAATTGAGCAGTGATGAGCGGGTGGCGGTCATTGAGCGTGCCGTTGCCACGGCTCAGGCCGAGCGGCAGGCGGCGCATGATCTCGGTGACGAGCGTGAGGGCGTGGAATACTGTCTTTCCGGTGTGGACGCGGTGTGTCCGTTGTCGCTTGATGGACAGTGCATGCTGTTTGATTATCGACCGCTTCAGTGTCGGGCGTTCGGGCTTGACGAGAGTGCCGGTGACTTGTTGTGGGGGGAGATGCTGACCCCGGCTCTCGAAAAAATTTCTTCGGAAATGTGGTTTGCTTACACTGGGGCCATGACCGGAGCCGAGTTGCCGCTTTTTTCTCTACCGGATGTGGCGTCCGGCAAATTCATGGAGACTGTTTTCAAGTTCATGATGCAGCAGGGGATTGGCGACGCTGGCTAACAGAGTGGCTTCCTGCTATGCTTCAGGCGACCGTAATGCATGAGGATCGCCCGTGAATGACCGATTTTCTTCTTTTACCTCCCGCCTGAACGTCCCCGGTCTGTTGCCGTGGCAGAGCTATTTTCTCGCCTTTGTTCTCGGCGTCTTTTCATATCGCTATCCGGTTGCTTCCCTGACTGCGCTTGGTGTGGTCTTTTTTGTGGATGCCTGTTTCCGGGGCTGGTTGAAGCGGCTTCCGCTTCTGGCGTTTCTGATGTGCGCTGTGTTCGGGTTCAGCTATGCGGCACAGCGCGCTGCTGAGCCTGTGGATATCCCGGAGTGGATGGAGAAGCGTACATCGGTCGTCGTGCATGGCGTGGTGGACAGGAGTGAGCCGAGGACTGACCATCGGCGGCGGATTATCCTGCGTGATCTGCGATATGAATTGGATGGGCAGGAACGATCGTTGCCGGGAATGCTTGTCTGGAATTGGCGATCTCCTGATTATACACCCGCGCCGGGGCAGTCATTCAAAGGACGGATGCGGGTTGTTCCGGTGCGCGGATTCGCCAATCCCGGTGGCTGGGATTATGACTGGTACTGGTTGCGGCAGGGGGTGCAGTGGCGCGCATGGCCGCAGGGGCGTCAGTGGAAGGCGACATGGGGCGAGCGTCCTGCTGATTTTTTCTGGTCTTTGAAATCCGGTCTGCGAAGTGCCGTGGCCCGGAATGTGCCAGATACGCAAGGCGGGGCCATGGTGTTGGCGTTGGTGACGGGAGACAAATTCCTGCTTAGTGCAGAGACGACTGACGCGGTACGGTCAGCTGGGCTTTCGCATACTCTGGCGTTGTCAGGCCTGCATGTCGGCTTTGTCGCGGCCATGGGGTTCGGTCTGGCGTGGCTTGTCGGATGGCTGTATCCATCCATCATGCTGTCCATTCCCCGGCCAAAGCTTGGGGTGTTGTTTGCCGCGCCGTTGGTGCTGGCATATGCGTGGATCGGCCAGCCGTCGCCATCACTTGTCAGGGCTGCGGTCATGTATGGCGTTTGGGGTTTTTTACTTTTTCAGGGGCGTGGGCGGCTGCTTTTTGACGGATTGTTTTTCGCCTTGGCCGCTATTGTTCTTTTTGATCCGTTGTCCGTGTTTGGTCTCAGCCTTCAGATGTCTGCCGTGGCGGTGGCGGGTATCGGACTCATGTTTCCGCAGGTTCGCCCTTTGTTTCGTACCGGCGGCACGTGGTGGCGCAAGGCGATTGGATGGGCCGGTGGGCTGCTTGCCTTGAGTCTCTGTGCCAATCTTGCATTGCTTCCTCTTGTCTCTTGGTATTTCGGCACATGGACACCGAATATCCTGTTCAACCTTGTATGGCTGCCCGTTCTCGGTTGTGCTGTCATGCCGCTTGGACTTGTCGGCGCGCTCTTCGTGACAGCTCCGTTGGTGGCCCCGTTTGGCGCATGGTGCCTTGGCGTAGCAGCAGAGATCATGGATTGGCTGCTCGCATTGCTGCATTTGTTTGATGTGGCCGGTTATCTTCCTGTGACGGCTGTTTTGCGTCCTTTGTGGCCGGAAATTGTCGGGTGTGCCGTGCTGTTGGCCGTGGCCTTGACCGCTTGGGCAAACCGACAGTTGTTCCCCGGAGTCGCGGCAGTGGGATTCCTTTTTATGGTTGCGCCCCATGTTTCGATCGTGGTGGCAGATGCACAGGATGAGGTGCGGCTGACTGTCATTGATGTCGGTCTGGGGCAATCTGCCTTGATTTCGTTGCCCGGTGGACATCGCTGGCTTGTGGACGGTGGTGGAGGTTCAAGCCGGTTTGATATTGGTGAGGCCGTGGTCGCACCCTATCTGACACGAGGGCGCGCTCCGCGACTCGACGGCGTGTTCATGAGTCATCCCGATTCCGATCATAGTCACGGCCTGCCCTATATTCTTTCCCGTTTCGAGGTCGGGGCATTCTACACCAATGGCATGTTGCCGAGAGGGCGTACCGGAAAGAAAATGCGGGCAGCTCTTGTGGAGTCCGGCCTTGTCCCGCAGCCGCTTTATGCCGGAGCACAGGTTGCCTTGGAGGATGATACGGTATTTGAAGTTCTGCATCCCGCTGTAGGGTATAGAAACTCTCACGCCAACGAACGGTCACTCGTGTTGCGGCTTGTTCGGGATGGAAAGGGGCTTGCCGTGATACCAGGTGACGTCGAAAATGACGGATTGATTTCAGTTGCCGCCTCGGCGATGCCGTTAAAGGCCGAGGTCCTTGTTTTGCCTCACCATGGCAGCAAGTCGAGCCTTAATACGGATCTTTATCATGGCGTGAGCGCAGAGGCCGCCTTGTGCTCCAATGGCTATCTCAACAGATACGGGTTCCCGGATCAGAACGTTCTCGACGCTGTCGGGGTGCCTGTTTTCAGCACTTCCCGGCATGGATTGATCCAGGCCATATGGAATGCTGACAATGTCCTGTCGATACGTGCCTTTTTGCCGTAAGGCTCTTGCTAAATCCGTTCATTCCTGCAATAACTCTGTTGAGGTTTTATAAAGGAGTGGTGTCTTTCGCGTTATTGCGCGGGAGAAAGGGTGACATACTATTCAATTCGCGGGACCAATGCAGGACGTTAAGAAAAAACTGATGACAGCGGTGGAGAAAATGCCCGCTTTTCCGAAAAGCGTGCATCAGGTCTTGAAACTCGCCTCGGATATCAACTGTTCCCAGAAGGAACTGGTTGATGTCATCAAGAAGGATCCGGTTTTCACCCTGAAAATTTTGCGCCTTGTCAATTCGGCCTATTTCGGATTGTCGCGTGAAATAACCTCCATCAATCATGCCAGCGTCTACCTTGGACTCAATACCCTGAAAAACGTGGCTCTCGGACTTGCCGCCATTGGTGCCATTCCCAAATCCAATGTCGCCGGTCTTGAGATGGGCAGTTTCTGGTTGCATTCACTTGCCGTAGCAGCGGCTACGCGTCTGCTCGGTTCCATGCTCGGCGTGTCACGGGATGAAGCGGCTGATTACTTTGCCGCCGGGTTGCTGCATGACATCGGCAAAATTGTTTTTGCTCTCTACATGCCGGATGAATTTCAACAGGCGTGCGAAAAGGCCAGAGAATCCAAGCTCCCGTTGCAGGATGTGGAAACCGAGATTATCGGGGCCAACCATGCGGAAATCGGTGCGCTGTTGGCTGAAAAGTGGAATTTGCCGCCCGAGTTGTCCGAGGCTATCGAAAACCATCATTTGGTAGAGAGTGGAGAAAGGTCTTCTCAACTGGTCGATTGCGTTTTTGCTGCCAATCAGATCAGTAAGAAACTCGCCTTCGGCTCTGCTGCGAACTATCATATTGATCCGTTGCCTGACTCTGTAAAAGACAGGTTCTCACAGGATCTGGAAGGTCTTATCAAGGAACTGCCGACGCTTGACGAGGAAGTTGAGCATGCCCGTGTGTTCATCAAGCTGGGGGAGGCTAACTGATGCGTTTTCGTTTCAGGGGGACGCGGGGGTCTTTGGCTGCCCCGGGATCGGACACTGTTAAATACGGTGGCAATACGACCTGTATCGAAGTGCGTTCCGATGCGGATGAGCTGATCATACTTGATGCCGGAACCGGTATTCGGGAACTGGGGATTGAGCTTGCCGCGTCCATGCCTGTCAAATGCCATCTGTTCATATCACACACGCATTGGGATCACATTCAGGGATTGCCGTTTTTTATCCCCATGTTTGTTCCCGGTAATGAGTTGATTATTTATGGCCCGCCGGACCCGCTGACCATGACCGGTATCGAGGCTGTTCTTGCCAAGCAGATGGAATATCCGCATTTTCCGGTGCGCGTTGCCGAACTGCAGGCTGATATTTCGTACGACACCTTGTCCGACGGGCAAACTGTCGATCTCGGTTTTGCCTCGGTATCCACGTTGCTCATGAATCATCCGGCCATGGACTTTGGCAGCAAGGTGCGCTGCGATGGAAAGACATTGTTTTTTACCGGAGACCATGAGCCGTTTTACAATATTTATCAGCCCGGAGAAGAAGACTACGACGATTATGAGAAAATCGTTCAGGAGCGAAATCAGGGCATTGTCGAGTTCTTGCGTGATGTGGATGTGCTTATTGCGGATGCACAGTATTCGGAAGAGGAATATCCGATGAAGCAGGGATGGGGGCATTCGACTTTTGAACGCACTCTTGCGCTGGCCCAGGAGGCCGGTGTGGGGAAGGTGTACCTGACCCATCATGAGACCACGCGTACAGATGACCAGATTGATGCGATTCTGGCGCGACTTCAGGAAGAGTGGAAGGACAGCGGAGTGAATTTCGATATGGCTCGGGAGGGTGAAGTTATCGAAATGTAAAGACATGTGCAAAATGCGATTTGTTGCATTTGTTTGGGAAAAATGAGAACATTTTATATTCTATCGGGGTTGAAGAGCTACTGCTTGGGAGGATGATGATGCGAGCCTTGATTGTTGATGACGACTTTTACAGCCGAAACATGATACATGAAATCCTTCGTCCTGTTGCCCACTGTGACATAGCGGTGAACGGCGAGGAGGCCATTGAGGCCTTTCGGCGTGGACTGGCAGCCAATGAACCATATGACCTTATCTGTCTTGATCTGCTTATGCCGGAGCTTGATGGTCAGCAGGCGCTCAGGGAGATACGGGCCATAGAAAAGGAACACGAAGTCGGGCCTAATGCCGAAGCCAAGGTTATTGTTACCACCATGCTTGACGATGAGAAAGAGACGCATGATGCGTTCTTTCTTGGTGGCGCGACATCGTATCTCGTCAAGCCTATTGATGAGGATAAACTGATGAGCGAAGTGAAAAGTCTCGGGCTTCTGTAGTTTGCCCTGAACAGCAAATTTGAGAAGCCGGGCGGGTTCGATATGGACCTGTCCGGCTTCTGCCGTGACTGTGCATTTGAAGTCGGCGGCGTTTTCTAATATGTTACGTCTTTCAAAGACACTTTCTCCCCTCGAAATTCGGGGGTTTATATATGCAGGAATACAACCAATGAGCCAAATTCTTGGTGTTAAATTCAATGATTACGGACAGGTATATTACTTTGCCTCAGGTCCGTTCGTCGTTCGCGAAGGCCAGCATGTCATCGTGAAGACGGATCAGGGCATGGGGCTTGGGCATGTTGTTCTCATCAAGCAGGCTCCTCCGGAAAGTGAGGAATCGGAGGATGAAGGGCACAAGGCGATTTATCGTCTTGCCAACGACAAGGACATGGAGGCCGTGGAAGAAAATAAAACTCTTTCCCGGGATGCCTTCAAGTATTGTCGCAAGTGCATTGCAGAGCATAAGCTCGGCATGAAGCTGGTGGACGTGGAAGTCTTTTTTGATCGCAGCAAGATGATTTTTTATTTTACTGCGCCGGGACGAATCGATTTTCGCGAACTCATCAAGGATCTTGTTCGAGAGTACCGGACCCGTATCGAGTTGCGGCAGATCGGTGTGCGTCATGAGACGCAGATGCTCGGTGCCATTGGCAACTGCGGTCAGATATGCTGTTGCCGTCGTTTTATGCGTAAATTTGTTCCTGTGACCATCAAGATGGCCAAGGAACAGAATCTTTTCCTGAATCCGACAAAAATTTCAGGCATTTGTGGTCGACTTCTCTGTTGCCTGAGTTTCGAGCAGAAAGGATATGAAGAATTTCATCGAATGTGTCCTCGAGTGGGTAAGAAATACACGACCGAGCTGGGATCCGTGAAAGTCCTGCGGTCTAATTTCTTCAAGAAATCCTTGACCCTGCTTACGGAAAACTATGATGAAAAGGAAGTTTCCATTGACGAATGGAATGAAATAGTTAACAAGCCGCCGAGCGAAGAGGCCATGGCTGAGATCAGGACTCAGAGTGCTCGTGGGCGACGTGGTGGACGCAGGCCTGCCAGACCGCAGGGTGGAGATTCTGCCCAAAAGGCTGGCGGTTCTTCGGATAGCCGCGGTTCCGGTAAATCTCGCAAAACCGATGATGGGTCCGGCAAACGGGGCAAACCTGACAGGCAGCCCCGTTCTGATCGCAGAGGACGTCCCGGCAAACCGGATAAGTCCGGCAAGCAGGAGCGAGGCGGTAAGCCTGATCGTTCCGGCAAGCCGAGTCGTCCGGACAAGCCGGCGCGGAAGGAATCTGGCGCAGCATCCGCTGAGGACAAGCCGAAAAAATCACGCAGGCCCAGACGGCGCAGGCGCAGACCGTCAAAGAAATAAAGGTTCGGGCGGGCAGCGTATCCCGCAGAACAAGGAGAATTGGTTTGAAACGTTTTTATATCACCACACCTATCTACTATGTGAACGCCAAACCTCATCTGGGGCATGCGTACACCACCACCGTGGCCGACTCACTGAGTCGTTTCCATCGGTTGATGGGTGAGGAGACGTATTTTCTTACCGGCACGGATGAGCATGGCGACAAGATCGTTCAGGCTGCCGAAGCCAATGGTCAGTCCCCGCAGGAGTATGTTGACACCATCAGCGGACTCTTTCGGGATATGTGGCCGAATATGAATATTTCCAATAACGACTTCATTCGCACCACGGAGCCCCGTCATGTGGAAGTCGTGCAGGAAATTTTGCAAAAGGTTTATGATTCCGGAGATATTTATTTCGGTGAATACGGTGGTCACTACTGCTTTGGCTGTGAACGCTTTTATACTGAAAAGGAATTGGTGGACGGCAAATGCCCGGATCACCAGACCGTTCCGGAGTATATTGCGGAGAAGAACTACTTCTTCAAGATGTCGAAATATCAGGACTGGCTCAAGGAACACATCCAGAACAATCCCGACTTCATTCGCCCGGAGCGATACAAGAATGAAGTCCTGAGCTTGCTTGAGTCCGGTGAGCTTGAAGACCTGTGCATCTCGCGGCCCAAATCCCGCCTGACATGGGGCATTGAGTTGCCTTTCGACAATGACTACGTCACTTATGTCTGGTTTGATGCGCTCATCAATTACCTGACGGCGCTTGAGTATCCGCAGGGTGACAAGTTTGAGGAATTTTGGCCCAACGCGAACCATCTGGTTGCCAAGGATATCCTCAAGCCGCATGCCATTTTCTGGCCCACGATGCTGAAGGCGGCGGGCATAGAGCCTTACCAGTCTCTGAATGTTCATGGCTACTGGCTCGTCAAGGACACCAAAATGTCCAAGTCCATCGGCAACGTTATTGAGCCGCTGGCCATGAAGGATACGTACGGTCTTGACCCGTTCCGTTATTTCCTGCTGCGCGAAATGTCTTTCGGACAGGACGCCAGTTTTTCCGAGGATGCACTGGTCGGTCGCCTGAACGCTGATCTCGCCAATGACCTTGGCAACCTGTTCAGCCGTACATTGTCCATGACCCACAAGTACTTCGGTGGCGAAATTCCCCGTCCCGACGTGGAAGATATCGTGGATGCCGAGATCAAGAAGCTTGGTCAGGACGCCATGAAGTCGTTTCAGGATAACTTCAATGACATGAAGTTCTCTCGTGGTCTGGAAGGATTGTGGAGACTGGTTCGCGGCCTGAACAAGTATATTGACGCCACTGCACCGTGGACGCTGTTCAAGGAAAAGAACACTGAACGTCTGTCCACCGTGATTTACGTGCTGCTGGAAAACATGCGCAAGATTGCGGTGCATGTCTGGCCCGTCATGCCTGATTCGGCTGAGAAGATGCTTGAACAGCTTGGTATCGCGTTTGACGCCGAGAAGGTGAACCTGCCCAAGGAACTTGAGGTATGGGGACTTCTCGAGTCTGGAGAGACTGTCTCCAAGACTTCCAACCTGTTCCCGCGGGTTGATGTGCCCGAGCCCAAGCCGCAGGACAAGAACGGCAACGGCAAGAGCAAGGCCAAGAAGAGCAAGAAGCAGGAAAAGAAGGCTGAGGCCGACGTTCCCGCTACCATTGAATTCGAGGATTTCCAGAAGTTGGACCTGCGTGTCGGTACGGTCAAGGAAGTGGACAAGCACCCTGACGCTGATCGGCTGCTGCTTGTTCGCGTGGACACGGGAGATGATGAACTTCGTCAGGTGGTAGCCGGTATTGCCGACTTTTTCTCGCCTGATGATCTGCTCGGCAAGCAGGTTGTCGTTGTTTGCAACCTCAAACCGCGTAAGCTTCGCAAGCAGCTTTCGCAGGGTATGATCCTCGCGGTCAAGTCCGGTGACGGTTTGCAGCTTCTGACCACCACGGCTGAAGTCGTTTCCGGCAGCAAGGTGAGTTAAAAACTGTCTCCGAAGGCTCTGACAAGCGCCGTATTCCGGATAAATAGAAAAATGATATCCCTGAAAGCACTGGCTTTCAGGGATTTCTTTTGTTCTTTCTGATTGTCGATCAAGTGTATCGCCACCTTATTCCTTTTTCTGCTTTGGCAAATTCTTTGCAAATCACTGATTGGACGCGTCCAAAGTGACAAAAAACGGACGGTCCGGGGTGGAATTATGCATATTGAAATGATCGACGCCTTGCCTATTGGGAAAGACGGGAAGGCGCTTGGAGCAGTGCAGGCTGTTGTGCGGTGGGACGCCGACGGTACGGTCGCAGAATTGGCCAAGACTATTGAAGAAAAGCAGCTTTCGTCGCTCTCTTTTGTTGATGCCGAGTTTTTTTCCAACAAGGAAAGAGGGATAGAGCTGTGTTTTCAAATGCGGACGATGGGTATCAATGTCTTGTGGAGTGCGGTCATTACAGCTGATGTGAGTCGTGAGCTGTTTAGGGAAATGCGTTTGTCCGGATGCCAGCGGCTTGATATGCGGCTTGCTCCGGATAATGCCGAGCGTGGGTTGGCGCATGCCCGGGAGTTCGGATTTGATGTTTCCATCTGCAATGTGGACGGTACGCCATATGCCTCGGACCGGATTACGTATGATGTCTCCGAGCGTGAAGCTGTTGCCGAACGGCTGCCCGGACTGCATTCAGTTCAATTCGATCTGGCAGTGGCATACTTCAAGGCTCGCAGATTCAGTGAAGTCATGTTGCCGCTTGGCAAGGCCATGACGCTACGATTTCCCATGAATGAATTATGCCTCAATCTTCTTGCGTGCCTGAGTGCTGCCAAGCATTACCCGACGATGGCCGCAGGGCTGCTCGATCAGGCAGGGTACGGCTGGCCCCATCCCGTTGTGCTGCGCAATCGGACTCTGCTCAAGTCCTGGCTTGAGAGTGGCGGTGACGTCAAAGGTGTGCGGCTGATGCTTGACCCGGAAGGGGCCGGAGCTTCCCTTGCCTATACGTGATTGAGAAGCTTCAGTTCCGTCTTGTCCGGGTTCAGGTAATATTGCTGCATCAGATACGGGATGTCGTATTTGCGTGCATAGTGATTGAGCACAGTCACGGGTACGAGTAGCGGCAGTTCGCCGTTCTTGTAGTTTTGAATCATTTCCAGCAGCTCCGCCTTGTCGGCATGCCCCAGCTGTTTTTTGAAAAATCCCAGGACATGCATGAGCACATCCGCATTTTTGGTCGGAGTGGCCTTGAGCTTGAGCGACTGGAAAAGCTGGTGGGCATACTGGTCGAATATCTTGTCCGTGTTCGATACGGAACTTTCACCCAGCAGTTTCCCCATTTCTCTGTATCCCTTCAGGTCGTGGGCGCGGATGAGCATTTTGTGGCGCGCGTGAAAATCCAGTAGACGACCGATCTTCTTTTCTTCCCGAATGAGGTTTTGCCAGCGTTTATAGACGAAAACACGGCGTAAAAAATTTTCACGTGTGTATGGATTGTGGAGTCGGGTGCTGGCTTCGATTGGCAGAAGCGGGAAATGCTCGATCATTCTTCGAGCGAAGAACCCCGTGCCGCGACGAGGTGATTTTCCCGTTGTGGAGTGAATTTTTCCCTGAACCAGGGCGCATGAGGGAGAGTGGCTTTTGAATACAAAGCCGCTGAGTTCGTCTTCCTCCAGTCCTGGCAGAATGCGGTTGACCCATTGGTTCATGCGATCACTCCAGTCTTCACCGGAGAATTCGCCTATGAGCCTGATGTCTCCTGCACAATCGATCTGGCGTACGCGTTCACGCGGGATGCGCATGCCGCATGCCAGTTCAGGACAGAGCGGAATGAACTCAACATATTTTCTGAATGTTTCAGTGAGATAATGATTCTGGGCGTGGGTGCCGTCGTGGCGAACCTGTTCGCCGAGGGCACAGGCACTGACACCAATTCTGATGCTTTCGGACATGTAATGCGTGACCTCCACAGTCTTGGCCTTACTCTAGCACCGGGCGTCGTTGTGATACAAGTATAATTCTGATTTGTTGCATGAAAATGTGCCGAGGTGTTGAGTTCGTTGAATTTTCATCATCAATGAAAAAGCCGCCCATAAGGCGGCTTGGCAAGCATGTGCATGCAATGAAAATTATGAAGCTTTTGCGTGTGCCTTTGGACAGCATTTGCAATGCGGTCCTTCCTTGGCGTCATTTTCAACAGCCAGAATCTTTCCGGCCAGCCCGCAACACAGGACGACTTCTGAACCGCGCACGCGTACGCGGCATCCTGTGGGGCCTCCTGAAAGAATTTCCACTGGGCATCCCGGCGTCATGCCCATGGCGAGCATGCGTGCCCGTGCCCGTTGTCCGCCATTGATATCGGCAACACGGACGATAGTTCCTTCAGGATAATCTGTGAGTGGTTTTTGAGTCATTTTTCCCTTTTACCGTTGCTGTGTGTGATTGAAAATAAGTCTCAATTATGGGGGTGTCAATGAAGAATTAGAGAAATATTTTTTTGCTTTTTTTGCGTCAGATTTGTCGGTTTTTTCTGCTGTGACAGGTGTAGAAATGTGTGAGGCCTTCGTCGTTGAACGACGAAGGCCTCACATTCCCAGTATCCTCAAGCCGTGCTTCCTCTAGCAGGGGTTGAGAAATATATTTACATTAATTGCACAGACAGTCGCTGAAAACGACGCGGTCGGTATATTCCGCCTGTTTACCCTTGTTCCAGCGGGAGACCGGACGATAGTAGCCGACGATACGTGTGTAGACTTCGGCTTCCTGACCGCAGGTGGGGCATTCAAAGTGTTCGCCGAGAACGTAACCGTGTTCTTTGCATATGGAGAAGGTCGGTGTGACCGAGACATACGGAATCTTGGTCTTGGAGAACGCCTTGAGGATGAAGTTCTTGAGTGATGCCGGATCGGCCACTGCTTCGCCAAGGAAGGTGTGGAAGACCGTGCCGCCGGTGTAGAGCGGCTGCAACTGGTTCTGATGCTCAAGGGCGTAAAGCACATCCTCGGATATACCCACAGGCAACTGTGTGGAGTTGGTGTAGTACGGAGTGCCGTTGCCCTGTGCCTTGATGTCGGCATAGAGCGCCTTGTCGATCTTGGCCAGACGGTAGCTGGTCCCTTCGGCGGGAGTTGCTTCGAGATTGTACAGGCTGCCGGTTTCTTCCTGAAAGCGGGAGGTCAGGCGACGCAGATGATTCAGGGTGCGACGCATGAGGCGCACGCCGGATTCGGTTTCGATGCCCTTGCCGATGAGGTTGAGACAGGCTTCGTGTCCACCGAGCAGACCGATGGTGGAGAAGTGGCCCTTGTATCCGTTTTTCAGATAGCGTTTGGACCACGGGAACATGCCTGATTCAAGGTTGTTGTTGATGACCTTGCGTTTGTATTCGAGTGAATCCTTGGCGAGCTCCGCGTACTCCGTGATGAGGTCGAGGAAATCATCTTCACTCTGAGCCAGGTAGGCAAGTTTGGGCAGATTGAGTGTGACCACTCCGATGGAGCCGGTCAGGTCACCTGCTCCGAACAGTCCGCCGGTCTTGGTGCGCAGTTCGCGCAGGTCCATCTGGAGGCGACAGCACATGGAGCGTACGTCTTCGGGATTGAGGTCCGAACTGATAAAGTTCTGGAAGTAGGGGACACCGTATTTGGCGGTGAGCTTCATGAGCAGTTCGCCGATTTCGGATTCCCATGGGAAATCTTCGGTGACGTTGTACGTCGGGATCGGGAACGAGAAGATGCGGTCGTGGTGATCGCCTTCAAGCATGACCTCGATGTAGGCCTTGTTGATCATGGCCATTTCTTCTTCAAAGTCGCCGTAGGTCAACTCGTCGTCATACTTGCCACCGATGATGATTGGTTCGGACGCGATATGCTTCGGTGCGACGAGGTCGAAGGAAAGGTTGGTAAACGGAGACTGTCCGCCCCAGCGGGACGTGGTATTCAGGTTGAACACGAATTTTTGCATGCACTGGCGGACCTGCTTATAGGTCAGGCCGTCATGGCGGATGAACGGAGCAAGATAGGTGTCAACATTATTGAACGCCTGTGCGCCGGCCCACTCGTTTTGGAGTGTGCCGAGGAAGTTGTTCATCTGTCCGAGTGCAGTGTCGAAATGCTTGGCCGGACCGGCTGAAGCGCGTCCTTCCAGATTGAATCCTTCCAATAAGAGGTCGCGCAGGGACCAACCCGCGCAATAACCGGCCAGACCGAACGAAAGGTCGTGAACGTGGAAATAGCCGTGTTCGTGGGCGAGGCGGATTTCTTCGGGATATTTTTCCAGAGCGTAACGAGCCTGAACCGTTCCGGAGAGGTGCAGCATGAGTCCCTGAAAGGAATGCGTCATGTTTGCATTTTCATTGACGCGCCAGTCCGCCTGATCAAGGTAGGTGTCAATGACGTCCTTGATATCAAGATAGGCTTCCTTCTGCGAGCGCAGTTGGCGGCGTTTCTCCCTATAAAGTATATATTTCTTGGCGATCTCGAACTGGCGGGATTCCATGAGAATCTGCTCGACCGTATTCTGGACGTGCTCCTGCTCGGGAATGTCGATGCCGTCGAGTTTCTTTTCGACCTTCCTTGCAAGGCGTTTGGAGAGGAGAGGGTCTTTGATCCCGCTGGCGCTAAGCGCTTTGAAAATGGCCTGGGCGATGCGGTCAGTTGACCACGTTTCCAACCGGCCGTCTCTCTTCATGATCTGGCTTGGCATGCTCCGTCATCCTCCTTGGGGGCACATATTTTTGAATGGTGAGCTCGTATTCCAGAGGCAGATAGCTCTGGGCGGTGGCGAGATCGTTTTCAGTGAGGCCGGGAACCCGTGTGATTCTGAAATAGAATGCTTCGGGTTTTGTCTCGGCCAACTCGAAAATGCGTTCGAGATTGGCTTTGGCAGCGATTTCGGACACAGCGTGGCCTGTCAGGGACGGGTATTTTGCATACGGTCCTTTGACGTCCACGGCAAAGACATCTGCCAGTTCATACTTCATGAGGTCCTTGACGACTTCGGGACGCATTCCGTTTGTGTCCATTTTCACGGGCAGGCCGGATTTCTTTATTTCATAGAGAAGTTCGCCAATGCCGGGGACAGTGGTGGGTTCGCCGCCGGTGACCGTCACCCCGTCGAGCCATCCTGCGCGGTCACGCAGGAAACCCTTGATTCGGCTGTGGTCGATTACGGGCAGGGACTGCATGTCCCATGCGAGTTGAAAATTGTGGCACGTCGGGCAATGTAAATTGCATCCACCCAAAAAGATGACGCAGGTGTGGCGGCCCGGCCAGTCGCAGAAGCTCAGCTTCTCGAAACCGCGCACGTATTTCCAAACCTCATTGGGTTCATTCATTCTTGTTTTCTCCCTTTCCCCGGAAACAGTAAGTGACCGTGTGTGTTCTTTTAAGACGTTGCGTGAAGCCTCATCTTTTCGGTCAGCCAACAGCTATTTTTGCACGTATTAGAAGCTGTTGGCGCGTGTTTCTTTGTCTAACCCAGGAAAAGTTTTTTGTACAGGGGGTTCCAGTCTAAAAATAGCCTAGTCAGGTGTGTAGTCGCTGTTTTCGGCAGTTGTCGTCGATTATCGCCAGTATGAAAAAGTTTTCAACAGATTGTTGAATCAGTAAACGCGAATATATTTAACTTTTTTCTAGATGAAGTTTAGAAAAAAAAATCCCCTCATTCAAAGGGGGCGGTTTTCGACAGGCGAAGGATGTTGCGACTTTGAAAATAAGCATGTCGCCAAGATGAAACTGACTTACCACAAGGGCTCCCGGTTGGGAACTCTTTTTTGGCCGGATTCCACAGGGGGAGAGCTGTAAAAAATGTGACTTTTTCCCGGTTTGCGGGAAGGGCAACGGCTGCAACAGCTGACGGATTGTCAATAGTTGAGCGCCTTGTTTTTTGCTTTTTTTTGGCATGTCTTTTGCCTTTGAGTTTTAGCAAAAAAAGGATTCGGGAGAGTCTTTGGTGGAGGTGGCCGGTTGTGCAGCTATTTGACAAATATTGAATTGTATCCCATGTGGGGCAGAAGGGGAAAAGGAGAAACTTCCGGGAATGCTTATGTGGCTTGTTATCGTTCTTACTGTCGCAACCTTTCTGATTGCCTATCTTGGCTGGCGTCTTGTCGAGCCCATGTCGATAAGCCGTGGCCGAAAACTGGCTGCGTGGTTGTGCATTGCCGTTCTGCTCTATGGACAGCGCGTTTTGTGGTTCATCCGGCGAGAATCGGATGGCAGTGAGCTTTTCAATGTGATCGACTGGATTGGTTACAGCTTCCTTGGGCTGGTATCGATTGTCGTGGTTTTCATGCTCCTCAGGGATTTTCCCATTCTGGTGCGCAGGACCGTTGATTTTGCGAGAAAATTCTACATTCGGCGAAGCAGACGACCATACTTTATCGGGCCGGACCGGGAGCGTCGGCGTTTTCTGCTCAATGTCACCAATGCGGGGATTCTCGCTGTTTCAATGCCCATGGCGGGGTACGCGGTCTATGAAGCTCGACGTAAGCCTTCGGTAGTCCTCAACGAGTTGCCTGTTGCGGGACTTCCGGAAGGACTCGACGGTTTCACGATTGCCCAGATTTCAGATACGCATATCGGACCGACCATTCGTGGTGACTGGGCTCGTATGGTGGTGGATGAGGTCAATTCACTCGGTGCTGACATGATCGTGCATACCGGCGATGTCGTTGACGGTTCTGTTTCGGCACTCAACGGTGCGGTCAGTCCCTTCGGCAGCCTCGCGGCTCCGCATGGTGTCTGGTTCTGTACCGGGAACCATGAATACTATTCCGGCGTGGAGCGGTGGACGCGCAAGCTGAAAGAACTTGGCATGAAACCGCTCAACAATGAGCATGCTCTCATAGAGACGGGCAAAGGAAAGATTCTTCTTGGCGGCGTGACCGATTTTAGGGGCGGCCGTATCTATCCCCCGCATGATTCTTCTCCGGCAAAGGCCATGGCTGACGCTCCTGAGCATGATGTTTCCATTCTTTTGGCACATCAGCCGCGTTCGGTGTTTGAAGCGAGCCGTGCAGGTTTCGATGTCCAGCTTTCCGGTCATACTCATGGCGGTCAGTATTTTCCGTGGACTCTCGCCATTCATTTCTTTCAGCCATATATTCGAGGGCTGCACCTGCATGAAAACACATTGCTGTATGTCAATGTAGGTACCGGCTATTGGGGGCCGCCCATGAGGTTGGGAGCAGTCCCGGAAATCACCCTGCATACGTTGCGAAGCGCGTAGCTGATTAATTCCAATATATTCAGTCAGATTTGACTTTTCTTTCCGTCGCATTCCGGTGCGCTGGCAGGTTGTTGTTGACCTGTTGGGCGGATTGGTCTAACTGGATGATTGGTCCAACCAATAGCCGAATGCAGCACGAATCTGTTCTTCAGAGGGAGGCGTTGGTTGGTTCCGGAAACGTGGCAGTTGTATTCGAGGGCCGTCAGGTCGTGATTGCGTGCATATGAGGAGATGGTTTTTATGGATGTCAAACCCGTCAGCAGAAAGTCCATTTACGAGGATATTGTCCTTCAAATTCGAGGGATGATTGATCGGGGCGAGTTGGTACGTGGAGACAGGTTGCCGCCGGAACGTCGGCTTGCCGAACTCTTTTTGGTATCGCGCAACACTGTTCGCGAGGCTATTCGCGCTTTGTCCGAGCAGGGAATGGTCGAGAGCCGTCAGGGTGCCGGAACGTTTGTCAGTGACAGTGAGCCGGAAGATTTCGCTGTGTCGCTGGCCGGAGCAATCATGAGGATGCAGCCGGAACTTCGTGATATTTTTGAAGTTCGCAAACTCATTGAACCGGAAATTGCCGCAATGGCGGCACGCAATGCGTCTCCTGATCTGATTACCCGAATGGAAGCCGTCATCACCGAGCAGGCTCGTCAGGTCAAGGCCGGTGAAACCGGTCGTGCCTATGACCAGAAGCTGCACGGATTGCTTGCCGAAGCTTCAGGGAATCAGGTCTTGCGTGCCATGGTTGCGGCTTTGCATGATGATTTTTCCGATAGCAGGGCAGAGGGGCTGCAATCGCCAAAGCGCCAGAGGGCATCGCTGGCCGCTCATCGACGCATTGTCGAGGCCGTGAAGGGCGGGCATGTCATGCAGGCTGAACGGGCTATGCGCATGCATCTTGATGAAGTTGAAGCCATCGTTTTTTCGAATAAATAACAGGTAGTTCCAATTGGAGGTTTCATGAAAGAGGTCAAGGATAAAGCACGTGAAATGATGAAGGGATTCTGCCGTGTCTGCAAGGTCTGTGACGGCAGGGCTTGTGTAGGTGAAGTTCCCGGCATGGGAGGTCTCGGTACAGGAGCGTCCTTCAAGAACAATGTTTCGGCACTGGCGAATATCCGGCTCAACATGCGTCTGTTGCATGGTGTCACTGACCCGGACACGACGTGTTCCGTCCTTGGTTACGACCTTGATATGCCTGTGATTGCCGCGCCAATCGGCGGCGTATCATTCAATATGGGTGGAGCTATCTCCGAAGAGGCGTATGCGGATGCGGTTGTCGGCGGAAGCAGGGCTGCAGGACTTATTGCCGGTGTGGGGGACGGTGTTCCGCCGTTTATTCATGAAGCGGGTTTCGCGGCTGTTGAAGAGAACGCCGGACATGGAATTCCGTTCATCAAGCCGTGGGAAGGGGATGAAATAGACGAGAAGTTCGAAAAGGCTCGTGCCACCGGCTGTTCGGTCTACGGCATGGATGTTGACGCCGCCGGATTGATTACCCTGCGCCAGATGGGGCGGCCTGTGGCTCCCAAGACACCTGCCCAGCTTAAGGAGATTGTTGACAGAATACATGGCTGGGGTGCGAAATTCATTCTCAAGGGAATCATGACCCCGGATGAGGCGAAACTCGCGGTAGAGGTCGGAGCCGATGCCATTGTCGTGTCCAACCATGGCGGCCGTGTGCTTGATCACGCACCGGGTACTGCCGAGGTGTTGTCCGGCATCGCCAAGGCGGTCAAGGGAGATGTCTGCATTCTCGTGGACGGTGGTGTCCGTGACGGCAGTGATGTCCTCAAGATGGTGGCCCTTGGTGCTGATGCGGTCATGATCGGCCGTCCTGTGTCTGTTGCCGCCATGGGCGGTTTGCAGGAAGGTGTCGAGAAATATTACGCAACGCTCAAGGGGCAGCTCAAGCAGGCCATGGTTTTGACCGGCAGTGCTGACATCAAGTCCATTACTGACCGGGTGCTCTTCAAATAATCATTACCCAAACGGCCCGTCTCATCGAGGCGGGCCGGGATATATCATGATAACAACATATCTTCTTTACATCGTGCTTGGCGCGTTTGCGGGCGTGCTGGCGGGACTGCTCGGCATAGGCGGTGGGCTGGTCATCGTGCCGATGCTCAATATAGCCTTTGAGTTGCAGGGCTTTCCGGATGTCCATATTCAGCATGTCGCGCTCGGCACATCGCTTGCGACCATCATTTTTACGTCGCTGTCGAGCATGCGTGCCCACCATAAGCGTGGAGCGATCAATTACAGTGCATTCTGGCGTTTGGCTCCGGGGATCATAACCGGCACGTATCTCGGTGCATGGCTGGCCTCGATATTGTCCACCATGTTCCTGAAGGCATTGTTCGGCGTGTTTCTCTATTATGTCGCCACGAAGATGCTGGCCGGGAAGAAAACAGAATCCGCCCGTGAACTGCCCGGTATGGCCGGTATGTTCGGCGTGGGGAACGGCATTGGTATTTTTTCCGCGCTCGTCGGTATCGGTGGTGGTACGTTGACCGTCCCGTTTCTGAGCTGGTGCAATCAGACCATGCACACCGCGATTGCCACTGCCGCGGCTGTCGGCCTTCCCATTGCGCTCGCCGGGACCGCCGGATTCGTCATCAACGGTCTCGGTGTCGAGGGTATTCCCGGGCCGCATGTCGGTTACGTATACATTCCCGCTTTTCTGGGTATCATCTGCATGAGTGTGTTAACCGCGCCGCTTGGTGCGAAACTGGCACACAGCCTGCCCGTGGCAAAGCTCAAGAAGATATTCGCGATTCTGTTGTTTGTGGTCGCGACAAGGATGTTGATAAGTGCGTTCTTCTAATTGAGTTAACCATATGAATTCCTAGTGAATCAGTAATAAAAAAGGCGCATGCTCTTCCGAGTATGCGCCTTTATATTTGCATATTTGAGAGCTCAGAACGTCTTTCCATCCCAGCCGAACAGGTGGCGTTGAATGTCGCCGAACGCGATGTAGACGCGGTTGCCGGGAATGCCGAGGTTGGAGGCGAGAAAGCCGCAGATTTCTTTTGAAAAATCAGTGGTGCGGTCTTCCGGCAGTCCTATCGAGTCGAGTGTGACGTACGCTGCCGGGGCATCTGTTCCGCCAAAAAACAGCGGTTTTTCCGGTTCGAGAGTGGCAAGGACATAGGTTTCGGGCTTGCCAAGCATGGAAGCCGCGAGTTCGGACATTTTTTTTGTGACGGAAGGGATATCCGCCTCATCAATGACAACGTTCGTTTCAACTTTGATGAATGGCATGTGAACTCCTACAGGATGATTTGTCCTTTCAGATAGGTGACGCATTTCCCGGCGATTTTGACGCGGTCACTGAGGTGTTCGCAGTCCAGTCTTCCGCCTCGCTTGGAGGCTTGAAAGGCCGAGAGTTCGGATTTGCCGAGGCGGTCAGCCCAGAACGGGACAAGCGTGCAATGTGCGGAGCCGGTGACCGGATCTTCCGGAATTCCTTCTTCGGGAACAAAGGTGCGCGAGACGAAATCGAAATCGAGAGCGGGCGCGGTGCAAATCATGCACATACCATCAAGTTGTGAGACAAGGCGGAAGTCCGGGGTGAGTTCTCGGACAGTTCTTTCATTGTCAAAGACGGCCATCATGTCTCGCTCGCCCATGTAGAGCTCGACGGGACGTACACCAAGCGCTTTGGCAACACGTTCGGTTACCTGAATTTCGCGAACACCCCATGCCGGGACATCAAGTGAATACTTGTTGTCCTCGCGGTCCACGAACAACCTGCCGCTCTGGGTCTCGAAAACCACGGCCGGATCGGCATAGTCCAGATGTTCATAGAGGACATGCGCACTGGCAAGGGTGGCATGACCGCAGAGGTCGACTTCGGACTCCGTGGTAAACCAGCGGAGTTCGAAGTATTCTCCCTTGCGAACAAAAAAGGCGGTTTCGGACAGATTGTTCTCCGTAGCGATGCTCTGCATGAGATCGTCGCTCAACCATTCGAACAGTGGGACGATCGCCGCAGGGTTGCCGCTGAAAACATTTTCCGCAAACGCATCTACCTGATAGAGATCGAGTTCCATGTCGAATCCTTTTTTATATGTTCATCGGCTCCTAGAATGTCTGTTTGAACAGATCGTCCGCCGATGCCGGGGTGTCGGAGCCTGCGCCGCCGCTTCCTGCTCTCTCCGTAGGCTGAGTGCCTTCCTTGAACGGCAGGAAAAATTCCTTTGATGAGCCGGACGAAGCGAGTTTGCCGGAATTGGCATCCACTCTGACCATAACAATTCCCGGCGGCTGGGTGAAGTCCTGATATGGATAATCTTCTTCCACGCCTTTGCGGTAGGATACCCAGATGGGACTTGCCGCACGAGAACCGGTTTCCCACTTGCCCATGGGCTTGAGTTCATCGAATCCGACATACACGCCGGTGAGCAGGTAGGGAGTATAGCCCATGAACCATGCATCCTGTTCGTTGTTTGATGTTCCGGTCTTGCCTGCAATGGGGCGCTTGAGCACTTTGGCGCGCCAGCCGGTACCGTTCTGGACAACCTGCTTCATGAGAGATGCCATGATGTACGCTGTCTGCGGGCTGATGGCATCCACTGCTTCCGGAACCGAACTGTATAATTCCTCACCCCACGCGGAGTTGACGGAAAGCACGATGCGAGGCTTGATGTAGGAGCCGCCGCGGGCAAATGCGGTGTAGGCTTCGCACAGGTTGACGAGCGAGACAACTGCCGAACCGAGGGAGACTGACAGGTCTGCCGGGAATTCGGTGCGCAGTCCCAATGCCTTGGCGCGTTCGATGATTTTTCTGATGCCGAGCTTTTGGGCAATGCGGATGGTCACGAGGTTTTTGGATTTGACCAGCGCGGTTCGCAGCAGGGTGGGGCCTTCGAACGTTCCCTCAAAGTTCTGGGGACGCCAGAGCTTGCCCTGTTCGTCGTTGGCATAAACGATCGGGGCGTCCAGAATGATGGATGACGGAGTATACCCGTTGTCGATGGCCGTGGAGTACACAATGGGTTTGAAGGCCGAACCGGGCTGGCGTTTTGCCTGAGTGGCTCGGTTGAACTGGCTCTTGTTGAAGGAGTAGCCGCCGACCAGAGCCGGCACTTCACCAGTGTCCGGTTTGATGGAAACCAATGCGCCTTCCACGAGCGGTTCTCGTTCGAGGTCGAGTTCCCAGACGCCTTCCTCGGCTTCCGGAGCCTTGTTGACAGTGACCCATATCACGTCGCCGCGTTTGAGTACCTTTCGAACATCCTTGGGATTCGGAGCGTCCTCATGGCTTTTTTTGATGTCGGGCTCACGCACCCACCAGACTGCCTTGAGTGGAATGATGCCCTGATATTTGCCGAAGCGGACAAAGGCCTTGTCTTTTTCCACCTTGGCGACCCACGCTTTGAACGGGTGGTCTTTTTCCATTATTTTATCAGTATTCTGAGGGCCTTCTTCCAGAATACGGGACACGTCACCCGGATTGATGTTTTCTATCGGGCCGAGCCAGCCTCTTCTCTTTGCCGAGTTGAGCAACCCGCGACGGAGTGCCTTTTCAGCAAGTGCCTGATGCTTTATGTCGCAGGAGGTGGTGACTGTCAGGCCACCTTTGTACACCGCGTCCTCGCCGTACTCATTAATGAGCCAGCGACGAACCTCTTCAAGGTAGTACGCGCCGGTTTTCCATGACGGGTCAGGCATGCTTGCGAGCACGATCTCTTCTGCCAAAGCTTCCTTGTATTGGGCAGTGGAAATCCAGTTCAGATGGTGCATCTGCTCAAGCACGTAGCGCTGGCGCTGTTTAGCCAAATTGAAATTCTTGTAGGGATTATAACGACTTGGGGCCTGTGGCAACCCTGCAAGCATGGCCGCCTGTGCGATGGACAGGTCCTTGGCATGCTTGGCAAAATAGGTGCGGGCCGCGGCCTCGATGCCATACGAGTGTGCTCCAAGGAAAATCTGGTTCAGATAGATGGTAAGGATTTCTTCCTTGGTCAGATAGTTTTCCAGACGGAACGCAAGAATGGCTTCCTTGAGCTTTCGTTGGTAGCTTTTTTCGGAAGTCAGGAGCAGTCGTTTGATGATCTGCTGTGTGATGGTCGACCCGCCCTGTTTGGTGCGTCCGGCTTTCATGTTTGCCACGAACGCGCGGGCAATGGCGGTGAGATCAACTCCGTCATGCTGGTAGAAGCTCGCGTCCTCGGCGGCAAGGAATGCCTTGGGCAGCCACTCGGACATCTGATCAAGGGTTACGAGAAAACGTTTTTCCTTGTAAAAATAACCGAGTACCTGATTGTCTTTTGCATAGACCGTGGTGACGAGCGGCGGATTGTAGTCGGTGATTTTTTTGAATCCGGGCAGGTCCTTGGCGGCCCAGTTGTAGAGGCCGAAGGCTGCACCGATGCCGGCGACAAGGCAGATCAGAAAGATGACGAGCAGTATTTTCAATGTTTTCATGGAAATCAGAAACCTTTTTTTACCTTTGAGGCGCCTCGTGCGGGCGGCAGTCCCCAGACCAATCGGAGTCGTCCGTAGAGGTCTTTGACTGTGGCCTTGTTCATATCAAGACCTCTCAGCATTCGTGTCAGGGTCTTTTCCTCCCGTCGTGCGAGGCAGATGGGAGAATCGAAAAATATTACTTCATGTCCTGCCATCCAGAACGGGAAGAGGCGGCAGTAGTATGGTCTGGCTTCCTGCGGGATTTCGCATCCTTCGGGACCGAGAAAGCGGCAGGCCCCCATGGAGTCCACCGCGAGACGGAAGTGGTCCTTGCCTTCGGGGAACAGTTTACGGACTGTATCTTCTTCCCCCGGAAACAAACGGCAGGCGTTGTCTATGAAGGCGGCGGAGTTGGGGGACAGTTCAAACCCCCCGGTGTAGGGAACATGTTCCTGAATCCGTTCCTTTTCGACCTGCGATAGCGGGAAACAGTACTCTTCCTGTCCATGAGCAATGCGGCAGCACGTCGGTCCCTGGAGGGAACACCGTCTACAGATATCGGAATCGCCGGTCTGGGTAAGGGACATTGACGCTGTCGCCGGTTATCCGGCGCTCCTTTTACCGAGGCCATTGGAGAATCGCAGCGAGCCTTTGCCGAGCAGGTCGTGCAGATGAACCATGCCCACCAGTTCGCTGTTGTCGTTCACCACAGGAAGCACGGTGATTTCGTGTTGTTCCATGATGTCGAGCACATGGGCAGAGGATTCGCCTACTGTCGCACGCCGGGGTGAGGCAGTCATGACTTCGGCGACGGGGCGATCAAGATCGAACGGGCCGCAGCAGACTTCGCGTCGTACGTCGCCGTCTGTGAAAACGCCTTTGAGTACGGAGTCTTCGCTTACGATGCCGACCAATCCGAGGCCTCCGGAATTGAGTGTCTCAAGTGCTGTTTTCAGCGCGACGTCATCCCGGACGACCGGAAGTCCTTCGGTGTGCATGAGTTGATCGACGCAGGTGGCAAGGCGTTGTCCGAGCGAGCCGCCGGGATGGAATTTCTTGAAATCCTCTTTATCAAAGGACTTCCATTCCATGAGGCAGACAGCCAGAGCATCACCCACGGCCAGTTGCGCGGTCGTGCTTGATGTGGGAGCCAGTCCCATTCGGCATGCCTCACGCGGAATCTTGACCTTGATGGTCATGTCACTCAGTTCGGACATGGCCGAGGCCGGATTGCCTGTCATGGCAATGACCGTGGTGCCGAGAGAGCGCAGGGTGGGAATGATGGCGTTGAGTTCGTCAGTTCCGCCGGAATTGGAGATGGCGAGCACCACGTCTTCCTTGCGGATCATGCCCATGTCGCCGTGTGCGCCTTCCACCGGGTGAAGGAAGAAAGACGGCGTTCCCGTGCTGGACAGGGTGGCCGCGATTTTTCGGCCTACAAGTCCTGATTTGCCCACGCCGGTAATGACAACGCGTCCCGAACACTGCGCCATGGCTGAGACTGCCTTGGCGAATTGTTCGTCGAGCTGTCCTTTTACCGCCTCAAGGCCCTCGATTTCGATATCGAGGACCTCGCGGGCCAGTTCAAGCCAATCTGTATTTTTGGACATGGTACCCATGCAGGCTCCTGCTAGCAGAATTCCTTGATGATTCCCGGAGCAGCCTCAAGGCAGTCTTTGCCCATCTTGTTGGCCAAAGGAATCGGGTAGTTGCCGTCGAAGCAGGCGAGACACCATGCGTCATCGTCAGTGACCGAGTCGAGGAGGCCGGGGATGGTCAGGTAGTGCAGGGACTCGATTCCGAGGAATCGGGCGATATCTTCCTGTGTATGATGTGCTGCGATGAGTTCGCCCTTGGACGAGAAGTCAATGCCGTAGAAGCAGGGGTTTTTGATCGGCGGGCAACTGACCCGCAGATGAATTTCCCGTGCGCCGAGTTCGCGCAGCTTTTTCACTCGGGCGCGGATGGTTGTGCCGCGCACAATGGAGTCTTCCACGATGATGATGCGTTTGCCTTGCACCATGGACTTGACCGGATTCAGTTTCACGCGGACAGAGAAGTCGCGCATGTCCTGCGAAGGCTGAATGAATGTTCGGCCGACGTAGTGATTTCGAATCATGGCAAGTTCAAGCGGCACGCCGGATTCCTGCGAATAACCGACAGCAGCGTAGTTGCCGGAATCCGGGAACGGCATGACAAAGTCTGCGTCCACCGGAGCTTCCTTGGCAAGCATGGCACCCATGGCCTTGCGACGTTCGTACACGACGTCACCGAAGACATGGGAGTCAGGACGGGCGAAGTAGATCAGTTCGAAGATGCACTGGCGTTTCGGCTGAGAATCACAGTAGTGAGTGGATTTCAGCTTGTTGTCCTGAATGGTGATCATCTCGCCGGGATTGAGCGGGCGCAGGTATTCGGCCTCAATGAGGTCAAAAGCGCAGGTCTCGGAGGCAATGACGTATCGGTCGCCCACGCGGCCCAGCGCCAACGGACGGACCCCGTTGGGGTCCTTGATGGCGATGAGCTTGTCGTTGGCGAGAATGAGCATGGAGAACGCGCCGCGCACTCTTGAGCAGGCCTTGGCAATGGCTTCTTCAATGTCCCCGGAGCCGTTCAGATACTTGATGATGAGGTGAGCGAAGACTTCGGTATCCATGGTGGTCTGGAAGATGGAGCCGCTTGCCTCAAGTTCTGCACGAAGCTCGAAGGTGTTCACCAGGTTGCCGTTGTGTGCCAGAGCAAGACGAAGGTTGCCGTGCCGGACTATGAACGGCTGGGCGTTGCGAATCAGGGACGCGCCGGTTGTGGAATAACGGATGTGTCCCATGGCAATGTCGCCCTTGAGTTCCTTGCCCAGATGCCGTTCGTTGAACACGTCGGCAACCAGTCCCATACCTTTCTGTTCGCGGATCTTGTCGCCGTCCCAGGTCACTATGCCTGCGGACTCCTGCCCGCGATGCTGCTGGGCATAGAGTCCGAAGTAGGTCATTCTGGCGGCCTCCTTGTGGCCGTATACACCGAATAGTCCGCAATACTCTTTTTTCATGGCTGGTCTCGTCGTCCTTTCTGACTTTTCAGCTAGGCGTTTACGCGCCGTAGTATTTCTGCAGGCTCTGAACCTGCAGGCCGGTTTCTTTGACTTCCAATATGGCCTGGGCAACAGCCCGGGCACCCGACACCGTGGTGGTGTAGGGGATGTTGTACAGAAGTGTGTTCTGGCGGATCATCTTGGCATCGCCGACGGTCTTTTTGCCGGACGGTGTGTTGATGACCAGATCAATCATTCCGTTCTTGATGTGATCGACAACGTGGGGACGCTGGCCTTCGTGCACCTTGTTGACCTTGGTGACGTTGACGCCTTTTTCCTTGAGGAAGTCCGCTGTGCCGCCTGTTGCCATGACTTCAAAGCCCATGGCCTCGAAATCGCGGGCGACCAGTACGATCTTGGATTTGTCCCAATCATTGACAGAGATGAAGACCGAGCCTTTGGTGGGCAGTTTCTGGCCCGCGGCAAGCTGAGACTTCATGTATGCGAGGCCGAAGCTCGGGTCCACGCCCATGACTTCGCCGGTGGAGCGCATTTCAGGTCCGAGCAGCACATCCACGTTGGGGAATTTGCTGAACGGGAACACGGATTCCTTGACGGAGACGTGGCCTTTTTTGCGCATGGTTGCGGGCTTGAGGTCCTTGAGTTTTTCGCCGAGCATGACGCGGGTCGCGAGCTTGGCAAGCGGTACGCCCGTGGCCTTGGACACGAACGGTACCGTGCGCGATGCACGCGGGTTGACCTCGATGATGTACACGTCGCCGTCTTTGATGGCGAACTGGACGTTCATCAGGCCGATGACGCCGAGTTCCTTTGCCATGGCAATGGTCTGGCGTTCGATCTCGCGCACCAGTTCGGAACTCAGGCTGTAGGGAGGCAGTACGGATGCGGAATCACCGGAGTGAATTCCGGCTTCTTCAATGTGTTCCATAACGCCGCCGATGTAAACGTCTTCACCGTCAGCCAGTGCGTCGACATCGACCTCGATTGCGTATTCGAGGAATTTGTCGATGAGCACCGGATGTTCCGGGGCGACGCGTGCCGAGTGGCGGAAGTAGTGTTCGAATTCATCCATGGAGTAGACGATGTCCATGCCGCGTCCTCCGAGAACGTAAGACGGACGAAGGACCAGCGGGAAGTCGAGATTTTCAGCGACTTCGCGGGCTTCTGTCATGGACATGGCCGTGCCGTTCGGCGGTTGCTTGAGGTGCAGCTTGTTCAGGAACTGCTTGAAGCGTTCGCGGTCTTCGGCGCGGTCGATGGCGTCCGGGCTGGTGCCGATGAGCGGCACGCCCGCATTCATCAGGCGGATGGCGAGGTTCAGCGGAGTCTGGCCGCCGAACTGTACGATCACGCCGTCAGGTTTTTCGAATTCGACGATATTCATCACGTCTTCGAAAGTCAGCGGCTCGAAGTAGAGCTTGTCGGACGTGTCGTAGTCGGTGGAAACGGTCTCCGGGTTGGAGTTGACCATGATGGACTGCACGCCCATTTCCTTCAGGGTGAAGGAGGAGTGGCAGCAGCAGTAGTCGAACTCGATTCCCTGACCGATGCGGTTGGGACCGCCGCCGAGGATGATTATCTTCTTTTGTTCGTCACGGACATTTTCCTGTCCGGTCTCGTACGTGGAGTAGTAATACGGCGTGTAGGCTTCGAATTCCGCCGCGCAGGTATCGACCAGATAGTAGGTCGGGATGATGTCCAGTTCCTTTCGCAGGGCGCGGACAGCATCCTCACTCGTGCGCCACATGGCGGCGAGCTGCGGGTCGGAATAGCCGTATTCCTTGGCCTTGCGCAGCATATCTTCCATGCCGTCGGCGCTGGCGGATACGCCTTCCTTTTTGCCGAACTCAATGAGTTCCTTTTCCATTTCGAAGATGTCGACGAACTGGCGCAGGAACCATGGGTCGATTTTGGTAGCCTCAAAGACTTCGTCTTCGGTCATGCCGCAGCGAAGTGCGTTGCGCAGTGCGTACAGGCGTTCGGAGTTGGGCTTGCGCAGCAGCTTGAGAACTTCGTTCCTGTCGATGTCGCAGGTCTCGAATCTCTTGCCCAGGCCGATGTGGCCGGTTTCAAGGGAGCGCAGACCTTTCTGGAGAGCTTCCTTGAATGTGCGGCCGATAGCCATGGTTTCACCGACGGACTTCATGGCAGTGGTCAGGTAATCGTCGGTGCCCGGGAATTTCTCAAAGGTGAATCTCGGGATTTTGATGACGCAGTAGTCAATGGCCGGTTCAAAGGAGGCCATTGTCTCGCGGGTGATGTCGTTGGGAATCTCGTCCAGCGTGTAGCCCACGGCGAGTTTGGCCGCGATCTTTGCGATGGGGAACCCGGTGGCTTTCGACGCAAGGGCCGAAGAACGGGACACGCGGGGGTTCATCTCGATGATGATAACCTCGCCGTCTTCCGGGTTGATGGCGAACTGTACGTTTGATCCACCGGTTTCGACGCCGATTTCGCGCATGACGGCCAGCGAGTGGTTACGCAGATTCTGGTACTCGTCGTCCGTGAGAGTCTGGGCCGGAGCAACAGTGACGGAGTCACCGGTGTGCACGCCCATGGGGTCGAGGTTTTCGATGGAGCAGATGATGACGCAGTTGTCTTTCTTGTCGCGCATCACCTCAAGCTCGTATTCCTTCCATCCGAGAATGGAGCGTTCGAGCATGATTTCGCTTTTCATGGACAGGGCGAGACCGTTGGAACAGATCTCCTCCAGTTCTTCCATGTTATAGGCAACACCGCCACCGGAGCCGCCCAGTGTGTAGGCGGGACGGACGATGATGGGGAACGGGATTTTCTGGCCCCATTCGCGGACGTCGTCCATGGTGCGGCAGATGCCGGATTGGGGCATCTTCAGGCCGATGTTTTCCATGGCCTCACGAAATTCTTCGCGACTTTCCGCCTTGTTGATGACGTCGATGTCAGCACCGATGAGTTCGACATTGAATTTGTCGAGCACACCCATGTCGGCAACGGCGAGGGCGGTGTTGAGACCGGTCTGTCCCCCCAGAGTCGGCAAAAGAGCGTCTGGACGCTCTTTCTCGATGATTCGGGCAACTGTTTCCGGTTCAATGGGTTCAATGTAAGTGGCGTCGGCCAACTCCGGATCGGTCATGATTGACGCGGGATTGGAATTAACCAAGACTACCTCGTACCCTTCTTCTTTAAGCGCTTTGAGCGCCTGGGTACCGGAATAGTCGAACTCGCAGGCCTGGCCAATGACAATTGGGCCGGACCCGATCAGCATGATCTTCTTGATATCTGTGCGTTTGGGCATTCTGTGTGGAAACAGTTGAAGTTACGGCATTTTTTCAGACGGAAAAAACGAGCGGCTTCTCCATCCGGACGGGTAACGCCGTCACCCTCCGGACAAGCTCATTTACATACAGCCTTACCCCTTGGAACGCAATGTTTTTGTTTGCGTAAACAGCGTGTAGCTGCAGGGGAGGGGCGGTTAAAGGTTTTCCAAAAAAAGGCCCGCCATATGTATATGACGGGCCATTGATATTATAACAGTTTCAACTTCCAGTTGAAGGTGCTGGTCCGTTTGGGCCGGGGAACGGAACGGGGCCATTCTTCCTTGATGGTTATGAATGACCTGTATCCCATGCGTTCAAGCTTCTTGAATTCTTCGTTCATGTCGAGTTCCCAGCCTGGGAAAATCCAGTTGTTCTGACCGAATTTTTTGACGAAAGCGACTTCGTGCATCGGGCTTTTTATGGGCTCTTCGAAACGAACCTCTTCCGACAGGAAGCGTGCTATGCCGAACGGCCAGAGTCCCTTGATGACCACGCCAAGTGGGATGGGCGGGTTCTGGGACACGGCGTATACGTCTTCTTCGGGCAGTTCCGGGCTGATGATGGCAGAGGAGCAGCCAAGGTCGTTGAGTACCTTGAGGCTGAGCCGGTTGGATGCGTTGCAGTATGGACCGGCTATGAGTCTGACATTCTTGCGGTCCGTGAAGTACGCAGTCTGCCACGGTGCGTTGATGACGAATTCGCGGGCACCCTTTTTTACTGCTTCCTTGATGAGGGAGCGGTATCTTTTGTCCTCATCCGGCCAGATGACGGGCGGCAGCCACCACTGGCTGCGAGTAACCGAGGCGCGGGGAACCTTGCCTATGGTGGGCTTCTCCAGCCAGAAAGCGACTTTGCCGTGGATTTTGCCGCGCGGTATCTGACGGAAAAGTGTCAGGTTTTCCGGGCGGACCTTGGCGCGTGATGCCGTTTTCGGCCATTTGGGCGTGAAGGTCGATTCTCTTGGCTTCGGGGCCGGGAAGAAGTCGAGTTCCTTTTCAAGGCCCTTGATGAGTTTCATCAGTTCCGGTTCACGCCGGTCCACGAGAAAGACCTTGGTGCCGGACGGCAGTGCCGGTCCCTTGACGTGTTTTGAAAATGGAATGTCCATGCGTCCGCGTTTGGGTACGCGGCGGCGGATGGGGATGGTGCGGTGACCGGGTTGATCCTCGTAGCCGATACGGACCAGATCTCCGGGGTGAAGCGGTTCGCGAGGCTGGAAGTATGTTTTTTTCTGTTCACGCTTTACTTCGCCGATGAGTCGGCCGGAGCTTGTTTCGCCTTTGGGCGTAATCGGCATGAACGGGCGCTGGGGCAGGAAAGTCGAGTGGCTGGTGGGCCGTCCGAGTGCCTGATCAAGCAGGTCCTGCGCCGCTTTTTTGGCCTGTGCGTCCTTGGGATTGTCGCGGAGCATCTGGTAGGCGCGGACTGTATAATAGACATAGTGCGGACCTTTTTTGCGGCCTTCGATCTTCCATGCCGAAACCTTGGGCATGGAGAGCAGGGGCTTGGTCAGCACGTCGAGGGAAAGGTCGGTGCAGGAAAAAAGGCGTTGCGGACTCTGTTTGTTCTGTGTGTACAGACGGCGGCAGGGCTGTACGCAGCGTCCGCGCAGACCGGATTTTCCGCCGAGGTAGCTGGACCAGTAGCAGCGTCCGGATACGCAATGACAGAGTGCGCCGTGAACGAAAATTTCAAGGTCCATGTCCTTGGGACAGGCATCGGCCATGAGCTTGACTTCGTCGAGGTTCAGTTCACGGGGAACGACCACTCGTTTGACGCCGAGCTTCTTTGCGATTTCCAGACCGGCGGGGTGGCTCAGATTGGCAAGGGTGGATAAATGGATTTCACCCTGAAAGCCCACCTGCTTGGCGATTTCCACCATGGCAAGGTCCTGCACGATGATGGCGTAGGGCTTGACGGTCTTTTGCAGGCGGTCGAGAAGCCGCCCTGCAGATTCCACGTCCCCCGGCTTGACCAATGTATTCATGGCAACGTAGGTCTTTGTGCCGCGATCGCGCCCGAGGCTTGCCAGCTGGCTTAACTCGCTGATAGAAAAGTTAGTGGCCTGCATTCGGGCCGAGAAGTGTTTTAGGCCGACGTATACGGCATCCGCTCCGGCTGCCACAGCAGCGAGGAAGGATGTCTTGTCCCCTGCGGGGGCCATTATTTCTGGTAAATGATTCATACTCTATAAGGGTTTAATACATGTCCTTGAGGAACTGCCGGACTGTTAAGGTATTGGAAGTATCCCCGGTCGGTCAATTAGAAAGACCGGACGAATTTTTTGAAATCACACTTGAGTACCCGGACTGGGCCGGGTGGAAGCCCGGTCAGTTCGTCATGATCCGTCCGACGAGCTGGGAGCTTGATCTCATGTGGGGCAGGCCGTTCTCCATCTGCTCGGCAGATGGCGAGACGCTTACCCTGTTCATTCAGAAGGTCGGACGCGGTACCAACCGCATCTGTTCCATGAAGCCCGGTGACACCGTGTCCATATGGGGGCCGCTCGGCAATTCGTTTGCCATGGAGCCCGACACACCCACGTTGCTTTTATCCGGCGGCATCGGAATCGCACCTTTTCGCGGATATGTCGAGCAACATCCGCATCCTGAAAATCTGAAGCTCTTTCTGGCGCATCGCCTGCCTCTTGAGTGCTACCCGTTCGGCATGCTTTCCGAAAAGGTGGATTGTCAGTGCATGATCGAGGAAAAACCAGAGGATTTGCAGCAGATTATTGCATCCCTCAGGGAGCAGATCAAGGAGTACGCTGATAAGGATGGACTCATTTTATCCTGCGGTCCCACTCCATTCATGAAGACTGTGCAGCAATTTGCAAACGAGTTCGGCGCACGGGCGCAGGTCTCGCTTGAGAACCGCATGGCCTGCGGTGTCGGCGCATGTCTCGGTTGTGTGACAAAGGACGGCGAGGGGCACCATGTTCAGGTCTGCACCCGCGGTCCCGTCTTTTGGACTGATAAAGTTGAGCTGTAGGAGCATATAATGGATATGAATGTTTCATTCGGTGGTCTGGATCTCAAGAATCCGATCATGACAGCTTCCGGCACCTTCGGTTTCGGGTTGGAGTTTTCGTCTTTCGGTGATTTGAAGAAGCTTGGTGGCATCGTGGCGAAAGGGCTTTCCCTCAAGCCGCGTGAAGGCAACCCCATGCCGCGTATCGCGGAAACTCCCTGCGGCATGCTGAACGCCATCGGCATCCAGAATCCCGGTGTGGAGAATTTCATTACCAGAGCGCTGCCCGCGCTCCCGTGGAAGGACGTGGCAATCATTGCCAATCTATATGCCTGTGACGCCGAAGAGTTTGGCGAACTGGCGGGTGTGCTTGCCGGTGAGGAAGGGATTGCAGCCCTTGAGGTCAATGTCTCCTGTCCCAACGTGAAAGAGGGCGGCATCGCCTTCGGTCAGGACCCGGCGCAGATCGGCAAGGTGACTGAGGCTGTGAAAAAGAATGCCGGAAACAAGCATGTCATGGTCAAGCTGTCACCCAACGTGACAGACATCACGGTATGCGCTCGCGCAGCAGCAGAGGGCGGAGCCGACTCCCTGTCGCTCATCAACACGCTGTCCGGCATGGCTGTGGACATCCGTAATCGCAGGCCGCGCATTGCAAACGTCATTGCAGGACTCTCCGGTCCGGCCATCAAGCCTGTGGCACTCCGTTGCGTACATCAGGTCGTACAGGCCGTTGATATCCCGGTTGTGGGCATCGGGGGCATCGCCTCGGCAGAAGATGCGTTGGAATTCCTTCTCGTCGGCGCACAGGCCGTTCAGGTCGGGACCGCCAACTTTCTTCGTCCCGACTTCGCATTCGACCTCGTGGACGAGGTGGAAAAGCTGCTTGAAGAGGTCGGAGCCGAGAGTTTGGAAGAGTTTCGTGGAAGTATTCAATTACCTTTGTAAAAAAAAATGAAGAATCTTGCATTTTTCACTTGCCAAGGCAGATCATATTAGCTAGAAACTGCCTCTCGACGCGGAGAGGTGTCCGAGTCCGGCTTAAGGAGCACGCCTGGAAAGCGTGTGTACCTTCACGGGTACCGGAGGTTCAAATCCTCTCCTCTCCGCCAGCAAATATAAGGGCTTACAACGATTGTTGTAAGCCCTTTTTGTTTGTTCATCTGTTCCAATGTCGACAGATGGGGGACTTTACAATGGAGAAAATATTGCTTTTGGTTATGCCAATCTCAACGACTCTCAAAATGCTGAATGGGGCTATGTGTCAGTTAAAGAATTGGAAGAAATAAGAGTAAGTGGGGTTGAAATTGAAGCCGACCTATATTGGACTGTTAAGAAATTTAAAGAGGTTGATGTGGATTAGATCATAAACCATATATCAATGTAAAAAGCCCTTAGAGTTAATCCAAGGGCTTTTTAATATTTAATGATTAGTGACTTCGGTTAAGATTTTGATCTATCTCTCAACGCCAGCCCAGCTAGTGCTCCGATTATTGGACAGACAGCAACAAAAGCTACGACGTTCCAAAAGACCGGCCATATGGACACGATTAGAGATATGAATATCAGAAGTGTTCCGGCTATAATCAACCCTATGAGAATCTTAGAAATCACGACTATTTTCCTCTTGGCTGTCATATTATCTTATGGTGGCATTTAATCATTCATGTCTAAGTGCGTCAATCTATGAAAGAATATTCTAGAGTTGAGATGAGGCCAACGTCAGAAGCCCTCAGTTTGATTCTGAGGGCTTTTTTCATGTCTAATGATAATCATATTGTTCTGATATTAAAATGTGACTGAGGGAATTCTAGTGAACGAGTTTACTTAGTTCACCCTCCCGAATTATAATAAATATTTCAAAACAAGGAGATTCAAATATGTGTAAGAAAACAATATTAAAACGTGAAATGAATAAATGATTAGGACTAGATAAAGACTTGATTGAAGTTGAGGAAGTAGCTGATAGCCTACTCAAAATTGAGGGTAAGCAAATTACCAAAACCCTAAATATGTATGGTTACAATACGCCGGACCACGACATTGAGCGATTCAAGAAAAAAGTGATTGGAATGTCCGCCACAAACACTTTTGACACATCCTTTTTGAAAGGAAAAGAAACAAATACAATTATTTTTGTACTTTCAAAAAAAGGCGGTGTCCCCTTAACAACTATTGTTTCAGGCGATTTAATGACTAGTATAATCAGAAGTGTAGGAAATCAGTTCCAATACACATGCTCTAGAATCAATGTCCAAAAGATTGGCTATGTGAATATTGGATTAATTCGTTTATGTGTCATTGGTCGATTGTTCAACTATGAAGACTTAAACCAAATTGCTGATCAATGTCAGTAGCCCTCTGGAAAACAAAATATATACGTTTTTCCCCTTTTATGTTGTTTCTGGGCAGTTTTCAAAAATAAAATTCAATAAATACAAACGGTTTAGATTGCAGTCATTAGAATGGCATTCAAGATGCCGTGGGTTCAATTTCCTCAAGCTCCACAAGAATTTTAAAGGCTTAGAAGGTTTTTCTTCTAAGCCTTTTTTCGTGGAATATACAATATACAAATGCTATCGGGAGTATGGTGGCCTGGCTGGGAGGTGGGGAGATAGGTATGGCGTCCCCGCTTTTCTTGTCATCATAGCAAGTAGCTATCAATATCCTTGAACGCCTGATCTCTGTGGGCGGTCATATGTCGCAAAGCTGAGCGAGAGCTAATGAAGTACATCCCATCACAGTTGTTGTATCTTTTGCAGGATCGTCGCGCGAAGCGCAATCTGCGTTCCCTCATCCGATTTATCCTGTTTCTCTGCTTCTTTGTAGTGGTCTACAGTATTTTGTTCCATTTTATTATGGAAATGGAGGGGCAGCACTACTCCTGGATTACCGGTTTTTATTGGACGCTAACGGTCATGTCTACGCTTGGCTTCGGTGACATCACCTTCTCGTCGGACCTTGGGAAAATGTTTTCCCTCTGCGTCCTTATGTCCGGCATTGTTTTTTTACTGGTGATGCTGCCCTTCTCTTTTATCCAGTTTTTTTACGCGCCGTTTCTTGAAGCCCAAAGCAAATCCAGGGCTGCTCGTGAACTGCCTGAGGAGACGTCCGGGCATTTGGTTATCATAGGCTCCGATTCCATTGCTTTGAGTCTGGCCGTACGCGTCAAGCAGTTCAACTACCCATATTGCATTCTGGTCAATGATGTGAACCATGCACTGGATCTCGTGGACCAGGGGTTCAGGGCGGTGGTGGGCGAATACGACAAATCGGAGACCTACGAACTGTTGCGAGTGGACAAAGCGGCCATGGTCGTAGTGTTGAGTGACGACATGATCAACACCAACGCCGCCTACACCATTCGCGAGGTTTCCGAGGATGTGACGATTGTGGCCAATGCAGATTCCGAGGAGTCGGTAGACATTCTCGAACTGGCGGGATCAAGTCATGTTTACCAGTTCATGCACATGCTCGGTGAAATGCTCGCCCGGCGAACCCTTGGCATTGGCACCAGGCACAATGTCCTCGGCCAGATCAAAAAACTCAATATCGCAGAGGCCCCGGCTGCGGATACGCCGCTTGTGGGGCGTACTGTCATGGATTGTGGCATTCGCGGCGTCACCGGCATGAATATTGTCGGGCTATGGGAGCGCGGCCACCTGATGCCCGCCCGTCCCGATACCGTCATCAGTTCACAATCAATCTTGATTCTGGCCGGAACCCATGCGCAGTTGAAAGTCTATGACGATTTCGTGGGTGAGGCTCCCCCCATGGAGGCACCTGTGCTCATTCTCGGCGGAGGTCGGGTGGGGCAAGCTGCTGCTGATGTGCTCCAAAAGCGGGATATCGCCTACAAGATCGTGGAAAAGAATCCCAGGCTGGTTTTGGACGACAAGACCTATGTCCACGGCAGCGCCTCGGACATCGACGTACTCAAGCACGCCGGAATCGACAGCGCGCCTTCGGTGTTCGTTACCACTCATAACGACGACCTGAACATCTACCTGACCATTTATTGCAGGCGGCTGAGGCCGGACATCCAGATCATCAGCCGGGCCACGTACGATCGCAACATCACGGTTCTGCACAAGGCCGGTGCCGATCTGGTCATGTCGTATGCCACCATGGCCGCCAACACGATCATCAACCTGTTGAGTCCGGGCAAGGTGATGACGCTGACCGAAGGGTTGAACATCTTCCAGGTGGAGGTGGGGCCGTCGCTTGTGGGTAAGACGCTTATGGAGAGTAATGTCCGTGCCGAAACAGGGTGTAGCGTCATTGCCGTGTCTCGTGGCGAGGAAATGGAAATCAACCCGGACCCGCTGTTCCCCCTCGACAGCGGGGCATCCCTGCTGGTCATCGGTGCTGCCGAGGATGAACAGCGTTTTCTGGACAAATACCATGCGTGATTGTCCGCAAATTGGATTGCAAGTTATGGGGGCGGTCTTTTTGAGTTCGTCTGCTTCGTAATATTTGCCGATTCTCTGGAATGGCATTCAAGAGGTCGTCGGCTGACTTGGACTGTCCACGACCATTCTCTCTCCATGGGGTACTTCTGTGTGAGTCCCTGCGTGCTTCATGCGTGCCGAATTGCTCAAAAGCCCAACTTTGAGCGCAGTAGCACGCACTAGCGCGTTGCTAATTGCTTAAAATCATTTCGTATCAGCCTCTTGTGAATGGGGTTCCACTTTCTGGAAAGCGTGTGTACTTTTACGGGTGCCGGAGGTTCAAATCCTCTCCTTTCCGTCAGCAAATATAAGGGCTTACAACAATTGTTGTAAGCCCTTTTTGTTTGTTCATCTGTTCCAATGTCGACAGATGGGCACGCATCAGGCTCGCATTACAATAAAAAGTATAATATTTTAAATTGTTGAGAGGGCGGGAGAGGCGCGGAGTAGCGTGTGTAGGTTTGCTTCTGTACCGGGGGGGGCAGATTTTCGAGGTTGGGATATCGGTCATACGTGGGTAGAAATGGTGTAGGCCCCTATTCTTCAGCCTTATTGGAAGTGTTAGAGTTGCCCTTGGCGTGGAAACAGAGTGCTGTTATGTCGTCATGCATTTCGCAGCCTTGGGAAAAATCTGTAACAGAAGAGAAGAGAGTTTCCAGCAAGTTTTCACAACTGTTTTCTTCGTTTTTTTGCAGGAGTGAGGCAAGGCGTTCTATACCGTAGAGAGTGCCTTGATCGTCGCATGCTTCCGTGATGCCGTCAGTGAAAATGATCAATCGATCTTCGATTGCCAGCTGAATTTTATGTGTTTCAAATTCGATATCGCTGATGTTTCCGACGGGAAGGTTGGCTGAACCTTCCAGGGGCTTGATCGTTTGGCCTGCCCGTTTCAGGAATGGCGGCTGGTGGCCTGCGAAAACGTATTGGAGTTCTTTTGTCCGGAGATCGTATCGGCCTACGACTATGGTGACGTACATGGCCGAGGTGTTGTTGGCTGCAAGAGTGTTGTTGAGTTTCTCCATAACAGTGTTCAGAGGCATGTCCTGCATGGCAAGTGAGCGGAGTGCGTGCTGGGTGGCAAACATGAACAGGGCGGCGGGAACGCCTTTTCCTGATACGTCGCCAAGTGAGAATATCAAGGTGTGTGCGTTCACCATGAAATAATCATACAGGTCTCCGCCAATTTCTCTGGCCGGAATCATATGCGCCTTGATTGATGCAGCTTCATTTGGGATGTGAAGGTTTTTAGGCAGGGCTCCTTGCTGAATCTCTGCGGCGATGCGTAGTTCGCTTTGAATTCTTTCCCGTTCTGCCGCGGTGTTCCTTTCGTTCTGGATGAGGCGGGCGAGTTCCTTTTCCATGTGGGCAAAGGATCGAACCAGTTCGCCAACGTCCTTGTCTTTGGTTGACTTGAGCTCGGAAAGGGCGTTTCGGGTTTTTCCGTCAGTAATGTCTCGGGAGGGGAGTTGTCGTGCATAGTTCGTCAACTGTTTGAGCGGGCGGGTAATTCGTGTTGAAATGAATTTTGCGCCGATAAGTCCCAGCACCAAAACCGTCAGGGTCAGAATTCCTGCGGTCGTTTTCATGCTCGTGCTGACATCGTAGGTATAATCCCGGTCATAGCAGACGGCGACATAGATGCCGAGTCCTCTGGAGAAGCCAACCGTACAGTCCCAACCTTTTGGATTTTCTCCATCTATCGCAACTTCAGTGTTCAGGATGGCTGGTCCTCTCCACTGAGGCAGAATTTGCTTGCGCAACTGGTCTACCAAAGCGTGGGCTTCTGCGGAATTGTCTCCTTCCAGAATTTTCCCTTTGGCATCAAATGCGAATATCTGTTTGCCCGGCACTGGCTCAGTGTTCAGGAATTGTCCTGAAGCGGGAGAGTCTTTCATGAAAAGAAGTGTTTGCTGAACTGTTTCCTTTGAGGTCCTGTCCACAATTATCGTGATTTGTTCCTGATACATTTCCTCGGAAATATACAGTAACGGCCATGCGACAATGACGCTTGTGGCCATGACCAGTAAGAAAATACGATGATTGATGGACATTGAATTCTTCTCCGATTTGAAAAAGGGGAGGAACAGCCTCCCCTTTCAATTTAGCTTAATGATCCTTGTGATGTCTGTTATTACGAGTCTCCCTGCTGACTATGCGCCCGGTTTCAGGGTCGACTATGACACGGAGATGCGTTCCGTTGGATACGATGCTGATTTCGTATCCATCCCAATCGTCCATATCTTCGATGTGTGCATGATACGCCGTACCCTGTTCCGCCTTTTCAGCGATAGACACAGCCTCCTGAAGGCTGACCTTGTTGTCTTTCAGCGAGTCGTACCGGTTGGTAAGACGGGCCACTGCACTGTGGATGATTTCAGGGGAGCCGATCTTGACGACGTCTCCGGTCAGGGGAGAGAGGTTGACGCAAAGTACTTCATTGTCGCGAAGCAACGTCACCTCAATGGTTTGAATGGCGGAGTCGTCTTCCACTTCCACTCCGATGGCAATGCCTTCACCGGCCTTCTCGGCGGTTTTGATAATCTGGGGGAGCGTTATCTGGTGTTGTTCCATGCTGCGGATCACCACGTCCGCTTCACGGTAGCCGTCACCATGGTCGTTATGCCCTTCTGCCAGCATGGCGACCGGGGTCAATGCGATGACTGCCGCAATGATGCTGGCACTGATGCGTTTGTTTTTACGTAAGATGTTCATGATGTCCTCCTTGTTTGTTGAGGTCATCATGGATGCGCCGGGTTACGTCCGGCTTACGGAAAAATTACATGGGTGAAATGTTGGTGCTGTCAGGAAGGGAGTAGTATCTTGAAGATACTGCCGCCGTCGGGAGCGTCTGTGACCGCAATCGTGCCTTCGTGAGCGGAAATAACGGCCCGTACCAGACTCAGGCCAAGGCCGAGGCCCTTGGTGGAGCGGCTTTTGTCCAGTCTGTAGAGCTTGTCGAAAATGCGGTCCCGTTCGTCTTTCGGGATTCCGGAACCGGTGTCCTGTACTGTCAGAATAATTCGGTCGGAAGCGGCAGCAGCTGACAGTGTTACTTCCCCTCCATCCGGGGTGTATTTGAGCGCGTTGTCTGTCAGATTGCCGATTGCCTGGGCCATTCTTTGCCGGTCGGCCTGAATGGTTGCATCTTCAGCTTCGACGCGCAGGGTGATGCCGCGTTCCTCGGCAATCAGCTCGTAGAGTTCTGCGATTTCATTCAGTAGGTCGGCAGCGGCGAAGGGCTCTTTGCGGAGACGCATCTGGCCTGTCTCGGCCTCGGCAATGTCCATGAGCATGGAGATGAGGTTGTTGATGCGTTCGATCTCTTCGGCGCAATCAAGCAGCGTTTCGCGTTGTTTTTCCGGAGAAGCATCCTCTATGACGACTTGTTCGATTTTTGCCTTCATTCTCGCCAAGGGTGTCCGCAGGTCGTGCCCCACGTTGTCGAGGGCGTCGCGCATGGCGATCATGAGCGTTTCGATTCGTTGGAGCATTCCGTTTACGAGTTCTGCCAGTTCGTCGAGTTCGCCTTTGGGGTCGTTGACAGGCACTCGGCTGGTCATGTCTCCGGAAGAAACTTTCTGCACGGTTTGTGTGAGTCGTTTGACAGGACGGAGCACTTGATAAGCCATGAACATCCCGCCGGTTATACCGAACAGGATTATGGCAAGCAGTATTCCCAGCAAAAGGTCACGAATGCTTTCGACCAGTTGTTCCTGGCGTTCTGTGGTGCGCCCTACTTGAAGAATCTGGCCGCCGGGAAGAACATGGGCGTACAAATCCAGATCGTTTTCAATGGGCATGTCGATGAGTTGCCAACTGTCCTTTTTCACAGCTCCGGACGGGGGGAACACAGACGGCGAGAGTCGGTCAAATTCTTCGGGAACGGTCTGCCAGATGGTTTGACCGTCTCGGTCGGTGAGGTGGATGTAGAGATTGCTCAGCCTGTTGGTCTTGTGTTGCTTGCGCAGCTCCGTGGTCAGTGCGGCAAACCCTTTTTCCTCTTGCAGGGACTGATAGAGTTCCACCTTGTCTGTTACGCGTTGGCGTTCAATGTCGTTGACCTCACGGTCCAGCAGGAGAACGCTGACGGCGAACAGCAGGGTGGTGCTGACAAAGAAAAACAGGAAATAGCCTGATACCAGGCGAAATGAGAGGAGGTGGCCTTTAAGCTTTCGTGCCGCCGAGAACATAGCCGACTCCGCGAATGGTTTTGATTATATCGGTGCCGAATGGCTTGTCCACTTTGGCTCTGAGGCGGTGGACGAGAACCTCGACCACATTGGTCTGAGGATCGAAGCTGTAGTCCCAGATGTGTTCAAGGATCATTGTTTTGGTGATAACCCGTCCCGCATTGGTCATCATGTATTCCAGCAGGGCATACTCCCGTGCATGAAGAATGATGGGCTGGCCTGCGTGAGTAACTTCCCGCGTGAAACGGTCGAGTTCCAGCTTGCCGACCGTGAGTCTTGAGCTTGTGGGCGTTTTCGAGGCGCGTCGGATCAGGGCCTGCAACCGGGCTTGAAGTTCGGCAAAGGAGAATGGTTTGGTCAGGTAATCGTCGCCTCCGGCCTGAAGTCCCGCGACCTTGTCGTCGACGCTCTGTCGTGCGCTCAGGATGAGGACCGGAGTATCAAGGCCGCGTCCCCGCATCTCTGCGATAATGGACAGGCCGTCGATTCCGGGGAGCATGCGGTCGAATACGGCAGCGTCATATTCGCCGTTCAGGGCAAAGGCCTTTCCTTCGTCTCCTGTGGCGGCATGGTCTACGGTGAAGCCGGACTCACGAAGCCCCTTGGCGATGTAGTCGGCAATGGTCTGGTCGTCTTCGACAAGCAGTATGCGCATTCATTTCTCCTTCAATTCAATCTATGCGAGGGCAAGGGGGAGCGCAAGGTGTTGATAAGGCGTGCGGTCAATGGAGACCGCACGCCTTGATGTTACCATTTGAAGACAAAAAGGATCAGGTACGTCGAGATCATGTAGAGGCTCATTGCCCCCACCGCGAAGTAGACGTGGCTGACCTTGTGCCCGAGAACGGTGAGTGAAAGCGCCTGTGCCTTGCTCGGACAGGCGTCTGTGTCCAGACAATTGAAGCAACTGAGGCAGTCCTCGCCGGAGAAGGAATCTCTGGTAGATGGGTTTACCTGCATTGGACAGAGGCGGTCGCACTTTTTGCAGCCGATGCAGACGTCGGCGTCACGCTTGATCCGGGTGATTTTCAGCGCCTTGTTGATGAGGTTGTATCCGGCCTTTTGGAAGCACATGTATTTGCAAAAGAACTGGGGGATGAACAGGGGGACGAACAGCACGGCCCAGTGTTTTACCTTGATGAAGTTCCAGGAAAAGGCTGTGGATTTGTACATGACGATGTGATCGCCGAAGTAGCTCACCCCTTTGGCTACGAAGAGGTATAGGAAAAATGCCAGAAGCGGGAAGCGGATATATCGGAGCCACTTGTCATATGGTTGAGGGATATTGAACTGGAGCTTCGGAAAGAGTTTATTGCCGATGCGGGTCATGAAATAGGATGCTGCTCCAAAGGGGCAGGTCCAGCCGCAGAACAGCGGCCCGAAGATGATGACTGACGCCATGACGACATACTCTGTTTCCAGTTCGAAATCCATGCCGAGGGTTTTTGCGAACAGATAGAAGTTCAATGCAAAGAACAGCCGAATCGCATCCCGTGTAAGGGTGAGCGGTGTGTCTTTTTTGAGCAGTTTCATTTTTTACCTCTACTGAAGGTCTTGCCAGAGCGGAGAAACGAAAATGCCGTCTTCAGCTTCTTTTTCCAGTTGCAGGAACAGTTCCCACGGTACGGCAAAGGTCAGGTGTCCATCCGGGATTGTCATGCGGGTGTGTTTGCGGGCCGCGAGATCGGTGAAGCCGAGGACCGGACGCGGGTTGTCAGCCTTTGCCTGAGCGAACACGTAAGTCCCGATCATCTGGCAGGCTCCGCCCTGGGGGGCCATGATGTCCAGCAGGCCTTCACGGATGGATCCGGCCAGTGTGATGAGGCCGGACAGTTGAAGAGGGTTGACGACAAAGGCGATGGACTCGGGGGTTTCCTGCTCCGTCACTTCGGAAAGCGGCTTCATGATACGGTATTTTTCCTTGAAGTCGTGGATCGGCAGGTCTTGGCTGAACCATTTGCGGGCTTTTTCAGGTGTGCAATGGAAACGTTCGCCAATGGTGAGCTTGTTGCGCATGTGTCCCGGTGCGTTGTCGATGATTTCCTGATAGGTGACGGGGTCTTTGGCTGATTCTATGCCTTTTGAGAAAAAAGCTTCGAAGGTATCGGAACCGCCCATGGCATAAGGGTAGGCCAACCCCATTCCCAACCCGGCAACGGCACCGGGACATCCGAAAGTCTCTCGATCAAAGACAGCTGTTTTGCCCTTGGCTGTTACCTGAGCGAACATGGACATGATGCAGCAGTATTTGCCGGGACGGGGCTGAAGCGCCTTTTCCGGCCGTTCGTCCGAACGAAGTAGGGCAACGGGATGAAATTCGGGCTTCAAATGCGATGCGATGATACTTTTCATGATTGACTCCTGTTTGATGGGATTGTTCTGTGGATTGAACAGGCTGAGAGACTCGTGGTGGCGAGTCCGTCAGTGTGGCGAGTATGGAAAATGTGTCTTGCTCGGAGATTACGGGAACATTACGTGAGTGTAATTTCAGGTCACTATGAGGATGGCTTTACTGGAACGAGATCGCTTTGTTCGGGCAGGCTTTGATGCACGCTCCACACTCGGCGCAGGCTCCATTGTCAACGCGTGCCGTCTCTGTGACGGTAATGGCTCCGGTCGGGCATGCGCGTTCACATTTTTTGCAGGCGATGCATTGGGTTGTGTCAATGGCGATTCTTGGTGGCAGACCTGTTCTTCCTGCTGCAATATTCTGAGGGGACTGTTCTGCTCCGCCGGAATATGGCTGGCGGAGTGTTAGGCTGCGGAAGTTTCTTCTGTGACTGCGGCATCCCTGATGCTCGGAATGTCTCCTTCCTCGTGTTTTCATGCATTTTCTTCGCATTATCGTCGGACCTTCTGCTTAACGGTGAATCCGAGAGAAACAGCCGCAGCAACAGCGCAGAGGGTCCAAGCGACCATGAACGGCTGGCTGGTTGTCGGGTCGAAGCAAAGCGCATCCAAGGCGTCTATGGTGATGGGTGACAGGAATTGTCCCAGATAGAGCATGCTGCTCATGACGGCCAATGCCCTTACGCTGTCCTTGGGAGGGACGGTTGCCCTGACCGCGTTCATGATGTGCGGGAAGAGATAACCTTCTCCTGTGCCGACGAGAAATGCTCCGGCAAAAATCATGACGAGGTTGTTGGCTTCACCCACGGTGAACATGCCCATTCCCATGACGCAGAGTGCGGTAAAGACAGCATAACTGCCGAGGCGCTTGGTTATGGACTGGAAATAGATGCCCACAAGGAACGGAGCTCCCGTGGCCAGAGCGCAGGCCAGACCCGAGGCTGTCGCGCTGCCCATGCCGGAATTTTCGACAAGTAGGGAAATGTTGAGCGGAACCGTATAAAAAACGACCATCAATATCAGCATGAATGCTGCGTTGCAGTATGTTTCCAAGGGGAGGTGCGTTGTCTGTTCTTTTTGATCCTGTTTATGTGTTTCTGGTATCCAGAATGCGGCAAACAGGAGTGAGACGAGGGCTATGCCGTATACCCCGAATGAATACCGCCAGGACATGACGGCCAAGGCTCCGGATACCACTTGTGCAGCCATCCCGCCAAAATGGTTGGCAGCACTGATCCATCCCATCATCTGACGGGCTTCTTCTCCATGGAAGAAATCTGAAACAAGTCCTGTCGAAAGGGGCATGACCAGTCCGACTGACAATCCGAGTATCGCCCGGAAACAAAGCAACACATAAAAACTGCTGGCGAAGGCTCCGCCAAGTCCTCCAAAAAGATAGAGTATCAATCCAATGAGAAGAAGTTTGCGGCGGCCAAGCCGGTCTGCCAGTCGACCTGTGGCCATGGCTGTAGGAATGACTATCAGGGCTGGCAAAGTCACTACCAGTTTGATCACCGAGGCAGATTGTTCTGAAAAGAATTGAGAGAGGCTGGCCATTGCCGGTGCCACGATTGCCCCGGCCATAACGGTGATAAGTGAAACAGACAGTATGGCGATGGTTATTTCGCGTTCCTTATTCATCGACATTACCTTGCTCCATATTGGAGATGATCTGTTTCAGGACATGTTTGAAGACCTGAAGTTCCAGTTCGGGAATGCCGAGCTCCGCCTGTGCCAAATTGCGTTTTGCCTGCACCATGAGGGTTTCCAGCTCGTCGATGCCTTTTGGAGACAAGTAGATTCTTTTCTGTCTGCGATCCTCCGGTGCCGCTCGCCGGGAAACGAGTCCCCGCGATTCCAGGCCGTCGATCAATTTGGTCATGGATGCTTTGCTCTTGAATACATTGTCAGCGAGTTCCTGCTGAGATATTCCGTCCGCCTGCCAAAGGGCGAGGAGTATTTTCCATTGCTCGGCCGTCGCTTGGCACCCGGTTCCCGTAAATTTGCGATTCAGTCCCAACCGCATGAGCTGGGAAGCCCTGTCCAGCAAGACTCCCGTGGAGTTGTCGGAGTCGTAAATTGTTTTGGATTTCATTCTGCTCTCAATTGTTTGGTTAACTTTTATATAGTCAACTAGTTGACTAGTTTTTGCCTGTCAATCAAAAGACGGAAAATATGGAGTGTAAACTGGCTATTGGAAGGGCGGTTTAGATCATTGGTTCGGTGTCCGCTATATGTCCGCTCAGTCGGCGATACCATGCGCAAATGGCGATAATCCGCGTTTTTTGCACATCATGCATATCGAATTACAAAGATGCTTGGCGGCGAGAATGTCCCGATTTATTAGCGTGTTATTCAAGGGTTTGTAATTGGCGTTCTCAAGAATGGGATTTAAGAGGTCGTCGGCTGACTTGGACTGCCCACGACCATTCTCTCTCCATGGGGTACTTCTGTGTGA